>WBZS01001630.1_pt1 | contig 16971 bp, 12 predicted proteins | sample 5204201 | NCBI WGS metagenome assembly WBZS01 (sample SAMN12344357, study PRJNA552823) | activated sludge metagenome | biome: Activated sludge suspended growth; feature: Nitrification reactor; material: Wastewater; isolation source: activated sludge from nitrification reactor of wastewater...
GCCCCGAAGGCGCAACGAAGGCGCAGAAGATGCACCACAAAAAGTGCATGCGCCTTCCGCGCCTTCGGAAGGTTCCGTTGCGCCTTCGGACGATGCCGAGGCGATCTGATGGGCGCCCGCGACCTACTCGCCGACCTGTCCGCCGCAGGTTTCAGCATCACGGCCGACGGCGACAAGCTGGTTGTCCGGCCGTCATCCGCGTTGACCGATGGCATTCGCGCCGCGCTGCGCGACGCCAAACCGCAGTTGCTGGCGCTGCTGGCCGGGCCGACCACCGTGCGTACATGCGCCGGCTGCGCGCACCGCAGCCGCCGCAACACCTGCGGCCAGCCGGTCGCGGCCGGGCTGGCGACGCACTTTTGCATCCGCTGGTGCGCTGACGCCGACGCCAGCCGGTGCCCGGCCTTCAAGGCCAAGCCGGTGCCGCTGGCCGGCCGTGCGCACGCGCAACCTTGAGATACCGCGGACAGCGGCAGATTCGCCGCCCGGCTTGGGCCGATTGCTGACGCTGGGGTTCAGCGGCGCCGACGCCGACTATCTGGCCGAGCGGCTGCACCGGCGCGACGCTGACGGCGACGACCGCCGCGCTTGGTCGAGTGCCTTGTGGCCAGGCGGGCACCAGTCGACCGGTAGGGGGGGCCAAATCCCTGCGCGCGATGCACAGCAGACCGCAGATTTCCCTCCGCTCGCAAAGTGGCGAAATGAATGGGGGGGGGGTTGCGACACCTGAAGGTAGGGATGCAAGCGTCAGCCGAGTTGCCAGAAAGTTGCCAGATTTGGCCCGTCGCGCGCCACCAAAGACAAACGGGCTACGCCATCGCTGACGTAACCCGTTGATTTGATTGGCGCGGCTGGCAGGATTCGAACCCACGACCCCTTGGTTCGTAGCCAAGTACTCTATCCAACTGAGCTACAGCCGCGAAGCTTTGGATTGTAGGATGAAATCCGACGCGTGGATTGATTGGCATGCGCCGGCGGGGAGTTGTGGACGCCTGCTTGCATGCTGACAGGCGACGTGATGGCGCAACAGCTCGGCGTGTGTGCCGCCAGTGCCGCCACCATCCACCAGCTCGGTCGACAGGTCGACAAGGCGTGCTGGCGCATCACCCGTACGGCAACAACCGCCGCTCTTGTACGAGTCGCCCCACGGTGGTCACAACTCATCCGCGGCGCCGGCGGCCGCTACGGTGCTGCGGTAGCCGGCCTGCCGGGTTCATCGCCGCTCAATCAACCACATGAGGCACATGAGGTGCAGTGCTGCTGTTCGTAGGAGATGTCATCGGCCACATCAACTCGGTGATCACGCTGCTGGCCAGAACCGCCAGAAAGCTCAGACCTGGCCGATCCAGTCCTCGACCTACCCGGCATGTCAAGCCGCATATTCACAACATTCAAAACGCCTACAAGGGGTGAGCGGGCTCAAGTTCGGGGCATTGGGGCAGGAGCGGGCGCAACAAGGAAGCTTTGATGTCGAACTCGAAGTTCTTGGAAATTAGGCAACTATTTTCTTGCAAGAAATATCTGCGTTTCTTTGATGATTCCATCAATCGACGTAACCGAGGGTTTGTATCCAAAGTCACTGGCATGATGATTGACGGAGTAGTAATTTAACTTGTTGCCTGTGGCGTTGATGTGATCCACCGAATCCGTGAATTCATATCGCAAACCAAATTCTTGCCCCATTGTTTCTAACAGATTTATTTTATCAATTGGTGCAAGCGAATAGCAGTCCACTGAATCATTTGTTGCCGAAGTCAATAGAAGGGCATTTATTAGCTGAAAAAAATCTGAAGGATGCAAATAATCCCGAACAAAATTGTTTGAGTTGGTTTTCAGGATCGCGTTGTGACGTATCGCTCTTAGAATGTCTGATATAAAGTATCGCGAATTGATGTCCTGGCTGGCGCTAAAATAGTTAAAGACCCGAATATCAATGATCGAAAGTTCGGGATGGGCGCGATGCAGGCATTCAGCGTGCCGTTTCGCTGCCCCATACCATTCGCTTGGAGGCAGGTTGTTTATAGGCACGATAGCTTGCGTATCGTGACTTGCCGGTTCATGAAAGACCGAGCCATAAGCTGCGCCGCTACTCAGAAATATGTATCTGCAATCAGGGTGATTTTTGAGATATGCGAGAGCGATCGCATCGAACTGTAGAGTCACATCAAAAATATCCCTGCCCATCGCGACGGCTTGAGCCGGATCTCCAGCCCCTACAAAATTTATTATCGCATCAAACTCATGCGTTGAGAATTTCAAAAAATCGTCAACAGCAAATCGATTGGGCAGCCCGCTTGCCACTAGCCATCTGGTCACGTGGTCCGGCCGTCGGGCAAAAAGATGTAGACCAACGTCCGGCACCGTAGAAAGTGCGATGATGAGATCTCGCGCAATCTGACTACTTGCGCCCAAAATTGCAATTCTCATATCCCATCAACCAGTAGATTGTTTCAATACTCATTGCGATCCAGGAATGGCGCCATGTCGTCCAGAAAACATTAACCAATGAATCTATCTGGATTGACGCGCGCGAAGACACCGTCGGAACGAATACGAAGGACTTCCAAAATCCACCTTCCGGCGATCACTTTGAACATGGGTTGTCCTTGAATTAGGCGCGCATTTGCAGATATTTCCCGCATGGAGTTTGGCCTCACAATTTCGAATCACGATACTGACCAAAGCTGCCAGAAAACTCCGACCCAGCCGATCCAGTCACTGACCCGCCCGATATGTTGAATCGCATATTCACAACACATGATGTGGAGAGGTCATGGTTCGGGGCATCGCGTAATTCGCGTGCATGGATGAAATAAATGCCAGCCCTTCAAGACTCAGGCTCACTGACTGACTCACTGACTCACTTGCTCAGTGACTCGAGCGCCTCAATGGCAACACGATGATGTCTTTCATGTACAAATGCGTAGTTGGTTTCCGAAACCCCGTCATCGATCTCTTCCAGGTTTCTCACGCCATGAGCACCAACCGCAAAGCATCGGTATCCAAGCGCGCGAAAGAATGCTATTAAATCATTTGGATGGTAAGCGAATGGTTTTGTCCATTTTCGCAGCATTTCGGTGAAGACGACTGGTTTGCAGTGCTGAATTGTTTCCGTCCCACCGCGGAAGACCAGCAACTCCGCGCCCTCAACATCGCATTTAATGAATTCTGGAATTATTTCCAGATTCGTGCACCATTGATCGAGAGTTGTTGTCAAGCCGGCAATCTTCCTGGCATTCTGAGTCCCAGCGACATTTAGCATAGACGCATTTGTGCCGCATGTTGGAGCAATGAAAAAATCGGCACCTGCATTTTTTTCTGATAAACCGTAGTTGTAGCAATGGACCCGATCTCCGACATTGTTTGCCGCGACGTTGCGTTGCAAAAATGTGTAGGTCTGTGGTATGGGTTCGAATGCAAATACCCGTGCATCAGGGTGGCGTATTGCGAAGCGGATTGCATGCCAGCCGATGTTTGCACCTACGTCAATAATGGTCGTTGCACCCACCGAGAGCAAGTCCATCACTTTCGTTTCTTCTGGTTCGTAGCTGCCAAAATTCATCGCTTCGATAGGCGCAACTCGGGCTTCCTCGCTGGGAGCGTAAACTTTTATTCGTTCATTGCCCATAACAAAACAAACGCCGACCGCGGTAATGTTGATCTCGCGAACGTCTGTACTTTTCACTACTTCGGCATAGTTGAAGAGATTCCGATGAATATTTAGTGCCTGGTCGATATATTCGGATTTTTCCAAAACCCCAGACAGAAATTGTTCCCTGAGGGTCTGCAATCTTGTTGTCATGTTTGATAAGCCTCGATCATGCGGCGAAATCCCAAAATCGGGGTTACGACTGGCTTCCATCCTAGAGCAACAAGCTTGCTGGCGTTAGGAAGCAGTCGATTCACGTTACTGGTTAAACTGGACCTGTTGGGCGTTGCGCGACTAATGATTTTCAACTTCTTTTCAGGATACAACCCGATCATCAACTTGGCCAGTTCCAGTACCGAGAGTTCAGCGCTTGGATTGGCCACATTATATGGTTGCACACATTCGCCTTTAAGCAGAACCGTAAAGAAGCCAACGACTGCATCTGATGCATAGCAAAAGGCACGCCGTGCGGTTCCATCACTATCCATTGAGATGTTTTCGCCTCGCAGGACATTAAATGCGAAGTCAGCAAAGACGCGACCATCATCTAATTGGAGACCAGGGCCGTAAGTATGGAACGGTCGCACAATGAACGTTGGAAGCTTGTACTGTTGGTACCAGGCTGCGCACAACGTTTCCGCGAAGCGCTTACTCTCTGCATAGCAAGCCCGCACTGCAGTTGGATCGAGAACTCCGTAGTCGTTTTCAAGTATCGGAGCATTGTCTTGAGCAGCACCATATATTTCGCTGCTGCTGACGAACAGGAATCCACGAGGATCTGGGCATTTCTGCAGGGCAGATAGCAGTGCCGCCGAACCTACTGCATTGGGCAATGCGGTGCCGACAGGGTCAATGCCGTAATATTTCGGGCTCGCTTGGCTGGCTGCGTGCAGAACATAGTTGCACGCACCGATGTCTGGTAATGCAATATTATTCAAATCCCATTCGAGCATGGTGAAATTTGGATGATCGACAACATCCGAGAGCCGGATTTTTGCATGATTAATATTGCGAACCAACGCAACCACAGTTATTGGATCGGCAACTCTGTCGGCCCCATGCAAGTGCAGAAGTGTTCTAACCAGATAGCCACCCAAGAAACCGGCGGCGCCGGTGACCAAAACTCGACATCCACTTAGCCTGTCCCATGGAAGATCGTTTTCTATCACGGTTGCAATGTCTTCGCGCCAAATATTGATTATTTTCTCTGACAGCATCTTAATCATTGCAAAACGGGTTTTTCTCGAATAAGGGTAAAACAGATTATTGTGTCACCAACATTGTCGTATCAAAGGCTTCCGAATTTCGACAAGTATTGTTATGAGGTATAAGACAAAATTGCATGGCGAAGTAAGGTTCACTCATCGTGGGAACCAGTTCGCAAATACATCATTTGTCTTTGCTTTCGAGGTACGCTATATTTTGGCTGGATCGATGAAGATTCGGTTCGAAAGCGCTATTCATCGCGAAGAGCAGGCATATGGTAATAACAGGTGCATCCATTTAATTCACCTGAAGGGGCGATTCAGGGTTGCGTGGCGTCAATCCGCCGAAGCGCAGCAGTGCGGCTTGACTGCCGACCTCGCCGCAAACCTTGGCGGCCAGACCGCGCAGGCGGATTTTGCCGGCCAGTCCGGCTTCGCTGGCGGCCTCCAGCATCCACGAGCCAAATCCGCCATCCCTTAAATGGTCCTCAAGTATGACCACTTCATCGAATCCGGAAATTTGACCAGGCTGTGTTTCCTTGCAGGACATGCCCCAAAGTGGAACGCTATATACCGCGCAGTCGGCATGGTCGGTTCGATCAGCCCATTGCATCGCGGCGGCCAGCGCGGTGCCGGTGGCAACCAGGCAGCGACGCTCGTCGCCACGTCTGCGAATGGCCAGCCAGCGGCCCGGAGCCAATGGCGGAGGGGCCGCATGCATGGGTGACTCGCCGGTCTTGCCCAGGCGCAAATAACTCGGACCGGGCGCGTTTACCAGATGCTGCATGCAGGCGCGCACCTCCATTGGGCACCCTGGCGCAGCAATGGTCATTCCGGGCAGCGTGCGCAGCAGAGCGTAGTCCTGTACCGCATGGTGGCTATAGCCCAGTGCACCATAAGCCAGTCCGCCACCCACTGACACCACGGTCACTGGCAAACCATGGTATGCGACGTCGTTGCGCAGTTGTTCGGCGCAGCGGAAGGTCGGGAAATTGGCGATTGAGTAAGTGAAGACGTGAAAGCCTTCGCTGGCCAGACCGGCCGCAAGACCGGTCATGTTCTGTTCGGCTACGCCTGCGTTGTAGAAGCGGCGCGGAAAGGCGCGCTGGAAGGGCTCAACCGCCGAATAGCCCAAGTCACCCACGACGAGTACCAAATGCGGGTGATCTTGCGCCAATGCGCAAAGGCTGTCGATAAATGCGTTTCTCATGCCGGCACTTCGATTTGAAGGGGTGCCTTGTGCGGTTCATTGGCCTCGGCCAACGCGCGGGCGAGTTGTGCGTCGTCCGGGCAGCGGTAGTGCCAGGCAACCTGGTTTTCCATGAAACTCACGCCTTTGCCCTTTACGGTGTGGGCAATTACCACCTGGGGCTGCTCGGTTGAGGTCTGTGTCAGTGCCCGGCGTAGCGCGTCATGATCGTGTCCATCGACATCGATCACTTGGCAGCCGAAGGCGGCGAATTTGTCAGCGAGTCGACCCATATTCAATGTTGCGGTGGTGGTGTCCAGGCTTTGCAGGCCATTGGCATCGACAACCGCCACAAGGTTGCCAAGGCGGTGGTGCGCGGCCCACATCAGAGCCTCCCAGTTCGAGCCCTCGTTCAGCTCTCCGTCACCAAGGAGCACCAGGGTGCGCCAACGCTGTCGATGCAGCCGCGCAGCCAACGCCTTGCCGGCGCCAAATGGCAAGGCGTGGCCAAGGCTGCCGGTGCTGAACTCGACGCCGGGAACGTGGTGGCTGGCATGGTTCATCAGCCGCGCGAAGTCTTGCCCGTAGTGAATCAGTTCATCTGTTGGAAAGAAGCCGCGCGTGGCCAGCGCCGCGTACAACGCGACGCAGGCATGGCCCTTCGACAGCAGGAAGCGGTCGCGTTGTGGCCAATCGGGTTGTGATGGCCGGACTTCGAGCACGCCGCCATCGGGGGCATACAGCACGGCCAGGATGTCGGCGATCGATAGTGCCGAGCCGATATGTGACGCGCGTGCGCGGTGCACCATGCGCAGCGCATCGATACGGATGCGGCGCGAGAACTCAACACTCTTCATGGGCTTGGCCTTCTCTGACTGGTCTAGGGCGATGCCGAACAAGTCTCACGCGGCGCGTGCCAGTCAATCTGTCTGTGCTGTTCGTCTTGCTGCGCGTCACCATTTGGGCAGCGCGCCTGTGGGGATCTGTTCAGAATGGCTGGCTTGCTAGATTAGTGCAGAGTTCGATGCCCACAACAGATCCGCGTTTTGTGCCGCCCTGGCGCCGTTGCGTGTTCTCGCGGCACCTAGAAGCCGATGCCCAGAAATGTCTCAATCTGGTTGGCGATGTAGTCGAGCTTGGCCTCGTCCAGTCCCGGATGCACGCCAATCCAGAAGGTGCCGTTCATCACCGCGTCGGTGTTGGGCAAGTTGCCCACGCTGCGGTAGACCTGCTCGCGCATATAGGGTTGGCGGGTCAGGTTGCCAGCAAACAGCAGCCGGGTGCCGATGCGTTGTTGGTCAAGAAAGCGCAGTAGGTCGACGCGCTGCACACTGCTTGCGGCCTTCAAGTGGATGGCAAAGCCGAACCAGGAGGGTTCGCTGTCAGGCGTGGGCTCGGGCAGCAAGAGGTGGTCGATGCAGGATTGCAGGCGCTGTTTCAGGAAATCGAAATGGCGCCGCCGCGTGGCAACAAAATCGTCCAGCCGATCCATCTGGGCCAGCGCGCAGGCGGCTTGCATGTCGCTGATCTTCAGGTTGAAGCCCGAGTGGCTGTAGATGTACTTGTGGTCGTAGCCATGGGGCAGGCTGCCCAATTGCCAGTCAAATCGCTTGCCACAGGTGTTGTCCTTGCCAGGCGGGCAGTAGCAGTCACGGCCCCAGTCGCGGAACGATTCGGCGATACGCTTTAGTTGTGGGTTGGCAGTGAACACCGCACCGCCTTCACCCATCGTGATGTGGTGTGCCGGGTAGAACGACAGGGTGCCAATGTCACCAAAACCTCCGACACGCTGGCCTTGATAGGTTGCACCCAGCGCATCGCAGCAGTCTTCCACCAACCACAGCCCGTGCTGCCGGCAAAATGCCTTCACCGCGGCGATGTTGAAAGGGTTACCCAGCGCGTGCGCCAGCATTACCGCCTTGGTCTTGTTACTCAAGGCGGCCTGGAGTTGATTTACATCGATGTTGTGGGTGGCCAGGTCGACGTCAACAAACACCGGCACCGCGCCGAACTGCAGGATCGGGTTGACAGTGGTCGGAAAGCCCGCAGCGACGCCTATCACTTCGTCACCGGCGCGGATTGCGCGTTCGCCAAGCTGCGGTGAGGTCAGGGTCTGAAACGCCACCAGATTGGCCGACGATCCGCTGTTGACGGTGAGCACATGCGGCACGCCCAGGTAGGCGGCCAGTCGTCCTTCAAACGCAGCATTGAAGCGGCCGGTGGTCAGCCATCCGTCGAGTGAAGCATCGACCATGGCCTGCAACTCACCCCGACCGATGACCTTGCCGCTGGCCGGGAGCACGGTCTGCCCGGGAATGAAGGGCTGCGGCGCATCGTGGGTCAGCGCGGAGTAACGGCCAACCAACTCACGAATCTGCTCACGCAACGACAGCGCCTCGGCTTGGGTGTGCGGCGGCGGTGCAAGCGGTGCGGACGGGAGCACTTCAGCGCGAATGGAAATCATGGTGTTGCGGCCTCCTCAAAGCCACGAGAAAAAGCGACTTCACGACTCGGCACCAATGGCTCGTCGGTGCAGCGGACTGCGGACGAATCGTACTGTCGAATTTGTTCGTTCGTGAAGGCATGCATGTCCAACCCATGACGCCAGGCCTGGTGCCAATCGCGGGTTGCCTTCAGTGCCTGACCCAGCCGCCAGCGCGGACGCCAGCCCAGGCGGTGGCGGGCGCGGGCGATGTCCAGCTCCAAACGACCCGCCTCATGCGGGTGTGCGCCGGGTTGCTGCTGTGACGTGCCACCCAAGGCCTGCACCACCTGCTCTACAGGTAGCGCGTCGTTGGCTTCGGGTCCAAAGTTCCATGCGCTGTCGAGACCGGGCTCACCCTGCAATAGTCCGGCCGCCAGACGCAGGTAGCCGCTCAGCGGCTCCAGGACATGCTGCCAGGGGCGAACCGCTTCCGGATTGCGCAGCGGGACCGGCTGGCCGCGGTCAAGTGCGGCCAGCACGTCGGGAACCAGTCGCTCGGCAGCCCAGTCGCCACCGCCGATCACGTTACCGGCGCGTGCGCTGGCCAGGCGCAGCCCCTGGGTGCGCAAAAAGCTTTCACGGTAGCTGGCAATCACCAGTTCGCAAGCAGCCTTGCTGGCGCTGTAAGGATCGTGGCCGCCCAGCCTGTCGTCTTCTCGGTAGGGATGATCCCACTCGCGGTTGGCGTACACCTTGTCCGTGGTAATGGCCACCGCCGCGCGGCAGTCGTCGGCTTCGCGCAGCGCGTCCAGCAGGTTAACCGTGCCTTGCACGTTGGTCGCCCAGGTGTCGGCCGGGAGGCGGTAACTCAGCCGAACCAGCGGTTGGGCAGCCAGGTGCAGCACCAGTTCAGGCCGAGTGCGACGCACGCAGGCACGCAAGGCATCGGCATTACGAATGTCGGCGCGCGTGTCGCTGCTCAAAATGCGTGCGACGCCGGCAATGTCAAACAAAGCTGGAGTGCTGGGCGGATGCAGCGCCAGGCCATGCACCTGGGCGCCCAACCGATGCAGCCATAGCGCCAACCATCCGCCTTTGAAACCGGTGTGACCAGTCAGCAGAACACGGCAACCGTACAGCGCCGCCAATGAGGCCTTCGGACCAGCAATAGGCTCAACCACGGCAAGTGGCGAGGCGAAAGGAGAACGGGCGGTCATTCGGACTTTTTTTTTGCCGCAGCAAAGTGGTGGTTCTTCAACTCACGACTTCTTCGAGTTGCCGGGCTGATTTGCTGGATATGGAGGAAACAGTGCTGCTGCCCTGATCTGCCACGAAACCCGCAACGGGACCAGTTGTTGTCTCTGCGAATGACGCCGCTTCGGGCAACGGGCGTTCGTCCCATTGTCGCCAAGGTGCTTTCCCGCTGGCCCATAGTTGCTCCAACAGCACCTTGTCACGCAGGGTGTCCATCGGCTGCCAGAAGCCATCGTGCGGGAACGCCATCAATTCACCGCGTTGTGCCAACGTGGTCAATGGTCCCTGTTCCCAAATACAGTCATCGGCGTGAAGAAGTGCCAGCACTTTAGGTGATAGCACGAAGAAGCCTCCACTGATTCGACCACCTTCGCCGCTCGGCTTCTCTTGGAAACTTCGTACCCGCGCGCCATCAAGTTCCAGCGCACCAAAGCGGGCGGGCGGAAACACCGCGGTCAAAGTGGCTTGGCGACCATGTTGAAGGTGGAAATCGATCGTCGCTGAAATGTCGACATCGGATACCCCGTCGCCGTAGGTCAGGCAAAACGCAGGGTCGTTTTGCACATAGCGGGCGACCCGACGCAGCCGGCCGCCAGTCATCGTGGATTCGCCGGTGTCGACCACCGTCACCGTCCAGGGTTCGGCGCGCTGGTGATGTATCTCCATGCGGTTGCTGCGCATGTCAAAGGTAACGTCCGACTGCGTCATGAAGTAGCGGTCGAAAAACTCCTTGATGACATGCCCCTTGTAGCCACAGCAGATCACGAAATCGTTGACGCCGTGGTGTGCGTACATCTTCAAGATGTGCCAGAGCAACGGCCGACCGCCGACCTCGATCATCGGCTTGGGACGCAGCGTGGTTTCTTCGCTGAGGCGGGTGCCCAGGCCCCCGGCAAAAATTACTGCTTTCATGGCGATCCTGAAGTGACAAATGCGTCGGCGTGGAAGTGGCGCGGGGACAGGCCCCACTGAAGATAGGCGGTGCGGCTGGCGTCGACCATGGCCGGTGTGCCACAGGCGTACACGCGGTCGGGCATGCCATTGGTGGCGGCTGCGGCCAGCGCGTGAGTTTGCACATGTCCGCGCGCGCCGTCCCAGCCAGTGGTTGGGTCGGCGCGCGAACACACCGGCGTGACGCGCAGCGGCAAACTCTTGGCGCACTCGCTAGGCGACCAGAAATGGTCTTGCGGCAGTCGATTGCCCCAGTACAACTCGATTGATTGTGGCCACTGCGCGCGCGGCTGGGTACTCAACGCATCAATCATGGCCAGGAATGGTGCGATACCGGTGCCGGTGGCCAACCAGTGCAGGCGAAGGCCGGCGACCTCGCCCAATGCGAAAGTGCCGTATGGACCGCGCAGGCGAAGCATGTCGTTGGGCTGGAGGGTGTCGAACAACTGACCGCTCATTGCCCCGCCTGGCACACGACGCACAAGCAACTGAAGCCGGTTGGGGTCACGCGGTTGTGCCGTGCAGTCGGTATTGGCCGTCGACGGCAAGGCGTTGGCGATTGAATAGGCGCGACGCACGCCGTTGGCCCCGATCAGCTCCAAGTGCTGGCCGGGCAGCCAGTGCAGGCCATGGCCCGGCGGCAGGCGCAATGTCAGTTGCAGCACGTCAGGCGTCGGCCGCTGCGTCGCGTGTACCCGAGCCGGCAGCGTCAGGACGCGCAGCGAAGAAAACTCGGCCAGATCGTCAACGTCAAGTGACAACTCGGCATCGGTGGTGTCGCTGCAGGTCAGGCTCCACCCGGCTGCGCGCTCTGCGGCACTCAGTGTGTCATCGCCGCTCAGATGGCGCGCCCGACCTCGTACCACCTTGGTCCTGCACTGTCCGCAGCGGCCGGAGCGGCAACTGTTGGGCAGCGCCAGCCCGGCCCGTTGCGCTGCCTCGAGCAGCGTCGAGCCCGTGGCCACGGCGAACGACTTGCCATTGGCCAGGGTGACAGTTGAAGGCTCGATCGTCATGCCGCGTGTGCCAAGGCAGACTTTGCACTGATGCTGCCCACCGCCTCGCCGGCAAAGTGGCTCTGCGAGGCACGCACAAACTCCCATAGCTGCTGGCGGAACATTGCCTGCGTGTGGCGGACGTTTTCTACAAGCTCAGACCGCGTGGCCAGTGCGCGATCGATCTCGAACGACGTGTCGGCAAAGGCGAACCCGCCCGATCCAGGCTCCATGGCCTCAACATCGCGCCGGCTCCATGTCCAGCCGTGATAGTGCATTGTCTTCAATACGACCACTGCACCGCAAAGAATCGCTTCCAGATTCGTCGCTGACAGAGTGTCATACGAATACAGAAACCTCGTGCGGCGCAGTTCATCAGCGAGCGCTTCCCGAGTCTCAGGCCAGCTGTAGGTGATTTGCTTGCAGTCCGGTCGCTCCGGCCCAACGTAACGCCCGCCCTTGCCGATCCACAGCAGATCCTGACTGCGCTCGAGCGTTGGCGAGGTGTGCAAATCGTTGAACAGTGCCAGTTCAAAGGGTAGGAGGTACAGGACGCGCTGGTCGCCACGCTTGACGGTAGGAAATGCCTTCGAGTAGTACAGGCGGAAATCCGGGGCTTTTCCGGCGTCCGGAATCACTTCCTTGCCGAGTACGTAGCGGACCACGTGACGTGCACCCAAGGGATTGTCAGTGATGCTGTCAGGGTAAATGGTGATCGCTTGCTGCGAAAGCACAGGCCAGCGGGCATTGAATTCGGCATTGAGTGCCGGCGTGTGCAGCCGTGGATTCAACAATGGGCCATTGCCGCTCAAGTTGCTGGTGAGGAATAGCATGGCGTCCAATCCTTGCATCCTCAGCTCATGGCACAGTTCATGCATGACTCGTACACCGGCGCTGACGCACCAGGAAGGGGTGACGATGACATAGGGACGCATGGTTTGGACGGATTGCAATCAGTGAAGCAGGCGATCAAGCGCTTGACGCACCTGTCGCTGAATTTGCTCGGATTGGTTTTCAGCTTCGCGCAGCGTGTCAGCCTGGGCAACGATGTAGGGCAGCAGCGCGGCCAGCTTGGTCGATAGACTGGCGCGAACCGCGGCGTCCTGGCCGGTGAACCAACCGGCTGAATCGGCGTCGAGCAGCAATTGCAGCCATTCCAGGCTGGCGAGTAGCCGCTGCAGCGGCCGTCGCTGGTCCTGCCCGGCGTGGATGCGAAACAGCGACAACGACTGGTGCAGATAAGCCACCTGCCTGCCCCGCATCAAACGTATCCAGGTAGCGATGTCCAGCAGCACTTGGTACTGGCGGCCCAGACAGAATCCTAGGGCGGAACCCAGCTCGGCGCGGCGCATCAGTACGGTCGTCGGCTCGCCGATGACGTTCGATCCGGTCAGCAGAATGCGCTGAAGCCAAGCGTCGCCCGCCACCAATGTATCTCCTGGAAACTGGTGCTCAGTTCCCTGCATTGGCGGCAGTGGCCGGCCGGCTTCGTCGATCAATTGACGGTGCGAAGTGACCAACCCGACATCCGGATGGGTTTCAAACACCGCCACCATGCGCTCAATCTTCTGTGGCGCGAACAGGTCGTCGTCCATCAGATAGCTGACATAACGTCCCTCGGCCCGGCCGAGCCCATTCAGCCAGTTGTCCAGCGGATGGTCCTTCTCAGGGCATCGCAGGTAACTGATGCGCTGGTCCGCGGCCAACAGCGGCGCCATTGCAGCGGCGCTGGCCTCGTCGGTGCTGTTGTCGGTGACCAGTATTTGCAAATTAGCGTAGGTCTGCGCCTGCACGCTGGCCACCGCCTGCAGCAGGTAGTCGGGGCGGTTGTGCGTGGGGATCACCACGCTGACGAGGGGGGCTGCCATGAACCTCATCCTAGGCAGTGAGGCCGTAGACGAAGGCGGGAATAGCGACTTCAGTGGGGTTGTTTTCTGCGCCAAACCTGCATGGGTGTGCCGTTGGCGGTTTTGCCGATTTGCCGCGATGCAGCAACGGTCATGGCTTGGTCAAGGCCCGTCGAAGGCCACGAAAAACGGCCCCGCATTGCGGAGCCGTGGGGAAAGACCCGTCCGACAGAACGCCGCCGCGCCAGCGCGGCGGCGTTCTGCCGCGTGGCTACAGAAGCGGTGGCTGGTTGCGCATAAGCTCCTCTTCGAGGGACGTTTGATGTGCTGCCGGCGCCGATGCCGCGTCGGTGCCCAAGGAATGCGCGGTCGATGCAGCCGTGTCGGCACCTGCCGCTCCGTTCGTACCCGCTGGCGTCGATCCAGCCGCCAGGTGTGTGTGGCCGTCGCCTGCGGATTGGCTGGGCAACAACTCGGTAGGCGCCGCGGCCAGTAATTCGTCGACCTGCGGCACGCCGGTTGGCTTGTCTTTGGCGAACCAGACGTCAACCATCTCGTGCGTGTTGCCGTCGGTGCCGGTCCAACTTCCAATCAGTCCCATCAGGTTGCCATTGTTCAGCGCGCCACCCGTGACGTGCGCCAGGCTCAGACTGGCCACGCCCAGATCGACCAGTCCCTTCAGTTCACCAGCGTCGGTCTTGCCATCGTGGTTGGCATCGATCCAGAGCTTGAGTTCGCCAAATGCCGCATCGTGGGCGTCTATCTTGCCGTCGTGGCTGTTATCCAACTGCGCCAGCGCATTGAAGCCATCGCCGGCACGCTGGCCGTTGGCCAGTTGGGTTGCCGAACCGAACAGCTCTCGGCCGTCGTTGATCTGGCCATCGTGGTTCAGGTCACGCACCAGCAGCGCGTCACCACCGCCGACCCAGCCGTACTTGCCGGTGTGGCCGGTGGCTGCCAGATCGAATTTGGCACCTTCGGCAGCCGACAGCGTTTGCACGCCGTCGCCGTTCAGGTCGAGCACAATTGGCGACAGCGCGGACAACGCGGCCATCTGGCTGGTAGACATGGCCGCCGTCTGGTCGGTGGTGAACGCAGTTGCTTGCGCCATCGACATCATGGCGATGTCGGCGGTGTCCAGCGCGCGCACCTGTGCCGTGGACAAGGCGACGATATGGTCGGTAGTGAAGGCTGCCACTTGATCGCCATTCAGGGCAGTCACTTCGGCGGCAGTCAAGGCCTTGATCTGACCGGTGGTCATTGCAGCGATGTGCTGTGCGGTGAGCCTGCTCATGTGGTCGGCGCCGAGCGCGGTGATGTCGGCAGTCTCGATCGCGCGCACCTGATCCGTTGACAGAGCGGCAAATTGATCAGCCGAAAGCGCTCGCAGATCGGCCGAATCCATTGCCACGATTTGGGCCGTGGTTACGCCTTTGAGTTGGATCCCGTCAAACCCTTGCAGTTGCGTAGGCGTCAACGCTGCGAACTGTGTTGGCAATAGCTGGCCGATCTGGTCGCTCGTCAGCGCCTGCAGGGCTTCAACGCCGACGCCTGACATATCCCGGCTCTCGATCGCTTGCATCTGGCTCGGACTGAGCGACTTGAAGTGAATGCCGTCGAACGCCGCGAAGTCGGCGGAATCCAGTGCCACCAACTGGTCAGTGGTCAAGGCCTTTACTTGGTCAGTGGTCAGTGCGGCCAATTGCGTATTGGTCAACGCGTTGATCGCCGCGGTGCTCATGGCCGCGATATTAGCCGTGCCCAACGCGGCCACTTGGGTCTCGCCGAGCGCTGTCAACTCCCTAGTCGTAAGGGCAGAGGTTTGCGCGGTGGTCAGCGCTCCCAACTGTGCCTGGTTGAAGCCGGACATATGGTCATAGTCCAGCGCGGCGATGTCGGCGGTTTCTATGGCACGGACTTGGCTGGTTGACAACAAATTGAATTGTTCGGCCGTCAACGCGCGCAGGTCGTCCGAATCCATGGCCACGATCTGGTCAGTCGTCAAGCCTGCAAGCTGGTCCGAGCCGAGCCCTTGTAGCTGCGTGGAGGTCAACGCGGCGACCTGCGCCGGCAATAGCTTGCCAATCTGCGCGGAATTCAAGGCCTGCAGCGCCTCGACGCTGAGACCCTGCATGTCGCTTGTCTCGATCACCCGCATCTGATCGGAATTCAGCTTGGAGAACTGGCTGCCGCCAAGCGCACCCAGTTGCTCGGAAGATAGCGCGACAATGGCCGCGGTGCTCAGGGCCGCAACCTGTTCCGTGCGCAACGCAGCCACCTGGCCGGCGCTCAGTGCGGTCAGCTCATTTGTCGTGAAGGCTACGGTTTGATCGGTAGTCAGCGCCGCCATCTGGTTCGGCGTAATACCGGATATGTGATCGGAGCCCAGCGCAGCGATGTCGGCGGCCTCGATGGCTTTCACCTGATCGGTGGACAGCATCCCGAACTGGTCCGGTGTCAGCGCGCGCAGGTTGGCTGACGACATGCCCTCGATTTGATCGGTGGTCAGGCCGGCCAGTTGTGTGGCAGTGAATCCCTGTAGCTGGGTTGCAGTGAGGGCGGCGACCTGTGCGGTGAGCAGTTTGGCGATCTGGGCGCTATCCAGCGCCTGCAGCGCATCGACGCTGAGTCCCCGAATGTCGGTGGTTTCGATCGCCCGCATCTGCTGGGAGTTCAGATTCTTGAAATGGGCACCATCGAGCGCCGCGAAATCGGCAGAATCCAACGCCACCAACTGGTCGGTGCTGAGTGCCTTCACCTGTGCCGTGGTCATCGCCGCCCATTGCGGGCTGGTCAAGGCGCTGATCGACGAAGTGGTCAGCTTCGAAATCGCTTCTGTCCCGAACGCCGCGACTTGCTCGCCGGTCAGCGCCTGCAGCTCACGCGTCGTGAAGGCAAGTGCCTGATTGGTGGTCAACGCCGCCAATTGCGCGGTTGTAAATCCGGACATGTGGTCGGCGCCCAGGGCGGTGATGTCGGCGGCCTCGATGGCTTTCACTTGGTCGGTCGACAGCATGCCGAACTGGTCCGGTGTCAGCGCGCGCAGGTTGGCTGATGACATGCCCACGATTTGATCGGTGGTCAGGCCGGCCAGTTGTGTGGCAGTGAATCCTTGTAGCTGGGTTGCGGTGAGCGCGGCGACCTGTGCGGTAAGCAGTTCGGCGATCTGGGCGCTATCCAGCGCCTGGAGCGCATCGACGCTGAGGCCCCGAATGTCGGCGGATTCGATCGCCCGCATCTGGTCGGAGTTCAGATTCTTGAAATGGGCGCCGTCGAGCGCCGCGAAGTCGGCAGAGTCCAACGCCACCAACTGGTCGGTGCTGAGTGCTTTCACCTGTGCCGTGGTCATCGCCGCCCATTGCGGGCTGGTCAAGGCGCTGATCGACGAAGTGGTCAGCTTCGAAATCGCTTCTGTCCCGAACGCCGCGACTTGCTCGCCGGTCAGCGCCTGCAGCT
>WBZS01001631.1_pt1 | contig 16970 bp, 14 predicted proteins | sample 5204201 | NCBI WGS metagenome assembly WBZS01 (sample SAMN12344357, study PRJNA552823) | activated sludge metagenome | biome: Activated sludge suspended growth; feature: Nitrification reactor; material: Wastewater; isolation source: activated sludge from nitrification reactor of wastewater...
ACAACAGCGCGCGCCGAGGCGCGCCGCCCGTTTCGGCGTCCATCGTCTCCCCCAGAGCCATTCCCTCCACCCCGGCCGCTGCCACGACCGGCAGGGCTCGTACCCTGCAAGAATGAGTATGCCGTCCCGTCCCGTCCCCCGCGAACGCAATTCCGCCGGTGGTTTTCACCGGTGGTACTCGCCGATCCTGTGGACGAACGCCCTGCTCCAGGTGCTCATCATCGTCACCGGTGGCCTGGTCCGCCTCACCGGCAGCGGCCTGGGTTGTCCGACCTGGCCCCAGTGCGTCCCCGGCAGCTACACCCCGGTGCCCCACCAGGCCCAGGGCTTCCACAAGTACATCGAGTTCGGGAACCGCACGCTCACCGGAGTCCTCCTGGTCGCGGCCGTGCTCGCGCTGGTCGCCGTCCTGGTCCGAGGCCGACAGCGACATCTCGTCGTCGGCACCGCCCTCGTCCTCGGCCTCGTCCTGTTCCAGGCAGTGCTCGGCGGGATCACGGTGCGGTTCGGGTTGCATCCGGCGACGGTGGCGGCCCACTTCCTGGTGTCGGCCGCCCTGGTGGCCATCGCCACCCACGTCTACCTGACCCGCTTCGAGGACGACGGACCGACGACCCCCAGGGTCCCCGCCCTGGTCCGGACCGTCGCGTCCGTGACCTGCCTCGTCGGCGCGGTGGTCCTGGCCCTGGGCACGGTCGTCACCGGGTCGGGGCCGCACAGCGGCGATGCCGACACACCGGCGCGGTTCGGGTTCGACCCGCGCACCATCTCCTGGCTGCACGCCGACGCGGTGATGCTCTTCGTCGGATTGGTCGTCGCCGCCTGGATCGCGGTCCGGTTGACCGAGGGTGACGACGGGCGGGCGGCCCGCGCCTGGGGTGGCGTGCTCCTCGTGACGTTGGCGCAGGGCGTGCTCGGCTACACCCAGTACCTCACCGGGCTGCCCTGGCTCCTGGTGCTGCTCCACATGCTCCTGGCGGCCCTGATGGTGGTCGCGCTGACCCGTGCCATGGTGAGCCTGCGGGTCCGGTCACCCTGAGTTCGGGGGCCTGCTGGCCGGGCGAGCGACCTGGCGGCCCGTGCTCAGGGCAGCAGCGGCCAGTGCAGCAGCGGGTCGACCGCGACGGCGAGGAAGACGATCGTCACGTACGTGATCGAGTAGTGGAACAGCCGCATCGGCTTCAACTGCCCCACCGCGGTGCGTCCCTCCCGCGCCAGGCGGAGCAGTCGGTGGGCCTCGCTGAGGAAGATGGCCCCGGCGAGTGCCGCGGTCACGGCATACACCCATCCCATCCCGGCCACGGGGATGAGCAGCAGCGAGGTCGCCACCATCACCCACGAATAGGCGACGATCTGGCGGCCGACCGTGATCGGCCCCTTCTCGACCGGCAGCATCGGGACATGGGCGTTGCTGTAGTCCTCGCGGAAGGCCATCGACAGCGGCCAGTAGTGCGGCGGTGTCCAGAAGAAGATGACGAGGAAGAGGATGACCGCCGGCCAGCCGATCGTCCCGGTGACGGCGCACCAGCCGATCAGGACCGGCATGCAGCCGGCGGCCCCGCCCCAGACGATGTTCTGGCTGGTGCGGCGCTTGAGGATCATGGTGTAGCCGACCGCATACATGGCGATCGCGGCCAGCGATAACAGCGCCGAGGCGGCGTTGACCAGGACGAGGAACCACACCGTGGAGACGACCGTGAGGATCGCTCCGAAGACCAGGCCGGCGGCCGGTGAGATCTCGCCGGTGACCATGGGACGGTTCTCGGTGCGGTGCATGAGCGCATCGATGTCGCGGTCGTAGACGCAGTTGAAGGTGTTGGCCGCCCCGGCCGACAGGGTCCCCCCGACGAGGGTCGCGGCGACCAGCCACAGGTTCGGCACCCCCCGCTGGGCCAGGAACATCACCGGCACGGTCGTGACGAGGAGCAGTTCGATGATCCGTGGTTTGGTCAGGGCGACGTAGTTGGCCACCCGGCGTCGCCAACCACCCGGCGTCGTCTGCGCGGGGGCGGACGGGGCGACTGCGGACACGGCGAACCTTCGTGGCGGCGGCGGGAGACGAAAGATGAGTCTACCGACCGCCGGGCAACTGATGGTCACACGGTCGTCCGGACGCCGGTCGCGACTAGGCTTGCCGCGACCTCGTCATCGCCCGAGAAAGGCCCGCCCGTGGCTGCCGCACCGACCGCATCGACCCAGCGTTCCTCCAGCCTGGCCCGTCCGATCGCGCGGAAGGTGAAGTGGTCCGAACTGGACGTGCGAGCCGTCGACACCATCCGGGTGCTGGCCGCCGACGCCGTCCAGAAGGTCGGCAACGGCCACCCCGGCACCGCGATCAGCCTGGCGCCACTGGCCTACCTGCTCTACCAGAACGTCATGGTGCACGACCCCTCCGACCCGCACTGGCTCGGACGGGACCGGTTCGTGCTCTCCGCGGGCCACTCGAGCCTCACCCAGTACATCCAGCTCTACCTCTCCGGGTACGGCCTCGAGCTCGCCGACCTCAAGGCGCTGCGCACCTGGGGCTCCAAGACCCCGGGTCACCCGGAGGTGCACCACACGACCGGGGTCGAGGTGACCACCGGCCCGCTCGGCTCCGGCTTGGCGACCGCCGTCGGCATGGCGATGGCCCAGCGGCGCCAGCGCGGCCTGCTCGACCCGGACGCCAAGCGCGGCCAGAGCCCGTTCGACCACCACGTCTGGGTGGTGGCCGGCGACGGCTGCCTCCAGGAGGGCGTGGCCTCGGAGGCCAGCTCGCTCGCCGGCCACCAGGAGCTGGGCAACCTCACCGTGATCTACGACGCCAACCGGATCTCGATCGAGGACGACACCGACATCTCGTTCAGCGAGGACGTGCTGGCCCGGTATGCCGCCTACGGCTGGAACGTCGTCGAGGTCGACTGGCGGCGGAGCGACCAGCCCGCGGGCACGGCGAGCTACACCGAGGACGTCGACACGCTCTACGCGGCCCTGCAGAAGAGCCGCACCGCGACCCGGCCCACGATCATCAAGCTCAACACGGTCATCGCCTGGCCCGCCCCGACCAAGCGCGGCACCGGGAAGTCGCACGGGTCGGCCCTCGGCGACGCCGAGATCGCCGGGATGAAGGAACTCCTCGGCTTCGACCCGGCGAAGACCTTCGAGGTCTCCCGCGAGGTCCTCACCCACGCCCGCCAGGTCAAGACGCGCGGCCGGGCCGCCCACAAGGCCTGGACGGCGGCGTATGCCGCCTGGCGCAAGGCCCAGCCGGAGCGCGCCGCCCTGCTCGACCGCCTGGTCGCCGGCGAGCCCCCGGCCGGTCTGCCCGCGGCGCTGCCGACCTTCCCGGCCGACCCCAAGGGCCTGGCGACCCGCGCCGCCTCCGGCAAGGTGCTCACCGCCCTGGCCTCGGTGATGCCCGAACTGTGGGGCGGATCGGCCGACCTCGCCGAGTCGAACAACACGACGATGGACGGCGAACCCTCGTTCGTGCCCAAGGCGAAGTCGACCCACGAGTGGAAGGGCGACCTCTACGGCCGCACGCTGCACTTCGGCATCCGCGAGAACGCGATGGGGATGATCCTCAACGGCATCGCCCTCGAGGGGCTCACGCGCCCCTACGGGGGCACCTTCCTCGTCTTCTCCGACTACATGCGTCCGGCCATCCGCCTCGCCGCCATCCAGCAGGTTCCGGTGACCTTCGTCTGGACGCACGACTCGATCGGACTGGGTGAGGACGGCCCCACCCACCAGCCGATCGAACACCTCGCCTCCCTGCGCCTCATCCCCGGCCTCGACGTGGTCCGCCCCGGCGACGCCAACGAGACGGCCGCCGCCTGGGCCGCCCTGCTGAACCGGCGTCGGCCCGCGGCGATCGTCCTCTCCCGGCAGGCGCTGCCGACGATCGGGCGCGGCAAGGGAGAGGCCGCCTCGACGGCGGGCGTGGCCAAGGGCGGCTACGTCCTTCTTGATTCGAGCACCGGCACCCCCGACGTGGTGCTCATCGCCACCGGGTCCGAGGTGGCGCTGGCCGTCAGTGCCCGCGAGACCCTGGAGCGCGCCGACATCGGCACCCGAGTCGTTTCGATGCCCTGCACTCAGTGGTTCGCGGAGCAGACGAAGGCCTACCGGGACAAGGTCCTCCCCCCGACCGTCCGGGCCCGGGTCGCGGTCGAGGCCGGCGTGCCCACCGGTTGGCGTGACTATGTCGGCGATGCCGGCGAGATCATCGGCATCGACCACTTCGGGGCCTCCGCCGACGGGGCCACCCTCTTCCGTGAGTTCGGTTTCACTCCCGAGGCCGTCGTCGCGGCCGCCAAGCGCAGTCTCAAGAAGGCGAAGTGACCATGACCGATCACCACCACCCCACCGCCGTCGCCGCCCTGGCCACCCAGGGGGTGTCGGTCTGGCTCGACGACCTGAGCCGGGAACGGATCGCGTCCGGCAACCTCGCCGCGCTGATCGCCGATCACGGGATCGTCGGCGTGACGACGAACCCGTCCATCTTCCAGGCCGCCCTCGCCCACGGTGCGGCGTATGCCGGCCAGCTGGCCGAGCTCGCCCATGCCGGCACGGGGGTCGACGAGGCGGTCTTCGCGATGACCACGCGAGACGTGCGGGACGCCTGTGACCTGTTCGCGCCGGTGAGCGAGGCGACCGACGGCGTCGACGGACGGGTGTCGATCGAGGTCGCGCCCGGGCTGGCCCACGACACTGACGCCACGATCGCCCAGGCCAAGGAGCTGCACGCCGCGGTGGGCCGCCCCAACGTCCTGATCAAGATCCCCGCCACCCTCGAGGGACTGCCCGCCATCTCCGCCGTGTTGGCCGAAGGGATCAGCGTCAACGTGACCCTGATCTTCAGCCTCGAGCGCTACCGCGCCGTGATGAACGCCTTCCTCGTCGGTCTGGAACGCGCGCGCGACGCCGGGCACGACCTGGCCCGGATCGACTCGGTGGCCTCCTTCTTCGTCTCCCGGGTCGACACCGAGGTCGACAAGCGGCTCGAGGCGATCGGCTCGGACCAGGCCGCCGCCCTCAAGGGCAAGGCGGCCGTGGCCAACGCCCGGCTCGCCTACCAGGCCTACGAGGAGGTCTTCGCCTCGTCCCGCTGGGAGTCGCTGGCGGCGGCCGGGGCCCGGCCCCAGCGGCCGCTGTGGGCGTCGACGGGAGTCAAGGACCCGGCATACCCCGACACGATGTACGTCACCGAGTTGGTCGCCCCGGGATGCGTGAACACGATGCCGGAGAAGACGCTCGACGCGGTCATCGACCACGGCGTCATCACCGGGGACACGATCACCGGTCAGTACGCCGACGCCGACGCGGTCCTCGACGGTCTGGCCCGTCTGGGCATCTCCTACCCGGAGGTCACCGAGCTGCTCGAACGCGAGGGCGTCGAGAAGTTCGTCGCCGCCTGGACCGAGTTGCTCGCCGGAGTCGAGCGGGCCCTCGACGCCGCCCGATGACCTCCGCCCGGGTCTCGGCCACGCACAACCCGCTGCGGGATCCGCTCGACAAGCGGCTTCCGCGGATCGCCGGGCCGTGCGGCATCGTGCTCTTCGGGGTCACGGGCGACCTGTCGCGTCGCAAGTTGCTGCCCGCGCTCTACGACCTGGCCAACCGAGGCCTGCTGCCACCCGGCTTCAGCCTCGTCGGCTTCGCGCGCCGCGACTGGGCCGACCAGGACTTCATGCAGATCGTCCACGACGCGGTGCGAGCGGGCGCCCGCACCCCGTTCCGGGAGGAGGTCTGGAAGACCTTCGCCGAGGGGATCAGGTTCGTGCCCGGGACCTTCGACGACGATGTGGCCTTCGACACCCTGGCCGCCACCGTCGCCGAGCTCGACGAGCAACGGGGCACCGGCGGCAACCACGCCTTCTACCTCTCGATCCCGCCGGGCTTCTTCGGTCAGGTCTGCGAGCAACTCCAGCGCAGTGGACTGGCCAGATCCGTCCCGGGGTCCTGGCGTCGGGTGATCATCGAGAAGCCGTTCGGCCACGACCTGGCGTCGGCTCGCGAACTGAACGACATCGTCGAGTCGGTCTTCCCGGCCGACTGTGTGTTCCGGATCGATCACTACCTGGGCAAGGAGACGGTCCAGAACCTGATGGCGCTGCGGTTCGCGAACTCGATGTTCGAGCCGATCTGGAACCGCAACTACGTCGACCACGTGCAGATCACGATGGCCGAGGACATCGGCATCGGTGGACGAGCCGGCTACTACGACGGGATCGGCGCCGCCCGCGACGTCATCCAGAACCATCTGCTCCAACTGCTTGCGCTGACCGCGATGGAGGAGCCGACCTCCTTCGAGGCCCATCACCTGCGGGCCGAGAAGGAGAAGGCGCTCTCGGCGATCCGGCTGCCGGCCGACCTCGGCGCCCATACCGCGCGCGGGCAGTATGCCGCGGGGTGGCAGGGCGGCGAGCATGTCATCGGGTACCTCGAGGAAGACGGCGTGGCGGCGGGTAGCCGCACCGAGACGTATGCGGCCATGCGCCTCGACGTCGTCAACGCCCGGTGGGCCGGGGTTCCCTTCTACCTGCGGACCGGAAAGCGGCTGGGCAAGCGGGTCACCGAGATCGCCGTCGTCTTCAAGCAGACCCCGCACCTGCCGTTCAATGATTCCGCCACCGAGGAACTCGGCCAGAACGCCGTCGTCATCAGGGTGCAGCCGGATGAGGGCGTGACCATCCGGTTCGGGGCCAAGGTGCCGGGCGCGACGATGGAGGTGCGCGACGTGACGATGGACTTCGGCTACGGACGGGCCTTCACCGAGACCTCCCCGGAGGCCTACGAACGGCTCATCCTCGACGTGCTCCTCGGCGACCCACCTCTGTTCCCCCGGCACGAGGAGGTCGAGCGGGCCTGGGAGATCCTGGACCCGATCGAAGCGTTCTGGGCCCGCCAGAAGGGTCGTCTCGACCCGTACCCCGCCGGCGGGTGGGGCCCGGCCGAGGCCGACGCCATGATGGCCCGCGATGGTCGCCAGTGGAGGATGCCGTGATCATCGACCTGCCCGACACCAGCACCGGCGCCATCTCCAAGCGGCTGGTCGAGACGCGCGCCAACGTCGGCGCCATGGCCCTCTCCCGTGTGCTCACCCTGCTCGTCGTCGTCGACGACGTGGACGCCGAGCGGGCCATCGACGTCGCCAACTCGGCCAGTCGGCAGCACCCCTCGCGGATCATCGTCATCGTCAACGGGCCGGGGCGGGGTCGGGCGCGTCTCGATGCCCAGATCCGGGTCGGTGGCGACGCCGGTGCCAGCGAGGTGGTCGTCTGCAAGCTGATGGGGCCGTTGGTGCACCATGCCGCCAGCGTGGCGACCCCATTGCTCCTCACGGACAGCCCGATCGTCGCCTGGTGGCCGTGTCTGGCCCCCAAGGACCCGGCGAGGGACCCCATCGGGGCGATGGCCCAGCGGCGGATCACCGATGCCACGAAACAGCCCGGGACCCCCCGCACCGTCCTCCGCCGCCTTGCGGGGGCCTACGAGCCGGGTGACACCGACCTGGCCTGGGGCCGGATCACCCGCTGGCGAGGGCTGCTCGCGGCGGCCCTGGACCAACCGCCGTTCGAGCCGGTCATCTCGGCCACCGTCGTGGGGGCGAAGGACTCGCCCTCCGCGGATCTGCTCGCGGCCTGGCTGCACGCCCGCCTGCGCTGCCCGGTGACCGTGAAGCGCTCGAACGCCTCGTCGGGCGTGGTCGCGGTCACTCTCACCCGAGCCTCCGGAGACCTCGACCTCCGGCGCCCCGTCGAGGGGGACGTGGCCACGATGAGCGCGCCGAACGCGCCGGTGAAGACGATCGCCCTGGCGCACCGCAGCGACGCGGAATGCCTGGCCGAGGAGCTCCGTCGCCTCGATCCGGACGAGATCTACGAGCAGGCGCTCCGGCAAGGCCTGGCCGGCCTGCGCTGACCCGCCACCACCGGACACCATCGCCGCCGCGACGGCGGTCGACCTACTGGATGAGGCCCCGGTCGCGGAGCGCCTTGAGGGACTCCTCAAGGATGGCAGCGCCGTCCTGATCGCTCCGGCGCTCCTTCACGTAGGCCAGGTGCGTCTTGTAGGGCTCGACCTTCAGCGGGGCCGGCGGGTTGTCCTTGTCCGGGCCGGCGGGGAAGCCGCAGCGGGGGCAGTCCCACTGCTCCGGGACGACCACGCCCTCCTCCTGCGCGAACGACGGCGTCGTGTCGTGCCCGTTGGAGCAGTAGTAGGTGATCAGGACCCGCGGGGCGACCTCGCCGCGCTCGGCCTCCCCCATCGGACCCGCGCCGACCCGACTCCCACGAATTGCGTTGCCACCAGCCATGGTTGAGTCAGGACCTCCGAAAGAGTGGGGACGGGGTGGGGTGGGTCGAGGCGCCCGGAGAGGGCGCGGCGACGGTCACGCGAAACGGTCGAGGACGCCCAGGCCGACGATGCACGTGAACCACACGAGGGCCATGGCGATGGTGATCCGGTCGAGGTTGCGCTCGGCGACCGACGACCCGCCCAGGGTGCTCGACATGCCGCCACCGAACATGTCCGACATCCCGCCGCCCTTCCCCTTGTGCAGCAGGATCAAGAGGGTGAGGAAGAGGCCTCCGATGACGAGGAGGACCTGCAGCCCGATGCGTACGGCGGTCACGAGGTGTCCCTTGCGTGTCGAACGAGGATCAGGTCGGCGGTGGCCGACGAGACTGATCGCCGCGCCCCACGGTGGGGTGCGGCGATCAGGATAACCCGCGCAGATGTCAGTTGGCCTGCAGATGGTCCCGATAGCGGCAGATGGCCGTGAACTCCTCGGGATCCAACGAGGCGCCACCGACGAGGGCGCCGTCGACGTCCTCCTTCGCCATGATCGCCGCGACGTTGCCGGACTTCACCGAACCGCCATAGAGGACACGCACGCCGTCGGCGAGGTCACCGGAGTACAGCTCGGCGACCTTGGTGCGGATCGCGGCGCAGACCTCCTGGGCATCCTCGGGCGTGGCGACCTCCCCGGTGCCGATCGCCCAGATCGGTTCGTAGGCGATGACGATGCTCCTGGCCTGGTCGGCGGGCAACTCGGCCAGCCCGGCCTCCACCTGGGCGAGCACGTGCTCGACGTGGGTGCCGGCCTGCCGGATCGCCAGCCCCTCCCCGCAGCAGAAGATCGGGGTCAGCCCGTGCCGATAGGCCGCCTTGACCTTCGCGTTGACGACCGCGTCGGTCTCGTCGTGGTACTCCCGCCGCTCGCTGTGTCCGACGATGACGTAGGTGCAACCCAGCTTGGCCAGGAAGGCGCCACTGACCTCCCCGGTGTAGGCGCCCGCGTCGTGCACCGAGAGGTCCTGCGCCCCGAACTTCAGGGCGAGCCGGTCGCCGTCGATCAGCGTCTGGACGCTGCGGATGTCGGTGAAGGGCGGCATGACCGCGACCTCGACGGCTCCGTGGTCGTGCTTGCCGTCGCGCAGGCTCCAGTCGAGTTTCTGCACCAGGTGCGTGGCCTGGAGGTGGTCGAGGTTCATCTTCCAGTTGCCCGCCATGAGCGGGATTCTCGTTGTCATGGTGCGGCCATTCCGTTCGGTCGGTCCGTGAAGGATGGGGTCGTATGCCGTGGGGTCACCCGCCGCTCAGCCGGGGCGACCCCACGGCATCCGGGGTCTCGGGGTCAGCCCTCGAGGATGGAGATGCCGGGGAGGTCCTTGCCCTCGAGGTATTCGAGGGAGGCACCACCACCGGTGGAGATGTGCCCGAATTGGTCGTCGGCGAACCCGAGCTGACGCACGGCCGCGGCCGAGTCGCCGCCCCCGACGACGGTGAGGGCGCCGCCCGCCGTCGCCTCGACGAGCGCCTGAGCGACCGCCTTCGTGCCAGCCGCGAAGGGGGCCATTTCGAAGGCACCCATCGGGCCGTTCCAGAAGACCGTCCGGGCGTCGACGAGCTTGCTCGCGTACAGCTCCGCGGACTTCGGGCCGATGTCCAGACCCATCGTGTCCGCCGGGATCGCATCGGCGTCGACCGTGACGACCTCGGTGTCGGCCGAGAACTCCCGGCCGCAGACGATGTCGACGGGCAGGACCAGTTCGACGCCGGTGGCCCGAGCCCGCTCGAGGTATCCCTTGCAGGCCTCGATCGAGTCGGCGTCGAGGAGGCTCTTGCCGACCTCGTGGCCCTGGGCCGCGAGGAAGGTGAAGAGCATCCCGCCACCGATGAGCAGCCGGTCCGCCTTGCCGAGGAGGTTGTCGATGACCGCGAGCTTGTCGGCGACCTTCGCGCCGCCGAGCACGACGGCATACGGGCGGTCCGGGTCGACCGTGAGTCGACGCAGGACGTCGACCTCGGTCTTGACCAGACCACCCATGGCCGACGGCAGCCGGGTGGCGACGTCGTAGACGGAGGCCTGCTTGCGGTGGACGACCCCGAAGCCGTCGGAGACGTACGCCTCGGCGAGGCCGGCGAGGGCATCGGCGAACTCGGCCCGTTCCTCGTCGGTCTTGGCCGTCTCCCCCGGGTTGAAGCGGAGGTTCTCCAGCAGGACGACGTCGCCGTCCGCCATCGCCGCGACCGCAGCGCGGGCGCTCTCCCCCACCGTGTCGGTCGCGAAGGTGACGCCCTGGCCGAGCAACTCCGAGAGCCGCCCGACGACCGGGGCGAGCGAGTATTTGTCCTCCGGCGCCCCCTTGGGGCGTCCGAGGTGGGCGCACACGATGACGCGTGCGCCCGCCTCGGTGAGGGCCTTGATCGTCGGGACCGACGCGCGCAGGCGACCGTCGTCCGTGATCGTGGTCCCGTCGAGGGGGACGTTGAGATCCGAACGCACGAGCACGCGCTTGCCGCGCAGATCCCCGAGCGACGACAGGTCAGACATGGTCACTCACTCCGCCGACGACGGTCAGAGCGACTTGCCGACGAGCGCGACCAGGTCGACGAGTCGGTTGGAGTAGCCCCACTCGTTGTCGTACCACCCGACGACCTTGACCTGGTTGCCGATGACCTTGGTCAGCGGGGCGTCGAAGATGCACGACGCGGGGTCGGTGACGATGTCGGTCGAGACGATGGGGTCCTCCGAGTACTTCAGGTAGCCCTTGAGCGGGCCCGACTCGGCCGCCTTCTTGACGATGGCGTTGACCTCCTCGACGGTGGTCTCGCGGGAGGCCTCGAAGGTGAGGTCGGTCGCCGAACCCGTGGGGGTCGGCACGCGCAGGGCGTAGCCGTCGAGCTTGCCCTTGAGCTCCGGGAGCACCAGCGCCACGGCCTTGGCGGCACCCGTCGTGGTGGGCACGATGTTGAGGGCGGCCGCGCGGGCGCGACGGAGATCCTTGTGCGGACCGTCGAGCAGGTTCTGGTCGCCGGTGTAGGCGTGGATCGTGGTCATCAGGCCCTTGACGATGCCGAGCTCATCGTTGAGCGCCTTCGCCATCGGGGCCAAGCAGTTCGTGGTGCACGACGCGTTGGAGATGATGTCGTGCTTCTCCGGGTCGTAGTCGCCGTCGTTGACACCCATGACGAAGGTGGCGTCCTCGTTCTTGGCCGGCGCGGAGATGATGACCTTCTTGGCGCCACCCTCGATGTGGGCCCGGGCCTTCGTGGCGTCGGTGAAGAAGCCGGTGGACTCGACGACGATGTCGGCGCCGACCGACTTCCAGTCGAGGTTCGCGGGGTCGCGGTCGGCGAAGACCTTGAAGGACTTGCCGTCGACCGAGATCGAGTCCTCGTCGTGGGTCACGTCACCCTCGAGACGACCCAGCACCGAGTCGTACTTGAGCAGCGTGGCCAACGTCTTGTTGTCCGTCAGGTCGTTGACGGCGACGATCTCGATGTCTGCACCGGACGCCTGCACGGCCCGGAAGAAGTTGCGGCCGATGCGGCCGAAGCCGTTGATGCCTACGCGAACAGTCACTGCTGCTGCCTTCCAACTAGGGAGTGAGGTGCCACCGGGCGGCAGCACCGTGTAACCGCTTCCATCCTAGTGTGACGAGGCCCCGCGGCTCACCCGGGTCCGCGGTACGGGCGAGTAGCCACGGGGTGAACGATCGATGCGTTGAGCTGAGCGCGAGCCCACGTCGGCGAGGGTCGTCAGTCGTCCAACATGTCGGGCGTCAGGTTGGCCTCGGTGCCCGGGATGCCGAGGTCCTGGGCCCGCTTGTCGGCCATCGCGAGCAACCGGCGGATCCGCCCGGCGACCGCGTCCTTGGTCATCGGGGGTGAGGCGTACTGACCGAGTTCCTCGAGGCTCGCCTGCTTGTGGTCCAGCCGCAGTCGGCCGGCCTCGCGCAGGTGCTCCGGGGTCTCCTCGCCGAGGATCTCCAGGGCCCGCTCGACCCGGGCACCGGCGGCCACCGCGGCCCGCGCCGACCGTCGCAGGTTGGCGTCGTCGAAGTTGGCGAGTCGGTTGGCGGTCGCCCGGACCTCACGCCGGAGTCGGCGCTCCTCCCAGGCCAGCACCGCGTCGTGCGCACCGAGCCGGGTCAGCATGGCGCCGATCGCGTCGCCGTCGCGCAGGACCACCCGGTCGATGCCGCGCACCTCGCGCGCCTTGGCCGTGATGCCGAGTCGGCGGGCGGCGCCGACGAGGGCGAGGGCGGCCTCGGGACCGGGACAGGTCACCTCCAGGGCCGATGAGCGACCGGGCTCGGTGAGCGAACCGTGGGCGAGGAACGCCCCCCGCCAAGCGGCCTCGGCGTCACAGTCGGAGCCGGCGACGACCCGCGGCGGCAGGCCACGCACCGGGCGGCCTTCCCGGTCGACCAGCCCGGTCTGCCGCGCCAGGTCCGGTCCGCCCTCGACGACGCGCACGACATACCGGGAGGACTTGCGGATGCCGCCGGCGGCGAGCACGAGCATCTCCGGGGTCAGCCCGTAGAGCTCGATCAACTCCCGGCGCAGGCGACGCGCCGCGTTCGCCGTGTCGAGTTCGGCCTCGACGACCACCTGGCGACCGATGAGGTGCAGACCACCCGCGAACCGCAGCATCGCCGCGACCTCGGCCTTGCGGCAGCAGGGTTTGGCCACGACGAATCGGCTCAACTCATCCTTCACCCGGGCCGTCATCGCCATGGCGTCATCCTGCCACGCCGGAGGGACCCCGCTGCCAGGCCATGATGTCCTGCAGGGCCGCCGCCAGCCGCAACCGGTCGTGGGCACCGGGGCGGTCACGACTGGCCATCGGCGCGACCACCAACTCGGCGCCCAGGGCTCGACAGGCCGCCCTCAGGTCGGGGCTCTCGCCGATCGTCGGGTCGGCGAGCACGACGTCGAGGCGGACGTCCGGGGCATAGCGGCGGAACGACCCGAGGTACTCCTCGGGCGTGAAGCCCAGGGTCTCCTTGGTGCTCAGCTCCAGGTTGAGCACGAGGATGCGCCGCGCCCTGGTCACGGCGAGTGCTTCGCGCAGGTCGGGGACGAGCAGGTGCGGCATGACCGACGTGAACCATGACCCGGGACCCAGGATGACCCAGTCGGCCGCGCGGATGGCGGCCACGGACTCCGGATAGGCCGGCGGCTCGTGCGGGACGAGCCGCACGTCGATCACTCGCCCGGCCGTCGTCGCGACCTCGGCCTGTCCGGCGACGATCGTCCTCTCCCCCGGCCGCGCGGGGTCCGCGCCGACGACCTCGGCCTCGATGTCCAGCGGCACCGCGGCCATCGGCAGCACTCGACCGGTCGACCGGAGCAACCGACCCACGAGGTCCAATCCGGTGACCGGATCGTCGAGCAGCTCCCACAAGGTGACGATCAGCAGGTTCCCGAGGGCGTGCCCGGCCAACGGGCCCTCCCCGGCGAACCGGTGCTGCAGCACGTCGCGCCAGGTGTGCCCCCACTCGCTCTCGTCGCACAGGGCGGCGAGCGCCATCCGGAGGTCCCCTGGGGGCAGCACCCCGAACTCTTCACGCAGGCGACCGGAGGATCCCCCGTTGTCGGCCACCGTGACGATGGCCGTGATCTCGTCGGTGAGGAAACGCAGGGCCGACAACGTGGCGGCCAAGCCGTGACCACCTCCCAGCGCGGCGACGACCTGCGGTCTCACTCCTGCCCCAGATCACGGTGGACCACAAAGGTCTCGGTGCGCGCGGACAGCAACCGGGCGGCCAGTGCCTCGGCCATCGCGACCGACCGGTGCTTGCCCCCGGTGCACCCGATCCCGATCGTGACGTAACGACGTCCCTCGCGCACGTACCCGTCGATGACCGGCTGCATGACCGCGACGACCCGCTCGAGGAACTCCTGCGCGCCGGGTTGGCCGAGGACGAAGTCGGCCACCGGCCCGTCCTTGCCGTTGAGCGCCTTGAGGGTGGGCACCCAGAAGGGGTTCGGGAGGAAGCGCATGTCGAAGATGAAGTCGGAATCGAGGGGGATGCCGTACTTGAAACCGAACGACAGCACGGCGACCCGGACCGCGCCGACCGGGCCGGCTCCGACGAGGGGCTGCACCTTGCGGGTGAGCTGGTGGACGTTGAGGCCCGAGGTGTCGACGACGACATCGGCCACCGAGCGCAGGTCGCGGAGCATCTGGCGCTCTCTTTGGATGCCGTCGAGCAGCCGACCCTCGCCTTGCAGCGGGTGGGGGCGGCGCACCGACTCGAACCGCCGCACCAGGGCCTCATCGGTGGCGTCGAGGAAGAGCAGCCGAGGCTTCCAATTGAGCCCGACGAGGCCCTCGAGGGCGGCCTGGAGGTCATCGAAGAAGTGCTTGGCCCGCACGTCCACGACGGCGGCGATCTTCAGATCCACACCCTGCCGGCGCACCGTGTCGCCCATCCGGGCCAGTTGGAGCAGCAGCTGTGGCGGGAGGTTGTCGACGACGTACCAGCCCTGGTCCTCGAGGACGTTGGCGGTCGTGGATCGCCCGGCACCGCTCATCCCGGTCACGATGAGCAGGTCGGCGGTCGCCGACGGGTCGAGGACCTCACTGGTCGTCATCGTCGAGCACCTCTCCGGTCGACAGGTTGATCGCCGGCACACGCGCGCGATCCGTGGCCAACTGTGCCGCAATCGTCGCAGCCAGCGCGGGGCCGATGCCCGAAACCGTCGCCAATTCCGCGGGTGTGGCCGTGCGCAACCGCTTGAGCGAACCGAACGCGGAGAGCAGCGCCTTTCGCTTGGCCTCCCCGACCCCCGGTATGCCGTCCAGCTCGCTGCGGGTCATGGCCGTGCTCCGGCGTTGTCGGTGAAAGGTCACCGCGAAGCGGTGCGCCTCGTCCCGGACCCGCTGGAGCAGGTAGAGCCCCTCACTCGTGCGCGGCAGCACCAAGGGGTGGCCCTCCCCGGGCAGCCAGACCTCCTCGAGCCGCTTGGCGAGCCCGACGACGACGACGTCGACGATCCCGAGGTCGGCCAGGGCCCGCGCGGCCGCGGCGACCTGCGGCTGCCCGCCGTCGACGACGACGAGGTTGGGCGGGTAGGCGAACCGGCTCGGGCGTCCGGTCTCCTCCTCGCGGGTCGGGGCCGCCTCGACCTCCTTGAGGTGCCGCCGGAACCGCCGGGTCAGCACCTCGTGCATCGCGGCAGTGTCGTCGGTGCGCCCGCTCTGCTCCTCCCCGCGGACCACGAAGCGGCGGTACTCACCCTTGCGGGGCAGTCCGTCCTCGAAGACGACCATCGAGCCCACCACCTCGGAGCCCTGGACGTGCGAGATGTCGTAGCACTCGATCCGCAGCGGCGCATCGTCGAGGTCGAGCAGTTCCTGGAGCTGGTGCAGGGCCTGGCTGCGGGTCGTCAGGTCGCCGGCGCGCGCCACCTTGTGCCGGGCCAGGCTCTGGGTTGCGTTCCGCCCCACCGTCTCCAGGAGCGCGCGCTTGTCCCCCCGTTGCGGCACCCGCACCCGGACCGCGGAGCCGCGGCGCTCGGCCAGCCACCGTTCGAGGCTCTCGGCGTCGGCCGGCAGGCTCGGGACGAGGACCTCCTTGGGCAGCTCGTCGTCCGAGGATTCGCCATAGACCGACTGGAGCAGGTGGCCGAGGACCTCGGCCAGGTCCTCACCATCGCGCTCGGCCACCCAGCCGCGTTGCCCCCTGACCCGCCCGCCGCGCACATGGAACACCTGCACGGCCACCTCGAGTTCGTCCTCGGCGACGGCGAAGACATCCGCGTCGGTGGCATCGGAGAAGACGATCGCGGAGCGCTCGAGAACGCGCTCCAGCGCTCCGATGTCGTCCCGCAGACCAGCCGCGCGTTCGAAGTCGAGCTCGGCCGCGGCGGCGCGCATGTCGGCCTCGAGGCGGCGGAGGAAGCGGGTCGACTCGCCGGCCATGAAGTCGCAGAACTCCGCCGCGATGATCCGGTGGTCGGCGGCGTCGATCCGCCCCACGCACGGCGCCGAGCACTTCTCGATGTAGCCGAGCAGGCACGGGCGCCCGACCTGGCCGGCGCGACGGAACACCCCGGTGGAACAGGTCCGCAGTGGGAAGACGCGCAGGGCGAGGTCGAGCGTCTCGCGGATCGCCCAGGCGTGCGCGAACGGACCGAAGTAGCGGGTCCCCTTCCGCTTGGCCCCGCGCATCACCTGGGCCCGCGGGAACTCCTCGCCCATCGTCACGGCCAGGTAGGGATAGGACTTGTCGTCGCGATACCTGACGTTGAAGCGAGGGTCGAACTCCTTGATCCAGGCGTATTCGAGTTGGAGCGCCTCGACCTCGGTCCGCACGACCGTCCACTCGACCGAGGCACCGGCGCGGACCATCCGCCGGGTCCGAGGGTGCAGCGCCGCGCCGTCCTGGAAGTAGGAGGACAAGCGCGGTCGCAGCGATTTCGCCTTGCCGACGTAGATGACCCGACCCACCTCGTCCCGGAAGCGATACACCCCGGGGTCGGTGGGGATGTCGCCCGGGCGGGGGCGATAGCTGAGGGGGTCGGCCACCGCTCAACCCTACGACCGCGGCCCGACACGCCGGCGGCCGCCGATCACCGCCGGTCGGACGTGGTCGGTATGCCGTGGCGCCCTCGAGGGGTCAGCTCACCTGGATCCCGTCGGCGGTCACCGACACCGACTTGGCGGTCAGGCCCGTCCGGGCCGGGCC
>WBZS01001632.1_pt1 | contig 16965 bp, 19 predicted proteins | sample 5204201 | NCBI WGS metagenome assembly WBZS01 (sample SAMN12344357, study PRJNA552823) | activated sludge metagenome | biome: Activated sludge suspended growth; feature: Nitrification reactor; material: Wastewater; isolation source: activated sludge from nitrification reactor of wastewater...
CACCCGCACAGGCTGCGGTGCCCGTGCGGACTGGACCTGCGAGTGCGTTGTGCGTGACTCGATCTCGCCCGCGATCTCAAAGCCGAGAGAGGCAAGATGTCGCCGGGCCGTGTGTGAGATGAACTCCGAGCGGGGGAGGCCGGTGGCCACTTCGAAGGCCTGGATGGCCGGGAACCATGTGTCGTTGACCTGCACGGCGTGCTTGCGGATCGCTTCCGGCACGGCGCCGGCCAAGCGGCTCTCGACATCGCGGCGGGTCAACTCGAAGCGTCGGCCGTTCACGATGAAACGGATGGACGGGCTGCCCTGGTTGCTCATGACCAGAAACTACGGCACGGGCACAGCCGGAGAGCGTCGGCCTGGAAGCATCGACCGCCTGGTTGGAGCCCGGTGAGATGATCCGCGCCGGCGCGGATGAGGCGTCGGTGGCTGCGGAGGGCCGTCTCGGGATGGCTGAGGTCGGAATGTCACGGACTAGGCACGGGCGATGCCGCGATTGGCACGGCCGGGCAGCTCGCCACGCCATGCGAACGCTCCGTCGCGACCCCCGTGGCGCGGAGCCGTGTCAGAAGCGCACCAGATGAGCTACTTCCGGCAGAGATGATCATCGCTTGCTGAGCATCTGGCACGTGGTGACACGGACCACGAAAACCCCTAGTCAAAGCGCTCCTGACTAGGGGTCCTGTTGGTGTCCGAGAGAGGACTTGAACCTCCGCGCTCGGCTGATGCAAGTGACTTCTGACAAGGCGTGATGGTTGCTGATCACCATCGTGGACTCCTTGTCGTGGGGAATGCGTGGGGAATGGTTGCTCCAAGTGAAGGCCCCATGTGATTCGTTGCCAGTGAGCCTACCCAGCAGGCGACCCGTGCCTGCCCGGTAGAGCAGCGGTTGAGCATCCGCTCATGCCGACGGCAGTATTTGTCGGGACTCCCCGACGATCGAGTTCGTCGAGATGCGTCCGGTCATGCCGATGAGCGAGCTTGTCGGCGCAGCCACTCTTCTGGGGAACCGCATGCCTGGGCCTGAAAGGCTCGATGAACACGCTGCCCGACCGACCGGGATTCCCCACGAGGTGCTGGCTGGTGGCGATGCCCATCGGGTTTGTTCACCGGGGAGATTCTCGGCGCACCTGGCTGATCGAGGTCTACGGCGCGTCGTTGAGCAAGGACACGATTATCGGATCACCGACAAGATCGTCGGGGAGATGACTACCGGTGGGCGCACCTGTTGGAGTCGATCAACGCCGTGACATCGACGCGATCATCGTGAGAGTCCGGGACAACCAAATCGACCCCGATCGCGGCTGGGAGCGGCTGGTTCCCAACCTGGCTCAGCGTCCTCACCGATCTTAGGAGCCTATTGTGCTTTCAGAGCCTGTATGACAGTATTACAACCATACAGCCCACTAGATCAAGGATGATCACCATGAGCAACAATTCCGAGACCGTCACGTCCCCGAGCGCGCCCGCGAAAGGCCGTCGCCGACTCGTCTTCCCCAGTGCACTCACCGTGCTTGCGGCCGTGACCTTGTTGGTCTGGCTGGCCGCCTTGATCCTCCCGTCCGGCGCCTACAACCTCGACGCCGACGGTCGTCCGGTGCCGGGCACTTTTCACCCGGTCGAAAGCACGTTGTCGTTCGGTGACCGGCTGATGCAGTTGTTCCTGGCTCCGGTCAACGGCCTCTACGGCGTGCAGAGCGGCGAAACCCGCTTCATCGGTCCTTACGAGAGCGGTGAGCTGTACGGTGCGGCCGGCGTGTTCCTGTTCGTGCTGGCGATCGGTGTGTTCATCACGATGGGTATGCGAACCGGGGCCATCGAGAACGGAATCGGCCGGGTTGCGCAGCGATTCGCCAACCGGGGAACGGTGCTGATCGTCGTGCTGATGATCCTGTTCTCGATCGGCGGCACCACTGAGGGTATGGCCGAGGAGACGCTGGGCTTCTACGCGTTGTTGGTGCCGTTGATGTTGACTCTCGGCTATGACCGCATGGTCGCCGCAGCCACCATCCTGATCGGTTCGGGCATCGGTGTGTTGGCGTCGACCGTCAACCCCTTCTCCACCGGTGTCGCCTCCGCCGCTGCGGAGATTTCGATCGGCGACGGGATCGGACTGCGCTTTCTGATGTACATCGTGCTGACGGCAGTGGCGATCCTGTTCGTCGTTCGCTACGCCCGGCGGGTGCGCAAAGACCCGTCCCGCTCGTTGGTGGGCCCCGCGTCGAGCACCTCGACCTCCACCACCGGCCCGCTGGAGCTGGACTCCATCGAACTGACCGGACGGCACAAGGCGGTGCTGGCTGTGGTCGCCCTCACCTACGCGTTCATGATCTTCGCCATCGTGCCGTGGGCCCAGGTGCTGGGTGGCCCCGACGCCGAGAGCTACGGCTGGCAGCTGGACTGGTACTTTCCCGAGCTGGCGGCCCTGTTCCTGGTCGCATCGATCATCGTCGGGGTTATCGGAGGCCTCAACGAGAAGGATCTGACCTCGACCATGACCCGCGGGGCGGGGGACTTCATCGGTGTCGGCCTCGTCATCGTGCTGGCCCGCGGCATCACGGTGATCATGAACAACGCGATGATCACCGACACCGTGCTGCATTCGATGGAATCCCTGGTGGTGGGCACCGGCGCAGCACTATTCGGCGCGGTCATGTTCTGGATCAACCTGCCCCTTGCCTTTCTGGTGCCCTCCTCGTCGGGTCACGCAGGCTTGGCGATGCCCATTCTCGCGCCGCTGGCCGACTTCGCCGGAGTGTCGCGTTCGGTGGTGGTCACTGCGTTCCAGTCCGCGCACGGCATTCTCAACATGGTCGCCCCCACGTCCGCCGTCGTCATGGGCGGCTTGGCGTTGGCCGATGTGCCCTACCAGCGCTACCTGCGATTCATCGCCCCGCTGCTGCTGATTCTCGTTGTGCTCTGCACCCTCTTCATCGCGGTCGCCGCCGCACTCTGACCCGCCCCTCTCTTCACCACCCTTGTTCTCGAAAGGAATCGCCATGCCCACGTCACGTCGTCTCACCATTCTCGGAACCGGCAACGCAGCCCTGACGGCCGCCTACCACGTGTCGCTGCTCGGGGTCGACGTCTGCCTCTACGGCGCCCCAGGGTTCACCCAACCCCTCGACGACATCCGCAGCGCCGGCGGCATCACCGCTGCTTCGTCGCTGAACGGTGTCGACCTGCCTTTCGGGGGCTTTCAGCGCATCCACACCCTCACCGACGACATCGCTGAGGCTGCGGCGTTCGCGGACGTTCTGCTGCTGCCGGTGCCCTCGTTCGCCCAGGAGCCGCTGTTCGACGATCTGCTGCCGCATCTGCGCGACGACCAGATCATCGTGCTGGTGCCGGGCAACTTCGGCAGCCTGGTGCTGCGCCGCCGTCAGCAGGAGCGGAACTTCAGCCAACGGCTGATCTTCGCAGAGGCCATCTCCAGCCCGTGGGCCTGCCGGATCACCGGTCCGGCCGAGGTGGCGATCATGGGACTGAAGACCCATCTACCCGTTGCCGCGCTGCCCGCGGATCGTACCGACGAGGTCATCGAGCGGCTGGGTGATCTGTTGCCGCTGCCCCTGGTCGCATTGCCGAACGTGCTCGCCGCAGGACTCGAGAACATCAACTACGGCGGCCATCCCCTGCTCACCTCGCTGAGCATGGGCCTGTTGGAGAACTTCGACGGCGACTTCAACTACTACCGTGACTGTTCCTCGCCGGCCACCGCCCGGGCGGCGACGGTGATGGAGAACGAGCGGTTGGCCATCGGCCGCGCCCTCGGCCTGCAGCTCAAGCCCGAGTTGCAAGCCATGAACGAGCTGTACGACATGCACGCCGGTTCAGTACTGGAGGCCAATCGCACCTCGACCGCCCACGCGAAGATCAGTGGGGCGCCGAACTCGCCACGCCACCGCTACATCACCGAGGACGTTCCCTACCTGCTCGTCCCGTGCCAGTCGCTCGCCCGGATCGCAGGCGTCGACACGCCGATGATCGATGCCTGCATCACCATCGCAAACGCCTACAACGACACCGACTACACCCGCGAGGGCCGAGGGCTCGAAGCCATGGGCCTGGCCGGACTCAGCACCGAGCATCTGCTCGAAACCGTCTGACGGTTTCGCGCAGAGCGCTCGCAACGGCAAGAATGGGTCCGACAGCCGGGAGCCGGTTGACGCAACGATGGGCAAGGAGCGGCGTGACCAAGATTCGGCGAGAGACCGTAACCGACAAGGTCATCGCCGAGTTGCGCCAATCCATTCTGCTCAGCCAACTGACCCCCGGCACCGCCCTCACCGAGGAAGGGATGTCCGAACAGCTCGGCGTGTCCCGCACAACGATGCGCCAAGCCCTGAACACCCTCATGCTGGAAGGGTTGTTGACCCGCCACCCCACCACCCGTGTCCTGCAGGTGACCACCCTCGGCCCCGACGACGTGCGCGACATCTACCGGGCCCGCAGGTTTCTCGAACTGGGCGGCATCGACGCAGCGGACGCAGCCCAGCCGCATCAACTCGACGAGTTGCGCATGGCGATCGCGAGACTCGAACAGGCGGTCCGTCGCGACGACCTGGAAGGTTTCGTGCAGGCCGATTTCGACTGCCATTCGGCAATCGTCGGCTTCCTAGGGTCGCATCACTTGTCCGAGGCCTACGGATTGCTCGTCTCCAAGCTGCGCATCCTGATCTCGCGGGTGACCCTCGATGCGAAGGACAACTACGAATCACTGGCCACGCATCAAGAGTTCGTTCAGCAGATCCTGAGCGGAGACATCAACGGCGCACGCGCCAGCCTCGAACTGCGCCTGCACGAGTCCGAACGGGTCGTCCTGGCCCAAGTGCGCGAAACTGTTGACGCCTGACGCCTCACCGGCAGCCATCGACGCACGCGTTGATACCGCACAAATTAATGCAGGTTGAGCTAGGCCAGAGCGGGCCGACCGGGCTCTACCTGTCGGACGAGGCGATCGATTGGATCGACGAGGTCCCCAACGGCGACACACCCGAACCCCGGCCAGATGACCTCAACCCAACGTCCTGAACTGCCGCACTGTGCGCGAGGGTAGCCTGTCGGCTCCGGTACCCGAGGCGCACGGTCCGCTCATGCCGCATTGGGTTGCGTGCTGTTGCCAGTCAATGGAGCGGCAGGGGATGCGCACTTCACCCCTCGGACGGTTGGATTCGGTTGAAGGGGGAGGCGGCCCCGGGCGGGGCCCGGTCCGCCTTGGGGATGCCGACCGGATCGGTGCGTCGCTGCAGCATCCGCCGTTGGGCGATGAGCTGTTCGCCCTCAACGGAGTCGTTGCCGTCCAGCCCAAGCAGCCAGACCAGGGTGCGGCGGTCGAGGTCGGAAGTGGCAGGACCTTCAGGGACATACGCGATCGCGTAGGTGGGGCGGGCGCCCCCGGTCGCACGTGACCATCCCTCGGCCTGGGTCTGGGCCCAGTCGATCACCTGGAGCACGTCCGCGCCAGTGATGTCGTAGGTGGCGACCGCACCGAAGGTGGTGTCGCCGCCGGACTCGTGAAGGTACACCCGGAAGCAGGGGTCGTGCCGTTCCCGGTAGTTCGTCCGCTCGTCGACCGCGATGACCTGTATCGACATCTATCTCCTCGCCCCGAGAGATTGGCACCTGTATCGCCGGAATTCTGTCGGCGATGCAAGCGCGACCGCAACCCCAGCCCATCCAGAACTCCGATGGCGCAAGTCCGGAACTGCCGCAACTGGCTCGGTCGATCCTGCGGGACGTCGGACGATCGATCTGTCGACGCAACAGCGCGCCAAGATGTACGTTTGAGCGGTTTCGGCGAGTATGCTCATGTCATGAGTGAAATGACTGTGAGCGATGCTCGTGCGCGCCTGGCTGATGTCGTGGACTCGGCCAGGGTCGGTCACAATCCGGTCTATCTGACTCGGCGTGGGCAGCGAGTGGCTGCGGTCATCGACTCCGAGGACCTGGACCGTTTGATCGCCGCCGCCGAAGATCTGGCCGACATCGAGGCAGCTCGCGCCGCTCGTGCCGAGATCGCCGACGGCGAGCCGGTAATACCGTGGGAGCAGGTCAAGGCCGACCTCGGCTTGGCATGACCTACCGCGTCGAGGTTGCCGCGGCGGCTGCACGTCAGTTGCGAAAGCTGGACCGTTCCGCTCAACGCCGCGTGCAGGCGGCGATCGAGTTATTGGCAGACGAGCCCCGACCCAGCGGTGCCAAGAAGCTGGTCGGTGGAAATGGCGAGTGGCGCGTCCGCACCGGCGACTACCGGATCGTGTACGAGATCCATGACAACGTGCTCGTGGTTCTGGTCATCGCCGTCGGGCACCGACGAGAAATCTACAACCGCCGGTAGCCAACGCCCTGACTGCCGCCGTCCGCGTGGGTTGTTTGAGGGTCTGGTTGCGATCCGTGGGCGGCGGGACGATCCGGGGATGAGTACTCAGCCTGTTCTGTTTCCGGTGTTGCTGGCCGCCGACACTGACCCGTTGGTGCGGGCGGTCGCTGCCTATCTAGCGCGGTTCAAGGACGCCACCCGGGTCCATACCGAGTCCGACCTGCGCGCGTTCCTGACGTGGTGTGTCGAGCGGCGGCTGCCGCCGCTATCGGCGCAGCGGGTTCATATCGAGCTCTATGTGCGGTGGATGCAGGAGGTCCGGCGGTTCAAGCCGTCGACGGTGTCCCGGCGGATGTCGGTGGTGGCCGGGTTCTACCGAACCTGTGTGATCGACCAGGTGCTGCCGGCTTCCCCGGCGGACTATGTGCGGCGCCCGAATGTGCCACCCGAATCCCCGACGCTCGGACTGTCGCACCTGCAGTTCGAAGCCATGCTCGCCGCCGCCCGCGACTCGACCAACCCCAACGACTTCGCGCTGGTCGCGATGCTTGGACTGCTCGGGCTGCGGATCTTCGAAGCCTGCGGAGCGAACATCGACGACCTGGGCGAGGAACACGGTCACCGGGTACTGAAGGTCCGAGGCAAGGGCGGCAAGGTGGTGCTCACCCCGCTGCCGCCGGCGGTCGCCCGCGCGGTCGAGCACGCAGTCGGACAGCGGACCGACGGTCCGATCCTGCTGAACCGGCGCGGGGTCAGGATGGACCGCCACGCCGCCACCCGCCGCCTGCGCCGCCTCGCGGTGGCGGCGAACGTGCGGCTGCCCCGGATGCATCCACACATGCTGCGGCACACGTTCGTCACCACGATGTTGGACGCCGGCGTCGACCTGCGCGATGTCCAGATCGCTGCCCGTCACGCCGATCCGCGCACGACCATGCGCTACGACCGGGCCCGCAAGAACCTCGACCTACACCCCAACTACATCCTGGCTGCCTACATGGCGTCGGGCACCTGAGCCCGGTCCCAGCGCGCGGGTCGGTCAGCCTGTGCCGTGGGCGTCGAGGTAGTGGCGGATCCGCACGACGATTCCCGGGATGTCGTGGTTGACGGTCTGGCGGATGATCGAGGAGTCCACGAGCAGGTAGCCGTGAGCGATCCGGTTGCGCATGCCCCACATCAGGCGCCAGTCATCACCGAACAGGTCTGCCCGGACTGCCGGATCCACGGTGGCGAGGGTCTCGATCCCAGCGGACAGTCGCATGCACACCGCGTCGATGACGAGCTGGTCCCCGAGGTCGTGGCTGGCGTGGGCCCGCATACGGTCGAAGTGGCCCAGCGCGTCCCCCAGGATCTCCGTGGTGTCTCGGCTCACAGCGCCACCGCCTCGGCCAGCACTCGGTCGCGGAACTCGGGTCGCAGTGCGGCATCTGGGACCAGGTCCACCGGGATCCCGACCAGCTCGCTCAGCTGCTGCTCGAGGGCGCCGAGCCGCATAAGGCTCATCGGGGTCTCCATAGTGAACATCAGGTCGACGTCAGAACCGTCGTGATCCTCACCGGTCGCGACCGAGCCGAACACCCGCACATGGCTACCCCCGGCCTGGGCCACAACCCGTCGGATGTCGCTGGCGTGGGCACGCACCCGCCGGGCGTGCGGTGAGGTGCCATGGAAGTGCAGCAGCCGTGACACCTCCGGCTGGCTACGCCCGATCGCCGTGGCGATCTCGGTCTGGGTCATGCCATCCGCGGCCGCCCGGCGTACCGCGCGCACCAACTCCGCGCGAGCACGACTGATCGACGCGTCGCAACGACGCGCAACCTCCGACAGAGACGCAGTCACGCTCCAACTATAGCAAGGGCTATATGATGCGATCATGCCGCAATGGGCGAGGGTAGCCTTCGGCTTCGGACTCCCGAGCACGACCGCCCTCAAATGCCGCGCGGGTTTGTGAGGGTGGCCTTCGGCTTCGGTTCCCGAGTGCATACGACCGCTCCTGACCGCCCAGAGTGTGTGTCAGAGCTGGAGATGGAGCCGCAGGGCGTCGTCGAGCTTGCTGATCAGGTGCGTGGGCAGGCGGCCGATCACCGGGCCGATGCGTTCGATCGACACCGAGCGGACCTGTTCGGCCCGAGCCTTGGAGTCCACTCGGATCCCGACGTCATCAGCGGGCAGCAAGACCTGGAACGGGAAGACGCGGGAGATGTTGCTAGTGATCGGCACAACCGTGACCACCCCTCGGCCCAACCTGGCAGCGGTCGCGTTGGCGCGGTCGTTGCTGACGATGATCGCGGGCCGTCGCGTGTCGGCCTCCGCGGCCCTGGCGGGGTCCAAGTCAGTCAGGCGGATCTCACCTCGCAGCATCAGCCAAGCCCGTCAGCGACGTTGACCGCCCACGCCTCGGAATCCCCGGAGTCCTCCCACTCCTGCCACGCCGCGGCATAGGCGTCCTCCAACTCGGGATCTCCGAGCAACTTGATCGCCTGCTGGATTGCCGCCGACCGAGACTTCAGACCCGCCGCCCTGGCGTACTTGTCCAGCGTTTCGACCTCGCTCGGCGACAGACTCACGCTCAACTTCACCTGACTCATGCCACCATGGTAGTACCGCAACAGCTACCGCAGTAGCCTTGTCGGATCTGCCGCGGTCCGCTTGGACGCTGGTCGGGCCCCTTCTGCCGCGTGCAGGATTCTCGCGGTGGTGCCACGGTCACGGCCGGTCTAGGTCGGCCCACAACGCGGTCTCCTGTGCGTCCCCGGCGATGCAGCGATGGACCGGGTACCGGCCTGGCGTGCTGCGACCAAGAACATTTCATGTCAGCGAAACATACGAGGTGAATGCAGAAGGTGTGTGGCTCTTGAGAGCGATGAAGCGGTGACGCGGGGAAGCGATGTCACCTGGGTTCGTGAGGCTCGGCTCGTAGAGGTGAGGAATGCGGTCGGAGGGTCTTGGTGGGCTCGAGGGCGGGGTGGTGCGGGATCAGGCTGCGGAGTCGAGGCGACGGCCTGAGCCAGTGCCAGCCTGCATGGTCAATCACTCAACATGTCCGAATCCGGGGTGCCTCAGGTCGGTAAGGAGACGACCGAATCGGAAGGCGGTGGGGCAGTGACGAGGCAGGCGGCTCGGCAGGCAGCGCGGCGGCGCGCTATCGAGTCGGCGGCGTCGCGCCGACCGCGCCCTCGCACCGCCGACCTGGCCAAGGGCGGCGCTGCGACTGCTCCGGGCGATGAGTCGTCCGTCTGTCCCAGATGCGGCGAGCCGGTTCGCTACGCGGGCCGGGGACGGCGACCGATCTGGTGCTCGGCACGGTGCCGGACGCAGGCGTCCATCGAACGGCGCGGTAATCGCATGGTCGGGGTGGAGCCGCGCGTCGTGCGTGTTGTCCGGGCGGCGGTCGGTCCCAAGGCGGGGCCCACTTCGGTCTCCAAGCGGCTGACGGTGGGGGAGTGGGCGGACATGCTGGGCAGGTTTCGCCACGCCCTGGCCGCGGGTGCGATCTACGACCGCGAACTGGTGCAGCTGGTCGAGCCCCTGGGCGGCGTCCTGGAGGCGTTTCAGCGGCGCAGTAGCCGATCCCAGGCATTGTCGGGTGGAAGGAGATGGCGGTGACCACACAGCAGTACGAGTCCCTGGCTCAGGCGGCGCAACGGACGGGTTTGAGCACCCGTACCCTGCGTCGCCGCATCGCCGCCGGTCTGCTGCCGGCGTTCGTGTCCGGGCGCCGGACGATCCGGCTCAAGGTCGAGGACGTCGACCGGATGATGAAGCCCGTCATCCAGGGCTTGATGGTCGGCTGAGCGCCACCCCGGATCCGCCGGGTTGCGCCTCCCTAGTCGTCCATTCCCGGCAGCTCTGACTGCTCACGCTTTCTGCTGGACTCCCGAGGTCGCCGTGCACGCGGCGGCGGTTGCGGCGTCCAATCCTTGCCGGTCGCGAGCTGGGACATGCGGGCCGCCAGTTGGGCGTCACGGTCGGCCGCGACGTGCTGGTAGCGCATCGCCATGGTGGGGGTGGAGTGCCCGATCCTGGCCTGCAGCTCGGCCACGGTCGCTCCTAGCTGGGCGGCCAGGGTGGCGCTGGTGTGCCGCAGGCCGTGAATGGTCAGCCCGGGCATGCCGATGGCTGCCTTGCCCTTGTCGTGGGCCTCACGCAGCACGCTGTCGTTCAACGGTGAGACGCCGTCGCCGGCGGGGAACAGCAGGGCGTCCCTGCCGCGTGTGGGCTGCCGCCGTTGCCACTCGCGCAGCGACGGCACCAGGTGCGGGGGAATGGTCACGTCCCGGACGCCGGCCGCGGTCTTCGGCGGCCCGATCAGCAACTGACCCGCGAGCCGGACGACACCTTGGCGTACCCGCACCACGCCGGCGTCCAGGTCGAGATCACGCACGCGCAACGCCCGCACCTCACCAGAGCGCAGCCCGCACCAGCCGGCCAGCAGCAGCGGCACCCGCCGAGCCTCCGGTACTGCCTCCAGGTAGGCGGTCAGCTGCTCGACGCTCAGCACCTCGATCTCCCGGGCACGGGTCTTCTGCCCGCCGGCCTTCACCCGGCACGGGTTGGTGGCGATCAGGCCGTCCTCGACGGCGTCCTTCAGGATCGACTTCAGCAACCCGTAGGCGTTGGCCTGCTGGGTCGGTGTCGCATTCATCGACCGGTACCAGGCGGTCACCTCCGCCACCGAGATCTCGGACGGCTGACGGTCACCGAAGGTCGGGGTGATGGCCAGCCGCAGGAGCTTCTCATACAGGGCCAGGGTGGCCGGACGTAGCCGGCGGCGTCCGATCACGGTCGCCGCGTACTCGGACAGAGTGGGCGGCCGCTGCTGCGGAGCCTCCGCCATTTGGCGTACCGGCGGGCTCCATTCGCCGCGGCTGATCGCCCGCTCCTGGGCGACCAGCCATGCCTCGGCGTCGATCCGGGCCACGAAGGTGGTGGGTGCCGAGTGCCGGTTCAGGTCGGGACCGGTGAACCGTGCCCGGAACCGTCCGCTGGGCAACTTCGAAATCTCGCCGAAGGTCCGCTTCGGCGACCGGCGTCGGCTAGTCATGGCGTGCCGCTTCGCATGCCCCACTTACCGAGTGGAGGCACTCCGGTTTCGGACAGCCAGGGCAGGAAGACGATCCTCCGCGTTCCCCACGACGGGCGTGTCGTGGGGAATACGTGGGGAATGAACGCCCCCAAATGGCTTCTTGTGTCCACACCTGTCCACCAGCGGTGGAGGCGAAACGCCTAGTCAGGGGATATTCGGCCTGGTCAGAGCGACCTGCGAATTTGTGTCCGAGAGAGGACTTGAACCTCCACGCCCTATAACGGGCACTAGCACCTCAAGCTAGCGCGTCTACCTATTCCGCCACCCGGACAGGGTGAGCGCCCGGTGGGCCGGGCAACCACGTCAGCATATCCGGCCAGCACGGGCGGGCTCAACTCGGGGACGTCGGGGAGCGAGCCCCACCCGACGGGGTGGAAGACCGGGAAAGTCCTGGACAGGTGTCCGGGCTCGTTGGTTAGCGTCGGTCCCAGCGAGTTCCCGAGATCGCCTGTCGCATCGACATCGACAGGCGGCCGGTGAAACCGCTGCCAGCGAGATCCGCGCGAAGGAGTTCCGATGCCCGACCAGCCCACCACCCTCGCCGATCTGGTCGAGGGGGCACGATTCGCCATGTTCACCACCCTGGACGCCGACGGCGCTCTGGTCAGCCGGCCGATGACCATCCAGGAAGTAGGCGAGGACGACGCGTTGGTGTTCATCAGCCAGGCGACGACTCATGTGTCGCTGCAGAGCGACGGCAAGCAGGTGAACCTGGCCATCGCCGAGAGCGGCAAATGGCTGTCCATTTCGGGCGTCGGGGAGGTGTCGGACGACCGCGCCACCAAGGAACGGCTCTGGGACAGCGCCAACGACGCCTACAGCGACGGCGGCCCGGAGAACCCCGACAACGTCGTGATCCGGGTGCGGGCCGACAGCGTCGAATACTGGGACACCCCCGGCGGGGTGGGCATCGTCCTGGGCATAGTGAAGGCCAAACTGACCGGCGGCAAGCCGCAACTCGGCGACCACGGAACCGTTGAGTTCTGAGATCGGGCCGCTCGTCCGCCGCTCGTCCGCGTGCGGCAGGATGGGCGCATGACCGTGCAGAGCGTCCCCGAAGCCGAAGTCGTCCAGTTGTGCAGCGAGTTGATCCGGATCGACACCTCCAACTACGGTCCGGACGGCTCCAAGGGCGAGCGCGTCGCCGCCGAGTACATCGCCGAGAAGCTGGCGGACGCCGGCATCGAGTCGCAGCTGTACGAGTCCGAACCCACCCGCGCCACGCTGGTCGCCCACTGGGAGCCGGAGGGCTGCGACTCCTCGCTGCCGCCGCTGCTGATCCACGGCCACACCGATGTGGTGCCCGCGCAGGCGTCCGATTGGCAGGTCGATCCGTTCGCGGGCGAGGTGAAGGACGGTTGCGTCTGGGGACGCGGCGCCGTCGACATGAAGGATTTCGACGCCATGGTGCTGTCGGTGGTCCGCGACCGGGCACGCACCGGGCGGGCGCCGCGGCGTCCGATCAGGTTGATCTTCACCGCGGACGAGGAGGCCGGCAGCCCGCTCGGCGCCCACTGGCTGGTCGAGAACCACCCCGACACGGTCGCCGACTGCACCGAGGCGATCGGTGAGGTCGGCGGGTTCTCGCTCACCGTCCGCGACGACCTGCGGCTCTACCTGATCCAGACCGCCGAGAAGGGCTTGGCCTGGCTGAACCTGATCGCGGACGGCACGGCCGGGCACGGCTCGATGCGCAACTCCGACAACGCCGTGACCGCGTTGACGTCCGCCGTGGCCAGGATCGGTGCGCACGAGTGGCCGCACCGGATCCATCCCGCCCAGCAGGCGTTCCTGGACGCCGTCGAGGACGCCCTGGGCATCGAGATCAACGCCGACTCGGTGGAGGAGTCGCTGGCCCGGCTCGGCACCGTCGCCCGGATGGTCGGCGCCACCATGGCCAACACCGCCAACCCGACGATGTTGCGGGCCGGGTACAAGGTGAACGTCATCCCCGGTCAGGCAACCGCCGGTGTCGACGGCCGGTTCATCCCCGGCTATGAGGACGAGTTCTTCGCGACCATCGACGAACTCCTCGGTGACAAGGTGCGTTACGAGGTGGGCACGCATGCCAGCGCGGTCGAGACCGAGTTCTCGGGGGCGTTGGTCGAAGCGATGAAGTCGTGCCTGAAGGCCGAGGATCCGCAGGCCCAGGCCGTGCCCTACCTGATGAGCGGCGGCACCGACGCCAAGGGCTGGTCGAAGCTCGGCGTCCGTTGTTTCGGGTTCGCGCCGCTGCAGCTGCCGCCCGACCTCGACTTCGTCGCCATGTTCCACGGCGTCGACGAGCGGGTGCCGACCGCGTCGCTGGAGTTCGGCGCCCGGGTGCTCGACCGCTTCCTCGACCAGGCCTGACGGCCACACGACGGTCGCCGGGGCAGCGCGGTGACAACGGGTTTCGACGAGCTCAACCCACAGCGGGATGTGTCGATCCGGGCCGGCTAGAGCAGCGGCCGCGGTCGGCACCCCCTAGCCGAGGATCGCTAGGGTGGCCGTCATGGATCGTCGTGCCGTCGGGGACAGCGGGCTGCAGGTCTCCCGGCTCGGCCTCGGCACCCTCACCTGGGGGCGTGATGTCGCACCCGTGCAGGCGCGGGCGTTGCTCAACCGGTTCGTCGAAGCGGGCGGCAGCCTGGTCGACACCGCGGCCGCCTACGGCAACGGCGACGCCGAGCGGATCATCGGCCGTGTCATCCACACCGACCTGACCCGCGACGATCTGGTGATCGCCACCAAGGGCGGTTTCGGCGTCCGGGACGGCAGGCGCGTGGTCGACACCTCGCGGACGGCGCTGCTGGACGACCTGGCCGGCTCGCTGCGCCGGCTGCACACCGACCACGTCGACCTGTGGCAGCTGCACGCCTGGGGGGCGGCGCCGCTGGAGGAGTCGCTGGCCGCGATCGATCACGCGGTGTCGATGGGGATGGTGCGCTACGCCGGAGTGTCGAACTTCGTCGGCTGGCAGACCGCGCAGGCCGCCACCTGGCAGTCCGCTTTCCCCGGACGCGCGCCGATGGTCAGCACGCAGGTGGAGTACTCGCTGTTGGCCCGCCGGGCCGAGGTCGAGGTGATTCCCGCCGTCCGGGCCTTCGGCATGGGCCTGTTGGCCTGGTCGCCGCTCGGCCGCGGCGTCCTGGCCGGACGCTACCGGACCGGCATTCCGCGCGACTCCCGCGGCGGGCAGACGCACTTCTCGTGGTTCGTCGAGCCCTACCTGGAGGCCCGCTCCCGCTCGGTCGTGGACGCCGTGGCGACCGCCGCCGACGGCCTCGACCTGTCCTGCGCGCAGGTGGCGCTGCTGTGGACCCGGGACGCCCCGGGGGTGACCGCGCCGCTGATCGGGCCGCGCACCGTCGAGCAGCTCGACCACCTGCTCGAGACCGAGGACCTGGAACTGCCCGCCGAGATCGTCGGCGCCCTGGACGACGTCAGCGGCGGCCCGAACGCCGGACGCGCCGGCTGACGGCGGCGTCCGGGCAGGTTCGGCTCAGAGATCCCGGTGTCCGCCGGCGCGACGTGACAGGGATCCGGATGACGTGGGACGGACGGCGTCCGGGCGCGCCGGTCAGGCGCCGTCCAGCAGCCAGGACAGCTCGGCCGGCGTGCCGATCTCGACGACGTCCTGACCTCGCCGGTAGAGCCGTCCGCCGGTCTCGGCGCCGGCGAAGCGGAGCGAATCGCCCTCCCGGCTGAGCCAGGTGCCCTCGCGCATCGCCAGCACCGGGACGTCGTTCTCCTCCAGGTACTGCCGCAGCCGCTCGTCCCGGGTCTCGCCCTGATGCGTGGACGCCGGGTCGGGGTCGAGGTAGTGCGGGTTGATCTGGAACGGCACCAGCCCGAGGGTCGTGAACGACGGCGGCTCGACGATCGGCATGTCGTTGGTGGTGCGCAGGGACGGCGTCGCCACATTGGTGCCCGCCGACGATCCGAGGTAGGGCATGCCGTCGCGGACCAGCGCCGGCACCGCCTCGATCAGCCCGGTGCGGTACAGGGCGTCGACTAGCCGGAACGTGTTGCCGCCGCCGATGAACACGGCGTCCGCCTGGCCGACCACCCGGGCCGGTTCGGCGGTGTGCGCACCCACCACCCGGACGCCGAACCGGGCCAGCGCGGACGCCACCGTGGCGGTGTAGCCGTCGTGATCGGCCAGCGCGAACGGCACGAATGCCACCTCGTGCAGCCCGGCGAATAGCTCGCCCAGGGCATCGGTGGCGTGTTCCAGGTAGCCGCGACCGGGCGCGGTGCTGTTCGATAGCAACATCAGACGCATGGCGCCCATCCTGCCAACGGATCGGGCGTCCGATCAGCATCCATGCCAGGAGGAAAACGGAATGCTCAGCCAGGTGCTCGCGATCCACGATTTGCTGGACGATCCCGCCGTCGATGGCCAACGGGTCGTCGACCACCTGCGGGCGGTCGCCCCGGACCTCGATCTCCGCTTCGAGGTGGAACGGGTGTCCGGTGATCGCGGTCACACCGACTTCGTCCGGGTGGTGATCCCGGGAACCGACGGACGCGTCAGCGGGGGCGAGGCCCGCACCCTCGGCGTGGTCGGACGCCTCGGCGGCATCGGCGCGCGCCCGGAGCGGATCGGCTACGTCTCGGACGGCGACGGTGCCTGCACCGCGCTGGCCGTCGCGGCCAAGCTGATCGACATGGCCCGCCGGGGCGACCGGCTGCCCGGCGACGTGATCTGCTCCACCCACGTCTGCCCGGACGCCCCCACCCGGCCGCACGAACCGGTGCCGTTCATGGACTCGCCGATCTCGATGGATCAGGCGAACGAGCATGAGGTGCTGCCCGCGATGGAGGCGATCCTGTCGGTGGACACCACCAAGGGCAATAAGGTGATCAACCACCGCGGCATGGCGATCTCGAACACGGCGCGGCAGGGCTACCTGCTGCCGGTGGCGCCCGACCTGGTTGCCATGTACGAGACGGTGTGCGGCATCCCGGCCCAGGTGTTTCCGCTCTCCACCCAGGACATCACCCCGTACTCCAACGGCCTGTACCACCTGAACTCGATCCTGCAGCCCACCTGCGGCACCGAGGCGCCGGTCGTCGGGGTGGCGCTGACCGCCCAGACCGCGGTGGCGGGGTCGGCGACCGGGGCGTCCCGCGAGGTGGACATCGCCGAGGCCGGCCGGTTCTGCATCGAGGTGGCCAAGGGCTACGGGGCGGGCTGGCTGCAGTTCTTCGACGCCGCCGAGTGGGACGAGCTGCAGCGCCGCTACGGCTCGCTGGCGTTCCTGCAGACCCCCGGCAACGGGGGCCCGGCCGCCGAGGAGGACTGACCCCGCGACCCGCTCGCCGCGGCCCCCCCATCACCCGAAACACCTAGCAGCACCCAGTAGGCCCTCCCTAACTACCTGAGCCCTCCCGAATGCGGGAGGGCTCAGGTAGTTAGGGAGGGCCTACTGCTGTCGGCGGTCGGGGGCCGCCCGATCCGCCGGTTACCGGTCGGTTACGGCTGGAGGTTGGCCGCCGGAAGGTATTGCCAAGCGCACCGATCAGGGTTCATCATCACTACAACCTTCACAGAATGAGAAACATTTCTCAT
>WBZS01001634.1_pt1 | contig 16959 bp, 9 predicted proteins | sample 5204201 | NCBI WGS metagenome assembly WBZS01 (sample SAMN12344357, study PRJNA552823) | activated sludge metagenome | biome: Activated sludge suspended growth; feature: Nitrification reactor; material: Wastewater; isolation source: activated sludge from nitrification reactor of wastewater treatment...
GGGTGTCGAGCTTAAACGATCGCGTCCAAGCATTTTCAACGGACGGACAGTTCCTTATCCGCCTGGATGGCACCGGCGAAGACGAGGACACGTTCGCGAAACCTCACGGTCTCGCCTTCGACAGCTTGGGAAACCTCTACGTCGCGGACTCTGGTAATCAGCGGATCGTGAAATTCGCTTTACCGAAGTAATCGCGTGATTTGAACGCGCCCCCTCAACTTCTCGTGGTCAAGGCATCGTTGAGTAACGGAGCTTCGGTAGATTGCGTTGGTTCCAGGTCGCGACGTCTGCCAGCAAAACTTCAATCGCTCGCGACAATTGCTGGTCTTTTCCCTGAGGCATTTCCCCGGGCGCGGGCCAAAGCACCTGATCCGGGACGGCACCATTTTTTTCCATATCCTTGCCATCGCCCACCACGAACCAACCGCGGAAAGGCAGTCGTAACGTGCCTCCTTCAAATACCTGAACGGCTCCCGTGCTGACGACTGCTCCTGCGGTCGGCACGCCTACGATTTTTCCGCGTTTGAGCGTCTTGATGGCGTGGCTGAAGATCTCAGCGTTGCTGCCACTGTTTTGGTTACAGAGGACCACGATCGGCCGGGTCCACGTGGTGAACACGCGTCGGTCTTGCGGGTATCCTTGACCGCCGCCCCTTGGAATCGTGATTGCATGGACGGGTTGGGTAAGGGCGGTCAACAGGTGATCCGCCGTGGATCCGCCGGGGTTCTCGCGCACGTCGATCATCAGGCCTTCTTTGCCTGCCCCCTGCGAAACGAGTTCTTCCTCAAATTTTCGGAACGTCGGCATGCTCATCTGGCTAATATGCAAATAGCCAAGCTTTCCCTTGGATGCCTGTTCGACCGTTTTTCGATTGGTCTCCAACCATTGCTCGTAAAGCAGCGGTTGGAGAGCGCCGTAAGCGATCGGTCGCAGTAGAACCTCGCGGGTTTTTCCCATGGCCGTTTGCACCGTGAGCGCCATCTCGCGGTCCGTAGGTCCGGTAAAGGCGAGGGAATTGTCGAGTCCGACGTTTACGTCGACCCTATCGACTTTCAGGACAATTTCGCCAGGCTGAAGGCGGCTGCGTGGTTTGTCGGCGGGACCACCAGGAAGAACGTCTCGAATTTTCAACCCAGGACCTTTGAAATCCATTTCGAATCGAACGCCGAGATGGCCTGTCGTGTCTCGCGGCACCGTGGTGCGTGGTGTCGCATCCGCAAGGCTCGGCGTGTAGCCCAGATGTGAACCATTCAGTTCCCCGAGCATCAACTGAATCACCGTGGTGAGCGTTTCCGCATCTGGCGCGGCACTCGCGGCTTCTCGATATTTCTCACGGACTTTGTTCCAATCGCGATTGTTGAGACGCTCATCGTACCAATGGTCACGCATCGTTCGCCAACAATCGTCAAAGATCGCGCCATTCCTCCCAGGAAAGTCGACGGCTTGCCGGACATTGAATGAGTAGACGCTCCCTCCGGATGACGGTGCGACCGTCGTTGGAACGGTTGGAAGGCCTGGGAAACCTTTCTTCAGGCCGCCTTTGCCGAAGGTGGGTGGTGTCGGCGCGGAAGGCGTTGGAGTCGTCGCCGCTGGTGCGGCAATCCCAGAGGTGCTGGTGGGAATGCCAGACACCAACCAGACGATTTGATTCCCTTGTTTCAACCAAACAGGGTTTTCGCCCGTGACCGACGCCAACGATTTGATGGAGTAATCCACCGTGTCCACGGTGTAGGTGCCTGGTTTGCCTTCATGAATCCCCGTGAACGCGATTCGCTTGCTATCGGGCGACCAAAAGACCGTTTTCGCCGCCCCCTCACCCAGGGAAATGCGTTTCACGCGATGGTGCAATCCGTCGGTTGAAATCTCTTTCTTCTCGGGTTCCTTGTTTTGGTCTTTTGCATCTTCGGCTTTTTTCGACGGGGCATTTGGTCGGCCTTTCATTTTTTCCAAGGCTTTTTCGAGTTTCCGATCTCGATCGGTCCGGTCCTGATCCTCGGCAAAAAGGTAGACGATCGCGATCTCGTTGGCCTTGGCACCTTCCGTATCCCGTCGGCTTGCGAAGGCAATCATTTTGCCATCGGGAGACCACACGGGTGACTCATCAAGGTAGGGGTGCCTTGATACATTCACCGCCGGCCGACTCGCATCGATCGGCTGAACCCAGACGTCGCGATTGAAATCATTGTCGTTGCCGGCGTAGACCACCCACTTGCCATCGGGTGAAATGTCGTAATGAAGGCCACTCCACGAATCGAGAATCTTCGTCACGTTTTTGCCATCGAGATCTGCCATCCAGAGGTCGCCACGTCGACGGAGAAAGGTCATCTTCCGCCCGTCGGGCGTCAAACGAAGGCGGTCCAAAGCATCTTCGGTTTCGAACAAGCGATCCAGCTGAAACGCGGAGTTCTGCCACCAGTATTTCTTGGGATCTTTGCGTGTCGCCCGCCAAATGACACTCTTTTCCCCTTCGTTCGCGATGAACAAAATCGCGCCGCCGTCGGGCGTGAAAATGGGCGACGATTCTTTATGGGCCGAGTGCGTGATCTGCTTGGGCTCGCGAAGTTCGGTGTCCATGATCCATAAGTCGCCGCCAGCCGAGAGCGCGATCTCCAAGCCATCGCGCGTGAAAGCCGCTCCAGTGGCGGCGTTCAACATGCGGTGATCCTTTTTCAGTGCGACGCGATCGGTGGAGACGGAAAGCTCGATTTTTTGCACGCTTCGCGACGACGGTATCACTCGGTAAAGGTCGAACAAATGCCGAAACACGATGGTCGAACCATCACGAGAAATCGAAGGGAACACCACGGCATCTTCATTGAAGGACGTAAGTGGATTCGTGTTCTTGCTGGCGAAATCGTACGAGAAAAGGTTGGATCCATTGCCATGATCTTCAACGTAAAAGAATCCCGATCCGTCCGCCTTCCACATGGGCCATCGGCAATTTCGTTCCTTGTGCAACACCTTCGTGAACGACTTCTCCGTTCGATCAAAAAGCCAAACTTGGGAAGCGCGAGACCCGGTATATCCTTTACGCCACCACGCTTCACCTTCGCGAGAGAAGAGGACTTTCTTACCGTCGGGCGATACGTGGGCGTCGGAGCCATAATCGTCAAAAAGGAGCGTCTCCGTTTTCTTCTCACCAAAGCCGAGCAAGAAGAATCGTTGGGCATTTCGCCAAAAATGATCCCGTGTGCCACGAACGAGAAGAGCCGATCCCTCGGGCGTCCAATCTACCTGATCGTACCCGGCGGTGTGGGTGGTGATTTGGCGTGGCGGCCCACCCTTCACGGGAACGGTATAAACCTGGAGAGAGCCTTCTCGATCGCTGAGAAACGCAAGTTCTTTTCCGTCGGGTGAAAAACGGGGATGGGTATCGACGCCTGGATGGGACGTGACTTGCCGCGCTTCACCTCCCTCCACCGAGGCGAGCCAAACATCCTGGTTCCAATCGAACGCCAAATGCTTGCCGTCCGGCGAAACGGCGGGTGTCCGCGCCAGTTTCACTGGCTCCGCGAACAACGAACCCGCACAGATAAAGACACAAAAGATCGACCACCAAATTTGTTTCATGACGATCGCTGCCATTTCTTCGAAGGGGAAAAGAGGTCTTCAAAGATCGTTGCGTCTATCCGATAAAGAGGTCAAAAACCCTGTTGCAGATTCAACACCACGGACGAGCAACCGCGGTTTTCAACATTGAAAAGTTGCGGCCTCTTTTTTCAGATAGACACTTATAGCCGACGCGGCATGACGGTGGCGAGAAAAATTGCCAGCGTTCCGTTGACCTTTTCCAATCGCCCCGTTGGCGCGCGGCGCGGGGCATGACACAATAGTCAAACTGGATACGGATCGTCGCGGGCCAAAGACATCGATACCGTAGGTTTGTTTTTCGTCCATGTTTTGAAATCGACTTTTCTACTTTGCAGCGAATCCCAGAAGCGGGTGGATCCATGCGTCAGTGCGTCGCGTTTGTCATGCTTGTCTCATTTGCTATCTCGCGGGGTATTTGTCAGGAGTCACCCAGTTTTACGAAGCAGGTTCGTCCCTTCCTCGCGAAATATTGCTCCGAATGCCACAACAGTCGCGTACAAAAAGCGGGCCTAAATTTAGACAACCATAAATCCATCTTGGCAGGTTCGGACAACGGGCCGATCCTCGCCCCGGGCCAACCGGAGAAAAGCGTGTTGGTTCTCTCGGTGGAAGGCAAAGGAGAGTCCTTGATGCCACCGAAAAAAGCACCGCTACATCCGAAACCCGCTGAAATCGCCGTCCTTCGCCAATGGGTTCTTTCCGGTGCGAAAGACGATTCCGGAACTACGAAAACTGAACTACCCGTCGCCAAGGCTCGCCACGGACTTCCACCACCCGTGTCGGGATTGGCATTCGCGAATGGTGATTTATTCGTGGCACGAGGCAAGGAGGTCCTCCAAGTCGAGCTCCCAAGGGATTTCGCGATCCATCGGACATTTTCGGAACCGTCCACGATCTCGGCTCTGGCATGCGATGCTACGGGAAATCGGTTGGCGGTGGCGCATGGCCAAGCGGGAAATTCGGCGACGATCCACGTTCATCCACTCACTTCGACAAAGGGGGCGCAAAAAAACGGATGGACCATTCCCGCGCACCAAGACACCATCCTGGATCTCACCTTCGACGCGACCGGGAAATACCTTGCGTCAGCAAGTTACGATACGCGCATCCAGATTTACGACGCAAATACTGGCCGGGTCGTTCAAACACTCAAAGATCATAGTGACGCGGTTTATGCCTTGGCGTTTCATCCCAGTGGCCACCAACTCGCTTCGGTGTCGGCGGACCGAGCAGTCAAAGTTTGGGAGGTAAGCACCGGCAAGTTGCTCAACACGCTCAGTGAAGCCACCGATTGGCTGTATGCAGTCGCTTGGAGCCCCAACGGCGAATTTCTGGCGGCAGGCGGTGTCGACAAAAGCATTCGGCTCTACAAAGTCCAACCGAACGGTATCAAAATCCTGCACTCGGTGTTCGCTCACGAAGGATCCGTGCAAAAACTCTTGTTTTCGGCGGATTCCACCACACTCTACTCGCTCGGACAGGACCGAATCGCCAAGGCGTGGCAGATCAAAACGATGCAGGAAACTCGCATCTTCACGGCCCAAGCCGAGGCGGTCCTGGCGATGGCGGTTTCCGTCGATCAAAAAATCTTGGCGTTGGGCCGATTCGACGGGGTGGTCGCGTTGCTCGACTCGGTGACAGGAAACTCCGTGAAGGACCTGCTATCCCATAAAGCCACATCCCAACGCAAATTCACTTCCAACTCGATTCAGGTCGCATCGGCCGACACCAAGTTCGCCGTTACGAAAATCGAACCCAAAGAAATCGAGCGTGGCAAAGAAATCGAAATCAAAGTCCACGGAAACAACCTCCATGACGCTGGCAAGCTTGTCGTCGAACTCGCCGGCGTGAAGGTTAGTCCCCTAAAAACAACGCCAGACCTTTCCGTATGGAAAATACTCGCTCCAATCACGACCCCACCCGGTAAATACACCCTTCAGTGGAAGCAAGGCGAAACTTCGTCCGCCGCGTCGTCAATCCTGGTGGATGCCTTTCCTCGTTACGACGAACGAGAGATGGGCCACTCCGCTCGAAGTGGTGAACCGATTCCGCTTCCCGTGTCGATCGTGGGAAAACTCGATCGCGCCGGTGATACGGACTTTTATCGTTTCCAGGTCAAGGCAGGCCAATCGCTGGGTATCCAAATCTTGACGCAAACCATCGGAGCGAAACTCGAGCCGTTCCTCGAACTTTTCGATGCCGAGGGAAATCCTATCGGGGAAAGCGATCGTGGTTTTTTGGGTCACACGTTTACCAAGGCCGGCACGTACGGGATCAGTGTGCGAGACCGAGAGTTTCGTGGCGGAGCGGATTTTTTCTACCGCATTCACCTAGGAAATTTGCCTTGCATCACGTCGATCTTTCCCATGGGCGGTTTGCCCGGGGAAACGATCAAAGTGCAGGTTCGTGGCGTGTTTCTCGACTCCCCCACCCATGCCGTGACGATTCCTAAGGACGCCAAACCGGGAACGCCCTTCCCCTTACCTGTTTCAAGCAAGCTTGGTACGCCCATGGGGTCCGCACAGTTATTTGTTGGTGAATTTCCGGAGATTCGGAAGTCCGAATCGACACCACCCTTCGAAACAGGCACCGCGAACGGCGAAGTCACGAAACCGGGCCAAGCTGATCTCTGGGAGATCCACGCCAAAAAAGGCCGACGCATCGTCGTTGAAACACACGCACGCCGACTTGGTTCTTTTTTGGATTCTTTTTTGGAGATCCTGGATGAAACCGGGACACCAGTTCAACGGGCAATCCTTCGGAGCGTCGCCAAGACCCATATTGCCTTCCGAGATCATGACAACGCGGTGGCCGGCATTCGTATCGAAGCTTGGAACGATTTAGCGACCAACGACCACATTCTCATTGGCAACGAACTCATGAAAATCCAGGCTTTGCCGTCCCACCCTGATGCTGACTGCATCTTTTTCAATTCCAATGGACAGCGCCTTGGCTTTCTCGACACGACACCCGCACACCATGCCATGGGTTCCACGCTATACAAAGTGAACATCCATTCGCCCGGCACGAAACTCCCTCCCAACGGGTTTCCGGTGTTTCCCGTTTTCTACCGAAACGACGACGGCGGACCTGGGTATGGACAAGATTCTCGTATCTTGTTCGATCCACCTGCAGATGGGCGGTATCAGATTCGCGTCTCGGATTCACGTGGACTTGGTGGTGAAAACTTTGGCTACCGACTCACGGTTCGTAAGCCTCGCCCGGATTTCGCGATTCGTTTTTCGCCCACGAAACTTGCAGTTTCCCGCGGAGGCGCACTTCCAATTCAAGTGACGGCAGACCGGATCGATGGTTTTACCGGGCCCATCCACGTGACCTTTCCAAACCCACCGCGTGGCTTCTCCATCCCCGACACGTTGATCGAGGCGGGAACGTTCACAACCGCCGTCCCGTTATTCGCCGCGCCCGATGCGAAAAGTTCGTCTGAATCGATTCCGTTAAAACTGGTTGCCCGTGCCGAAATTGAAGGCGCTCCGCGGATTCACGAGGCGATTGGTGAAACTCCCCAAGCCATCGACCCAGGTGACTTGGTCACCCGCACCGAAGAAAGTGAAATCCACCTTCGCCCGGGCGGCCAGACGAAACTCACGGTACACATTGAACGCCGAAACGGCTTTCAAGGTCGAGTTCCGTTGGAAGTCAAAGGGCTACCCCATGGCGTTCGCGTCATCGACATTGGGCTCAATGGAATTTTGATCAACGCGAACGAAACGCGCCGTGTCGTGGTGATCGAAGCGGAATCCTGGGTCCAGCCTCATTCAATGCCTTTCGTCGTGCTGTCGCGTCGGGAAGGAAAAAACACGGAACACGCCGCGAAAGCCGTCAAGCTCAAGATCCAGTAGCACCCTCGCGGCGTGGAGATCAATTTCCAAAAAGCGGGCCAAAACACGAGCGATCCGCTTCGATTGCTCGAATCTAGATTGGCTTGGATTTGCCTCTTTGAAACAGGCGCGAAAAGGGATATATTCTTCTGAAAGCCCTTTATCGTACGAAAAATCCTTCAAAAACGGCAACTAATCCAAAATGATAGGTATCCTCTTTTCTCGGGCGGTCTGGAAACGTTTGGTGCTTTACTCCCTCTTTCTTATTTTCGCGTGGGGAGCGATTGGGTTTTTCCTCGCCTATGCGATGACCCGTCGCCCGTTCGCGAAATTCGCGGAGAAAGTCCCGGAGGCTGAATGGAACGAGGTTCAAGAATTTCGTCTGAAAACTGCGGATGACCAGGATCTGGGAGCGTGGTTTGTGCAGGGCAAACCGAACCGCCCCGTGGTCGTGATTCTGCATGGATTGGGAAGTTGCCGAACCGACTTTCTTCGAGAAGCAAAAGTACCCGCCGACGATGGCTGCTCCGTCCTTTTGGTGTCATTACGAGGCCACGGCGATTCAACTGGCGATGTCATCGATTTTGGGTACAGCGCCAAGTACGATGTGAAGGCAGCCGTCGATTGGCTCGAAAAAGAACATCCCCGCCTTCCGATCGTCGTGTGGGGCCATTCGATGGGTGCGGCAGCGGCGATCTTCGCGGCCAAGGAAATTGGAACGAAGGTCAAGGGGTATATTCTCGAATGCCCTTACGAATGTTTACACGTCGCCGCCCAGCACCGCCTCGAAACGCACCTCCCCCTTCCCGTCGCTTGGTTCGCCTACCATGGAATTTCGACAGCTGCCCCTTGCTTCCTCAGGGATGTCGATGATATTTCACCGTTGGCGCACATTGGTTTCATACCCGCAAGAATTCCCGTCCTGATCTTGGCAGGCTCCAATGATCCGCAGGCTCGTCCCGAAGAAGCTAGAAAACTCTACGAACGAATTCGGTCCCAGTCGAAATTGGCGATCATCGAATCGTCGGGCCATGGGCCCATGATGGTGTCAAACCCTGATGAAATGCGAAGTGAAATCTCCGAGTTTCTTCGAACCGGATTTTAAAAAGGCTGACCAAACAAATCGCGATCGCGAACGAACCGTTTTTCGGCAAGAAACTGAGCGAGCGCGAAACGGCAAGCGGAGTGGTTGGTCGATTGTCTCCTGGCGCTCGCCTGGACGGTACGTGGAAACCGTCACCCCGATTCGCACGATGCACGCATCGCACAACGAATCGATGATGACCTCCTTCGTTTCCATCAATCGGAGGCCAATTTCGTCAAAGGGCCAAGCGCCAAGACATTTAGGTTATGGAGCGGAAATTCATCCAAGACCCGGCGTAGGTCGGCGATGGTCACGGCGTCGAACGCCGCCAATTCCTCGTCCACCGAGCGATATTTTTGGTGGTACGTCCAGCCCATTCCAAGGGCTTGCATTCGCCCCATGGGCCGTTCACTGCCGCGAACGATGCGCGAAAGGACTTTATTCTTGGCGGTGTTAAGTTCTTCCGCCGTCGCACCGTTCGCCTGGATTTCACGATAGATTTCGCGTAGCGCGTCGAGATTTGTGGCGGTGTTTTCCGGCTCGCAGGAAAGCATCGTGAAGAACGCACCTGCGCCTTCATAATCGTGGTAGCTCATATCGGCGGAGTCGGCCATGCCCGGATCGATCAACTCCCAATAAAGTCGACTCCCTGTGTCGTCACCAACGATCATCGCGAGGATGTCCGCTGCGTACCGGAGAGGCGAATCGGCGCCCGGGGCTGGGGTAAGCACCATCACCTGCTCTTGAATCACTTTGTCCTTAGGAACGATCTTTACCCCTTCCCGGTGCGATGCCGGTCGAAGATTCGATCGAGGCGCGACTCCCGTTGGCCACGCACCACAATGTTTTTCCAGAAGTTCGACAGCCTGGTTCCAATCAAAATTGCCCGCCACCGAAACCGTAATGTTGGGTGCGACATAGCGCCGATCGAAATATCCCTGCATTTGTTCCCGTGACAAAGCCTTGATACTTTCGACCGATCCGAGCACCGTGTTTCCCAACGGATGGTCCGCGAAGAATGCCTTCCGGCTTTGATCGTACGCACACCACATGGGCTGATCGTCGTACATCCCAATTTCTTCAATGATCACGTTCTTTTCCAGGTCAAAATCTTCTTGGCGTAGGCTCGGGCGAAGGATATCAGCCAAGATATCGACCGCGTCTGGAAGGTACTCCGGCAAAACGGCACCGTAGAATACCGTGTTCTCTTCGCTCGTAAAAGCGTTGTAATGCGCGCCAATGCGATCGAAATCACGATTTACGTCGAATGCGGATCGACGCGGCGTGCCTTTGAACACCATATGCTCAAGGAAATGGGAAACGCCGCTCACGTCGCTTGATTCGTCACGCGATCCGGTCTTCACGAAAAACCCGACGGCGACCGAACGCGCGGAGGGACTCACTTCGCCGATGAGCGTCAATCCATTGGCAAACGATCGATGATGGAACATGGGCAAAGGCCTTTAGGGTTCGGCATTGGAATGAAAAAACCTGGCGAAACCGACTGCAGACGAGCAAATGAATCGCGTCGGAACGATTGGGCTTTCGTCGGACGCTAAACGGTCAACGGCTGGGGGCCAAGCGTGACCACGGTGAATTCTTTCGCGGGATACTGACGTACGTGATTCAAAATACGATCCGGGGTCAAGCTATCAATTCCTTGCTGAATTTCTTCCAGGGACCGAACGCGTTTGAGGTAATACCAGTCCGAAGCTAACGCGCCAGCGCGAGCCGAGGTCGATTCTTCCTGCATGATGACGGACGACTTCAGACCAGCCCGAACTCGCTGCATCTCCTCCTCGGTCACTCCTGCCTCCAGGCGTTTCAGTTCTGCCAATGTCACATCCAACGTTTCCTGCGCGCGTTCATTGGTCGTGCCCGCGTAACAAAATACTGCGGCTTTTTCTTTAAACGTCGAATAGCTCGCGGACACCGCGTAACACAAACCCCGCTTTTCACGCACTTCCGTGAAGAGTCTCGCTCCCATTCCGCCCGATAGCACTTGCACGGCTCCTTGGGCGGCGTAGTATTCAGCGTGGCCGAACGGAACGCTTGGATAGGCCAACGTGATTTGAGTTTGCGTCGTATCTTTCTTTATGTGAGTGACGCCACCTAGCGGATTTTTCAGGGTCAGAGGTTTCGCCATCGGACCGGACCAATCGCCAAAAAGTCTTTCAACCTGATTTTTCAGCGATTCCCATTCGATATTGCCAGCCACGGAAAGGATCGTATTGGCGGGGCCAAAACGATCTCGGAAAAACGCTCGAACATCTTTGATGGTGATTTTTGCGATATCTTCGGCATTGCCCCGGCGATCAACGCCAAGCGGGTAAGGCCAATGGCGGCTCCGAAGTTCGACCATCGCCTTGGAACGGGGCTCGTCTTCGAGACCCTGCAAATCCTGAATTGCCAATGCCTGTGCCGACTCGAGTTCCTCATCGGGAAAATGCGGCCGCCTTAACACGTCGGCGTAAAGCTCAAGCGCCGCAGGCACGCTCCGCGCGAGCGTGCCTCCCCAAAAACGCATGTTGATCTGCCCCACGCTTTCGTCGCGATCGAGCCCGATACTATCCATCGCCAAGCTAAGTTCTCGACTATCGCGTTCTCCCGCTCCTCGCTTGATCAGTTCGGCGACGATGGACGCCAATCCCGCTTGGCCGGGCGGGTCGTAGGAACATCCCGCGGGAACGAGAAAATTGACGGCGGCTGAGCGTACGTGCTCCATCCGTTCGGCAAGTAGAGTCAACCCATTCGAAAAAGTATGCTGAAAGACGTTTTGGGGCACTGGCGATTCCTTCTCGTCCCGAGCTTGTGCAAATAAAAACGCCGGCACCTTTCGGGCCGTGCGTCCTTCTCGATACACCTATTCTAGCAAGGTAGAAATCAGATCAACCAATCAAAGTCGTCGGATTCAGCCGCGAATGCGGAAGGTGATTCTTGGACGCGATAAATCGTCTTACGGCAGCGAAAGCCCAAACGCCGATAAAGGCGAATTGCGTCTTCATTTTTGGCGGTCACTTCGAGCATGGCCCGTTGTAATCTTGATTCGCGAAATCCGTGTAGGGCTTGTAGTAGCAACGCCGTACCAAGGCCCCGGCCCCGGTAATCCGCCAAGACTCCCAGATTTTGAATCGCTCCACATCCAAAACGATCCCCCACGCCCTGGACCGTGGCAATGGGCATTCCGCCATGTTCGATCATCCACGTCGCTTTAGGGCAAAATCCTGCTTTGCGGCGAATCTCTTGCATCAAGAGCAAACAGCCAGGCCGGTGGGAAAGATTGGGAAACACTACCGCATCCATCTCACCCACGAAACATTGAAACTTCACTTCCGCGTGAGTTTCTAGAAGTTGATCCTTCCAAGGAATCCATGAAAATCCAGAAGGAAGGTCTGGGACGCGAGGCGGGGGTTGGAGGTCGCGCTCCATCCGAAACCGCTTAAAATACGTTAACTGAGCGAGGAATGACGCCATCGAACCAAGAACCCATGCGTGGATTTATGAGTTTTCCAATCGTACCCGCGATTCTCGTTTGGTCCTAGACAATTTTTCGGAAATTCACTAAAAAACCGCTGAAAATCCTCGGTTTTTCATGAAATCGAGTCATTTTCGATCGGTGAGGATTTCACTGCCGCGAACAGTTCGTCAACACTTGCAACGCGTTTAAGGAGCTGGAGCGTTTTTTGGAGTAAACTGGAATCCATCCCCTCGATCCAGTTCAATATTCGATCCACTTCCTGAGGAAAGCGAATTTCCGCGACACATGCGATTCCGTTTTTCAAGCCACGTTCCAAACCCGTCTCCAAGCCTTTTTCCAATCCTTCTTCCAAACCTTTTTCAATCCCGATTTTTTCCACGCTTGTAATGAACGGCATGCGTGACTCCTCTTCGAAAGCGAAGATCTCAGACCAGAAGACTTTTTCCAACTCGGCAGGTAGACCGAGGATCCAATCGATGAATCGAAACAACTCCACGATTGCCTTCTTTTCCCACCCCCGATGATAAAGCGATTTCACCAGATTCGTTTTCCGGTACGACCGTGCATTTGTATCAAACGACGTTTCCAGAGCGGAGAGATGAGCCAACACAACCGTGGCAAATGGATTCTCCGATTGAGAAAGTTCATTTTGCCGGTCGCGATAATCCAGCAATTTGGCGGTCGGAAATTCCATCGACAGCCGAAACCCACCGATTTCGTATCCGAACGCATTCGGTCGCCAAGTTGGGGAATCATCCGCTAGGACCGCCAAGCTCGCGACTTTCCGATTATAACGGTCGAAGAGCCGATAATTGTAGACGAAGATGCGTTCCGAGAAATCCACTTCGGTCTGCGTTTGAATTTCGATGTGTACGAGCATCCATTCTTCGCCGCCGTCAAGACGCCAAACCTTTACCAGCTTGTCGACCACCCGTCGGCCGATTTCCGCTTCTTTCGCGACCTGTTGGAGTTCTTTATCCAGAAATTCAACGCCACGCTGCCAGTCAATGAGATCGTTCATCCGAGGAAAGAAAAACGCGACGAATTCTGGAAAGAAAGCATCGAGGATCTCTTTCCAAGGGGAATCGAAATCATTCATGGGGTCCTTCTTCCCACGCTCAATGAATTCCTATTTCATTGCACGGACGTAAGCATAATCAATAAATCCTATCATCATTTCTTCCCATGTTTGATCTCCCCAGTGAACCCATTTCGTTGGATCGGGATTGTTCGGGTTATTTTCGGAGTTATCGAAAAAGGCGACACATTCGATCTTGGTGCCAGCCGGCATTCGTTTGGGCTCTGCCAATCGATAATTGGTTTGCCAACCAAAGTCGTAACGAGGTACCGACAAAAGAATTTCCTTGTTCCCATTCGGGTAGTGAGCGACATATTGAAAACTTTTTCCCCGCAGGTGCATATGGGGAAAAAGACCGTACAAAATCGCATCTTCCGCCAACTTCGACGAAGAAATCACCCTGGTATCGTCCGTATTCGGAGGAAGCAGGAAAATGCGCTGAGCGATGCCACGCGTTCGCACCTCGGTCGTTGGCGGTGTTTTGGAGAAGATCAACGCGACCGAAGATTGGTCCGCCTGCTCGACTCCGTTCGGTGTGTAATGCATCTGAAAAACGAGGACCGCGTTTTTCGGCAACTTCTTGGCGGAACCTGGTGGAAACCGAACTCCAACATCGCCCGGCGCATAAGCCACCAACATACCTCCACCAACTCCGTCACCTCCTTCTCGACGTTTGGTGCCCTTTTCAACCGCATACACGATGATGTGATGAACGACCGATCGATTGCCCGGTTTCGCTTCCGCTGCCTGCACCCAAAGTTCTTCTGAATTATTGACGTTCACAAGAAAATACTTGTACGGAACGCCTCCTTTGGGAGCTTTTGCAGGTACCGTGAATGATGTCGGCATTTTGTAGACGGCGTCTGGTTCGCCAATTGCCCATGCTTCGGGGAATTTTCTCGACGGCGGAAGATCCGCTTCATTGCCCTTCGCACATCCCTCATCGATCCATGTGAGGAGCATATCGCGAGATTCTTTTGAAAGGCTCATATCATTACTGAATTTTCCGTGCTTGGGATCCGCGTGCCAGGGAGGCATTCGCCGATCGGACACCACTTCCCGAATCATTGGCGACCATGCCGAGACCTCGTCGTAGCTTGTGAATGGCATCGGCCCAATTTGCCCAGGCCGATGGCATTCCTGGCAATGGTTCTGAATGATCCGAGAAATGTGTTTTGCATAGGTGAATGCCGCATCCGACTTGGGTCGCGGAGCACGGGTAAGCTTGCATCCCTCCACCGGCACCGTCACGTTTGCCAATTCGTTGCCGTCGAGAACCGCATCGAGCGCTTCCACCAAAAAGTGACGCTTGGCCGACGGGCGTTGATAACCAATTCCGAATTGATCGTCGATTCGGCCTTGGTAACGGACCTTTCGCGTTCGATCAAGAACCACGACCGCTGGCACGCGTTCGACCTTGAAATGGTCCGCGAGTTTCTGTTTTTCATCCCGGTAAGTCACGAAAGGAAGTTTGAATTGCTTCGCGTGGGAAGCGAGATCCTTGAATGTCTCATGGTCATTGCTGTGAATCGCAAAGAAAACAACACCTTTTGCCGAGTACTTTTTGTGAATCTCGACGAGCCGGGGAATGTATGCGTTGCTGATCGGGCATTCCGTGCCCAAAAAGAAAAACACGATTGTGGGACTATCTTTGACCGAGTCAACGGAAATGGTTTTTCCCTGGATATTCTTCAAAGACGAAAATGGAATCGGTTCCGCTTGTGCGAAAACTAAGCCAGGAAAAAGCAGGGCAATACCAAAGGTCATCCAACGGGCCATGAAAAATACCTCATTTCGAGAACCAAAAGCAGCACGCGAGATTACCCCGGTCGCCCGCGCCGTGTTTCACCCTTTACCATTGAAAAAAGCCTGGGAACCATCGCCCCCAGGCTTTTGATGAACCGATTCGGTAGTGCGGGTGGCGTTAATTTCCCTTCATTCGCTCGATCAGAATTCGGGCCGTTTCTGGACGCAAAATGCGGGGATCCGGAAGTTCGCCGGCCCGAAGCTTCTCACGTAGGTCTCGTCCAGAAATTGATACGGTGTGGTATCCCTTCGGCGCGTATTCATCAACCAATCCAACTCGGCCGAGTTCTTCGTAGAAAGCCGCGAAGCCGACCTTCACGGGCTTGATCTGCAAATCACCCTTGAGTTCGTCAAACTTGCGTTGGGCGGCCAATCCATCCCAGATATCTTTTCCGTCTTCGTACGGTGCATCGGCGTGTTTTCGGCCAATGATAATATCGGTGAAACCAAAGTTTTGGCGGTAGATTCCATGCATCACCGCTTCCTTCGGGCCCGCGTAGAACATCTTAATATCCAACCCAAGGAGGATCAGATTATCGTAAAAGCTTCGGCCCACGCTTTTCCAAAGTTCGACGTCCAAGTCGCCTTCGCCCAGTGCTTTGTTGTCGATGAGCGATATGTACGTTCGCATGCGGGTGAGAGCATCGACATCGTCACCCTTCGTTTCTCCGATGAGAGGGTTGAGCACCGCGCCGGCCAGGTGGCCTTCGCGAGTGAGGCGTTCTACGCCGGCAACCAACGCGAATTCGTGGGCGCGATGGAGGGCATTCCGCGTTTGGAATGCGACGACCCGCTTCCACCCGCGCTTGGCGAATAAAACTCGGGTTTCGCGCGGCGTCAACACGTATTGGCCGTACTCAGGATGCTTCGGTTGAGGCAGCACTTGCACGTCGCCGCCTAGAAGCATTTCACGAGGATCGTTCATCGTCATCCGCCCGCCGGGATGATCGACGCGGTCCGTTTGGTACACACCTTTGATGTACTTGGCCTTATCCCATGGGAAAATGTCGGAAATCTTGAGCGTGCCGACGATTTGGTTTTGGCTATTGACGAGAGCGACCGATTGCCCCGCCTTGAGAGAACCTGCCTGGGCTTTGTCGACGGGAAAGCTGATAGGGATCGTCCAGGCATATTTCTTGCCGTCGTGGACAATGACTTCTTCGTCGAGCACCCAGTTGTAGGCTTCGCTATTCATAGGCCCGGTGAGAGGGCTCAGCCCGCCATCGCCGAATCGGTAGAGGCTGGAAAGGTCCGCATCGCTTATGGAGACTTTAGCGAGTTCGCCGGCTTGTTTGGTGAAGGTAGCCACCTGATCGGCGGGAACCGTGCGGTCCACCGGAGCCGACAATCCGCCATGCGGAGCAATCAAATCAGCCATCGAAAATACTCCCTACGAAAATAAAAGGAACCTGGAAACGTTCTCCAGGTCGAGTGCAACGATCGCGCTCAGAATTGTTTTTCTAGGAAGTTTTCGCTTGACAGCAAGGCACCACGACACGCCGTGTGCTGGCAGAAAGACCGAATTCTGTAAGGCTTACAATATAATGATACGGTGTTAAGAAGTATGCTTGGCGCGCAAATGATGAGGCGAAGCGCATACCGCGTCCGCAGACTCGGCAAGCGGCGCGCAAATCTTTCCTGTATTTCTACTCAGTAGATTCTTCACTACTCGGTTCGTTGGCTCGTTTTTGCCAACGATCTCGGAAAGTATCTGCATCGAAGGTTGATCGATGTCGACATAAATCGCTGGCCGCTCGCGGTCACGCGATAACGCCGCGAACGCGGCACTTTCGCCAACATCCCGTGCGCTCGCAACAACCCGATGCGGCGGCCGATCTGCCCGCATCGCCTGCGACGCAACACCGGGTCCTCAGGTTTCGGACCCAGCAACACCTCCGCCAACTCGCCATTGCGAAAGCCGCGTAGATGGTATTCACCTCGCAGCACCGCTTGAAACTCGTTTTCAACAGTTAGGCTGGCCTTTTGGTGCATAAAAACGCGAAATCCCAGTGTTTTTGACGTTTTTCGAATTTCGGACTCGAAAATGTAGTGCCACCAAAATGAAACATAATGGCCATTC
>WBZS01000984.1_pt2 | contig 16938 bp, 13 predicted proteins | sample 5204201 | NCBI WGS metagenome assembly WBZS01 (sample SAMN12344357, study PRJNA552823) | activated sludge metagenome | biome: Activated sludge suspended growth; feature: Nitrification reactor; material: Wastewater; isolation source: activated sludge from nitrification reactor of wastewater...
GCCACCACACGGGACGAGTTCGTCATCAAATCAACGCCGAGACATAGCGTCAAACAACCAAGGAGGATCAGACTCTCCCAAGGAATGCTGAGAGCTTGCGTCACTCCCGTCGGACACTCGAGCGTACCAGTATACTCCAAAGCCACGTGTTGACAGGCGATAAAAAGGCCGGCGATTGCCAAAGGCGATGTCAGGGAGCTAAGGATCCCCGGTTTCACGCGATGGTACAAAATACCCATGCAGAGCACGGCAAAGGCCGCCATCAGGAACGTCCGTTGGTACAGGCAATAGGGACTCGCTCCGATCCTCATCCCGAGTTCGAGCCAAAGGCTTCGTGCCACGCCCAGCGCGCTCACCAAGGCCGCGAGATAGGTCCAAACACTTTGTTGCGGAGGATCCTCCGATATGTTCGCCATTGAAATTCCGCCTTGGGGTAGGACTTTGGTAGCCTATGCGAAATTGAAGCAACGAAAAGGATGGCCCCGGTAGATTGAATTGCTGGCTTATTCTCATTCGATGGTGGAAGCGTTGCATTTGGCGAAGGAACTTTCAAAATACAGATACCGAAACAGCTACACTGGCCCGCCAACGGGAGCATTTGGTCCGCATGGAATTTCGCCTTGGCCCCATTGCTGGAGTTGTCGTTCGTCCGTTGCCGATGCATCGGGACGATCGCGGTTGGCTCGTCGAGTTATTTCGCAACGATGAGTTTCCCGCCGACCTCCATCCCGCCATGGGTTACCTGTCGGAATCGCATCCTGGAATCACACGCGGGCCGCACGAACATCGTCACCAAACGGATGTCTTCGTTTTTCTGGGCACGTCGGAATTTCGTATTTTTCTTTGGGATCCGCGAGCGGCGTCACCCACACAGGGCTGTAAGCAGGAGGTCGATGTCGCGGCTGGCTTGGCCACGCTCGTGATCATCCCGTGCGGTATTGTGCACGGTTACCGCAACCTTGGCGCAAGCGCTGGATGGGTACTCAATTTTCCAAATCGGCTTTACTGTGGAGAAAATCGGACCGAAGCCGTCGACGAGATTCGCCACGAAGACGATCCGCAATCGATTTACCGAATCCCATCGTACCCATGAGGCATCGAACGCGATTTGCGTTAAGCCGTGCGTTGCGCGACAAGGACCCTGGGATGTCCGGATCCATCGAGGATGGTGGGTTGAAGCTCAAATCCGGAAAGGCTGGCGATGCGCGCGCGAGCTTCTTTTTCTTGTGGTGAGCCAATTTCGAAGACGAGAACTCCTCGGTTTGCCAGGCGTTCTGGCGCGGCATGTAGCAACCGATCGAAGACATCGAAGCCGCCAACACCGCCATCAAGTGCTAAATGGGGCTCGTATTGCCGAACTCCCACGGGAAGCTTCGGGATCTCGTCCGTGGCGATGTAAGGCGGATTGCTCGTGATGATGTCAAAAAGTTCGGACGGCGCCACGTTTTCGAAGAGATTGCTTTGCACGAATTGAATTCGGGAATCAACGCCAAGCTTCACCGCGTTTTCCTGGGCGATCGCCAATGCCTCGGGTGAAACATCGATCGCGGTGACACGAGCGCCGGGAAGGTGTTTGGCAACAGCGACCGCAATCGCGCCTGAGCCCGTACCCACGTCAACAATCTTCGGAGCTTCGAGCTTCTTGGCGTACTTGAGAACCTCGAGGACGACGAATTCTGTGTCGGGCCGAGGTATGAGCACGGCAGGGGTGACTTTGAATTCCAGGCCGAAAAACTCTTTGCGATTGACGAGATATGCCACCGGACATCCTTCGAGTCGGCGGCGAATCAGGTCCTTGAATTTGTCGCGGACTTCCAACGAAGCCTCTTCCGCGAATCGCAAGCCATACAGATCGATACGTTTGCATCCCGCGGCGTGGGCGAGAAGTACCTCGGCATCGAGGCGAGGCGAGTCGACGCTTTTGCTTGCTAGATGTTTGGCCGTCCAATCGAGCAGTGCGCCAAGCGTCCAGATTTTTTCACTCATTCCTTGAGCCTCATATGTTGGCGCGATTCGTGCAAGCCACCTTTCATTCTACAGCTCGCAGCGAGAATTGAATCCGCGGGTTGGAGTTCCGCCAAAAGGCGGCAATGACCGCCTGAAGGCGGAACTCCAACTTGGTCGGCTTTTCAAGATCGATTCGCTCGCTTAGCTGGCGGACTTCTCGGCAGCGACTTGAAGGCTTGATTGTTCGAGGCGTTGTTTCTTGTCGTAATCTTTGAGCGATTGGATCACGTCGGAGAGTTGCCCGGCAATGATCGTGTCGAGCTTGTTGATCGTCAGCCCGATTCGATGGTCGGTGACACGGTTCTGGGGAAAGTTGTACGTGCGGATCCGATCGCTTCGATCGCCGGAGCCGATGAGGGATTTGCGTTGTTCAGCCCGTTGGTTATGAAGCTTTTGCTGGGTCTTTTCGAACACGCGGGACCGCAAGATACGCATGGCACGCTCGTAGTTCTTGCCTTGTGAGCGTTCGTCCTGGCATTTGACTTCCATTTCGTCGGGGGTGCCACGTTTGTACCAGATGCGAACGGCGCTTTCCGTTTTGTTGACGTGTTGGCCTCCCGCGCCACCCGCCCGCATACGTTCCCACTCGATGTCCGATTCCTTGATTTCAACCTGGGCTTCATCGGGTTCGGGCAATATCGCTACGGTCGCAGCCGAGGTATGGATTCGACCTTGCGTTTCTGTTTTCGGAACCCGTTGGACGCGGTGTCCGCCCGATTCGTAGCGAAGGAATTGGAAGACTTCTTCGCCGGAAACGCTGAAGATGATTTCCTTGAATCCGCCATGTTCGCCTGGGCTGAACGAAATGTCTTCGACGCGCCAACCCTTTGCACGTGCGTAATAGCCATACATGGCATATAGGTCGCCGGCGAAGATGGCGGCTTCGTCTCCACCGGTGCCAGCTCGAATTTCGATGATGATGCTTTCGAAATCTTCGCCTTCGCCCAACAGCAGGTCTTCAAGCCGACTCGTTAACGCTTGATGGCGCTCGCGGAGGGTTTTGCTTTCCTCTTCCGCGAGGGCTTTCATTTCTTCGTCCAAGTCGGGGCTTTGCAGTAGGGAGTCGGCTTGTTGAAGCTCCTCGTCGACTTTCTTGTATTCGAGGTACGGCTTCGTCATGCGCGTGAGTGCGCCGTGTTCCTTCGCCAACGCGGTGTACCGGGGCCGATCCGCGATGACAGCCGCATCGCCCAGCAAGGCCTCAAGTTCCTTATGCCGAACCAGGGCTTGTTCGAATTGGGGCCAGAGCATCGTTGCCTCGCCAAAGAAAAGAGATCTTCGAACGTAGTGGAAGTACGAATTGGCGTGGGGGAGACGAAAGGACGGTTTGGCGCGCCGCCGCGAATGCTCAAAACCGTGAAACCCCACGAAAACGAAGAAGGCAAAGGAAAGTCCTCACGGAGCATCCCTTTGCCTTCGGGGAGAGTTTCGTCGCTATTTCTTTTCCGCTTCGGCTCCAGCCTTGCGCTTGTCCCAGTTGTATTTGCGTTGGAATTTTTCAACTCGGCCCGTCGTGTCCACGAACTTCATTTTGCCCGTGAAAAAGGGATGGCAAGCCGAGCAAATTTCGACCGAAATCGCCTTCCGCGTGCTACGCGTGGTGAACTTGTTGCCGCACCCACACGTCACCGTGCATTCGTCGTACTTGGGGTGAATATCTTTTTTCATCGATGGAATCCTGAAAAATTTCCCTTGGATCTTTAATTGTAGAAGGATGTTCGCCAAGAGCAAGTGGCGTGCAAAAATCTTGAAATCGCCAACCGTCGATGAACTTTGAAAATTCAAAAGCCAAAATGAAGGCCCGCCGTCTTGGTAAAATTTGGTTTTTGAATGCGGTTTAGCATGCGATGTTTAGGCGTTCATCAGATTTTTTCCTAATTGCTTGGGCCATTTATTCTAAATGGATAATTTAGGTGGTTTGCCTGGTTTCGGCGATCTCGAGCGCTCGGAGTAGGCCCATCGCTTTGTTCATCGTTTCCTGGTATTCGGATTCGGGTACGCTGTCGTAAACGATGCCTGCGCCGGCTTGTACGTACGCGTTTTGCCCCTGGATGACCATGGTCCTAAGAGCGATGCAGGTGTCCATGTTGCCCGTGAAATCGATGTAGCCGACCGCGCCACCGTAGGGACCTCGGCGGTGCGGTTCCAATTCGTCGATGATTTCCATGGCTCGCACTTTCGGGGCACCGCTGAGGGTGCCGGCCGGCAGGCACGAGCGGAGGGCGTCGAACGCGGTTTTGTCCGGATTCAGTCGGCCTGTGACGGTGCTGCTGATGTGCATGACGTGACTGTATTTTTCGACCGCCATCACGGAGCTGAGTTCGACGGAGCCAAAGCGAGCGACTCGGCCAACGTCGTTACGTCCCAGGTCCACGAGCATGATGTGCTCGGCACGTTCTTTTTCATCCGCCAAGAGTTCGGCGGCTAACTTTTCATCTTCCTCTTCATCTTTGCCACGCCGTCGCGTTCCCGCTAAAGGGCGAGTGGTCACCAAATCGCCTTCCACCCGCACCATGATCTCCGGCGACGCTCCGACAAGACGAAGCTCATTTCCCACATCGAGGAAGAACATGAACGGGCTTGGGTTGACCACGCGCAGCGTACGATAGATGTCGAATGCCGGCGCCGTCGTTTGCGTGGTGAGTCTTTGGCTCAGCACTACTTGGAAAATGTCGCCTGCTCGAATGTATTCCTTCGCCTTTTCCACCGCGGCTTCATATCCGCCTGGCGCGAAATTCGACTGAAAGCGTTTGGTGACTTTGCCAAGCGGCACGATATCGGAAAAAGGCAATTCCTCGGTTTTCGCTTGGAGTTTGGCCACCAACGCATCGACCCGTTGGCACGCATCGTCGTAAGCCTGACGCGGGTCGTTGCCATTCGCATGGGCGTGTGCGATCACGGAAAGCGTTTTGTTGATGTGATCGAAAAAGACCATTGAATCGTAGAACGCGAAACTCATGTCCGGCAGTTGGCGATCATCTGTCGGCGGTTGTTCGAGTTTCTCGGAGTAGCGAATGATGTCGTAACCTGCGTACCCAACAGCGCCACCCACGAAACGGGGCAGTCCTGCGATATGCGGGGCTCGAAACGGAGCGAGTTCCTTTTCGAGCAAGCGCACTGGGTCCTCGCTGAGAAGTTCTCGCACTTCTCCCGTACGGCAATCATCGATGCGTACTTTATTGCCCCAGGCTTGAAAACGGAGGAAGGGGCCTGAACCCAAAAAGCTATAGCGGCCCACGCGCTCGCCGCCTACGACGCTTTCGAAGAGAAACGACCACCCGCCATCTTGAATCTTGTGAAACGCGGTCACGGGCGTGAGCGTGTCTCCCACGAGTTGGCGGTAAATGGGCACCAGCGGGTGGTGCTTGGAAAGTTCCAAATATTCGTCGAACGTCGGCCGATGACGCATGAAAACCTCAGAAAAGCTTTCTGCTGATTTAACGACAATAGAGGAGAGCGGGGAGAGGGAAAAAGTTCGCACGAGGCTGCCGAGATCCGTCGCGCGGGGCTGGTTACTTGCCTTCGGGGACGACGTACAGCGAAAACTGCAGGGGAATATTCTTGCCTCCTTTTTTGACGGTGAGAAGTCGTTCACCGTGCAAACTTCCCGCGAGGAGGTTTTCATTGACGCGCAATGCCAGGCTTAGCGTTTGTTGCACCGATTGCCATTCGGTGTCTTTGGAATCGCGCGTGATTTGCAAATACACTTGGCCGGGAAGCATTGGCACGGCACGTGGGGGACGCGGGCAGTGCTCGAACTTCAATCCCGCGGAACCCAGCCGGAAGATCTCGTCCACGCGTGCGGAGCTGCTGACCTTCATGTCCAGCGCGCCTTGCCTGCCCACTAACGCCAAGCACTCCTTTTCTTCCAAGGGGCTTTTGACGGCCACGAACATTTGATTCGACCCTTCCAGCCAACTCGGCTCGAGCGCCACCTGCATTCGATAGCCGGCGCCGATAAACGAACGTTCCTTATATTCGGGTTCCACCAAGAGATTGAGATAGGCATCGAGTTCTTGGCGAGCTTGAAAGAAACAGCGTGCGAGATCGTCGTGGTCGTAGCGGGGAAGTTCCGGGGCGCGGCGTGCCGCACCGAAAATCGCCAACATCCCCACCATGCGACAAAGCTCGGTATAGGCGGTCAACGGAGATACGCCCGAGGCGGAAAGCATGGCATGGAGCGTGCAATACGCTTCATTCAGCTCACGAAGCTGGTGGATCAGTAGGGGTTCACCCTGGGTTTGGCTGTCGAACGTGATGCCTCGCGTGGCGATTTGATCCGCGAGATAATCGATCTTTTTTCCCATGCGATCCGCGATCGCACCGAGAACATCGCGTTGCAAAGGAGGCCAAGCTTCACACGCCAAAAGCGGCGGGATGTACGCCGGATCGAACTGAGGCACCGCCTCCGCACGGGCGGATTTTTCCAGACGAGCAATCGGCAAAACTTCATATCCTGAAGTATCTTGCGAGGAAAGCATTAAGCGCAAATTGAGCTTTCGACAAGGAATCGGTTGCGAATTGATCCCCGTGTTTTCGTCTTCGAGGTAACAGGTGTCGATGGTCCAACGAACCTGTTCCTCCGGCGCGATGGAGGAATTTGATTTTCCCAGCGAAAACAATGGAATCGCGAGAAAGACTTCGAAGAGGTTTCCCTGGTGGAAGGCGGTCCGCAAGTCCAGGGCGGGAAGTTCACCATCTTCGGGGACGCTCACCACCGAACCGTCGCGAAACCTCGCAAAAAGGCGACGCACCACGAGCCGATAGTTGCGCATGGCGTCTTCGTCGATTTCGAGAAGGCGGATTCCCCAGCAATAATGGTGATCCCATTTCAAAGTACGAACCGCTTGCGTCTGGCGATGCCGATCCGCGGTTTGAAAGTGGTGCGGACGAAGGAACATGCCTTCCTGCCAATGAACCGCCGAGTTGATCATGAGGCACGGTCCCTTCCTTCGCGGTGCGGGGAATCAAACGTGGGGTCATTTTCGGCCCTTGCCCAGGTGAAGTCAATCGCGGCCCGGAGGAACGAGTTGCCTGGAATCGGGTGCGAGCGAGGATTGAAGCGATCAGGTGACCGTTCCCCCTCGCTTTCGTTGGGAGCATACGCCAACCATTCAGAAACCGCACTAATAGTCCGTCAGGACATGTGGAAGAATCGCCGCCCGTAAGGCGTTGACGACAGCGACGATGTCGATTAATTCCTGGGCGACGGCGCCCGCGACGGGCGGAAGAAAACCCAAGGCAGCGGCGACCATGCCAACCACGCTCAGGGCCATGCCTCCCACCGCGCTTTGGAGCGCGATCGATCGCATTCTTTGCCCAATGTGGAGCAACTCGTCCACGCGTTCCAGGGAACTGTCGAGGATCACCGCACCCGCGGCTTCCGTGGCGATATCGCTGCCCTGCCCGAACGCGATGCCGACGGTGGCGGCGGTTAACGCCGGGGCGTCGTTGATGCCGTCTCCCAAGAAAATCGTGTTCGCCCGAGCCGTCTCCGCACGCACGAGGGCTAATTTTTCTTCGGGGCTTTGGCTGGCGTGGATCTCGCGTATGCCGACTTTGTCGGCCAGGTACCGCACCTCTGTTTCCCGGTCACCAGAGACGAGGAGTACGCGCTGGATCTGGTGTCGGCCTTTAAGATGGCCAATGAACGGCTTACCCTCGGCTCGCGGTTCATCGCGAAATCGGCAAACGCCCGCGTACCGTTCGTCGACCATCACCACGCATTCCATTCCCCCTTCTAACGCCGGTAAGAGGGCGAGCGTTTCCGGCGTGATTTTTTTTCGGCTCGTGATTTGAACCGTTCGCCCGTCCACGATGCCGCGTAAACCCTCGCCAGGTCTTTCACTGACTTTCTCCGCTTCGCCCAGAACGACTTGAGCGAGTCGGGCGGCTTCCGTGACGGCGTTTGCCAGAGGATGCCTCGAATATCTTTCCAGGCTCGCCACCCATCGCAGGAGGTCGGTTTCGATGAATCCCGGCGCGGGCACGATTTCCGTCAACTTGGGGTGACCGTAGGTGAGCGTGCCGGTTTTATCGAACATCGCGGTCGAGCAGGTGCCGATCTTTTCGAACACGGCGGGGTCTTTGATGATGATGCCACGCCTTGCTGCCAGCGAAACCGAGCCAATGATGGCCACGGGGATCGCGATGAGTAGAGGGCAGGGGGTCGCGACGACCAGCACGGCGAGGAAGCGGGTTGCCTCGCCACTCAGAATCCACGCTACCAGCGCAATGCTCACGGCGATGGGGGTGTAATACGCGCCGAGTTGGTCGCCCAATCGCCGCATCCGAGGCCGGCGTTGTTCGGATTCCTGCATCACTTGCATGATCTTGGCGTACCGGGAATCGACCGCGAGTTTCTCCGCACGAAGGACGAGCGCGGACGAGCCATTGATCGCGCCAGAAAAGACGGCAGAGCCGGGCGCCTTGGACATCACGTACGGCTCGCCCGTGAGGTACGATTCATCCATCGTGCCGTGCCCTTCGACGATTTCGCCATCCACGGGACAAATTTCATGTGGCAACACCGTGAGAAGGTCGCCAATGGCGATGGCGTCAAGCGGGATGTCCTGTAATTTTCCATCGATTTTCCGATGGGCTTGGGACGGCATTCTTCGAGCCAAGGCATGAAGAACGGACGACGCGCTGCGGACGGCGAAGGTTTCGAGGGCCTGTCCGCCGGAAAGCATCAAGACCACCAAGACACCCGCCAAGTATTCCCCCAAGAGCACCGCGGTCACGATCGAGATTCCCGCGAGAAGATCGGCGTTGAATTCTAGCCGAAAGACATGCCAAACCAGGCCCACCACCAACGGCACGCCGCCGAGCGTCAAGGCGATCCATAGTGGGATTTGATGGGTCGAAACATCGCTGAAAAAACGGACTTCTTCAAAACCAAAACGCCAAACTAGGTGCACGAGGATCGCGATCGCCGCAGTCAGAGCGATCGCGCCTTCGGCGGTGAACCAGATTGGTTCATCGAAGGGATCCTTGCTTGGAGAAGTCATGGACACATCTCAGGGATGCGAAGGGGAATGAATCTCGCAATGGAAAGGTCAGAAGCTCACCACCCCGCGGACATCAAGTCTGGATACTACGCGGAAACGATTGAGGTAACGAAGAACTGAGGTCAGAGAATGAAGAAAGGAAACGAGAATCCCCATTTCCGCACAATCTTCATCGTTCATTCTCCGTTCTCCGTTGACTCAATCATGCTCGACGGAAACGCTTTACTTGATACCCATGAGGATGAGCAGGTCACCACCGTACCTCGAATTCGGGGCATCCTTGGCCCTGAGTGCGGCGGTAGTAAAGCCATACCTCCAGGATCGCAGCCACCAAAGCGACCACATGGGCGCGGAAGGCGAGTCGCATCACGAACGTCATGGGGTTTTCGAACGGTCGGCTCAGATAGAAGGTGTAATCGAAATAAGCCCAAAAGAACGGAAGAAACAGGATCGCTAAAAGCGCCGCCAGAGGAACGCCACGCCAGGGAAACAAAGGTTCCAGCGCGGCCGGGAGAGGGACGAGCTTTTGATCCAGAACGATCAAAGCGACAGCGTAGGGTAGGACGAGGAAAAAAGTGATCAAGACGTAGATGGTATAAAAATATCCCGATCCTTTTTCCGTGAAAGCGAGTTCCCAAAGATTCGCGGGTTCGACCTGGGCGGAGCTATGCCAGGAAAAGAAGGAAAGAACGAACAGCAACACGAGACATCCCGCGGGAATCCATACCAAGGCCTCGCGTGGAAGGGCAAAGGAAAATCGGTGGGCCAAGGGTTGCACTGGAGGCAAGGGCTTAGGCGGTGTTACGGCTTTGGGGGGAGGTGAACTGGCCGCAGTCGACGCGGGCGGAGGTGTGGACATCGAGGCGGAACTCGTGGACACGGGCGAAGGCGCGGGCGTCGGCGGGGGAGGCGGTGGTGAGGGAATTGGCTCCATGCTAAAAGTTGCGGTCGCCAGTGCGGGTGCCGTGAACTGTTTGCCACACAGAGGGCAGGGAACGATTTTCCCGGCCAATTCGTTTGCGACTTCGACCTTGTGAAAACAGAGGGGACAAAACAGCTCCATCGGGTTCCGCCTCCAAGTGCCGAGCCTTCGCGGATCCATGAAGGACCACGGGAGAAGGAACGGGCTAGGCCAAGCCGTTAAGCGCTGGGGTTCGTTTCGCGGTACTTCCTGATGGCTTGAGGCAGGAAGTCCAGGAGATCGGTTGCGAGTAGGCTGACTTCGCCGAGCGCATCTCGCGCGAGATCACCTGCGTCACCATGAAGATATGCCCCTAGTTGGCCCGCGGCAAACGGTTCGAAGCCTTGTCCCAACAGCGCAGCTACCAATCCGGTCAAGACGTCGCCGGTCCCACCCGACGCCATCCCTGGGTTTCCTGTCGTGTTTAGCGCGACGCGTGTGCCGTCCGTAATGATGGAGGCGTGTCCCTTGAGCACCAGGACCACGCCAAATTCGCGTGCGAAATCCCGAGCATAGTCGGCACGTTTCGCCTGCAAGGTTCGTGTGTCGATCTGCAGAAGTCTAGCCAATTCGCCAGGGTGTGGCGTCAGAATGCGTGGCCCGGCTGGATTGCGGAGGCATTCGGTTTGACCGACAAGAGCGTTCAGACCGTCGGCATCGAGAACGACGGGCCCCGAAAATTCTTGGATTAAGCGGTGAACAAGCGCCTGGACGTTCTCACCGCCGCCCAAGCCGGGACCGATGGCGAGTACGTCTTGCTGGGCGAGGACGCTTTCGAGCGTCAGCCAAGCGGACCGATCGAGTCGGCCCTGCGTGTCGGCGGGAAGGGGAAGGGTCATGTAACAGGGGTGACCGGACGCGACGCTTTCGAGAATGGTCTCCGGGACTGCGACCCGCACCAGCCCCGCACCGCCCCGTAGCGCCGCCGATCCCGCCAGAATCGCCGCCCCACTCATACCTCGGCTGCCGGCAACGATCAAGATTCGACCAAAATCACCTTTGTGGCTCTCTATTGGCCTGGCAGGCCAAGCAGGAAGGTCCCAGCGCAGTTCCTTTGTATTCATGTTCACGCTCCCGCGATTTTTGTAGATTAAGGGTTTGCAATCATTCCGTTACGACGTGGATGGGAACCATGGCCTATCAGCCCTCGGAATCGCTCCAAAATCGCACCTTCGTCGGCTTAATGATCGCTCAATTCCTTGCTGGGTTCAATGACCAGGCGATTCATGCCTCGGCCATGTTTTATGCATTGCACACCGGGGCGATGGATGAGGCCAACGCGATCTCGACCATGCCGATCCTCTTTTTCGCACCGTGGGGAATTTTCTGCACCCTCGCCGGTTACTGTGCAGACCGATTTAGCAAGACTTATGCCATACGCATTTGGAAGTTCTCGGAAATCCTGATCTCGCTCGTGCTCGTCCTGGGTTTTTACCTCGGAACCGAACGAGGGATGCCGGTCCAGGGTGCTTGGATCGTCCTTTTCTGCGTGTTCTTAATGGGAACACACGCGGCCTTCTTCAATCCCGCCAAATACAGCGCGATGCCAGAGATCCTTCAACCACACGTCCTTTCCAAAGGCAACGGCGTCTTGGAATCGACGACGTTTCTTTCGACCATTCTGGGAACGGTCGCCGGCGGCTTGCTTTCCGGAATCTTTCGAGGGCAAGAAGTCTGGATCGGCGTGTTTCTCCTTGGCCTTTCGGTGCTGGGATCGTTGGCCAGTTTGATGGTGGATTGGCTGCCTGCTGCGAATCCGACGCGTGCGTTTCCCACCAACGTTTACAAACCGTTGTGGGAGAACACGGCATTGATCTTTCGCGTCAAGCCCTTGGTTCTCGCGGTGTTTGGCATCGCGTTCTTCATCTTCATGGTTTCTTACATGCGAGCGACCATGTACATGCATGGACAATCGCAGCAGCCCAAATGGGGCGAATTTTTGACCAGCGTCTACGTCGCCACGGTGGCGCTCGGCGTCGGTTTCGGTGCGCCCCTCGCGGGAAACTTGTCCGGGGGCAAGGTGGAACTGGGATTGGTCCCCGTCGGATGCATCGGCATGATCTTGGCGACGATCTTGGCAGCGTTGTTCATCAGTTCAAGCGAAGTCTTGGTGGTGACGTTGATCATCACGGGATTCTTTAGTGGCTTTTACATGGTCCCGTTGTACACGCTGTTGCAGCATCGTGCTCCCAAGGACCGAAAGGGCGACATCGTTGCGACCAGCAATTTCATTAACGTCGTCGGTGCCATCTCGGCCACGCTGTTGTTTTTGGTGCTGGTCCGTTTTTGTCAGGCCGCTGGAATCACGCCGGAAGTTCCTCACCTCGATAAATTCGCCGCCGTCGTCGAATCCGTGGAGAAAGACGAACATGGGGAAGTAAAAGGCATTACCGTCAAAAAGACCGATGGCGAATTGGTGGAATTCCGCTCGGATGCCAAAGCGAGTGGTCTCGAAATTCGCGCTCCCCGCCTTTCTCAGGGAGAAACGGTGAAGATTAGTGAATACACGCTCGGTGGAGTTCCGCAAACCATGGTGCGGCCCGTGACCATGGACCTGCCCAGCGTTTACGACAACCTTGGATTGCCACGTTATTTATTCCTCGGTGCGTCGCTGATGGCGGTGGGAATCTTGGCGTTACTTGTCTACATTTTGCCTGACTTTTTCGTGCGTGGGTTGTTTGGCTACCGCAGTTTGGGAAAATATGCGATTCGCGCGGTGGCGATGGAACATCTTCCCACCTCGGGACCAGTCGTTTTGCTCACGAATGCCAAGACCCTTCATGGTGCGCTGCAACTCATCTCTGTCACGGATCGCGCCACCAAGATGGTGCTCATCGAGGAAGGCACGCCTCAAGAAACGGGAACTTGGCTGCGACGCCTCGCGCTGGGCAAAGGCGCCCTCGCGATGAACGCGGCGCAACCCACGGACGCCGACTGGGCCCGAGCGCTGGCGAGTTCCCAAGTTTCGTTGAAGCATCGCCATATCCTGGCGGTGACGGTGGATGCATTGATGCATGATGGCCGATTGAGTGCGTTTCTGAATGAACTTCACCAAACCTACCACGTATCCATGATTCCGGTGTACTGCGGCTCGTTGGATGAGGGAAGCCAATCCATCCAGCGGATTCGTGTTGTTTTTGGCGAGGCGTTCACGGGGGTCCCCTCGCCGGACCAGGCTCGGCAAAGACTTTCCGAACTCGCCGACCAAGTCCGAAAAGATGACGTGATTTCTACGGCTAAACATTGACCGAGACGGCTCGTCTCTATGCCCTCGCCATCGGAGGTGCGGCCTCGGCATCGTGAGATTCTACCATGCTTCGGCCCCCTTTCGAACGCTCGCTGGTGCTCACGGGCCCCACGGGATCAGGGAAGAGCAGCTTGGCGCTGGAGTTGGCGCCACTCCTAAATGCCGAAATCGTCGCCATGGATTCGATGACGCTTTACCGTGGCATGGATATTGGTACGGCGAAACCGTCGCAAGCGGATCGATCGCGTGTGCCGCATCATTTGATCGATGTTTGCGAACCCTCGGAATCGGCAAGTGTTGCATGGTGGCTGAAGCAGGCGGAAGAATGCGCCTCTCGGATCGAAAAGACGGGTAAGCAAGTCCTATTCGTCGGTGGAACTCCACTCTATCTCAAGGCCATGATGTCTGGGCTCTTCGCCGGTCCGCCCGCAGATCCCGCGTTTCGTGATGCATTGGAAATGGAAGCGTGCCAGATGGGCTCCGAATCCTTGCATCGGCGTTTGGCGGAGGTGGATCCGCCAAGCGCGGCACGCATTCATCCCAATGATCTTCGCCGAGTCATCCGCGCCCTGGAAGTCTTGCATACTACGGGGCAACCGATAAGAGCTTGGCAACAACAATGGAATCAATCGATAGATTCCTCGGATTCAATTCCTTCCGAGATTTGGCTCGACATTTCGCGTCAAGAGCTTTACGCTCAGATCGACGAACGTGTGGAGGAAATGTTCCGCGTGGGGCTCGTGGAAGAAGTGCGGAGACTTCGCGACCTGAATCCGCCCTGGAGCAAAGAGGCGAGCCAAGCTCTGGGATATAAAGAAATCGTGGCGGCGCTGAATGGAGAATGCACGCTTGCCGAGGCGAAAACGCAAATTCAGACGCGCAGCCGAAACTTCGCAAAACGTCAAGTCACCTGGTTTCGGCACCTCCCTGGATGTCGATCCGCCACGAAAGAATTGACATACGTGCTTTGGCAATCCAAAATGAAAAGACCTTGACCAAGCCCAGGGCCAACGGCCACTGGGGAAACTGCGTTCATCCCACGACTCCCAGGGCCATTCGGCGGCGGGCCTGGGTTCCCGAGAAAAGCCTCTAGGGCAATGTTCATGGCCCGTACGAATGTTACGTTCCAAGTCTTAGACGGAATCGATAAAGGTCGGGTCTTTCGCGAACTTTCGCTTCCCTTCACCATCGGCCGAGAAGAAGGCAACCTCCTTCGCCTCAACGATGAAAGGGTCAGCCGATTCCACGCGAAAATCCTCCTCGACTCCGACGACGTCATCCTTACCGATATGGAAAGTACGAATGGCACGCGCGTGAACGGAACCGTGGTGCAAATCCGCCGCCTTCGGTACGGCGATCGTGTCGGTGTCGGACGCTCGTTACTGCTCTATGGTTCGAATGAGGAAATCGCGAGCCGCATGGCCAGCCTTTCCATCACCGGCTCGAAAGCCCTGGAACCCAGCGCGAGCGGCGAAGGAACCGTGGCGGTCCCGTCCACACGCGGGCAATCAACCGTGGCCGGTCAGGGTGACGCGAATGTCGATTTCGACCTGAATGTGGATGATTCCGTTCGGTCCACGCCCGATGCGCTGTTCATCGGCAACAAGGCTTTGCCGCCGTTACCCCAAAAAATGAACGCGTCCCAAGCCTCACGTTTTGCCGAAATACTTGATTTCCTGCACCAAGGTCTGATCCAGGCTACCGAGAACATTCAAGCCAAGGAAGACGGCGCGGAGGTGCACATCGGCTATCAGGATTGGCAACGGATCCAGGCCGTGCAGATGCTTCTAGCTCGTTACCAGCGTCTTATCGCTGAACCGGAAACTCGTGAGTAAACCTACGGATCTCGTCAAGCATTCGAGCAGCCGCGAATCGGCAAGACGCGTGCTGGGTGGCTTTTCTTGTGCCGTTTGCCTAGCACGGGAAGGCGATTTCAGTATCCCCGCGCAACTTGGCTCGCCGACGCTCGACCCAATTCGTTCTTTCCCCTCCTCCGGGATTCCGCACGGCATGCTGCTTCTGTAAAATCTCATCGTCGCGTTCATTTCCATCGTTCAAGTAAGGGCCTTCGATGTCGACTCGTCCGTTTTGTCATTTGCATTGCCACACGCATTACAGTTTGCTCGACGGCGCGAGCCGAATTCCCGAGTTGATTTCCTTGGTGAAGGAATCGGGCATGAATGCTTGCTCGATCACGGACCACGGAAATCTTTTCGGCGCGATCGAATTTTATCGCGAATGCAGAGATAAGGGCGTTAACCCGATCATTGGCTACGAAGCGTACGTATCGCCGGGTCGCAGGTTCGAACGCGAAGCGAAACGTCGAGGTGAAGCCGGCTACCATCTCACCTTGCTCGCCCAAAACGCAGTCGGTGTCAAAAACCTGATCAAGATGTCGTCCGTCGCGTACACGGAAGGCTACCACTATATTCCGCGTATCGATAAAGAGCTTCTCGAGCAACACCACGAAGGCATCATTTGCCTGTCCGGCTGCGCATCGAGTGAATTCAGCGAATACATCCTGCAACACAAGATGGACGAAGCGAAAAATCTCGCCATCTGGTTTCACAAACTCTTTGGCGATAATTTCTACGTCGAAATTCAAAACAACGGACTGGAGATCCAACGCCTTTGTGCCGACGGAGCGATCGACATCGCCAATCAACTCGGTTTGCCTTTGGTGGCAACGTGCGACGCCCATTACCTGAAGCAAGAAGACAACTTCGCGCACGATATATTGTTGTGCATCAACACGGGCCGGACGGTGAAGGACGAGAACCGGATGAAATACGGTTCCGACCAGTTTTATGTAAGGCCTCCGCAAGAAATGTATCGGCTCTTTCCTGGGATGGAGGAAGCGGTCGCGCGAAGCCAGGAGATCGCCAACAAGGTCGAAATTCAGCTTGATTTCAAGAAACGCCATTTTCCGGTGTTCGTTCCACCTGAAAAGAAAAAGCCTGAAGATTACCTACGGGAGCTTTGCGAAGCCGGGTTGCTCGAACGCTACGGTTCGGACGCCGGTCCCGAAGCTCAGGCACGCATCGAGCAAGCGAAGGTCCGCCTCGAGCATGAACTAGGCATCATCTGCCGAATGGGATTCGCGGGATATTTTTTGATCGTGTGGGATTTTGTACGTTTCGCGCTCAGCAAAAACATTCCCGCGGGAGCGCGTGGATCGGCGTGCGGTGCGATCGTCAGTTACGTGCTCAAGCTCAGCCACGTCTGCCCGCTGGAATTCGACCTCTTGTTCGAACGGTTTCTTGATCCGAATCGAAGCGAAGCGCCCGATATCGACATCGACTTCTGCCAGGACCGTCGGGAAGAAGTGTTGGCGTACGTACGGGAGAAATACGGCGAAGAATCGGTGGCACAAATTGCCACGTTCGGCACCATGGCGGCGAAAGCGGCGCTCAAAGATGTGGGCCGAGCCATGGACATTCCACTCGATCACGTCAATCGTCTAACATCGATGGTGCCCAAGGTCCTCAACATCTCCCTCGACGAATCACTCGAACAGAGTCCCGATCTCAAACGAGAATACGATGGCAGTTCCGACATTCGCAAACTCATCGACATCGCGCGGAAGCTGGAAGGAACGAATCGCAACACCGGCACGCATGCCGCGGGTGTGGTGATCGCGAACGGACCGATCACGGATTACGTGCCGGTGATGAAGGTGCAGCGCAAAGACGCTTCGAAGGGAACGACGGAAA
>WBZS01001635.1_pt1 | contig 16938 bp, 14 predicted proteins | sample 5204201 | NCBI WGS metagenome assembly WBZS01 (sample SAMN12344357, study PRJNA552823) | activated sludge metagenome | biome: Activated sludge suspended growth; feature: Nitrification reactor; material: Wastewater; isolation source: activated sludge from nitrification reactor of wastewater...
CGGCTGAGTGGTTCCGTCTCGCTCTTCTCTTCATCGAATGCTCCTGATTCGCAGGCACCAGCGTGCCCGCTGTCAGGCAGACGATCCACCTACCCTACCGTCCGAAATTGTGGAGCCACTTCTTTTTGCAGATTGATAAGGTGCCCACCATGGCGGTTGCCGACGATGACGTAGGGGTTGTTGGCGAACCGAGGTAATTTCTGAAGTAGGGCGATGGCAGCTGCATTGAGTGTGATCGGCTTCTGCCCCGTCTTGCTATCGGGCAGGAAGATCATGCAGCGGTCGAAATCGATGAACGACCATTGCAACGTCAGAATTTCGTTGAGCCGCGCGCCTGTGAGAATGAGGAGTCGCAGGGCTGCGATGGCGAACGACCCGACAGAGTTGCCTGCCTCCGCTTTGTCTAAAGCCTGCCCAAGCCGGGCGAGTTCAGCTTCGGTGAGAAACCTCTCGCGCTTGTTCTCAGCAAAGCGCTCGATGCGCCGGCAAGGGTTAGTGCCTTCGGATCGATAGGCCTGCTCCTCGTCCTCTGCCCACGACATCAACTTGGAGAGGACGGCGAGGGCGTGATTGGCTGCGCGCGGGTTGGATTTCCAGCTCACGTGGGCTTGGCGGACCACGGCGCGAGTAATGGCGTTGATCGGCATGGTGCCGAATGCTGGGGTCAGGTAGAGGCGGTTGAGACGCCGGTACTCGTCGAGAGTACGCGGCTTCAGCTTGACTCCGTGAACATCGAAAAAGCGTTCGGCGACTTCGGCGAAGGCGTTTCCGGCCGGAGCCACCTTGGGCTTCTCGCCCTTACTCGGGTCGGCCAGGATGGCCAGAGCGCGCTTGCGAGCCGTCTCCGGTGTCCAGGGCTGACCATGGCGACCGATGGTGAACCACCGTTGTTTGCCGTCGACGCGGGTCTTCAGCGCATAACTCACGGCATCCTTCTGCCGGCGTGCGACGAAGCCTCTGATCTTCGTGTCGTTGATGATGTCGCCGGGCTGCAAGGCATCGACCGCAGCCAGGGTAATCGTGCTGGAAATCCGACGTGCCATGTTGGTAGCTAAATCTCCGGAGGGATGTTGATGGCCCACTCCATAGCTACCACATAGCTACCACATTGGCGAATGCCGCCGCATGCTGAAGAGTGCTATAGATGGATAAAACCCAATAAAAACAATGGCTCTAAGTGCTGCTAATTGTCGATTCTGGGCGCGCATCACAGACTACGAATCTGGGGGTCAGAGGTTCGAATCCTTTCGGGCGCGCCAATCATCCGGAGATCCCTTGGAATCGTTGGGATTATTTCCACGACTCCCAACCTCCTGCCCCCGGTTTGGGATTTCGATGTCAGCCGACAGACGTCGGATCGCCGTCCGCGCCAGGAGCCGTTGCTCGGCTGCCTTCGTGTAGCGGGACACCTCTGCAAGCGTCACATGACCGGTGATTGCCGCGATCTCGTTCGCCGAGCAGCCAGCCTCGGCCAGCCGACGCGAGGCAGCCTTGCGCAGGCCATGCGTCACGCATTGGTCGGGTAGTCCCGCCTCTGCGATCTTGTCGGCCATGTAGTTGCCAAACCCGGCGGCTGCGAACGCCTTGCCGAACGACGTCGTCAAGATGGTCGCACCACGTCGCGGCACATCGGCCAGAATGCGCTCGAGTTCTGGGTGGATGGCAATCCAGAGTTTCGCGCCGGTCTTGCGCTGGACGACTCGAATGGCTCCATCCTGCACGTCTCCCCACAACATGGTCACCACGTCCGATCGACGTTGCCCGGTATAGAGCAGGAGCGCCATTGCCAAGCGGGCCGTCGTGCCAACCGGCCAATGCGTCTCGAACGCAGCAATCTCCTCGTCGGTCCAGGTGTGGAACTCTCCCGACTCGAACTTCTTGATCCGCAACGTCGGATCGTCGCTTCGCCAGCCGGCGTCGATGGCGAAGTGGATCAAGATCTTGAGCTTCTTCAATACGTCATTGGCGGCGCCCGGCGTGGCGGAGCGCTTCGACACGATGCGGTTTATGTGCTCCCGCTTCATCTCGCGCACGAGGCGATGCCCGATGCCCTCGTCATGCACGAGCCGCTCGATGACAAGCCGGTATGCTCGCTGCGTCGACTGCGCCAGGCGCTTGAAATCCGGACTGGAGAGGTAGTCCTGGACGAGGCGGTCGAAGGTGCCGGGCTCCCCGCGCTCGCGACGCTGTTCGGCGTTGGGCTGGTGTTCACCACGCGCCGCTGCTTCGTACGCAAGCATGAACTCAGGGCTGCCTGGCTGTCCGGGGAGCTTGGCCAAGCGAGGGCCTCTCCCGACGCGATAAAAATAGCGGACCTTGCCATGCCGATCGGTGAAGCGATCGACGTTCTTGAGCTTGATACGAGTCATGCGTAGTCCGCCCAACTATCAGCTGCTCCGCCACCCTCCTCGCCCCCTTCCCGCGGAAGGTCACGGAAGGCACGATCGAGTTCGTCGACGTCCCAGATGCGCCGGCGCCCGGCAAGGCGCGGCCTCGGCATGATACCTTGCATGACCATCTGACGGAATTTGGAAGGCGACAGCGAGAGATAGACGGCCGCCTCGACCTCATCCAGGCCGCGGCGCAGGATCAAACGACCGGCAATGGTGGCCTTCGTCGTCACGGCACATGCCGCCTGCTGTTGCCAACGTCACAAGCAGCATCTCATCCGTTCATCTAGTGTGCAATAAAATAGAGAATAACATTCTAGAATTGCGACCACAAAGGTTTGGGACGCTAAGTGGCGATGCTGGCGCTCCGCTGCCACTCCGCTCTGGTGTGCCACCCTGCCCCGGCGTCGCCGAGCGTGGCTTGATCCCATCCGCAGGGGTCCGGAGTGGCAAGTTGATCGGTCGATTGATCCCATTTGCAGACGTCGAGCGGAAAACGATCGGCGACACGCAGGGCGCCGCCGACGACGTCCGGAATCGGAGGTGGTGCGTCACGCAATCAGATGGCGCCCGGTCACACGAAGATACTCGTCGATGGCCTGTCGTGTCTGGTCGGTCAGCTCGAACCGAACTGGCCGTCCCGTCTTCTTCTGGCGGATGGTCGCGCGATCCATCGAGTACCCGCTCGGGGCAACGTCATCGACGCGGACAGCGACGACGTCGCGGCCACGCAGCTTGCTGTCGATGGCAAGATTGAAAAGGGCGAGATCCCTCTTCTTGCCTTCGATCTGCAGCATCGTCTGGATCGACCAGACGTGGCTTGGCCTGAGCGGCGGCTTGGCGCCGACGAGCTTGCCCTTATTCCACGGCACGCGAACGGATTTGACGACTGGGGTCGTAGGTTCCTTTTCCATGGTTCGTCTCCTTGCTTCAGAGACGGACCAACTTGCGCCTCTTCAGTCCAACTCGCTGATCCGACGACCGGAATCTGACCACTTCTTCCATGACATGGTAAGCAGCCGACGAGTCTGCCCCAAGGAAGTCATGCCTGGCGTCGAGCCGTCATCCGCTTGCCACCCTATCGCGTATCGCTGCCCAGGGGAGCGGCCCGGGCACGGAGGTCCTTCAGCGTTTCACTCGTCAGGGCGTGCAGGAACGCCACGATATCGGCGATCTCGGCCTCGCTGATCGTGCCGGGTGTAAATCTTGTGACGCGCCGCTGCTGCACGTTCCATTCGATGACGGGCTCGGCCGGCCCGCGGTCCTGGACGACGCGGCCGAGCTGCGCCGTCGTCATGATGCGCACGGCCTCGGTCAGATCGCTCACCGCGCCGTTGTGGAAATAGGGTGCCGTGAGCGCCACGTTGCGCAACGACGGTACGCGCCACATCCCCGCCTCGCCGCCGCGTGCCGCTCCGAGATCCTGGTCGAGCCCATATTGGGCGGTGAGGTCCGTCTTGCGCACGGGAAACAGACGAAATGCCGCTCGCCCCTTCTCGGGTGCCAAAATGCTCGCGCGACTGAATGATGGTCCCGTATGGCAGCTGATGCAGCCCACGCTCTCGAACAGGGCCATGCCGCGCAATTGTTGTGGGGTGAGGGCCGAAGGATCGCCACGCACGAAGTCGTCATACGGCGCGTCGGGTGTGACCAGCGTGCGCTCGAAAGTGGCGATGGCTTCTGCAATTCTCTCCTTCGTGATCGACTCGCCCGGGCCGAATGCCTCGGCAAAGGCATCGCGGTACGAGGCGTCGACCGCGAGGCGCCTCGCCAACGCGTCGAGGTCGTCATTGCCCATTTCGATCGGATTGGCGAGCGGCCCGAGTGCCTGCTCCTCCAGCGAGCGCGCGCGCCCGTCCCAGAACAGGCGCACCTGGAATGCAACGTTGTAAACCGTCGGCGCGTTGCGACGGCCGCGCTGGTTGCCGATGCCGGTCGAGACGGGGCGCGGCTCAGCGCCTGCGCCCGCTCCCAGATCATGGCATGACGCGCACGCGACGGTACCGTCACGCGACAAGCGCTTGTCCCCGAAGAGGCGCCCGCCGAGACGGATCTTCTCAGGCGTGGTGGGATTATCTGTGGGCTCGGGGGCAGCCGAGGGCAGCGCTTCCCAAACCGTGACGCCGGCGATGGGAGACGGCAATTCCGCCTCGATGTTGCTTGGCGCGGTGGCCGGCGCGTGCGTGGCGAATGCTCGCCCTTCGCGGTCGGCCCAGGATAGGCCCGTCATGATCGCGAGCTTGAGCGAAAAGGCGATCACGCCAGAGCCAAGGGCGGCGGCGAGCAGGATTCGCTGGGGAGAGCGCAAGCCGGCTGCGGGACCGAGTTCGCGCCCCACCAGGAAAGCGAGTAGTACGGCGGCGAGCACGACCGCTCCGGCCCCGATCGCGAGGATCGTGGAAAGCGCAGGCATTTGCGAGAATGACCTCCGAAGAAGTGGCTACGCGATCAGCAGCGCGAGCTGTTCGGCATCGACGAGGCGAACCAGCCCCGGCTCGCCGGTGATCAGGCCCAGAGCCGACAACCGCCGCAGGGTGCGCGACACCACCTCGCGCGAGGTTGCGAGATGACGCGCGATCTGGTCCTGCGTCACTGCAACCTCGGTCCCGCCTTTGGCGCGGCGCAGCAGGAATGCCGAGATGCGCGCCTCGAGCCCCTGGCTGGCGGTTTCCTCGACCAGCGCCATCAGCTCGAAGAGCCGGCCCGACAGCGCCTCGAACGTGAAGCGCTGCACGGCCGCCTCGTGTGCGAACAACTCGCGGTAGACCTCGCCGGGAATGATCGCGATTTCGGTATCGCCCTCGCTCTCGACCCAAGCCGGATAAGCCAATCGCGAGAATGTGCAGTTGAGCGCCAGAATGCAGGATTGCCCTGGCTCGACCCAGTAGAGCGTGCCCTCACGGCCCTCTGCGCTAACATAGTAGATGCGCAAGGCGCCACGCTCCACGAGGTAAGCCCCCGCCACCTCGTCGCCCCGGCTGACGAGGTGGGTGCTCCCGGGGCACGATACGCGGCGCAGGCTGGAATTGAGACGCGCACGAGCGCCCTCACCGAGGTCGGCGAGGAATGGGAACACGTCGGGTGCAGGCTTATCCATGGCCCCCGCAGGATAAGCGCAGGGGGCTGGCGTTGCCAGTGATCTGATCGAGGTACTGGCGAAGGGCGACGGGGCGACCAGCATGATGTCTCCGATCAGGCGGCTGCCTGGAAGAAGAGATCGCCAGGCGTCGAGGTGACCACCTCGGTGATATCACTGAACGGCAAGCCGGCACGCTCATGGACACGGCGCACGGCGTCGGCGTCCGGCGCCATGGTGAAGCACCACGCGCGGCCCTCGGTAAAGCCGACGTGGATGCGTAGCGAGACCACGCCTTCCGCCCGGCAGGCCGCCTCATATTGGCTATGAAAGCCGGCGAACTGCTCTTTGGTGATGCCGGCCGGAAAGGTGCCCTTAGCCGCATCGTGGGTGTCGATGAAGAATTTCATGCGCTGCATGGCAACGTATCTCCCCTCGGTTCGGCGCCGCTCCCTGCGGCGCGAGAGGACCCTACGCAGCGAGCAGCCCCCGGCGCTGGAACAAAAGTCACGTCAGGTCGGCCGGGCAGCTGTTCTTCGCTACCGAGGCTTCGTCTCCTGGCTTGTGCGCCAGTGGGAGGGGCTCTCGCCGACGAGGGCCTTGAAGGCGCGGCTGGTCGAGGCGACGTCGGTGTAGCGGCGCAGGGTGCGGACTCCTCGTCGAAACCGAGGGGCGCCGGGTCGGGGTGCCGGCCTCGATGTCGGCGAACGGTGTCGGCCAGCGGGCATTTCCCGCTGGCCGGGGAATTTCGATGCGCCGACCGCCGAGGCGGAAGTCCGACGGGAGCAGGGCTCCGCTCGAACGGCCGGCGCAGAGCCGGAGGCGCTGTGCGCCTCCAACGCCTGATGTCAGATGCAGCGTAGCGACGAGGCTGCCGCCGAAGCGCCCGAGCGTGCGCCGACTGCCGCGCCGCGCATGCCGGCAAGCGCCGCCAGGACCTCCGGCTTGTCTAGCGTGAGGTCGCCGCGGCGGGTCAACTCGATCAAGCGGTCGCGCTTCAGGCGTGACAGCTCGCGGCATACGGTTTCGATGCTGAGACCGAGATGATCCGCGATGTCGGCCTGGGTCAGATGCAGCCGCGCGGTCAACGGCTCGTCGTGACGGATGGCTGGACCGCCATCCCGGTTCGCCAAAGTGAGCAGGAAGCTCGCGATGCGCTCCGTCGCCGTCTTGCGGCCGAGCAGCAGTGCCAGCTCGTGCATACCGGCGATGCGCCGGCACAGCTGCCGGCCGGCGATCTCCTGCAGGCGCTCGGAGGCCTGGAACTCACGCTGCGAGTACCGCCTGACCCGAACGACGGTGCGCGCCGCGGCCGTCTCGGAATACGACGGCGTCAGCGGTGCTCCGAGCAGCGCCCCGTCGCTGCAGATTTCGAGCACCTGCCGGCGACCGTCGGCGAGTGTGTTCGACAGGATGACCGTGCCTTCGAGGATTTCGAGAACTCCGCGTTGGGGCTGCCCCTGCCGGAACAGCAACTGTTGGAGTTCGAAACGCTCGATGCCGATCCCAGTGCGCCGCAAACCCGTGGGCGCGTTGGACTTCACTTGCAGGCGCTCGTCGGTATCGTGGGGCTCGCGCGGATACGCGCCGCCGGAATAGACGTCGATCGTCATGATGGACCTCACGGGGCATCGACGAGCGCACGCCCTATCCGGGCGCGTGGCGCTGTCGACAGCTCTGGATTTGGATTGTTGGAAGGTGCGACTTAGCCCGATGCTTCAGCGGGCGGCGCGCGCGGGCGCGAAGCAACGGCGAGCGGTTCCGCCAACTCGGCCCCGACGACCTGCGGGGCGAGCCGGACGAGGCCGCTGCCGGTGGGATAGCGCACGGGCTCCAGGGCGAGCGGCACCGTCATGCCGGTCGACAGCAGCGGCAGGCAGAACGCGCAAGCCCCTGCGTGGCCGCCGCCGTTCCGGTTCTTGAGCGGTTCCGGATTACCATCGGCCGAGATGGTGCCGAGGCCCTTGGCGGAGCAGATGGCGATCGCGCCCTCCGCGCCGTTCTGGCCGAGCAGCTCGGCGAGACCGGCCTGTTCGTTTTCGACCGGCGCCAGGCGAACCGGCGCTGCGCCGAACGCGACGATCAGGTTGAGGACGACGACGAGCCAGCCTGCAACGGCCGTGAGCGCGCGCCTCCGCCGTCCTACGGAACCCGTCCGCAGGTCATAGACGCGATGTTGGCGGCGCTGTCCCAACCGAACCTCGACCGGAAACCAAGTTTGAAAGTAGCCGAGCGTGCACCACCTTGAAAGAGGGTGATGAACACACGCCCGATGGCGACTGTCGTTTCAGGGCAACACGACCCGCGAGTCTGCGTCTTTGATCAAAGTCAGAGTTGCGCACTGATCTAGGTCGCTTTAGCGATGGTCCATCGTTCGGAGTTGTTATGGTGCTACGTCGCGTAATCAGCATCCTGGTCTTGGTGGGCGTCCTCGCCCACGCGGGAGCTGTTGCGCGCCATCTCGTCGTAATGGCGGAGCACCTGACGGAGACTGCGATTGTCGCGCAGCTCGTCGACCAGGGCGTTATTTGCCACACAGATTCGGACGCGGCCGATGCGAGCGCCTCCGGTGCGGCGCAGGGAGCAGTCCCCGACAAGGTCAAGCAGTCCTGCCCCATCTGCGAGGGGCTGGCCTCGCTCTTCGTCCTCGATCCGCCCTTGGCCCCCGTGCTCGCGAGGATCCGCCCCGTCGGGGTCTACGACCATCCGACCGACCAGCGCGTCGCGCTGCTGAAGCGCATCCGTCCGCAGGGTCGTGGCCCGCCCTCCCTCGCCTGATCTCTTCCGTTCATAGCGATCAGTCTCGTCGTGGCGACCCATCAGCCAGGGCGGCAGAGTTTGCGTATCCTTGGGGGATCTTTGAAATGTCCAGGTCATATCGGGCCGCGCCGATGAGCGCGACGGCCGTTGCCGTTTATCTCGCCGCCCTGCCAATTGCATCGGCGCAGCAGCCACCGGCGGCACAGCCGGCGACGGCTCAGCCGGCGACAACAGCGCCACCCGCAGCCGGAACAACTGCCACGCCGCCGCAAGCGGGGAAGCCGGGCGATGCAGCCCTGCCGCCCGTGGTCGTCGAGCAAAAGAAGGCCGCCGAGCCGGAGCCTGCGCCGAAACGCAAGGCTAAGCCCGCACCGGTTGAAAAGGCCGAGCCCGAGCCCGCCCCAGCACCCAAGAAAAAGAAAGTGGCGAGCCCGCCGCAAGCCGCTCCCGCGGCCTCCACCGCGCCGCCGGCAACCGCGGCGTCGGCGTCAGCACCTCCCACGGACGCGGAGGCAAGCGCGGCAGCCCGGAAGGCGCTCGAAACCCTTCCGGCCGCATCGGCCGCAGCCGCAGCGGCCAAGCTCGAGGTCCAGAACACAACGGGCAGCGCACTCAACCTGACACCGCGCGAAACGCCGGCAACGGTCACGATCGTCTCCCAGAAAGATATCGAGGAAAAAGGCGCGCGCGGGTTCGTCGAGACGCTGCGCAGCATTCCCGGCATTCATGTCAGCAACAATCCCGGCGAGGTGGGAACGACCGTCACGCGCGGATTCCAGAAGGCCACGGGCTACTCGATCGACGGCTTCCGTGTCGCCGATCCCGTGTTCCTGCCGCGCGACTTCAGCTCTTTTCACTTTGATCGCATCGAGTTGCTCAGAGGGCCGGCGTCCGTGGTCTCCGGTACGAGCGGCCTCGCGGGTACGTTCAACATCGTCACCAAGCAGGCCTCGACCGAGCGGTCCTTCGGCGAGGCCATGGTCAGCTACGGCAGCTTCGGCACGCTGGAGACCGGCCTCGGACTGAACGTCGCCATCAGCCCGCAAGCGGCCATGCGCGCGACCGCCACGTTTTCGAAGTCTCAGGGATACGTCGACGACACGCCGTCGGAGAAGTACGGCATTACCAGCAACATCCTGCTGAAGCCGACAGACGATCTCAAGCTCTCCGCCTCGGTCGACTACTTCAAGGACGACCTCAGCCCCTACTATGGCACGCCACTCATCCAGCGCAGCGTGGCGAGAGACCCCACCAGTATCGTCACGAGCCAAAACGGCCTCGTGCTCGACAAGAGCATCCGTTACAACAACTACGATTTCCTCGATACGATCATGACGTCGGAGAGCGTTTGGCTACGCGGCGCGGCCGACTACAGGGTGTCCGAATATTGGAAGATCAGGAACGAGGCCAGCTACTACTCCGCCGATCGGCTGTGGCGCGACGCCGACACGTATAATTACAAGGGAGGTCCGCCCGCAGTGATCACGCGCGGGATCACGCTGATCTCTCACGATCACGAGTTCTGGTCCGACCGGGTCACGGCGAGCTTCGATGGTCTCATGGGCGGAATGAGAAACCGCCTTACCGCTGGCGCCGAATACATGGAGACGCGCTTTGGCACCAATCGCCATTTCGGTACCGCTTCAAGCGTGGACATCTTCAATCCGAACCGCGGCGTCTACCCCGCCGAGACAGTGCCACCGTTCAATACGCTCCAGAACCAGGCCTCGAACCACGTCACCAAGGCGGCCTTTGCCGAGCACGCCATCAACCTGACGCCGTCGTGGCTCATCGCCGCGGGTATTAGGCGTGAGACGATCGAGCTCGACCGCAGTATCTTTAACCAGATAACGGGAACGTCGCAGGTCTTCAGCAGCGAACTCGGCAGCACGACTTGGCGCATCGGCTCGACCTACGAGGTCCTGCCCGGCACGACGGTTTACGGCCAGTACGCCACGGCCGTGACGCCGGTTTCGGCGCTGATGCTTGCAAGTCTGCTGAACAGCTCGTTCGCCCTCACTACCGGCGACACGGTTGAGTTCGGCGTGAAGTCAACGACGTTCGGCGGCAAGGTGACGACAACCGCGGCGATTTACCAGATCGAGCAGGAGAATATCATCACGCGTGATCCCTCCAAGCCGAGCACCTCTATCCAGGGTGGCAGCCAGCGATCACGCGGTGTCGAGCTCGACACCGCCATCTCCCTCACGGACAGGTGGAGCCTCAGTCTGGCCGGCACGCTCATCGACACGGAATTCACCAAGCTCTTCGACAGCGCCGGCAAGAGCCTCGCAGGCAACCATCCGGTCAATTCCTTCCCCTGGGCGTGGCACGCCATGATGACCTACCGTCTCGAGTTGTTGCCCGCGACCATCGGCGCGCAGCTCACGGGGGTCGGTCCGTTCTATACGAGCACCGCCAACCTGTACCGGGCGACGGAACGGACGGTTCTCGATGCGTGGATCGCCTTCGATGTCGGACCGGGAGTGCTGAGGGTGCGCGGTCGCAACCTGACCGACGAACTCTATGCAGAAGGGACCGACTACAGCGAGACGTCGCTCTACATCGCGCCACCGCGAAGCTTCGACGTGAGCTACACCGTGAAGTGGTAGAGGCTTCGGCGGCGGCCTGGGTTCAGCCGGGCCGCCGACGACCTTTGGCAGAGGAAGTTCGACGCGATGAGCGAAGCGCACATGGCGCTCTACCGCACGGTCTGGCGCTGGCACTTCTGCGCCGGCCTCGTTGTTGCGCCGTTCCTGTTCATCCTGGCAGTCACCGGCGCGATCTATCTCTTCAACGACGAGATCAATGACGTCCTGCATTCCGACAAAAGGTTTGCAGTTTCGGCAGGGCCTCATCAGCCCATCAGCAAGATTGCGGCAAGCGCCCTCGGCGGCCATCCGAATGGCAAGGTCACGCGTATCGATACTCCGACCGCAGCCGGCCGCACATACCAAGTCTACGTGACGCCGGACATGGGCAAGCCGGTGCGTGTGTTCATCGATCCCGCATCTGCGCGGGTGCAAGGAGAATACGACTACTACTACACACTCATCGGGATCGCCGACCAACTGCACGGGTCACTACTTATGGGCGACGTCGGCGATGCCATCGTCGAGATCGCTGCGTGCTGGGGCCTCATTCTCTTGGCAACAGGCCTGTATCTCTGGTGGCCGCGCGGAGTGGGCATTCTGCGCGCATTGGTCCCGAACTTTGAAGCGAGCGGCCGGCGCTTCTGGAAGTCGCTGCACGGGGCAACCGGCGCGTGGACCGCGCTGCTGATTGCTTTTCTGATCGTAACGGGACTGCCTTGGGCTACTGTTTGGGGCGGGATGTTCCGCAAGGTGACAGCGGCGGCGGGTGTCGGATATCCGTCGAGCGTCCGGACGCATGGCGCGCCCGCGAGCACGTCGCTGATCGTGAGGGACGTGGCGGGAGGCGCGGCACCCTGGACACTCGAGGATATGCCCGCGCCGCAGTCGGGACACCACTCGGGTCACACGGCCCCGGGCGCATCGGCGGGGTCTCCGGCCGGCGAGCGTGTCGGCCTCGACCGCGTCGCCGCCATCGTCGCCGAGCGCGGCATGACCGATCCCTATCGGCTCGTCTTTCCGGCTGACGAGAGGGGAGTGTTTTCAGCCTACACGTATCCGGACCAGCCCGAAGGCCAGCGCTCGATCTACATCGACCAGTATAGCGGCGAGGTCATACGGGACATCGGCTTCAAGGATTATGGCATCGCCGCCAAGGCCGTGGAGCTCGGCGTGCAGCTGCACATGGGCAACTATTTTGGGGTTATCAATCAGGTCGTGATGCTGATCCCGTGCATCGGCATCGTCGCACTTTCGATCACCGGCCCCTGCATGTGGTGGCTACGTCGCCCGAAGGGCAAGCTCGGCGCGCCGAAATCGCCAGCGCCGACGACGCTTCGAAATCTCGTGCTGATTACCGCAGGAATGGCTGCGCTATTCCCGCTCGCAGCCGCCTCCCTCGTCGTCGTCTGGACGATCGATGCGGTCTTCTTGCGGTTCCTGGCGGCGACTGGCCGACGCACCGAGCCATCACTTTAATTGTCATAGGAATCGGGAGCCGCCGCCTAGAGAACGTTTCCGTCTCGCCTTTGTAGTCGGCCCGCGCGCGGTCGGTCTCCGGTCACCGCAACGACTGAAGAGGATCTCGACCGGCCCTGCTCGAACAGAGCAAGTAGCAAGTAAGTGTCCGCTGTCGGGAACCGAGCGGCCACCCCGTGCCGATCGTCACGACGCCAGTCTCGCGCGGACGACAGTGTCTGCTATCTCTGCACTTCGACCGTCAACCCGTTGATGCGCTTCGCGATTGACCCGAGACGGACGAACTCCGCCCGCGAGAGTGCGCCGACGTTTCGTCCGCTGTTTCACACGTCGCGTCAGCGGCCGATCTGGCTCAGGATGCTCGGGTCGGTGATCTTGTCGTCGGCGGCCAGCAGCGCGGCTTTCGACAGGATGATCGACAGCACTTGATCGCCCTCGAAGGGAAGCCGGACGGCGGACTTGGTCTCCTCGACGGCGCTTTTGGGCACGATGCACAGATACTGGTCGTTCGGCTCCATCAGGATATTGCCGGAGCCGAGGTGAACCTTGTAGACGCGCCGCTTGCCCTGGACGCGCAGGAAATTGCCATCGATGCGTGCCACCTTGCCGATGGCGAGGCTCGGTAGCAGCGCCAGCAGAAGCCCGCGGCGCGTCTCGGCCAGGGCGCTCAGGTCGCCGAACGCCTGCTGCTGCCAATAGCCTTCGCGCACGGTGCGGCGCCACTGATTGGGATGCTCGGCATCTTGACCGCCGTCGGCCCAGTTGGGATCGTTGGCGACCGAGGCAACTCCGACGAACAGGTCGCACTGGCGCATGATCTCCGACAGCGCCAGCGGTGGCACGTCCTCGATGCGCACGGGCTCGCCGCGCCGCGGCCCCTTGGCGGTCGACTTGGCGGCCGCGTCGGACAGGCGATGGAAGCTCAGCCGGTCGGTGGCGAGATAGAGGTAGGCGCCGACGTCGGTCACCTCGGGATCGTCGCCGCCGGCGCCTTCAGTCCAGTATTCGGCGACGAGCCCGTAGCGCGGGAGCAGAATGTGCGTCGGCTCGTCGTTGGGGGCATCGACCCACATGCGGTGCGTCACGCTCCAGCCGTTGATTCGAGCCAGCGCCATCAACTGGTGCTGCTTGACGATGTGGCCGGCAAAGCGATTCGAGTAGGTGCCCGTACGCCGCTCGGCGTCGGTGACGAGGTAGACCTCGCGGTGCGCCTGCTTGAACGGCTGCACGATGCCGAGCGCGTCGAGGCGGCGGCGCCAACCGAGGACTTCCTCGACCGGGCACTCGATCGGGTGCCAGAGCGTGATCTCGGTGCCATCCAGCGCAACGGGCTCGCCATCGATGTCTCGCCAAGCACCGTCGGTCCACATTGCGGCGATGCGGCGACCGCTCGTGTTCACGTTCCAGATCAGCCGCCGGCTCACGGCTCCCATCAGCGGGTGGCTGGCGTAATGGTTCTGCCAAGCGACGGCCGACCAGCGGCGCTCGTCGAGCCACAGCCGCTGCAGACGCTGCGGCTGGATGGCGAGATCGGCTTCGATCTCCTTGACGCGCGCCTTGACCGACTTGACGGCGTCCTTGTGCTGCTTCAGCGCCGCCGGAACGGATTTCGCGATCTTGCCGCCCGGTGCGCGCCACGTCACAGCCACGGACGCCGTGCCGTCGATGGCCAGGAGTGCGGCGCCGTCACCGATCGCGATCTCGGCGCGGCCGTCGGCGTCGAGATCGTGCGTCGGTACCGACAGCTCGTCGAGCTCGCCGCGCGAGATGCCGGCCGTGGCCGCCGCTTCATTCAGTGCCGCCTCGATGCGCTTCTTGATCTTGGGGTATTTGACGCGCGTGAGCAGCCGCGCCAGATACGGCACGCCGCCGCCATTCGGCATGTGGATCAGCGCCCACAGGCAGGCATTACCCTGGCGCTCGTCGCGCATGCCGACACCGGGAATGCTGTAGTAGCAGACGTGCAGCGCGTGGCGCGTCAGGACCGGGCCGACGTCCGCTGCCGGCCAGTCGGCCGACAGGTAGATGACGGCGCGGGAGACGAGGTCCGTCGGGGTCAGCCGCGGCGGCGTCACGATGTCGAATACGGCCGAGAGGAAGGCGAGCTTCTGCTCGGGGCTCAAGCAGTCGAGCGTCGGCCGCGCCGCCTTCAACCACTTTGCAGATGGCGCGCTCTTGCCCTCGAGTTCATAGGCATGCTGGTGCAGTGCGGTCCACGGCGCGCGAAACGCCTGCGGCAGGCCATCCACCTTGCGCATGCGCTCGATAAGCGGCTTCGGGCTGAGAGTGCTGGACGTCCAGTCCAGCAGCGAGAACGCGGCCGAGACAGCCGCCATCGCCTGCTGCGCGGTGACCTTGCCGTCGACCACGGGAGGCACCGGTTCCTCGAAGCAGCTCGCGACATACGCCTGCTCTTGGGCCGAGCATTTGCCGACGTCGCCGAGGTCGGCGTAATAGTCCCACAGCTTGCGGTGGATGTCGGTCTTCGAGGTGTGCGGCTCGAACACCGGATGCGGTGGACGCTCCGAGTTTGTTGCGTCCGCCCTCTCACCCTGAAGCACCGAGTTCAGTCGGTGCAGGGCCTGATCACGGAACAATCTCTCCTTGGCCCCCGGCGGTGTGTGTCGCTCCAGCCAGCGCACGACTTCGCCTGCGGCCTTGAGGGAGAGCGGGGCCTCGCCCGCGGCCATCGTCGAGATCGCCAGATTGATCACGCGCAGATCTTGGAGAACTTTGGCATCCGGCAGTGCCGCAAGGAGAGACGCCGCCGCACGATCGCTCGCGATCGCTTTCCCTTTGAGGAGCCGGACGATCAATTTCGCGAACGGTTCATCGGTGTAGTAGCAGGACACGGCGGAGAGCGAGGTGAAGCTGTCGTATTCCCAATACGATGGAAAGCCCGGTGCCCTGCCGGTCTTGAGCGCTTCGGCCCGCTGATAGGCTTCGGCCATGCTGCCGAGCACCTCCCCCTTGGCGGCTGGCCCGAAGGCAGCGATTGCTTCGACGGACGAAGCCTTCACGGCCTTGATTTCGTCGCCCCACTCCTTCTTGCAGATGGCTTCAATGAACGCCCTGAGCGGACCCGTAATATCTCCACAGACGTAAGAGTTGGCGGCAACCGCCGTCAGCTTCGCGCGCTCGTTGCGCTCAAACAGCGCCGTTTCTGCAACGTTGGTGCCGAGCCTGTCGCAGAGGCGACCAATGGCTGTGAGCGCATCCTGATAACGGTTCGGCGCCCAGGCATGGCCATCGATCAGCCGGGCGACATCGGCGATCGCGTCGCGCTGGATGTCGCTCATCGACTTCGCCGTGCCGTCGAGCAGGAATTGGGAAAGGCGCAAGGTCTCGGTCGTCCGGTGCCACGTCGTCGATACCCGGCAGCTGACGTGTGCCGCGCGGGCGATGAGGACGGCGGTCCGATCGTCGAGAGCCGGCAGCACCGAATGGAGCGCCCAGACGAAGGCATCGAGCAGGAGCGCCCATTCGCGCGCCGTGTCGTCGGCGAGCGTCTCTGGCGACGTCTTGTCCAGGTAGACGACAGCCGCCGAGGTCAGCGCCGAGCGGCCAAACAGGCGCAGTTTGTCGGCATCGGAAAGCTCGGCGACGATCCCTCGGCATTTTTCGTGGTCGTACAGCCCCCCGCCGCCTTCGAGGCGAGCGGCGACCAGTTCATCGAGCGCGACACTGCCGGTCTGGCGCAGATCGGCGATGAACGCAGCCATGTCGACCTGCGACCACGGCATCTCCGGATGCCACGCGTCGAGCGTGCCGACCTTGGTCTTGAAGATCTCGCGAATACCCATGTGGCTTCAAATCCGTTTCACGCTTGAAATGTGGGTTGTGCTGCACGGCTTCGTCGCAGGCCGTCCAGCGCACTTGGATCGGTCAGCCGCCGACGAGCGGCACGAGGCGGATGAACGTGAGCGCGCTCTCCTTCTCGACCGTCAGCATCTCGTCGAGGTCGGTGACCTGACGGCCGTCGAAGATCATGAAGAAGCCGTTGCGCTCGAAGGCGGCGAAGGCGGTCGCGACATACCGGTCGACGTCGGCCAGACTCACCGGAGTGGGTGACGTGGCGCCGGGACGCGGGCCGTAGTCGCCGCGCTCGCCATTGAGCGCCCGCTCGGTCTCCCCCGGCCGCACCAGCCAATCGTTCGGCTTGGCCCGCGCGAGTCCATACTCCGTGACCTCGTCGGCGAAACGGGCCTGCTCGGTCGAATTGTGCTTTGAGAGTTCCGCCTCGATCCGCCGCCGGATCAGGTCGCGCGCGGTGATACGCTCCGACGGTAACTCGAGCCGGCAATTGAGCGCCTTCCCGGCGCCCGGGCGCTCATCATAGACCGCAAGCAGCGTCGTCATATCGCCAGCCCCCATTTCGACCGGCGATAGGTTGCCACACGGATATTACCGAACGACTGAAACGAAACCCGCGCTACGGACACCAAGTGGTTAATTCATGGTCCGCTGCTGCACACATCACCACCGTCGGTCGGTGATCTGTTTGAATGTATGCTCTTGATGCTGTGGACGGCTCCTCCTCGGGCGCGGACAGCGCCTGCGAAGTGGTTGCCGATGAGGTGACCACGATTCGGAGGAGGCGAGCATGCAGACGGTCACCACCATCGGTCTCGACATCGCGAAG
>WBZS01001637.1_pt1 | contig 16927 bp, 15 predicted proteins | sample 5204201 | NCBI WGS metagenome assembly WBZS01 (sample SAMN12344357, study PRJNA552823) | activated sludge metagenome | biome: Activated sludge suspended growth; feature: Nitrification reactor; material: Wastewater; isolation source: activated sludge from nitrification reactor of wastewater...
GCATTGGCGGCTCGGGGTGATGCTTCGCACCAGAACCTTAGGCCAAACCAACCGCTTCGTCGCCGCCCATCACTTCACTTCTCAACGTGCCGTGAATAGTTGAGGCTAGACGCATCGTGGAAATGCGGGCGTCTCATTCAGGGAGAAAACACGAGGTAAGCCCGCTGCCTCGTGACATGGTGCCCTTGGCGCCATCAGGGTTCGACAAGTCGCGAAAAGAGGGGAGTTCGAGGGCCCTCGAACGGGTGCGGGCCCGTGGCCCGCTCGCGGCCTTGGCCGCGATTGCGGCGCGACAGCCTCCGCAGCGAGGTCCGCGCACGTTACACGTCATACCCACGGGCGGGGCTTCTCTTGTCTGCGCGCGAGAGGCCACACCAACGCTCGCGCGCGCCCGTCGAGCCGGGTGGCGTCGCGCTCGAATGCACAGGTCGGTTGTGGGGCTCGGCGGTATGACGCCCGCCTGCGTGATAGGCTGGTCCTCGCGAATCGCACCGGCACGCATCGCGCTTTCCGAGGTTTCCGACCCATGGCCCGCATCGGCTTCTATTCCGGCTCGTTCGACCCACTCACGCTCGGCCACCTCGACGTCATCGCGCGTGCGGCCGAGCTGGTCGACCGGCTCGTCATCGGCATCGGCGTGCATCCGGCCAAGAAGCCGATGTTCTCCGGGCCTGAGCGCATGACGCTGATCGCGGAGGACACGCTCGCCATCGCCGACAAGTCGGGATGCGAGATCGAGATGGTCGAGTTCGATGGCCTGGTGGTGACGGCGGCGCGGGCGAGCGGCGCCACGGTGATCTTTCGCGGCCTGCGCGACGGCACCGATTTCGACTACGAGATGCAGATGGCGGGCATGAACGATGCCATGGCGCCGGACGTGCAGACGGTGTTCGTGGCGGCCTCGCCCGGCGTGCGCCACATCGCGGCGACGCTGGTGCGGCAGATCGCGGCCATGGGCGGCGACGTGTCGAGCTTCGTGACGCCCGCCGTGGCGCGGGCGCTGGCCGGGAAGCTGCGGCCGGCCTCGGGCTGAAAGGCGGCGCCGAGGGGCGGGCTGTGGCGGCGGGACTGGAAACGGCAATCGCGGGGCTCGCGGCGCGCGGCGTCTGGGACGGCGGCGGCCGGCCGGCGCTGGAGGTCGAGGTGCGGCTTGCCTGTGGCGCCGTCGGGCGCGCCATGTCGTCGTCGAGCCGGCGACCGGCGCCCGGCGCCGGGGTCGAGCTGCGGGATGGCGGGGCAGCGTTCGGCGGGCTCGGCGTCGGGGGCGCCATCCGTTCGGTGCGCGAGGAGATCGCGTCCGTGTTGCGCGGTCTGGATGCGCGCGATCAGGGCGGCATCGATCGCCGCCTCGCCCTGCTCGACGGCACGCCCAACAAGGCCCGGCTCGGCGCCAACGCGACGATCGCGGTCTCGCTCGCCGTCGCGCGCGCGGCGGCGGTGGCGCTGGGCGAGCCGCTGTGGCGGCATCTCGGCGGCGCGCCGGCACCCTGCCAGCTGCCGCTGCCGATCATCGAGGTGCTGGGGCGCGCGCCGGGCGGCGGAGGCAGCGCGACCGGTAACGCGCCCGGCATCGCCGCCATCGGCGTCATCGCCACCGGGGCCGAAACGCTGGCCGCCGCCATCGACTGGCCGGCGGAAGTGGTGCGCGTGCTGGCCGAGGCGCTGGGCCGCCATGGGGCGCGCCTCGGCGTGTCCCGCGGCGGCGGGTTCGTGTCGCCGTTCGACGAGGCGGAAGCGGGCATCGAGACGGTGGTGCGCGCCATCGAGCGGGCCGGCTTCGCACCGGGCGAGGACCTGAGCCTCGCCGTCGATGTCGGGGCCGGCGCGTTCGGGCGCGGCGATGCCTACGTGCTGGCCGAGGAGGCACGGCAACTCGATATCCGGGGCATGATCGAGACCCAGCTCGGCTGGATCGGGCGCTCGCCCATCGCCGTGCTGGAGGACCCGCTGGCGCCGGACGCAGGCGCCGGCTGGCCGGCCCTGACGCGCGCGGCAGGGGCCGGGATCGCCATCGTCGCGGGCGATCTGCTGGCCAGCGACAGCCGCCGCATTCCCGCCGCAGCAGAGGCCAATGCCTGCAACGCCATCCGCATCGAGCCGGTGCAGGCCGGCACGCTCACCGAGGCGCGGGTGGCGGTCGAGGCAGCGCGGTCGGTGGGCTGGCGTGTCGTGCTGTCGGGCGGCTGGCAGGACTGCGGCGACGCCTGGCCGGCGGAACTCGCCGTGGCGTGGGGCTGCGACATGGTGCGGGCGGGCGGACTGTTGCGGGCCGACGGCGTGGCACCGCTGAACGAGCTGCTGCGCATCGCGTCCCGCGTGCCGCGCGACGTGCCGCTGGCGCCGCGCCGTGGTGCGGGATGGTAGCCCCCCGCCAGGGCTTGTCGGCAGCTGGGCACCGCCTACCGTGCGCGCCCCCTGCCGAGCGCGCCCGCCTGCCGTGCGTGTTGGCGCTGCCGCCTTGGAATGCGCTGAATTGCGCGGGGCCCAGCCTTGTCGCAAGGCGATGTTGCGGGCATGCCGCCAAAAGGCCATAACGGCGCGCCACCTCGTAGGCTGGCGCGGTGCGAGGTCGGTCAATCCGACGTCGCGCCCGACCACCCCCACCGGGCTCGCCCCTGGACGCAGCAAGCAGCTCGCCGGCGTTGGCAACCTCGGTGCCCCTTCACGCGACGTCGCTCTCGCGACGCGCGCAACACGCGGAGACCATCCCACATGAAATTCCTGATGAGCCTCGTTCTCGGCGCCGTCATGATGGCCGGATCGGCCTGGGCCGAGACGCCGGCCGGAGACCCCGCCAACACGCTGGTGCTCGAGCTGACCACCGGCAAGGTGACGATCAAGCTGCGCCCCGACCTCGCCCCCGGCCACGTCGCCCGCGTCAAGGAGTTGGCCAAGGAAGGCTTCTACAACGGCATCGTGTTCCATCGCGTCATCGAGGGCTTCATGGCCCAGACCGGCGATCCGACCGGCACCGGCACGGGCGGCTCCAAGAAGGGCAACCTGAAGGCCGAGTTCACGCCGACCGCCTTCGAGCGCGGCACCGTGGGCGCGGCGCGTTCGCAGTCGCCCGACAGCGCCGACAGCCAGTTCTTCATCTGCTTCACGCATACGCCGTTCCTCAACGGCAAGTACACGGTGTGGGGCCAGGTGATCGACGGCATGGGTGCGGTCGACAAGGTGGCGCGCGGTGAGCCGCCGGCCAAGCCCGACAAGATCGTCAAGGCCTATATCCTCGCCGACGCCAAGAAGTGAGGGAGATCGGGAGACGGGGGAGATCGGGAGTTGGGGGCAGTCCGGCTCCGACGACCGCAATCCCCGCTCCCTGTTCCCTTCTCCCGTCTTCCTTATTCGCCTGGAGCAACAATGACCGCCTACAAGGACCCCGAGAATACGCTGATCATCGAGACCACGAAGGGCAAGGTGGTGGTGGAGATGCGTCCCGACCTGGCGCCCAAGCACGTCGCCCACATCAAGAAGCTGGCGCGTGAAGGCTTCTACGACGGCATCATCTTCCACCGTGTCATCGACGGCTTCATGGCCCAGACCGGGTGCCCCAAGGGTACCGGTACCGGCGGCTCGAGCTACCCGAACCTCACTGCCGAGTTCAACGCCGAGCCGCACGTGCGCGGCACCTGCTCGATGGCGCGGGCGCAGAACCCCAACAGCGCCAACAGCCAGTTCTTCATCTGCTTCGACGATGCCCGCTTCCTGGACAAGCAGTACACCGTCTGGGGCAAGGTCATCGAGGGCATGGACCACGTCGACCGCATCGCCAAGGGCGAGCCGCCGCGTGTGCCCGACAAGATGAGCTCCGTGCGCGTCGCCGCCGACGTGAAGTAGGTGCGCTGCGGCCGCCGCCGAATCCCGCGCGAAACCAGAACGGCCGGAGCCCGCCCGCTCCGGCCGTTCTGCCATTGTGGCACGCGACGGCGGGAAATCAGGCCGTGTGCTGCATCTCTGGCAGGTCGAAGGCTGGCGGGAAATCGTCGGCCAAGATGTCCCTGGTGCCGCACGCGGTGCCGATCTGAAGGAGGCGCTGCAGGTTGGCCGCCGCCGAGTGGTCCATCTCCCTGGTCTTCTCGAGTTCGCCGGGCGTGAACTTGAAGCGTTCGTCGAGCGCCGCCAGCCACTCTGCTTCCAGGCGTGGCGAGACGCGGCGGAACGTCAGCAGCGGCTCCTTGACCAGGCGCAGCCCGTGCATCTCCTCGAGATTGCCGTTGATGCTCGAGGCGCGGGGGCTCTCAGACATGGCCTGCAGCCACGTCGTGGCCGACAGGCTGGCGTCATCGATGATGGAAATCAACGCGGCCCTGGCTTGATTGAGTGCCCAGGCCTTCGAGAATTCGCGACCGTCGAGCCTCAGCCGCCATGTGCCAGTGCCCAGCGACAGCAGGAACAGGTTGTCTGCCCCGGTTTCCCATTTGAAACCATAGGGCGAATACCCTTCGGCGGGCCAAGTATGGCCGAAGGACTTCAAGGTCGTCATCAGAAACAGTTCCTGGGCAGGGTTATTGAAGGGCGAGGCGCCGCCATCCAGGAAGTGGCCGTGTTCCGACTTCGAGATATCGATGCCGACGCCGTCGAGATAAAATGGGGCCGAGGCGCTGGCGCGGATGATCGTCGACAACGGGTAATCGCTGTTGGGGTAGAAGTCGCGGTCCCGGCCCAGGCTCTGGAAATGATCGGCCCATAGGTCGGCCCGAGGATCCCAATACTTGGAATTGGGATTGTTGGTGAGTACCCAGACGCTGCCCCGGTCGATGCGCTTCGTCACCAGCGCGAGCCCGGTTCTCAACAGGTCGCTGCTCATCCGCAGCACGTTGATGTCTTTCGGGTCGCGTCCGGATTTTTCGAGGAAATCGGCGAGCGTGTCATGAATGCCGCGCTCCAGAGCCGCGCTGTCGAATTTCGAGCGGACGCCCTGGAATAGGCGCTTTCTGCCGAAGATCGCGGGCGCCAGTCGCAGATAGAGCTTGATGATGCTGTCAACGTCGTAGCCGAGAGCCAGCAGGCTGGCGATGATGCCGCCGGTCGACGTGCCGCCGATCAGGTCGAAGTAATCGCACAGCCGGAACGAGGCCCGCTGCTCGGGCGGCATGCGCTTGCGAAGGATCGCCTCGACCTGAAGCAGCATGCCGAGCGTCACGAGACCCCGGACGCCACCACCATCGAGCGACAGAATGCGCTTGGGACCCGCGCCGAAAAAGTGCTCGTGACGTGTCCGCATCCGCGCCCCCTTGACCCCGAGGAATGTATCGTAAGCGGACCAATCACCGATGCGCAAGCCGGCGGCTGATCAGCGGGTGGGGATGCGATCGTCTTGGCGCGGCGGCGCCGTGCGGGGGCGGGCTCTGGTGCGCGCGGGTTCATCCTTGACATCGCTGCGCGGGCGGCGAACCTGCGGCGTGCAGGGCAACCGGCGGGGGTGATGCGGATGACGTTTCGCCAGAGCGTGAATCGGACCACCTATGCCTTCGCCTCGCTGGCCGAGCTGCTGGCCAAGGCGACGCCGCCGAGAGCCGGCGACCGGCTGGCCGGCGTCTGCGCCGCCAGTGCTGCGGAGAATATCGCGGCCAGGATGGCGCTGGCCGATCTGCCGCTGAAGACGCTGCTGACCGATCCGATCGTGCCTTACGAAACGGACGAGGTGACGCGGCTCATTCTCGATGGCCACGATGCGACGGCCTTGGCGCCGGTTGTGAGCCTCACCGTGGGCGAGCTGCGCGAGTTTCTGCTCGCCGACACGACGACGAGCGAGACGCTGCGCCGGCTGGCACCGGGCATCACGCCGGAAATCGCCGCGGCCGTGTCGAAGCTGATGCGCAACCAGGATCTCGTTCTGGCCGCGCGCAAGTGCCGGGTCGTCACTGCGTTCCGAAACACGCTCGGCCTTCCCGGCACGTTGGCCGTTCGCCTGCAGCCCAATCACCCGACCGACGATCCGGCCGGCATCCTCGCGGTCATCGTCGATGGCCTGATGTACGGCGCCGGCGATGCCGTGATCGGCATCAATCCCGCCACTGATGCGCCCGCGCGCATCGATCGGCTGCTGCGTCTCGTCGACGACCTCATCGTGCGCTTCGACATTCCGACGCAAGGCTGCGTGCTCGGTCACGTCACGACGTCGCTGGCGCTGATCGAGGCCGGCGCGCCGATCGATCTCGTGTTCCAATCCATCGCCGGCACCGAGGCGGCCAATCGCTCGTTCGGCGTCGATCTCGCCGTGCTGCGGGAGGCGGCCGATGCCGCGCGGAGCTTGCGGCGCGGCACCGTCGGCCGCAACGTGATGTATTTCGAGACCGGGCAGGGATCGGCGCTGTCGGCCAATGCGCACCACGGCATCGACCAGCAGACGTGCGAGGCGCGGGCCTACGCGGTGGCGCGCGCGTTCGAGCCGCTGCTCGTCAACAGCGTCGTCGGCTTCATCGGTCCTGAGTATCTCTATGACGGCAAGGAAATCCTGCGCGCCGCCCTGGAGGATCATTTCTGCGGCAAGCTGATGGGCCTGCCGATGGGCGTCGATGTCTGCTACACCAACCACGCGCAAGCCGACCAGGACGACATGGACACGATCCTGACCATGCTCGCGGCAGCGGGCGTCACCTATGTCATGGGCGTTCCCGGCGCCGACGACGTCATGCTCGGCTACCAGTCGACTTCGTTCCACGATGCGCTTTATGTGCGCGAGGCGTTCGGTCTGCGCCGGGCGCCGGAGTTCGAGGCCTGGATGGCGCGCATGGGCCTCGCCGACGGCGCCGGCCGCCTGCTGCCGGTGCGCGTCGGCCATGCGCTCATTGGTCATGTCGCGGGTCGGCAGGCTGGCCTCGCCGAACCCTCGCAGGGGAGCGGAGCATGACTGGCCCCACCCGGACAGGCAACAGCCGCGATCCCTGGAGCACGCTCGCGGGGCTGACGCCGGCGCGTATCGCGCTCGGGCGCATCGGCGCCTCACAGCCGACCCGGGCCGTGCTCGATTTCGCCCTGGCGCACGCGCAGGCGCGCGACGCCGTGCATGCCCCGTTCGACACTGTGGCGCTCGCTCGCACGCTCGCCGCGCTCGGACTGCAGCCGATCGAGGTCGCGAGCCGAGCCCCGCAGCGCCAGGTCTACCTGCAACGCCCCGATCTCGGCCGCCGGCTGTCCGATGCGTCGCGGGCGAGACTGGAGGCGGCGGCCGGTTCGGGCTGCGATGTCGGGCTGGTCATTGGCGACGGGCTGTCGGCGACGGCGGTCGGCGTGCAGGCGCCGCCGTTGCTGCGGAGCCTGCTGCCGCATCTCGGGCGGCTCGGGCTGACGGTTGGTCCCGTGTGCCTGGCCGAGGGTGCGCGCGTCGCCCTCGGCGACGAGATCGGCGCCATCCTGCGCGCACGCCTCGCCGTCGTGCTGATCGGCGAACGGCCGGGGCTGTCGGCGCCGGACAGCCTCGGCGTGTACATCACCTACGATCCGCGTCCGGGCCGCAATGACGCCGAGCGCAACTGCATCTCCAACGTTCGCCCTGCCGGGCTCGCCCCCGATGCAGCGGCCGCCAGGCTGACCTGGCTCATCGCGGCGGCGTTCGAGCGGCGGCTGACGGGCGTCGCCTTGAAAGACGAGAGCGATGCCGCGCTCGATGCCCCGGGCAGTCGGGAGCGGCTTCCGGGATAGCTCTCCCCTGGAGGTGGGGCAGCGGATCGTGGCGTGATGCGCCCTTGCCACGCGGCGTCAGGGGGCGTCGGGGATGGGTTCGGCGGTGTCGGCGGTGTCGGCGTCCTCCAGCGGTGGCGGCGTGCCGTCGGGCAGCACGCCGAGCAGCGGCGCGATGCGGGCGACGAGGCGGCCCGTGGTCGGCGCGGCGTTGACGCCGGCCAGCACCTGGTGGCGCGAGGCGGCGTTGGGCTTCGGCTCGAACAGCATGACCAGCGTGACGTAGCGCGGATCGCGCATCGGGAAGGCACCGAGGAAGGAGGCGATGACGGCGCGGCTCTTGTAGCCGCCGGGGCCTGGCATGTCGGCGGTTCCGGTCTTGCCGCCGACCTCGTAGCCGGTCGCCTCCGCGCGCCGGCCGGTGCCCTGCGGGTCGGTGACGTTCAAGCGCATGAGTTCGCGGATGCGCGCGCTGGTCTCGGGCCGGATGACGCGCGTGCGGGCGATCTCGTCGCCTGCGCTCGTGTTGGGCGGCAGGCGGCGCAGGAAGGTGGGCTGGATCAGCTCGCCGCCATTGACCAGCGCGGCCGCCGCGGCGGCGAACCGGATCGGCGCCACCGCCAGGCCGTGGCCATAGGAGACGGTGATGGTTTCCGCGCGGTCCCAGCGCGCCGGCACCTGCGGCGGCGCGATCGGGCCGGCCTCGGAGCGCTCCACCGTCAGCAGCCCGAGGCTCGCGAGGAACGCGCGCTGGCGCTCGGCTCCCGCCTCCAGCGCCATCATGCCGGCGCCAACGTTGGAGGAATGCGTGAACACCTCGGCCACCGTGAGCGGCCGGCCGGCCGGGTGCAGGTCGCGGATGGTGAAGCGGCCGACGGTCAGCGGCTCGCGCACGTCGAGCACGCTGTCGAGCGTCACCTGGCCGTCATCGAGCGCCATGGCGATGGTCAGCGTCTTGAAGATGGAGCCGAGTTCGTAGCTGCCGCCACTGATGCGGTCAGGCCGGCCCGTGTCGAGCACGGTGGCGGGGCGCGCCGGATCGACGTCCGGCAGCGAGGCGGAGGCCAGCACCTCGCCCGTGCGCACGTCGAGCACGACGCCGGCGGCGCCCGCCGCTTCGTGGCGCACCACGGCCGCCTTCAATTCGTCCTCCAGCGTGTGTTGTACGCCGAGGTCGATGGAGAGGCGCAGCGGCGCCTTTTCCGACAGCGTGGCGCCGTGCACGGGCTCCACGCGGTCGCTGTCGTCGAGGTGGCGTTCGAGACCGCCGAGGCCCTTGTTGTCGATATTGACGAAGCCCAGCATGTGGCCGGCGACGCTGCCGGCCGGATAGGCGCGGCGCAGCTCGCGGCGGAAGGCGAGGCCCGGAAGACCGAGGTTGTGCACCTCCTGAGCCAGCTTCGGCGTAAGGCCGCGCCGCACCCAGACGAAGCGGCGCGTGCGGTCGGCCAGCGCGTTGCGCAGCTCGGCTTCGTCGAGATCGGGCAACACCGTCGACAGGCGCTCGACCACCTCGTCGCGGTCGAGCACGAGAGCCGGATCGGCGAACAGCGAATGCGTCTCGAGGTCGGTTGCCAGCAGGCGCCCGTTGCGATCGACGATATCGGGGCGCGCGAAGGAGGTCGGCACCGCTTCGTTCATCGCCACGACGGGGGTGCCATGTCCGCGCGCGGCGAGGCGCACGAGCTGGCCGGCGACGGCGCCGAAGGCAAGCATCACCGTGCCGGTCACCGCGAGCGCGCGCAGGCGGGCGTCGAACGCGCCAGCGCTGCCGGCGCGGGCGCGGCGCGGGATCAGGCCGGGGCTGATGGTGACCGTGGGGCGCATGCGGAAGCCGGTGTAGCCGGGAGGGCGCTGGGAAGATGCCGGCGGGCGCGTCAGCGCTGGCCGTCGCGAGCGCGTGGCGCCGGGGCCGCCGGTGGTGCCAGGGCATCGTCGGCGCTGGCCGCGAACTGGCGCTCGCCGATTGGCCTCAAGCCCTGTGCGCGGGCGGCCGGCTCGATGCGCTCGGGTCGTGCGAGGTGGGCCCGCTCCGCCTTCAGCACCGAGATGTCGCCGCGCGCGGCGTCGGCCGAGCGCTCCTGCGCCTGCACGCGGGCTTCCAGGCGCCGGGTGTCGTAGTTGAGGCCGTAGAGCAGGAAGGCGCTGGCCAGCGTGAGAAAGACAGCGGCGATGGTCAGAAGGCGCATGGCTCGGGCTCCGTCGTCATCCGATGTGGACCCGCCGCGCGCGCCGCGCCGGTCTCATTCGTCGCCGAAATCGCCGTCGTCATCGGCGCTGTCGGCGGGATGCGGCGGCGCCTCGGTCCTGATCGCGGACCTGAGGCGTGCCGATCGGGCGCGCGGGTTCACATCCAATTCACCTTTCTGAGGTGTTAACGGACGCGGGTTAACAATCCGGAAACTCGGGGCTACGGTTTTTATCGAATCGAGCGGCTGCATGGCGTCGGGCAGATGACGCGAGCCGCGCGCCACGCGACCGCCGCGCACGTTGAGGAAGCGCTTGACGATGCGATCCTCCAGGCTGTGGAAGGTGACGACCACCAGCCGTCCGCCCGGCTTCAGGATGCGTTCGGCCGCCGCGAGGCCGCGCCGCAGCTCGCCCAGTTCGTCGTTGACATGGATGCGCAGCGCCTGGAACGTGCGCGTCGCCGGATGGCGGCCGTCGATCTTGCGGCCGTGGAAAACGCGCGACACGGCGTTTGCCAGCTCTCCCGTGGTGGCGAACGGGCGTTCGGCGCGCCGGCGCGCCAGGGCCCGCGCGATGGCGCGCGAGCGCCGCTCCTCGCCGAACTGGTAGATGATGTCGGCGAGAGCGGCTTCCGGCGTCTCGTTGACGATGTCGGCGGCGGTCGGCCCCGAAGCGCCCATGCGCATGTCGAGCGGGCCGTCGGTCTGGAACGAGAAGCCGCGCTCGGGCCGGTCGAGCTGCATCGACGACACGCCGATGTCGAGCACGACGCCATCGACGGGCGCGAAGCCGGCGTCATCCGCCGCGTGGTCGAGCAGGCCGAAGCGCGTCTCGGCGAGGATCAGGCGGGAGCCGTAGCGGCCGCGGATGTCGGCTGCTGCTGCATGAGCTGTCGGATCGCGGTCGAGTGCCAGCACACGCGTCTCGGCCGCGTCCAGGATCGCCGACGTGTAGCCGCCGGCGCCGAAGGTGCCATCAATGAAGCGCTCGCCGTCCCGGGGGGCGAGCGCCGCCATCACCTCGGCCAGCATGACCGGCAGGTGCGGCGCGCGCGATGTCGGCTCGCCGGACGAAGGCGTCATCGCGTGCCTCCGGTGTCATCGCTGCCGCCGTCGGAGCCACGGCCTGGATCGGATTTGTCTGCCGCAGAGCCAGCCACTGCGCCGCCGTGGGACCCGAGCAGCTTGCGCGTGTCGCGGACCTTGTCGCGGGCACGCCGCCGCCGCTCGTCGAAGGCGTCGGGCTCCCACATCTGGAACTTGTCGCCCAGGCCAACAAACGTGACCTGGGACTTGAGGCCGGCGTGGGCGCGCAAGCCTTCAGGAAGGACGATGCGGCCGTCGCCGTCGATGGCGAGAACCTGGACGTCGCCGTAGAGGGCGACGGAGAGTTCGTCCCGTTCGTCCGAGTAATCCGGCAGGCGATGGAGGAGGCCGTCGATTTTCTGCGCCAGTCTTTCGCCGCCTGCATCGAGCGCAGGATTATCGAGCGAAGGATAGCAGTAGACGCCGCCGCCCGAGCCATAGGCGTCGCGTTCGAGCACGGCTCGGAATGAGGCTGGGATCGAGACGCGCCCCTTGGCGTCGATCCTGTTCGTGAATGTCGAGACAAAGCGGTCCATCCCCTGGTTCGACCCCGACTCCGACCCGACAACCTCAACGGTCCGCACGCAAAAGAAGCTGCCCCGGCGGGCGCCATGTGAGCGGCGTGCGCCGCTCGCCGACAAAACTCATCCCGTCGCGCTCCGGGCGGGCCGTGGCGGTCGGCCTGGCCTCGGCCCTCTCTCGAGACCGGCGCCCTGCCACGAGCCCTTGCCCGGTGCGGACGGGCATTTATGGGATCGCATGGAATTTCATGGGCGTCAATGGAATATTAAGGTCTTGCATGCGGTTGGACGGCCGTTTTGGACTTATCCACAGACTTTTTTCCGGCCATGGAGCCAGTTCGCTCGCTTGCAGAGGCGCTGGGGCGGAGGCCAGCCGCAATACGTTCTCGGCGCGGCGGTGATGGGCCGGCGTTTTGACCGCACTCCAGGTCAGACGGCGCGCCGAGTGCTCGGGCCGGCCTGGCGCCTTTCCGGCGTCCCTGCCCCCAAAAGGGCGCCTCAGGCTCCGCGGCGCTTCCCCCCTCGCCGCGGGGCCTTTTCGTTTGGACGGTGCGCGGCCGGGCCCGCGCCGGGCACCGCCAGCCGCGGATGCAAAAGGCCGGCACGCCATGAGGCGAGCCGGCCTTTTTCGCTCTCAGCGAAGCCCGATTTGGCTCGGGACTACTTGGACAAATGCAACTCGGCGAGCTTGCCGGCGAACTTGGAGAAGGCGGCGTCGAGCTCTGCGGCGCTGTTGGCGTTGGCGTAATACTCGGTGCCGGGCGACGCGCAAGCCTTCAGCGTCTTCTGGGCATCGCTCGGAGCGTCGAAGGCGACGGCGAACACCTGCACACCCTTGGCCTTCATGCCGTCACACAGGGCAATGGCCTGTTCCGACGACTTGTCGTTGAAGTAGGCGGTGTTGAAGATGCCGTCCGTCATCAGCACCACAGCCTTGATGAGCTTCTTGTTGCCGATCTCGGCGTAGCTGTCGGGCTGGCTGCTACCGCCCCAAACCTTGCCCCAGTCGTCCGAGACGAGGTTCCAGGCCCACTGCACGCCGATGTGGCCGGCGGTCCAGCCGTTGGGCGCGTAGCCGTTGACCTTAGCGATCAGCCCGTCGCGGTCGCTGGAGAGCGGCGTCACCTGCGCGGACGGGCACAGGTAGGCCCCCTTGTTCTTGCCTTCGGTGGGATCGATGTCGTCGACGCTGTCGGTGCGCACGTTGAAGTAGCCGCCGATGACCGGCGACTTGTCGGTGTAGCGGTCCGTCGTCGTGCGCTCGGTGACGCAGCCGTCGGGGCTGCGGCCGTTGCTGGCGTCGCTGGCGTAGCTGCCGAGGTTGAGCGCGGCCGAGTAGGGGGCGAGCGCGATGCGCACCTTCTGGCCCGCCACGGGATGATCGGGGATCAGCTTCTCGGCGAACTTCTTGAAGGCATCCTTCAGGCCGTCGATCTTGCGCGGACCGCCGCCGCTCGGCACGCCGCCCATGGAGCCGGTGATGTCGAGCGCCATGCCGACCTCGATGTCACGCGTCTGGAAGGTGGCGGCGTTGGAAACCGGCAGCTTGACCGACTTGTAGCCGGCGAGCGCGGTCAGCGTCATGTCGACCTTGGCGTCGACGTCGACGCTGACGGTGCCGGACTGGCGGTCGATCGAGATGTTGACCTTGTTGATGTTGGCGAAGGCGGTGCCGCCGTTCTTCAGGTTGGCCTGGAACATCTGCTGCGCCATGGCCACCACCTGGGCGTCCGACAGCTTGCCCTCCAGCATGGCCTTGCCGGCGGTGAGCGCTGCGGCGTCGGCGGCGGCGGTAACGCGCGTCTTGGCGTGGCTGATGCGGGCATAGTCGACGCCCATGCCGGTGAGGAAGGTCAGCGTCATGAAGCTGAGCCCGAAGATGATGGCCGCCGAGCCGCTTTCGTCGTTGTGAAAGCGCTGAGGGGTGGCGGGAAGGCGGGCGGTAAACATCTGTTTCTCCCTGGGCCGAAATCGGGTGTGTTGGCCGGCAGGGGTGCAATGGCGATGCCGCGGCGCGGGGAGCGCGGCGGCGGATCAGGCGGATGGTTGAGAAATCGTCAACGGCGCAGGGCGGACGGGTGCCCTTGCGGTCCGGATTCGTTGGCCTGGGCGGGAGAGGGCGGCGCCGGAAACCAGGCTCTCCGAGGGAGGGGATGCGGGGCCAGTGGTGCTGGGCGTGTTCGCCGCGCGGGCCGCGAGCGTCGGAGCAGTGTGCCGTTTCGGGGCGGCGGTTGCGCCGCGACCCGAGCCCGCAGGAAGGCAATCCCGGATCGAGACAAGCGGCAGGGCTCTGGAAAGGCGCCAGCTGCAACCCGCGACAGGCCAAAGCGATGGCCGTGCATTAATCGAACGAACCCGCCCTTCCCGCCCTGGACGGGGCCAGTCGGGTGCTTTCGGCAGGGGCGGTACGAGGCTCCAAGGACGGGGCTCCAAGGACGGGGCTCCAAGGACGGGGCGGCAAGAGCCCGCGCTTGCCGTCAGAAGTCCGAGACGATGCCAGCCTTTTCCCAGTCGCCATATCGGGCGGGGTCCGGCCCATCGCGACCGCCGACCTCGCGGGGCTGCTCCTGGCTGGCGGTTTCGGCCAGCCGGCGGCGCTCGGCCGCCTCGGCAAGCGCGCGCTCGGCTTCCGGCGTCAGCCGGCGCGGTGGCTCTGCGGCGGCGGTCCCGGTCTCGGTCGAGGGCTCGGCGGTCGGTCTGGTTGTCATCTGGCTGGCTGATACGCTCGGGTGCGAATGCTGTGCGGGCCGGCTGTTGCCCCGGCGCGCCACCCCTATATACCAATCGGGCGCCCCGCATGCCAATCGCGGGGCGGCGGTAAGCCACCGGGAGGCAGACCAATGCCGATGAACTATGCCAAGACCGCCCTGCTGCTGGTGCTTCTGACCGTCATCCTGGTGGCGTTCGGCGCCGCCGTGGGCGGCCGCACGGGTCTCGTCATGGCCTTCATTGCGGCGCTGGTGATGAACCTCGTCAGCCTGTGGAAGTCCGATACCATGGTGCTGCGCATGTTCAAGGCGCAGGAGGTGAGCGAGGCCGAGGCGCCGCAGCTCCACGCCATGATCCGCGAACTGTGCCAGCGCGGCGGGCTGCCGATGCCGCGCGTCTACATCACGCACAGCCCGCAGCCGAACGCCTTCGCCACCGGCCGCAATCCGGACAACGCGGCAGTGTGCGTGTCGACGGGGCTGCTCGACCTCGTCTCGCCGCAGGAACTGTCGGGCGTGGTGGCGCACGAACTCGCCCACATCAAGAACCGCGACACGCTGACCATGGCCGTGGCGGCGACCATCGGTGGCACGGTGTCGATGCTGGCGCAGTATCTTCAGTTCGGCCTGCTGTTCGGCGGCCGCGACCGCCGGCCGGGCGGCCTCGGCTGGATCGGCACGATCGTCGCCGTCATCGTGGCGCCGATGGCGGCCGGCATGGTTCAGATGGCCATCAGCCGCTCGCGCGAGTATTCAGCCGATCGCATGGGGGCCATGCTGTGCGGCAATCCTTTGTGGTTGGCCTCGGCGCTGGAGAAGATCCACGTCGCCGCCCGCAAGATCCGCAACGAGCCCGCGGAGCAGATCCCGGCGGCGGCGCATCTGTTCATCATCAACCCGTTGAATGGGCGCGGCCTCGACAGCCTGTTCTCGACGCATCCGAACGTGGAGAACCGCATTGCCGAGTTGCAGGCCCTGGCGCGCGAGATGGGCGTGACCGATACGGGGACAGCGCCGCAGACCGGCCCGCGCGACGACGGCTTCATCGTCTCGGATGGCGGCGACGCGGCCGGCGGTCGCCGTGGCCCGCGCGGGCCGTGGGGCTGAGCGTGTGGGAGCGCGGGAGCGCGGTGACTGCTGGGTAACAACAACTCTGGGATGCGTGGAACGTGAGCGGTGAACAGTGAGCGGTGACGATGGCAGGCAGGGGCGCACCGGCGGTGGCGGGCGCTCGGGTTCCGGCGCGGGGCATCGCGGGTCGGGTGGTGGTGGCGGACGCGCGAGATCGGGTTCCGGACATCGCGGAGCGCGCGGCGCATCCGGCAGCTCTTGGAGTGGTCGGTCTGGTTCAGGTCACTCGGGCACGGGGCGCGATAGACCGGATCGCGACCGGCCGCATCGCGACAGGGTCGGCCGAGATGGCGGCGAGCGCCGAGAGCGGTCGCCCATGCGCTATGAACGGCCGGCGCCGCAGGGCCTGCCGGCGCGCCAGCTTGCGGTTTGGCTGATCGCCGCCGTCGTGCGCCGCAACCGAGCCCTGGACGATGCGCTGGCCGAGGCTGCGGCTGAGCCGCGCTGGGCGCGCCTGGAGCCGCGCGACAGGGCCTTCGCGCGCCTCGTCGCCGGCTCCGTGCTGCGCAATCGCGGCCGGCTCGAAGCGGTGCTCAACAGCTTTCTGTCGAAGCCGCTGCCGAAGAACCAGGGCAACCTGTGGCCGCTGCTGCTCGCCTCCGCCGCGCAGCTTCTGGTGCTGGCGACGCCGCCGCACGCGGTGCTCAGCCTCGCCGTCGAGCAGTGCAAGGGCGACGCCGGGGCGCGCCGCTTCGACAAGCTGGTCAACGCCGTGCTGCGCCGCCTCGCCCGCGAAGGCGCGGAGAAATTCGCTGCCCTCGACCCAGCCGAGCAGGACGTTCCTGCCTGGCTGATGGCGCGCTGGCGGGCCGCCTATGGCGACGAGACGGCACGCCGCATCGCGCTGGCCTCGCTGACCGAGGCGCCGCTCGATGTGTCGGTGAAGGACAAGGCGGAGGCGCCGCTATGGTCCGAGCGGCTCGGCGGCGCGGTGTTGCCGACGGGCTCGGTCCGGTTGGCGGCGGGGGGGCGCGTCGACGAGATGCCTGGCTTCGCGGAAGGCGCGTGGTGGGTGCAGGACGCGGCTGCCGCGCTGCCCGCGCGCTTGCTCGGCAACGTCGAGGGCCGCGCGGTGGCGGATCTTTGCGCCGCGCCCGGCGGCAAGACGGCGGAGCTGGCCGCGGCCGGCGCGCACGTCACCGCCTGCGAACTGGTGCCCGAGCGCGCTGAACGACTGGCTGCCAACCTCGCCCGCCTCGGGCTCAGCGCCGACATCGTGACCACCGATGTCGCCACGTGGACCCCCGGGCGGCTGTTCGACGCCGTGCTGCTGGACGCGCCGTGTACGGCGACCGGCACCATCCGCCGCCATCCGGACATCCTGCACCTGAAACGCGAGGACGACATCGCGGCGCTGGCCGAGACGCAGCGGCGCCTGCTCGACGCGGCGGCGCTGCTGGTCGGGCCGGGCGGCGTGCTGGTCTATTGCGTGTGCTCGCTGCAACCCGAGGAGGGACCTGAGCGCATCGCCGCCTTCCTCGCCGCCCACCCGGGCTTCCGCCACGTTCCCGTGCGCCCGACCGAAGTCGGCGGCCTTGCCGAGCTGATCGACGCCGAGGGCAACCTGCGCACGCTGCCGTTCCACCTCGCCAGCGAAAAGCCCGGGCTGTCCGGCCTCGACGGCTTCTTCGCCGCCCGGCTCGTCCGCGCGGCCTAGCAGGCTGCT
>WBZS01001640.1_pt1 | contig 16904 bp, 17 predicted proteins | sample 5204201 | NCBI WGS metagenome assembly WBZS01 (sample SAMN12344357, study PRJNA552823) | activated sludge metagenome | biome: Activated sludge suspended growth; feature: Nitrification reactor; material: Wastewater; isolation source: activated sludge from nitrification reactor of wastewater...
GTAGACAAGTGGAAGACATCGTCATCGTTTCAGCCGCCCGCACCGCCGTGGGCAAGTTCGGTGGTTCGCTGGCCAAGGTGCCGGCGACCGAATTGGGCAGCATCGCCATCCAGGCGGCGTTGCAGCGCGCCAAGGTCGGGCTCGACCAGGTGGGCGAGGTCATCATGGGCCAGGTGTTGTGCGCCGGCAGTGGCCAGAACCCGGCACGCCAGGCGCTGATCAAGGCCGGCATCGCCAACGAAACGCCGGCGCTCACCATCAACGCCGTGTGCGGCTCGGGCCTGAAGGCCGTGATGCTGGCGCACCAGGCCGTGCTGACGGGCGACAGCGAGATCGTGGTCGCCGGCGGCCAGGAGAACATGAGCGCCAGCCTGCACGCGCTGCCGGGCAGCCGCGACGGCCAGCGCATGGGCGACTGGAAGATGATCGACACCATGATCGTCGACGGCCTCTGGGACGTGTACAACAAGTACCACATGGGCATCACGGCCGAGAACGTGGCCAAGCAGGAAGGCATCACGCGCGAACAGCAGGACGCACTGGCCCTGAACAGCCAGAAGAAGGCCGCCGCCGCGCAAGAGGCCGGCAAGTTCAAGGACGAGATCGTCCCGGTCAGCATCCCGCAGCGCAAGGGCGACCCGGTGGTGTTCGACACCGACGAATTCATCAACAAAAAGACCAACGCCGAAGCCCTGGCCAGCCTGAAGCCCGCCTTCGACAAGGCCGGCAGCGTGACGGCCGGCAACGCCAGCGGCATCAACGACGGCGCCGCCGCCGTGGTGGTGATGACGGCCAAGAAGGCCGCCGCGCTGGGCCTGACACCGCTGGCGCGCATCGCCAGCTACGCCACCACCGGCCTGGACCCCGCCACCATGGGCTTGGGGCCGGTGTCGGCGTCGCAAAAAGCCTTGAAGCGCGCCGGCTGGGGCGTGGGCGATGTCGACCTGTTCGAACTGAACGAGGCGTTTGCCGCGCAGGCCTGCGCCGTCAACAAACTGCTGGGCGCCGACCCGGCCAAGGTCAACGTCAACGGCGGGGCGATTGCCATCGGCCACCCCATCGGTGCCAGCGGCTGCCGCATCCTTGTCACGCTGCTGCACGAAATGCAGCGCAGCGGCGCGAAGAAGGGCCTGGCAGGCCTGTGCATCGGCGGCGGCATGGGCGTGGCGCTGGCCCTGGAGCGTGCCTGACCCAAACGGGCAAAAGTGCGCCGGCATTCGCGCAAACCCTTGCCCGCCGGCCCGCCAGAACCCGATGATTTTCAAGTAGATTAGGTAGTTGGCGCTGTTGGATAGGCGTTGCTAGCTATTAATTTCATAGTCCAAACGAGGAGATAGTCAAATGAGTCAGAAAGTTGCATACGTCACCGGCGGCATGGGTGGCATCGGTACCGCCATCTGCCAGCGCCTGCACAAGGAAGGTTTCAAGGTCATCGCCGGCGCGGGCCCCACGCGCGACACCGAGAAGTGGCTGGGCGAGCAGAAGGCGCTGGGCTACACGTTCTACGCCAGCGTCGGCAACGTGGGCGACTGGCAGTCCACCGTGGACGCCTTCACCAAGGCCAAGGCCGACCACGGCCCGATCGACGTGCTGGTCAACAACGCCGGCATCACGCGCGACCGCATGTTCCTGAAGATGTCGCGCGAAGACTGGGACGCGGTGATCAACACCAACCTGACCAGCATGTTCAACGTGACCAAGCAGGTCGTGCCCGACATGGTGGAGCGTGGCTTTGGCCGCATCATCCAGATCAGCTCGGTCAACGGTGAAAAAGGCCAGGCCGGCCAGACCAACTACTCCGCCGCCAAGGCCGGCATGCACGGCTTCACCATGGCCCTGGCACAGGAGCTGGCGGGCAAGGGCGTGACGGTGAACACCGTCAGCCCTGGCTACATCGGCACCGACATGGTCAACGCCATTCGCCCCGACGTGCTCGAGAAGATCGTGGCCACCATCCCGGTCAAGCGCCTGGGCACCCCGGCCGAAATCGGCTCCATCGTCGCCTGGCTGGCGGGCGAAGATTCGGGCTTCACCACCGGCGCCGACTTCTCTTGCAACGGCGGCCTGCACATGGGTTGATGGCGGCATCGCTCGCCTGACCACCCCAACCCCGCTTCGGCGGGGTTTTTTGTCTTGGCCAGCCGCCATCTCGCACAGGCCTGTCATGAAACCCGACAGCGACGACAAGCGACCGCAAATGTCGCCAATGGCGCGACTGGCTGGGGTGTTGATCACCCTTGCGCTGGGCGGGCTCGGTGTCTACACCATCGTCCTGGAGCGTTACGTTGCCCCCTGGCCCCGGTACACACCGCGGCCACCGACGCCGACCGTGATCGAGGGGCCGCTGGCCATCTGGAACGGCCTGGGGCTGATTGCCTTCGGATTGACCGGGCTGTTCGTGTTCGCGCGTTCGGCGCGCGCAGCCGGTACGTGGGTATTTTTGTGCATGGTCTCTGGTGTGGCCCTCATGCTGCTACCGGCTTGGCGGGGTTGACCTTGCCTGCCCGGATAATCCGGGCATGTTTGCTGATTGCGATGGCCCGGAAGTTTCACCTTGGCGCCTGTCCGTTGCGCCGATGCTCGATTGGTCGGACAAGCATTGCCGGTTCTTTCATCGCCTGCTGACGAAGCAGACGCGCCTGTAGACCGAAATGGTCACCACCGGCGGCCTGCTGCACGGCGGCGAGCGACGGCATTTGCGCTATGACGAAGTGGAACACCCCGTCGCCCTGCAACTGGGCGGCAGCGAGCCGGCCGACCTGGCGCGCTGTGCGCAGATCGGCGCGCGCTGGGGCTATGACGAAATCAATCTGAACTGCGGCTGCCCCAGCGAACGCGTGCAGCGCGGTGCCTTTGGCGCCTGCCTGATGGCCGAACCCCAGCTGGTGGCCGACTGCGTGAAGGCCATGGTCGATGTGGTCGATGTGCCAGTGACGGTGAAGCATCGCATCGGCATCGACAAGGAAGAGAGCTATGCCTTCGTGCGCGACTTTGTCGGCACCGTGGCCGACGCGGGTTGCAAGGTGTTCATCGTGCACGCACGCAACGCGTGGCTCAAGGGCCTGAGCCCGAAGGAGAACCGCGAGATCCCGCCGCTGCGGTATGAACTGGTGTATCAGCTCAAGCGCGATTTTCCGCACCTCACCATCGTGCTCAACGGCGGCGTAACCACCGACGAGCAGATCGCCGGTCACCTGCAGCACGTCGACGGCGTCATGCTGGGCCGCGAGGCCTACCACCACCCGTGGATGATGACGGCCTGGGACGCGCGCTTTCTGGGCGGCGCGCCCAACCCCATCACGCCCGACGAGGTCGAGACCGCCATGGTCGACTACATGGCGCGTGAGGCGGTGGAAGACGGCACGCCCTGGTCCGCCATCGCGCGCCACATGCTCGGCCTGCACCATGGCCGACGTGGCGCGCGGCTGTGGCGCCAGGTATGGAGCAACCACAAGCTCAAGCCGCTGCCCGCAGCCGAGGTGGCGGCGCGGGCGCGCGCCCACGTGGCGGCCGAAGCGCTGGCCTGAGTGGCGCGCAGCAGGCGCTGCATCGCCCGAGTCCGGGGGCGATGCGGGCCGCTTTCCTACAGGCTGTGCGGTCGGCCAGGCCAACAATGGGTGCATACCGACAGCCGCTTCAAGCGGCAGGAGCAGTAGCCATGAGCACCTTTGTCCCCGAGCCCAGCCACTTCACCACGCTGACTGGCGCGTATTACCCGACGGGCCACGTTTTTGCGATGTTCGCCGACGATGCGGCCGCGCAGGCCGCTGCGGCCCGCGTGGCGGAAGTGCCCGGCGCGGGCGCCGTCACCCTGGCCACCCCTGCCGCCATCGAGGCCGCCTTCGCCAAACGCGCTGCCGACGTGGGCGGCACGCCATCGGTCGGTCGCGAAGACCAGTTCATGTTGCGTTTTGTCGAACTGGCGCGCGCCGGAAAGTTCGGCTTGCTGATCGACGTGGCTGGTGCCGACGCCGATGCCGTCAGCGCCGCGCTCGATGCGGGTGGGGCGCAGCTGGTCTATCACTACCGCACGCTGGTGATCGACGAACTGGTCGAGCCCACGCGCCGCGCGGAAGCGGCGGCTGCGGGCAAGCTCTGATCGCTCGTCCAAGGTCCTTGGGCCAAGCGGAAAAAGCCGCGCGCCGTTGGCATGGAGCGCGGCTTGTTCATCGGGCCAGTCGAACTGAACAGATTGACCCACGAGCAGGGAGCTCCAGGTCCTACACCGAACAAGAGGCTCGGCGCCTAAGCTGGGGTTGTTCGTCGGGCATCACCGTCCATGCGGGCGGCGCTCGGCGGCATTCGGCACCTACAGGAGACACGACATGAACGACGACAAAGACCTCCATCGCGATCCCATCACGGGCGCGCCGGGCGCACATCCGGTGGGCACGGGCGTTGGTGCGGCGGCGGGTGGCGCGGCAGGCGCAGCGATTGGCTCGATGGCAGGGCCGCTGGGCACCGCGTTGGGCGCCGTCATCGGCGCAGTCGTCGGTGGGCTGAGCGGCAAGGGCGTGGCCGAGGCGATCGACCCTACCGCGCACGACGCACACTGGCGCGAAAACTACGAGCGCGAGCCCTATCACCAGCCCGGCTACACCTACGACGACTACGCCCCGGCCTACGGCGTCGGCGTTGGCAGCGCGGTGGCTGACAAATACCGTGACCGCCACTTCAACGACATTGAGCATGACCTGGCGCACGACTGGGAAATTTACCGTGGCCAGTCGCGCCTGAACTGGCCCGAAGCGAGCCCGGCCGCGCGCGCCGCGTGGGAACGGGCCCAGCACGACGTGGGCGCCGCGTGAGGGAAACCGCCGATTCTGTCGCTTAAGAAGGCGTCAGCCGCGCTCCTTCTCGGCCATCGCTGCGAGCAGGCGAGGCCACAAGAGATTCAACGCCAGCCCGCTCAGCACCAGCAGCGCTGCGCCGGTTTTCCATGCGGGCAGGGGCTCGGCCATCCACAGCGCCGATGCGCCCATGCCAAACACCGGCACCAGCAGGGCCAGCGGCGTCACGCTGGCGGCCGGGTAGCGCGCTAGCAGCCAGGCCCATACGCCGTAGCCGAACAGCGTATTGCCCACCGACTGCCACAGCACCGCCGCCCAAGTCGCCGCGTCGGCTGCAATCAGTCCCGCGCGGATGGAAGGCCAGCCCTCCATCGCCACCGACAGTGCCACCAGTGGCAGCACCGCGAACAGGCTGCTCCACACCATGTAGCCCAGCGCGTCGACCCGGCCCGCCGAGCGGCTGACGATGTTGCCGCTGGCCCACGCCAGGGCTGACAGCAGCATCAGCACCAGCCCGAGCGGCGTGATGGCCGCGCCGTCGGCCACCGCGTGCCAGCCAATCAGCGCGATGCCCGCCACCGACAGCGCCATGGCCAGCACCTGAAACAGCCGCACCCGCTCGCCCGCGATCAGCATCGCCAATCCGATGGTGAAGAACACCTGCACCTGTGCCAGCAGCGACGCCAGCCCCGGCGACACGTAGCGCGTCATTGCGATGAACATCAGCCCGAACTGCGCCACCCCGATCAGCAGGCCGTAGGCCGCCAGATTGGCCCAGCTGGCTGCCGGCCGGCGGATGAACAGCAGAGCAGGGAAGGCCGCCAGCGCAAAGCGCAGCGCCGCCAGCGTCAGCGGCGGCAGATGCGCCAGCGCGTACTTGATGACGACGAAGTTGGTGCCCCACACCGCGACCACGGCCAACCCCAGCAACAGGTGGCGCAAGGTGAGCGTGGTGCCCAGGGCAGGCGCGGGGGCATGGTCGGGGTGGGTCACGCTGTATTTTTTTGAGTGATTGTCCGTGCTGGCGCTGATGGGTTCTGCGTCTGAAGCTATTCTTTTGGTAGTAAACGGCGTTGCGCCAGACCGCGCGGGCGGCGTTGTGCACCCACGTGGGCCAACGTGCGGTAACCCGTCCCGCATTGTGCGGCCGCACGGCGCGCTACAGTGCCGCGCATGTTCCTGCTTGCCCGCCGCATCTTGCGCGAACTGCGCGACGCCGGCTTCGACGACGCCGAGCAGCGCGCCGTGCGCGACACGCCCGCCATGTGGGCGCAGCTCACCCGCTTTTACCGCGCGGGTGGGCGCGTCGAGCGCGTGGCGGCCGATTTTTCCGGCGCTACCGGCCAGCCGGGGTTGATCCGCTTCTTCTGCCCGCCATCGCCGCAACCCTGCACACACGCCACCTACGGCGCGTTGGCGCACGAGCTGGGGCATGCGCTGCAGTGCCCCGAGCAATGGGGCTCCGTGGCCAGTTTTGCCGACGCCGAGGGATACGCGCGTGCCCGCGAGCGGGGCGAAGCGCATGCCTGGCTCAACCAGTACCGCCTGTGCCGCGACAAGCGGGGCGGCGCGCCTGAGGCGAGTGAGGTGCAGCTGATCGAGAACGACCACGACTTCGGCACCCAGCCGGTCGACCTGTTCGCCCGCATCGCCCAGCGCGAGGCCGAGGGCTGGCCCGATGCGCACATCCTGGACGAACTGGCCGTGCTGAACGCCAACATGTTCCCCTGCGGCATGGGCGAGGGCAACCACAAGACCTACGGCCAGTGCAACCGCTGGGACTGGCTGCACGCCCACCTGCCCAGCCAGCCCGCGCTGCGCGACTTTCTGGCGCGCCTGGGCCGTCCGCACAATGCCAATGACCAGAAGCTGGTGACCAAGTTCAACCTGTTCACCGATCAGGCTGCGGCGGGCAAAGGGGTTGACGACACCGCGCTGCTGCGCCTGGCCGATGCGCTATCTCCGCTGGATCGCGCCTGCGCTCTGCCCGCGCTGTTCGCTTTGGCGTGCGACACGCTGACGCATGTGCAGCCGGGTGTGGCGCTGGCCCATGCGGCGGAGTCGGCCAGCGGAGCCGGCCCGACCGTGACCTGATCCGCGGCAGCAGGGACGGCGACGCCATGCCCATTGTCGAGACTGACCGACACGACATGCAGGTCTTTGGCGACAGCCGGCCACAAGGGCGGGCATCAAACTGAATGCACTCACGAACAGGGTTCGCAAGAACGCGCAGCAAAGGAGCATTTAATGAACGCCATGACCCAAAATTCGCAACCGCCGGAAGAACCCCCCACCGCCGCCCCCGCCGGCATTCCCTCGCAAGACCCGCGCCTGAAGGCGCAGGAGCCGCTGACGCCAGAGGAGCGCGCGACCGAAGCCAATTCCGTCGCCATGGGCGGCGGCATGATGGCCGGCGCCGCTGCGGGCGCTGCCGTAGGGGCCGCAGTGGCCGGGCCCGTGGGCGTGTTGGTCGGCGGCACGGTCGGTGCCATTGCGGGCGCGTTGGGCGGCTACGCCGCCGTCAGCGCGGGCGACCCGAACTATGACTACTGGCGCACCAACTACGTGGGCCAACCGGGCTACGTGGACGGCTACAGCTACGAAGACGACTACGCGCCCGCCTACCGCCTGGGCTATCAGGGGCGTGACCGCTATCACGGCCAAGCCTGGGACAAGGCAGAAGCCCAGCTGCGCACGGACTGGGAAACGCTGAAAGGCAAGTCACGCCTGACCTGGGATCAGGCGCGCCAAGCCAGCCAGGCCGCCTGGAATCGCGTCGAACGCGCGCTGCCTGGCGATGCGGACGGCGATGGCCGCTGAGCCAAGACATGCGCCATCACCATGTGTCGATGCGTGATGGCGCGGTCGGCATCGCGCGTGGGGGATACTCCGTGAACGGTGCATCGGCTCGATTCACTGCGCCATCTTTCGCGGGGCACTGAACGCCCGCCGATCAATCCGGATATCTCTCTCATCATTTCACTATGCCGCTCCTGTCCATGCCTCCCCACCGTTTGCGGTGCATCTCCGTTCTGGTGGTCGGCTTGGGCGGCGCGTCGGCGGCCCTGGCCGTGACCGCGCCTTCGATCAGCGACGACGTTGCACCAGCGACGGTGGCGGCGAATGTCCTGTCGGCCCCGGAAGCCGGCGCTGGCTCGTCGGCAGCCGCATCTGGGTCCATCACCGACGTGCCGTCGCTGCTCGTGGCGCAAGCCACCACCGAACCGCCCCCGTCGGACACGCCTGACGCGACCGGTACGCAGCCTGCGGCGGGCGAAACCGCGCCCGGCACCGAGCGCCGCCGTTTCCAACCCTGGGCCTACGAAAGCCTGCCACAGCCTTACCCGCGCGACAACGAGCGCGACGACCGCGTGCAGGTGCTCATTGGCGTGGCGGCCAACACCAGCCCCGACTTCTTCGGTGGCGATGCGCACAGCTTTTCGCTCAAGCCCGTGGGCGCGCTGCAGTGGGGCCGCTGGCGGTTGAGCGTCGGCGGTGGTTACGGCTTGATGGGGCAGGGCCGGCGCGACCGCGGCAGCGGCGCGCAGGCAGTGCTGCAGGAAACCGACCGCTTCAACCTGAGCCTGTCACTCAACATCGACCGGGGGCGCGACGTGGCCGAAACCGACCGCCTGCACGGCGTGCCCGATGTGCGCGCCACGCTGCGCGCCCGGCTGCGCGCGCGCTATTACCTCAGCGACCGGTGGACGGCCGTGCTGGCCGCCTCGCAGGACATCCTGGGCCGTGGCCGCGGGATGGAGCTGGACGGCTGGGTGGGCTACCGCTGGCCCGTGAGCGAAGCCACGCGCGTTGACTTCGGCATGGGCATGTCGTGGGGCAACAGCCAGTTCATGCGCAGCCAGTACGGCATTCCGGAGTCGGCTGCGATCTCGGCGGGCTTTCCGGCCTTTCAGCCACGCGCGGGGTTGCATCGGTCCGACATCGGCGTCGACGTCGCGCACGCGCTGTCGCGGTCGTGGGTGGTGTTTGGCGGCGTGCACTATTCCCAGTTGCACGGTGACGCGCGCCGCAGCCCGATGACGCTGCGCAGCGGCGGTGTCTCGGCCACCATTGGCATTGCGTGGCGCAACTGACGCGCGCCGTGGCGGCGGGCTCTTGGCGCGGTCATGTAGCCCGCGTGGTGGCCCCAGCGAGGCGTGGTTCGTCGCTCATTAGATGAGCACATCCATGGTTCGACGCCCCAACATCGGCTGTCACACCACGTCCTTCGACAAGCTCAGGACGAACGGGATTGGGATGTGTCGGCTATGCCGGCCACGGCCCGCCGCTGTCAATCCACCGCCATCGACGCCGCCTTGGCCGCGTTCGACGGCCCAATATCGGTTTCACACCAAGTCCTTCGACAGGCTCAGGACGAACGGGGGTGGGGTGTGTCGTTTGTGCCGGTCACGGCCCGCCGCTGTCAAACCACGGTTATCGACGCCGCCTTGGCCGCGTTCGACGGCCCAAAATCGGTTCTCACAGCCAGTCCTTCGACAGGCTCAGGACGAACGGGGTGGGGGTGGGTTCTCGCTAGCGATCACCGCGCGCTGCGTTCAGTCCACCGCCATCGACGCCGCCTTGGCCACCTTGCCCAGCCGCTCGTATTCGCTCTGCGCCAACTGGTCCAGCGCAGCGCCGGTCGAGCCTTCGGGCGTGAAGCCGGCCTTGACCAACTTGTCCTTCACCGCCGGGTCGGCCAGCGCTTCGCGGAAGGCTTCTGACAGCCGCTGGGTGACCTTCGGGTTCATGCCCGCCGGCGCGAACACACCGAACCACGGGTCGACGCCATAGCCCTTCAGCCCCGCTTCGGCCAGCGTCGGCACGTCGGGCAGCGACGGCGACCGCGCTTTGCCCGCCACCGCCAGCGCACGCAGCTTGCCGGCCTGGATGTGCGGCAGGCTGGCCGGCAGGTTGTCGAACATCACCGGCAGGTGGCCGCCCAACATGTCGTTGATGCCGGGCGCGCTGCCCTTGTATGGCACGTGCGTCAGCTCGGTGCCGGTCATCTGCCCGAACATGGCGCCCGCCAGGTGCATCGACGTGCCGGCGCCCGCCGTGCCGTAGGTCAACCCCGGCTTGCTCTTGGCGTAGGCGATGAATTCCTGCACGTTGCGGGCCGGCACGCCGGGCCCCACTTCCAGCACGATGGTCGAGTAGCCCAGCATGCTGACGCCGGTGAAATCCTTGCGCGGGTCGAACGCCATCTTCTTGTAGATGTGCGGGTTGAGCGCGTTGGTCGATATGGCGCCAAAGCCGATGGTGTAGCCGTCCGGCGGCGCCTTGGCCACCGCTTCCATGCCGATGTTGCCGCCCGCACCGGGGCGGTTTTCGATCACCACCGGCTGGCCCAGCTTCTTGCCCACGTACTCGCCCGTGGTGCGCGCCACCAGGTCGTTGGCGCCGCCGGCCAGGTAGGGCACGACAAAGCGGATCGGCTTGGCCGGCCAGGCGTCCTGCGCCTGCGCAGTGGCTGGCGCCAGCGCGCACGTCGCCATGGCTGCAACGATGGCCAGCGGGCGGAAAACGGGCGAAGTCAATGGCATGGTGTGCTCCTGCAAGGTGGTCAACGGCGCGCGGGGCTGCGCAGGGTTGGTCGGCGCATGCTACTGCGGGGCACGCATCGATGGGGCAGTGGGTGTTGCCGTGGGCGCGCACGGGCAGGGCGGCGCGGCCGTGCCTACGCCTGCCACACGCCCATGCCGGCCGAACGCAGGTCGATGCCGATTTCAACCTCGCGCGCCACCGCGTCGTCGTACGTCATGGGGTTGAAGCCTTCGTACAGATCCGGCAGCAGGCGCAGCCCGTAGCGGCGCACGTAGCTGTTGGACTGGATGCCCGCCATGTGCTTGTCAAAGCGCACATCCGGGTCCAGCCCCGTCATGCCCACATACACGCACGGCTTGCCGTCGATGTAGCCGGGGTTGCACTTTCTGAACTTCGGCTCCAGCAGCACGTCGCGCGACAGCTCGACCACGTAGACGTGATAGCGCGGCCGTCGCACCCGTGCGCGTCGTGCTGCGGTCGGTGCCTGGGTGGCGCCGCTTGCAGTGGATGCGGATTTTTGAGTCAAAACCGGCCGCAGCGCTTGCTGAATAAGCGCAATCAGCTATTTAGATAATAGCAATCAGCGCTAACCTGGCGCACCGTCACAGCCACGTCTGCCCCGGCGGCGGGCTGGTCTCGATGGTGAACTCCGGCGTGCCCCCCAGGATGAACGCGCCCAGCACCAGGCTCAGCAGAGACATGAAGATGCTGGCCCAGAAGGCGGTCCAGAAGCCGCTCAGATGAAAGCCCTGCACCAGCCTGGCCACCAGCATCAGCACCAGCGCGTTGATGACGAGCAGAAACAGCCCGAAGGTGATCAGCGTGAGCGGCAGCGTCAGCACCACCAGCAGCGGCCGCACCACCGCGTTGGCCAGCCCCAGCAGCAAGGCCGCGATGACGAGCGCGCCCGTGCCGTCAAAGCGCAGGCCCTTGAACACGTGGCTGGCGACCCACAGGCCGAACGCGGTGATGGCCCAGTGCAGAAGGAAGGGAGTCAGGTTGGCAAGCATGGTGTTGGCGGGCGTTAGCGGGCAGTGTTGGCACGGATCGTAACCTGCGCCCGATGCGGCCCGGCGCACGGCATACGCCACGCAGCGGGGCTGATCGATTGTGAGCAAAAAACAGCGCCAGCGCTTTCTGGACAAGCGCAAGCAGCTATGAAAAGCGAAGCATCGTGCGCAGCAACTCGCGTGCGGCCAGCTTCAGTTGCGGCGCGCCACCCAGTACGTCGCGCCCTCCGGGCCGTAGCGCTCTTCATGCGGCACGTCGCGCGCAATCTGGAACCGGTCACCCGGCCCCAGTTCACGCGTCTGGCCGGCTTCGGTCAGCCACATGCGGCCCTGCACCACCAGCGCACTGGCATCGAACGGGTGGCTGTGCGTAGCCAGCACCGTGCCCGGCGCCCACGGACGCTCCAGCACTTCGTCGTAACCTTGCGCGCGCGCCTGGGCCGTGAAGTCGTCAAAGGAAGGCAGGGGCATGGCAGTGCAGGTGGATGCGGGTGGGTGCGGGTGGTAGAGCCCGCGTACGCAAGAAATATCAAGCCGAATCAGCCGCAAGCGCGCGCTGATTCAGCGCTGAAAGCTATAAAAAATGTAGCTCATGGCAGGCCGGTGCGTAGCCGATGGCATCACCGCCGGCGCAGCGCCGCACCGCGTCACTGCTTGTTCTTCGTCTTGCCCTTGGGCAGCACCGCCGTGACCGGCGGCTGCGGGCGGTCGGACGGCGTGCCGGTCTTGGGCGGCGACGTGTCCTTCTTTGGCTTCTTCACCATTTTCTCTCGGCGCTGCTCACCCATGTCGGCTCCTTGTGTGCCATTGCGGAATGCCGCGATGGTAGCTGGGTTGCGGGGTGCGGCGGTTGCTTCATGCGTGCCGGCCCGTCCCAACCCGATGCGCAGCGCAGCTGCCCGGGGCCAGCGGTTCATACGCACACCATCGCCGCGCAGGCAAAAATTGGCGCCGCCGTTGGCCCGATTCGATGAAAATTGTCGCCAACAACGCCCCAGTCCACGACAGGCATGTACGGCGCGCTCATCTTCACTTCGGCCCTGCTGGCCGCCACCGCCTACTTCGTGATGGGCGGTCTGCCGCTGCTGATCCTCAAGCACGACGAGCCCATGGACGCGCGGTTCGTCCGCAGCTTCTTCAAGGTCTACTACCGAATGGCCTTCTGGGCGTCGATCGGGGCCTGCATCAGCTATGGCATCTGGGGCCGGTACGAGCTGGCCGCCGCAGCGCTGGCCTTTACCGGCCTGACCGTGCTGCTGCGCAAATACCTGATGGACGCCATGCTGCGCCTGGGCCGCCAGATCGAGCTGGACGCGCAAGGCGCCATCCGCAATTTCCGCCGCGTTCACGCCCTCGCGCTGCTCATCAATGTGCTGCTTCTGCCGTTGATTCTGTGGAGTCTGTACCGGCTGACCTCGCAGTGGACGTGATGGCGGCGTCGTAAAGCGAGGGGGCGTCGGTCGGGCCGGTCGACGGGTTGGCAGCACGATGATGATCTGACGCCGATGGATTGGCCGACCGGTTGCGTGTGTGCACGCAGCGCGGCCCATGCCTGCGTCGCAACTGAAACGCAAAATAGCGTTTATCGCTTCAATTGTGAAGCGTATTGCCATAAAATGCGCTTCATCATGGTCATGTCACCCCGCTGGATCTGGCAAGCCCCCGGCTGGCCCGCGCTTCGGTTTGATGCGCAAGCCGTACAGCCGCAATTGGCCGCCGCGCGGCTCGCACAGGGCAAGTTGCTCGGCATTGCCAGCAGCCTGCAGCTGGTCGATCTGGCCGAACTGCAACTCACCGAGTGGACGCAAGAAGCCATCGCCACGGCGCAGATCGAAGGCGAGGTGCTGCAAGTCAATTCGGTGCGCGCCTCGGCCGCGCGTCGGCTGGGCCTGCCGGGTGCCGGCCCTGCGCTGCGCGATGCCCGCACCGAGGCCACGCTGGATGTGCTGCAAGCCGCCGTCGAACAATGGCAACGGCCCCTGTCGCAAGACGACCTGTTCGCCTGGCACGCCGCGCTGTTTCCCACCGGGAGCAGCGGCCTGACCAAGATCGTCACCGGCGGCTGGCGCACGCATGCGGAGCCGATGCAAATCGTGACTCCGCGCCTGGGCAAGCCCGATGTTTTGCACTACCAGGCGCCCGCGTCCGCCGACGTGCCCGCGCACATGGCCGCGTGGCTGCAATGGTTCAACGCCAGCTTAGGCGCCATCGACGGCGTGGCCCGCGCCGCGCTGGCGCATCTTTGGTTTGAGGCCATCCACCCGTTTGAAGACGGCAACGGCCGCATCGGCCGCGCGGTGGTGGAACTGGCGCTGGCGCAAGACCTGCAAAGCCCGCAGCGCCTGATGAGCGTATCGGCCCAACTGCTGGCGGCCCGGGCCGACTACTACGCGCACCTGCAAGCCGCCACCGGCCGGCCTGAACTGGACGCGACGCCCTGGGTCAGTTGGTTTGCCACCCGCGTGCAGCGCGCGGGCGAGGCCGCTGCCGCGCACGTGCAAAGCGCGCTGGACAAAACCGCCTTCTGGTCGCGCCTGAACGCCGCCCACCCCGACTTGAGCGCCGCGCAGCGCAAGACCCTGGGCAAGCTGTTCGACGCCGGCCCGGATGGTTTTGCCGGCGGAATGAGCACCGAGAAATACGTCAACCTGACCGGCGTATCGCGCGCCACGGCCTACCGTGAACTGACCGACCTTACCGGACGCGGGCTGCTGAAGCGCACGGGGCGGGGCAGGGGGACGCGGTATCGGTTGGTGGCGTGATATGAAATGAATAGCAAGGTGTCGGGACGGGGTGTCGACATCGGGGCGATTCGACGAGTTATCAGCAGCTGAAAAATTTACTCTGACCCCAATTTCCATCCCAGTTTCCTCTGACCCCAAATTTCCCCTGCTGCGACCACAATTTCCCACTTGCCCATTCCCTCTGATTGGCTTCAAGAAAACTCAAAACAGTTGGTCGCTTGGTTTCGATGGTGGGAGCTCTATAATTTCTTCGTGTCCCATTATTGCCGACAATTCATCTTTTAATGGTAGGATGGGATCGTAGAGTCGGTGATACGCACTTCCAATGGCGCCTTGGAATAGGATAACTTCAGGCCTGGATTCACGGCTTCCCGATCTTAGGACATGCTTCATTGAGATGCCGGGATAAGGGTCAATGTAGACTATTTCCCTAATTCCAAGCTGAAATGCCTTTTTTGCACATAACTCACATGGGCTGGCGGTGGTAAATAGTTTTCCAAGATATATGCCTTCGCCTCCATACTTCGATAGCTGTAAGAAAGCATTTTCTTCGGCATGAAGGGCTCTTGTATGAACTTGGTTTTGGGTGCCTTCTTTTTCATTATATTCCGATCTAAAACAGAAGGCCGGCATTCTTCCTTGTGAGTGTTCAAGACTAAACCATTTGAAATTCTTTTCTATTTGCTGCCGAAATTCTGCGTCGCTGTATTCGTAATCGCTGAATGCATCATCATCAGCTCTGCTTAATAAATCTGTTGCATTTCTAAGAAGGCAGGGAACTTGCCCGGCAGGAACATCGTTCCACCCGATTGCTTTGATAGACCCATGCTCATCAGTAATCGCTGCCCCAACCTGTCGAGAGATGCATCCGCTATTTGCTTTGGCTGAGAATGCGATTTGCATGCAGCGTTCAGAGCGGGTAGGCGTAACGAGGCCCGGATGGATCATTAGACATACATACCTAACCAGTTGCTCAATTAATGATTTGTGGTCTTTTTCTTGACCGGGATGTGCTGCTCCTTGATTGTTAATATAAATGTCTGCCTTCTCCAAGCAATTTTGTATATTTTGCGACGTAAAGTTGTCGTATCCCGAAAGAGGCTTACTCTTTTTTGGGTACTCTTTATCATCTAGCTTTTTGATTTGTTCGATATTGTAGCCCAGTTGGGTTAGGCGCGATTTTCTCTCTTCGTCACTTGTGGTAATGGCAATGCTATAGAATGAAGCAAATCGATCTTTGAAATATAATATTTCAAACGGGTTTCTAAGTGCATCCAGGGCTATAAGTGTTTTCCTGTTGTCTGCCTTGTTGACGAGTTCGATGGTTTCTATTAATTTAACGACTCGCTCTAAATGAGTGTAGAATTTGCTCGGCTCGTGCTGATTATTGAGAACTCCGCCTGATTTTCTAAGGTTGTCGCCTATGGTCTGAAGAAAGTCTGTGGCACCCAGGCTCAAGCCAGTTTTGATGTGGCGAAAAAATGCTCCTAATTGCGTACGCCATATGCCTAGAGCTTTCGCCTTGTTCTCGATTGTCTCGCTGGGTGAGTATATTGAAATCTTCGCCGTTTGCCAGTCATTTTTGGCGGCACACCAATCTGCAGTCAGGGTTTTGAGTTCATCGTCTTTGATAGCGTTTGTTGCACTGATTAGACGTTTAAAATCGCCCTCATCTATGTCTAAAATGAAGCTTTGAATGACATTGGAGATACTGATGGAGAAAAATGGCTCCCAGTGCTTCTTGGTATATTCGTGAACTATTCTGTATTTACGCTGCTCTGGCGATGGATTTGCGTTTATTGGCGTGGGTGCATTAAGGCTTGTAAAATCGTTAGCCAACAATTCGGCGACAGTGGTGCATCCGCTGCCGGTCCGGCCAGTAAGACCGATTACCACGAGTTGTTCACGACGGGAAAAAAGATTTTTCAGTGCTGTGGAGACATCTTTTTGCATCATAATGCCCTCATTATCAGTTGATTTTCCCCCAAGACTCCTTCAACCCCGCAATCCGGTTGAACACCAGCTTGCCGCCCGCCTGATGCCCCCGCCGATCCGCCACAAAGAACCCATGCCGCTCAAACTGAAAGCGGTCTTCGGGCTGCGCGCTCGCCAATGACGGCTCCACGATGGCCTGCACGGTGGTCAGGCTGTGGGGGTTGATGACGGTTAGGAAGTCGCGGCCGCCAGCGTCGGGCTGTTCTTCGGTGAACAGGCGGTCGTAGAGGTTGACGGTGGCGGGCAGGCCGTCGGCGGCGCCGACCCAGGTGATGACGCCTTTGACCTTGACGCTGTCGGCGCCGGGGGTGCCGGATTTGGTGTCTTTCAGGACGGTGGCCGTCACACTGTCGATGTTTCCTGCTGCGTCTTTTGTAGCGCCGGTGCATTCGATGACGTAGCCGTATTTCAGGCGCACCTTGTTGCCTGGGAACAGGCGGAAGAAGCCCTTGGGCGGGGTTTCTTCGTAGTCGGTGCGCTCAATCCACACCTCTTTGCCCATGCTGAACTGGCGCTGGCCCATTTCGGGGTGGTGCGGGTGCACAGGGGCGGTGCAGGGTTCCAGGTGGTCGTCGGAACCAAAGGCATCGGCCCAGTTGGTGATGACCAGTTTGAGCGGCTCCAGCACGGCCATGGCGCGGGGCACGACCGGGTCGAGCGTGTCGCGCAGGGCGGCGTCAAGCGCGGCGTAGTCCGTCCAGGCGTCGCCGTTCTTGGTGACGCCGCTGCGTTCGGCAAACAGGCGCAGGGCTTCGGGCGTGTAGCCGCGGCGGCGCAGGCCGGCGAGCGTCGGCATGCGGGGGTCGTCCCAGCCGGTG
>WBZS01001641.1_pt1 | contig 16866 bp, 10 predicted proteins | sample 5204201 | NCBI WGS metagenome assembly WBZS01 (sample SAMN12344357, study PRJNA552823) | activated sludge metagenome | biome: Activated sludge suspended growth; feature: Nitrification reactor; material: Wastewater; isolation source: activated sludge from nitrification reactor of wastewater...
GACGAGAGCACGGTGCCGATGGTGTAGGGCACAGCGTAGCGCACGACGGTGTTGATCACGTACTCGTTGAACGGCTGGCTGGCCCAGGCCGTGGCGAAGTTCTCCCAGAAGGCCGGGTTCGGGATCCAGGTTGGCGGCACCACGTAGATCTGAGCGTCGTTCTTGAGCGCCGACGACACCATCCAGTAGAAAGGTAGGACGAACGTGATCGCCAGCATCACCAGCGTCACGTACTTGATGACCTCGGCGACCCACCCGCCGAGTGTCAGGTGACGCAACCGTTCGATCTCGGGCGAGGATGAACTCTTGGGCAGTGAGATCGGCGCGCGGATGGCCATGTGGTTTGTCCTATTTCGACTCGCCGCCGTAGTAGACCCACCGGGCCGAGGTTCGGAACAGGATCCCGGTGAAGATCACGATCACGATGAAGAGCAGCCAGGCCAGGGCCGAGGCTTTGCCCATCCGCAAGAATTCGAAGGCGTTGCGGTACAGGAAGAGCGAATACAACTCGGTCGAGTTGCTCGGCCCGCCGCCGGTCAGCAGCCAGGGCAGGGTGAAGTTCTGGAACCCGTCGATGAAGCCCATGATCAGGTTGAACAGGATGACCGGCGTGGTCATCGGCACGGTGATGTTCCAGAACTTCTGAAACGCGTTGGCGCCGTCGACTGTGGCCGCCTCGTACAGGCTGCGCGGCACATCCTGCAGCGTCGCCAGGAAGATGACGATCGCGTTGCCCTGCGCCCACATGTAGATCATGATCAGCGACGGCTTGGCGAAGTCCGGGCTCGACAGAAACGGGACTACGGGCAGGCTGAGGCCTTGCAGCACCGAGTTGATCGCTCCGAACTGGATGTTGAGCAGGAACTGCCAGACCACAGCCACCACAATCGTGGGCACGATCGCGGGGAAGAAGAAAATCGCGCGAAAGAACGGCCGGCCGAAGATCGGCAGGTTGAGCAGCGACGCCATCAGAAAGGCCGAAATCACGCCGAGCGGCGCGCTGAGCAGCACGTAGTACAGCGTGTTGGCGATGACGGTATAGAACTGCGAGTCGTCGGTGAATAGCTCGATGTAGTTGTCGAAGCCGATCCAAACCGCCGGGCGCAGCAGATCGTAGCGCGTGAAGCTGTAGTACAGCGAGGAGGCCAGAGGGTAGGCCGTCCAAATCAGGAAGCCGAGCAGCCAGGGCGAGATGAACAGCAGGCCCCACAGCAGGTTGCGGATCGGCACGGGTTCTCGGCGACCAGCTTGCATCGAATCACCTTGGGATGTGGGCGTCCTCAAAGAGTTTTTTTGCCGCGGATTACGCGGATTTCGCGGAGCGAAGCCATGGCCCTGAGCCACGCTCCACTCCTCAAGCAACGTTCCATCCGCGAAATCCGTGTAATCCGCGGCAAAGTATTTGCCTCAGTCGATTACGACCCGAAGCCCGCGTTCTTCCATTCCTTCTCACAGCGGCTCTGGAACTCGGCCGCCGCATCCTTGCCGCTCATGTTGCCGCGGTTGACCTCGTCGCTGAGCTGCTCGTACTGGGTCTGCGCGAACGACGTGATCGGGCACGAGATCGCGGGCTGCATGTCGGTGGCGTCCTTGACCGACTGGAAGTAGAAGTCCAGACCCGGGAAGGCCTTGGGATCCGCCACATCCAGATACGGCTTGTACGCCGGCAACCAGCCGAGCTGCTTGAAGATCGTGTCGCACAGCTCGTCGGTGTTCAGGAACTCCGCGAACTTGAAACCGGCTTCGGCGCGCTTGGCGCCCTTGAAGAACACATTGTAGTGCCCGCCGGTGCCCTGGACCTTCTCGCCGCGCCGCGCCTCGGGCACGGGCACCCAGGTCGCCTTGTTGTACTTCGCGACCTCGGGCTTCTGGGCCTGGGTCTCACCCGGGTGCCAGTAGCCTTCGATGATCATGGCCTGGACCTCGGCGTTGAACGAGCCGCCCCAGGTTTCGTTGGCCGCCACCTGGCGCATGCCCGACATCTTGTCCGCGCCGACGACTTCGTAGAAGGAGGCATAGGTGTCGAAGGCCTCGGCCATCTTGTCGTTGGCCAGGTCGAACTTGCCCGTCGCCTCGTCGAACCACTTGAAGCCCCACGAGCGCGCGGCCAGGAAGCCGTCGCCGATGCCGCTGCCCTCGGCGTCCATCGGGTCGAGGCCGATCGTCAGCAGGTTGCCGGCCGAGTCGAAGGTGGTCAGCTTCTTGTGCCACTCGAGCGCCTCGTCCCAGGTCACGGGCGGCGCATCCGGGTCGAGCCCGGCCGCTTCGACCATGCGGGTGTTGTAGTCGAGGCCGAAGCGCACGAAGCACTCAAGCGTGGGCACGCCGTATTGCTTGCCCTGGTAGATGCCGCCATCCCAGTTGCCGGAGATGTAACTGTCCTTCTTGATGATGCTGCTGCCGGCGACCCAGTCGGCGATGTCGACGCAAACATCGCGCGCGAACAGGTCGAGATACGGCACGTTCGCGGCCATGTCCGGCGGCGTGCCGGCGGCGACCGCGGTCAGCAGGGCCTCGTTCTCGATGCTGGGCTTCATCTCGACGTCGCCGTCGCCCATCAGTTCCTTGTACTTGGCCATCTGCTTGAAGCCGTCGAAGAACGGCACAAGCTCGCCCCAGCCGACCCACCACTGAATGGCGTCGGGCTTGGCGCCGGAGGGCGCCGTCGTGGGCTGCGGGGCGGAGGTCGCCGCGCTGTCGGGCGTAACCGCCCGCTGCGGACCGCAGGCTGCCAGCAGGCCGCCCGCAGCCGTGGACACGGATGCGAAACGCAGGAACTCTCGTCGGCTGAAACCGGTCTTCCTTCGGCTGGTCATCGTTTCTCCTCCTCTGTGGATGAGCGGGCGTGCGGGAGTAACCCCTCCGTGTAGTATACTGAGCCGATTAAGACAACTCCACCGTATTTTGCCGCAGAACTGCCATATTCCTGCCATCCGCGTGACGGACTGCATGCCTGACGCGAGAACTCCAGCCCCTTCGGACGGCCCGCCCGAGGCCTTCATCGATCAGGTGAAGGACGTGCTCGAACACCTGTACGACTTCTCGTTCCTCCAGCGGCACCCCCTGGCTCAGGCGCTGGGTGGCGGGAGCGACCAGGCCGTGATCCGGCGTCGCATGCTCGACGCGGTCGAGACCCTCAACCCGGGTCCGGGCATCGCATTCCGCGCGCCGCCCGCGCGCCCCTACTATCTGCTCAACTTGCGCTACGTCGAAGGGATGACGGTCCAGGAAGTCGCGCGCGAGCTCGGGATCTCGCAACGTCAGGCCTACCGTGACCTGCGCCACGCCGAGGAAAGCGTGGCGGCCGTCCTGTGGCCGCACGCCCGACCGACGGCGACCGACTCGGCCCAGAGCAGCGCGTCGATCCAGGATGAGGTCGCGCGGCTGGCCGGGCAGCCGTTGCCGATCGACATCGTCCCGCTGGTGCGTCGCGCGCTCGGCGCCGTCGAGGCGCTGGCCCAGCAACGCGCGCTCGATCTGCGCGTCACGTTGCCCGAATCCCCGGTCGTGGCGGCCGCCGACCCGATGGTGGCCCAGCAGGTGATCGTCGGTTTGCTCAGCTTCGCGCTACGTCAGGCAAACGGCCACATCCTGTCGGTGGAGCTGGCCCCGGCCGACCCCGACGCGACCTTGCGCGTGGTGTTTCGGATCGAAGGCGCGGCTGACGCCCTGCCTGAGCTCAACCCCGTGACCCTGCAACTCGCGGCCTGGATGGGGTGGCGGGTCGCCATCGACGCGAGTGGGCCGGAGAGCGCGATCGTGGTCGGTCTGCCGGCGCACGGCCCGACGGTGCTGATCGTCGACGACAATGCCGGGCTGGTCGATCTGTTGCAGCGCTATCTGGCGGATCAACCGTACCGCGTGATGACGGCCACCGGCGGGCGCGAGGGGTTGCGTCTGGCGCGTGAGGCCGCGCCGAGCGTGATCGTGCTCGACGTGATGATGCCGGAGATGGACGGTTGGGAGATCCTGCAGCGACTGCGCACCTATCCCGACACGGCCCAAACACCCGTGATCATCTGCTCGGCGGTCGGCGAGCCCGAGTTGGCCCAATCGCTTGGGGCGACCGCCTTCCTACAAAAGCCCGTGCGCCGTGAAGACTTTCTGACTGCGCTGCGCCATGCCGGCGCGCCGCGGTGATCGGTCAATTCGGCGCCGCTTCAGCCGCTTCATCCGGGACGTAGCGCCCGGCGCCCAGGGCCTCGACAGCCGCCTCCACGCACTTCAACATCTGCAAGCTGCTCAACCCGTCGGGATGCTGGAGCGCGAACTCTCGCCCGCGTGGGATGGCGTCGGTCTCGGCCCAGTTCGCTTCGATCAGGACGATCACGGCCGGGCGCCCGAGGTCCGGCTCACGTTGCAGTTCACCCAGGAGGCCCAGACTGTCGTCGTCAAGCACGATCACGTCGACCCGATGCTCACGCAGAGTCTGGCGCGCTTCTACAAAGTCGTAGGCGCGACACACGTCACAGTCCGGCACGCCGGCGGTGAGCATCCGCTCGATCAACTGGCAGAACCCGCGGTCCTGGGCCACGACCAGCGCGCGCCGGGCGCCGCCGAGACGTCGAACCTCGTCGATCACCGATTCGGCGGTGACGGGCTTGGCCAGACAGGCCGCGACGTCGAAGTCGCTGGCCAGCCAGCTCTGACTCGGCAACGAGCAGCGGATCACGGGTGTGCGCGCGCCAGGTTGGCCCGGTTCGACCGCGTCTGGCCGGACGTTGTGGACGACGGCCCGCGGTTGGTGCCGGGCCACAGCCTCCGCGACCTCGGAGGCGGCCCTCAGCTGAATGACTTCGTACTGGCCCAGGTGATGGCGCAGCAGTCCGACCACGCGCGGATCGGGGTCGATCACGAGCACGCACGGCTGTGTCTCGGGCAGCGTGGGCTCGACCGGCCGGAAGGTGGCCGGAGCGGCCGATGCGCGCTCGGCGATCGGCAACGAGAACGCGAACAACGTGCCGCGGCCGAGCGTGCTCTCCGCCCAGATCCGGCCGTGATGAGCTTCGACGAAGCGTTTGCTGATCGCCAGGCCCAACCCGGCGCCGCCGTGTTGGCGGCGCAGCGACGGGTCGACCTGATAGAACTCCTCGAACACGCGCGCGAGTTTCTCGGGCGGTATGCCCGGCCCTGTGTCCTGCACGCCGACGACGACCTCGTCGCCCCGAACCTCCGCCAAGAGCCGCACGACGCCGGTCTCGGTGAAGTGCCGGGCGTTGTTGAGGAGATTCAGCAACACCTGGCGTATGCGCGTCCTGTCGATGTCGACGGCGGGCAGGTCGTTGGGGATCTCGACTTCGAACCGCACCGGTCGGCCCTGAAAGAGATCGCGCGCGAACTCGGCCGTGTCGACCAGCAGCGGCGCGAGCGGCGTCGTCTCGCGATTGAGCGCAAAGCCGACCATGTCGAAGCGCGACAGGTCGAAGACGTCGTCGATCAGGCCGAGCAGATGGCGGCTGCTGCGGTAGATCTGGTACACGTCGCGGCGCAAGGTCGGCGACCAGACCGCGTCGCCGTAGACCTCGGGCGTCAGGTGCATGACCTCGCTGAATCCGACGATCAGATTGAGCGGCGTGGTCAACTCGTGGCTGATGTTGGCCACGAACTGGCTCTTGGCCGACTCGGCCGTCTCGGCCTGTTTGCGTGCCGCGATCAGGTCGTTCTGGGTGCGCCGCAGGATCTGATTGCTTGAGTCGAGCGACTTAAGCACCCGGGCCAGTTCGGCCTGGTAGTCGCGGGCCTCGCGCAGCAGTTGGTCGGCGCGCTGCTGGCTCGACCACACCCAGCCATGCGCGGTGTAGACGGTGCGCACGGTCTGCCAGGCCAACACTGCTGCGAATGCCAGGGCCAGGCCCAATTCGAGCACCGCGTAGGTGCGAAGACCTGCCGCGTTGAGCAAAAACGCCCAGCCCAGCGTGAGCGTGGTCGCCGCGATCCCGCCGCCGGTCACCAGCAGACCGCTGACGAACGCCAGGGCGATCCCGAGGAAAGGTAGCCACTCCAACGGCCACACCGTCATGGCGACGAGCAGGCCAAGGCTCAGCCCGAATGCCAGCAGCCTGCGGGCCGACGGCGCATGTCGACGGTGCAGGGCGCGTACGCCCCACCCGATGGCGATGACGGCCAGGCCGAGCGGCACGCTCAGGGTGGCCTGGATGGCGGGGTTCGGCCAGGTCAGGCTGATCCAGGCGAGGCCTGCCACGATCAAGGTCAGCGCCAGTTGTTGAGCCAGCTGGCTCCGGACATCCTGGATACTGACCTCGGGTCCGCTCACTTCAGTCGCCATAGGCACATCGGCTCCCATCACCAGAGTCACTGCCCCAAGTATGACATGGGATGGCAAGGAGCGAAGAGCGAAGAGTGTGGAGCAAAGAACGAAGAGCGAAGAGCGAAGAGCGAAGAGCGACGAGCGACGAGCGACGAGCGACGAGACTCTCCCCCTCCCTGGAAACGCGCGAGCCATGCCGGTCTTTCGTTCAACGGCTGCGCGTTTACCGGGAGGGGGTTGGGGGGTGGGTGACCCGCGCCGCCTTACGACCTCGGCAGCATCGCGCGCGCCAAAGCCAGCGCGCTTTCGCGATCGACGACGTCGCCGCCGGCCTGCGCCTCGCGGATCGCTTCAAGCAATCGCCCGATGATCGGGCCGGGCTTGAGGTCGAGAGCGCTCTGCAAATCATCGCCTGTGACAAGTGTCGGAGGATGTACCACGGGCGCGTTCGGGTCGAGCCAGGCGCCGAGCAGGCGCGCGCAGCCGGCGACGTGGGCCGACCACTCGCTTTGGTCGGCCGGCGGCCCGATGGTTTTGGCGATCGCGTCGGCCAGCGAGAAGACCACGATCTCGGGCCCGGCGTCGCCGGCGGCCTTGAAGAACCTGTAGATCGCGCGCCCGCCGATCGATTCGCCGTGGGCGCGGGTGAGGGCGCGCGGACGCATGTGCTGCGCCACGAAATCGCGCACATAGGTGATCTCATCCCGGCTGAAGCGCAGGCGCTCGAGCAGCTCGGTCGCCAGGGCGGCGCCGCTGGTCTCGTGGCCGAGAAAACGGATCCGGCCCGAGTCTTCGACGACGCGGGTGGCGGGCTTGCCGGCGTCGTGCAGCAGGGCGGCCAGCATGGCCAGCCAGCGCCGGGGGCGACCCGGCGTGGGTTCCTCGGCCACCCGCTGGGAGATCTCATGCCGATAGCGCCCCAAACGCACTGAGATCCAGCCGTAGGTCAGATCCGAGGCCGCGTCGACGTCGTGGACGGGGCCGAGCAGGTTGAAGATCTCGTCGAGCCGCTCGACCACGGCCAGGGTGTGCTCCCAGACATCCATCTGGTGCGGCGGCGATTGCGTGACGCCGCGCAGCGCCAGCAGTTCGGGTGCGATCTGTTCGAGCAGCCCGGTCAGCTCGAGCCCGCGCAGGGCCGCTGCCGGTCGGCGGCCGCCGACGCAGCGCAGGAACTCGTCGCGGATGCGCTCGGCCGAGACGGTCGCCAGCGAGGCGCCCTTGACCAGCGCACGGGTTTCGCGATCGATCTGAAAGTGAAGTTGGGCCGCGAAACGGACGGCGCGAATCGCGCGCACCGGGTCGTCGGCGATGGCGGTCGGGGCGCAGGCAGCGATCCGCCTGGCGCGCAGGTGTGCATAGCCGCCCAGCGGGTCGATCAAATTTTCGGGGCTGGCGAGGTCGATCGCCAGGGCGTTGAGCGTGAAGTCGCGCGCCCGCAGATCGGCCTCGAGGTCCGCGCCGCGGAGGTGAGCGACGTCGATCGTCAGCCGATCGCCTTCCAGCTCCACGAGCGCGCGCCCGACACCGCGCTCCGGATCCAGCACGTAGAACGCGCCGCCCAGGGCGTTGGCCAGCTTGCGGGCGGCGCCGATCGCGTCGCCGTCGGTCGCCAGGTCGACGTCGTGCAGACGCCGGTTGAGCAACAGGTCGCGCACGACGCCGCCCACCAGCCAGCCGTGTTGGCCCTGTGGCCAGGCCTCGCGGATGCGTTCGATCGCGATCGGGAATTCGGGGATCATCGTGGGTATCAGACGACAAGATCACGTCGAATAGAAAAGCGAGGTGCTCCGCAGGTCGAGGGCGAAGCCCCGACCTGCGGAGCACCTCGCTTTTCAAACGAGCAAACGTTCACCCGATGTTGAACCCCGGCTTGACGATGCCGATGTAAGGCAGGTTGCGGTGATATTCGTCGACGTCGAGGCCGTAGCCGACCACAAAGTGGTTGGGGATGGTGAAGCCGACGTAGTCGACCGGCACCTGGGTCTCGCGCCGCTCGGCCTTGTCGAGCAGGGTGCAGATGCGCAGCGAGGCCGGCTCGCGGGTGTTGAGCAGGTCGAGCACGCGCGCCAGGGTGTGGCCGGTGTCGACGATGTCTTCGACGACCAGGATGTGTTTGCCGGCGATGTCCTGCTTGACGTCGAGGTGGATGCGCACCTGCCCGGTCGATTTGCGCACGCCCGGCTCGTACGACGAGATCGCCATGAACTCGACCGTGTGCGGCAGGGTCACCTCGCGCATCAGGTCGGTCAGGAACATCACGCCGCCGCGCAGGATGCACAGCAGCACAAGTTCCTTGCCGACGTAGTCGCGCGTGATCATGGCGCCGAGCTCGGCCACGCGGGCCTTGATCTGTTCGGCGGTCACAAGCACGCCGCCCAGGAACTCGGGCTGACCCGGAGGCACCGGCTGGACGCTCGGCATGGCGGCCGGCCGGCGGGGCACGGCGTGGTGGTTGCGCGCGCGGGCCTCGTACAACTCGGCGGCGCCCACCGCCACGACCGGTTCGTCGTAATACGCCGGCTGGCCATTGATCAGCCGCTGGGTGCGCGAGGCCTCTTCGCCCGAGACCGCGCAGATGGCGTGGATCTTGTCGACGTGCTCGGCCACGGCCATGAGTTGCGGCATCGGCCCAAAGGGCTCACCGCGGAAGTCGGTGTCGAGCCCGGCCACGATCACGCGCAGACCGCGATCCGCCAGGTTGTTGGCAAGCGCGACCACGCCGTAATCGAAGAACTGCGCTTCGTCGATCGCCACCACGGTCGTATCGGGCTTGAGCAGGGGCGGGATGTCGCTGCTGCGAGCCACGGGCGTGGCCTCGAACTCGCTTCCCGCGTGCGACGTGATCTTTTCCATCCCATAACGGTTGTCGATCACGGGCTTGAACACCTGCACCTGCTGGCGCGCGATCCGCGCCCGGCGCAGCCGCCGAATGACTTCTTCCGTCTTGCCGCTGAACATCGAGCCGGTGACGATTTCGATGGAGCCGTTGTCGTGTTTCATGGTTGGCTAGGATACAACAAAAAGAAGAGGGAGGAGGGAAGGGGAAGGAGGGTCAATATCTCCCTCTTCCCTCCTCCCTCTTCCCTCTTCCCTCTTCTTGTGTTTCAGGCTAACGTGCGCTCAGGCGCTCTCGCTCTCGCCCTCGACCGGAGCGGCCACGGGCTCTTCGGGCAAAAAGCCGCGGGAGCGCAGGCGCTTCTTGAGGTCGATGACCGACTTGCGGCCGATGCCCTCGACCGCCAGCAGGGCGTCGTCGCCGCCCTCGAGCTTGGCCACGATCTTGGCGATCGTGTCGAGCCCGGCTTCCTGGAGCGGGTTCTCGATGCGGGCGCCCAAACCCAGCGACGACAGCGGCTGATCGGGCGAGGCCTTGGCGGCTTCGCGCTCGGCGGCCTTGGCCTGATACTGGGTGCGGGCCTCGAGCTTCTTATAGAAGCGATCGACCTGGCCCTCGGTGTCGACGATGCGCTGCTCGCCCGTAAAGAACGGATGGCACTTGAAGCACACGTCGGTCGTGATGCGCTCGCGCGTCGACCCGGTGGTCCAGGTGTTGCCGCACGAGCAAACCACGGTGGCGTTCACGAAATACTTGGGATGGCCTTGAGCCTTCATGAGTGTCCTCGTGCCCCTCTAGAAAGAACCGCTCGCCTTCAACGTCGTGGGCGGGGCCTATTCACGACGCTCGTCGGCGGCGGTGCGATCGATACCGGCTCGATCGCGGCGCCTCAAGCCTCGGCCGCAGCGGGAGCCGCGACGATCGAGACCTTCTTCTGGCCGCTCGGCAGCGTGTCGTACTTGACGACGCCGTCGGCGACCGCAAACAGCGTGTCGTCCTTGCCGATCATGACGTTCAGACCCGGCCTGATCTTGGTGCCGCGCTGGCGAACGATGATGTTGCCCGAGCGAACAACCTCGCCGCCGAACTTCTTCACGCCGAGGCGCTGTGAATTGCTGTCGCGCCCGTTGCGGCTGGAACCGCCGCCTTTTTTGTGTGCCATGGTGTGTTCTCCAAGGTGTCGGGCCTCAGACGCCTGAGGCCTGCCGCCTTCATCCCGCAATCTCGTTGATCTTCAGCACGGTATAGATCTGGCGATGACCGCGCTTGCTGCGCTGGCGTTCCTTGGGCTTGTAGCGGTACGAAAAGGTCTTCTCGCCTTTGGTTTCGCCGACGACTGTGGCTTTCACGGCTGCGCCGGCCACATGTGGGGCGCCGACCTTGACGGCTTCTCCGTCGGAGACCAACAGCACCTGCTCGAAGGCGTAGCTGCTGCCCGGCTCAACGGCGAGGCGTTGCACCTGCACCGTCGCGCCTTCCTCGCAGCGGTATTGATTGCCGCCGCTCTGGACGATCGCGTACTTCATAAATGTGCTCCCATCTTCGCTTCGCCACTGCGCCCGGCCCTGGGTGATCCGGCCCGGCCAGCGGGGAAGGTGGGCGCCGCGTTTTTGCGGCGCGAACGACAAAACGACCTCGGGGTTGTGTCCCGAGGCAACATTACAAGTATACCTATACCACCGCCGGGTTGTCAAACGGCCGGGCCGAACGCGGCGAAGAGCCGCCCTGAGGGTTTACCGGCGATTCTCGCGCGGGCCGCATCCTTGTGAAACGCGGCCCCGGATCGTGAAACTCGGGCAACGTTCGGCCCTGCCGGGGATCTGAACGCGAAAAGCGGGTGTTCGGTGTGGCCGCGGCGGAATTCCGGCCACACCGAACACCCGCTTTTCGCCAAAGCCTCAGATAGACTGGACCGTCAGAGCTGTTTCGCCAGACGGCGGATCAACTGCGCGGCTGCCGCAGCATCCAACGAATGGTCGAACCAGAAACCTTGCCCGAAGTCGCAGCCGAGGGCGTGCAGCAACGCGGCCTGGCTCTCGTCTTCGATCCCTTCGGCGATCACGTCCAGGCGAAACTCGCGGGCCAGCAGCACGATCGTGCGCACGATCGCGCCCTTGCCCGAGCCGGCGCGGTCGAGTTGCTCGACAAACGAGCGGTCGATTTTGAGCGCCTGGATCGGGATGCTGTGCAACAGGTTGAGCGAAGAATAGCCCGTTCCAAAATCATCGACGTGGAGTTGCACGCCGAGGTCGTGGAGACCCGCGATCTTCTGAATCGCGGCGTCGCCTTCTGCAATGACGTTTTCGGTGATCTCCAGACACAACCGCTCCGGGCTGAGCCCGCTCTCGGCCAGGACTGTCGCCACCTGATCGACCAGGTCGGGTTGCAGGAACTGACGATTGGAGAGGTTGACGCTCATCGTCAGGGGCGACGTGGAGGGGATCTCGCGATCCCAGGCGACCAGCGCTTGCGTGGCTACTTTGAGCCCCCACCAGCCGACGGGCACAAGCAGACCGGTCTCCTCGGCAAGGCTGAGGAAGTCTGCGGGCGGCAACAGCCCGCGCTCCGGGTGCTGCCAGCGCAGCAGGGCCTCGAAACCGCGCAACCGGCGGGGGATGCCCAGAGACAGGATCGGCTCATAGACGACGCGGAACTCCTGACGCTCGAGCGCGCGCCAGAGCTCGGTCTCGAGTTGCATCGAGGCGACCACGCGCCGGTGCATCTCAGAGTCGAAGAGCACGTAGCGGCCCTGGCCGAGGTCCTTGGCGCGGTACAGAGCGACGTCGGCGTCGCGCAGCACGTCCTCGGCCGCCTGATAGCCCGGTGTGCTGACGACGATGCCGATACTGGCCGAGGTGAACACGTCGCGGCCGCCGACCAGGAACGCCACACCGAGCTGTTCGCGGATCCGGCTGACCGCACGCATCACGTCGCCGACGTCGACCACGTCGGTCACCAGGATCGCGAACTCGTCACCGCCCAGCCGCGCGATGGAATCCTGGGCGCGCAGACACTGCCGCAGCCGGTGCGCGATCTGCACCAGCAGTTGATCACCGATCAGGTGGCCGAGGCTGTCGTTGACGATCTTGAACCGGTCGAGGTCAAGTAACAAGACTGCGTAGCGGTCTTCGGGATTGCGCTTGGCGCGCTCGCAAGCCGTCGCCAGCCGGTCCATAAAGCCGACCCGGTTCGATAGGCCGGTCAGCACGTCGTGCAGGGCGAAATAGCGCAGCTGCCGATCGGCCTCGACCCGGGCCGAGATGTCGCGGAAGATCAACACCTCGCCGAGCACTGGCCCGGTCTCGTCGTCGCGGATCGGGCCGGTTCCGTGTTCGACGGGCGTTCGCCGACCATCGCGCGCGACAAGATAGCCAACAGCCGGCCGGTCGCTTGGGATTGGATCCAGCACAAGCGGAAGTTGCTCGGTAGGCGCCATGGCGCTGTCGGCCATGACGATCTGCACCACCTGAGCCACGGGCCGGCTTAGGGCCTCGGATTGACGCCAGCCCGTTAGGCTTTCGGCGACCGGGTTCATGAATAAGATTGCGCCCTCGGCATCCGTGGCCACGACGGCATCGCTGATGCTGCGCAACGTGGCGCTCAGCCAGCGCTCGAGCCGGCGCAGCCGTGCATCGGTCGCGTGCTTGTGAAGCGCGATCTCGATCGCGATGTGTAGTTCACGGTCTTCAAAGGGCTTGAGCACATAGCCGTAGGGCGAGGTGATCTTGGCGCGGCGAAGCGTAGCGTCGTCGGAGTGGGCGGTGAGAAAAACGACCGGGATCGCGTGGCGGCTTTGCACGGTCTCAGCCGCCGTGATCCCGTCCCCATCCCCACGGAGGTGGATGTCCATCAACACCAGATCGGGGTCGGCTGTGGCGACACGCTCCAGCGCTTCAGCCGCGCTGCTGGCAATCGCCGGGACCTGGTAACCCCAACGTGTCAGCGTGCGCTGAAGATCGCGTGCAACAATGGCATCGTCCTCGACGACCACAATTCGCTGAAGGTCCATGCACGAAACGGTTCCTGAGGATGGAAAACTTCCTGACATTGTATGAAATTGTTTTTTAACCCAACATTGACAATTGTCAGGGTATTTTCTGGGAATGTACAAGGTTTGGCCGGTTGAGCCATGACAGTCTCTGAACGACCGTGCCAGGCGCGCCTCGGCCCGGTATCGCAGACTGAGCCGGGGTAAAGGGGCCGCGAGGCGGCGATTCAGTCGATCACTTCTTGAGCTGCGGGAGGAGCCGAACCCGATATTCGGATGCGAGCGACCAATTCACACAAAGGATGTGCGAATCTGTGTAAAATCCTGACGTCACGGCTCGCTCAACAAACAATTCGAGACCATGGGGGAAGGTCTATGGCCAAAGCCTCAACGCGGCGCCCGACGGCCACCAATCAGCCGACTCCTCAGACGAACGAGGCGCCACCTGCCTATCCGGACGCTCCCAGCTACATCGTGGGCATCGGAGCATCGGCCGGCGGTTTGGAGGCTCTTGAACGATTTCTCAAGGCCATGCCGCCTGACAGCGGCATGGCCTTTGTCGTCATCCAGCACCTCTCGCCCGATTTCAAGAGCCTGATGGACGAGCTACTGGCGCGCCATACCCGGATGACCATCCGGCGCGTCGAGGCCCCGACCGAGATCGTCCGCGACACAGTCTACCTCCTGCCACCGCGCAAGGAGATGACCATCATCGGCCGTACCCTGCACGTCCAGGATCGATCCCCCGACCAGGCGCTCAGCCTGCCGATCAACCTGTTCTTCCGCTCTCTCGCGCGCGAAGTCGCCGAGCGCGCGGTGGCGGTGGTGCTCTCGGGCACCGGCTCCGACGGCACGGCCGGTCTGACCGACGTGCACGACCTGGGCGGTCTGGTTCTGGTGCAAAGCGAGGAGACGGCCAAGTTCGGCGGCATGCCGCGAAGTGCGATCGACACGGGGTTGGTCGATGCTGTGTTGGCCCCTGAGGAGATCCCGGAGACGCTCCTGGCCTATGCCCGCAATCCGGCTGCGCCGCTGCTCGAGCGCCGGTCGCAGGCGGCCGGCGCTGAACCGTTGATGGGCATGCCGCTGATCATCGAGCGGCTGCGTGACGCCTATGGCATCGACTTCAACTACTACAAGCCGGCGACGATCTCGCGTCGCATCGATCGTCGCATCGCGATGGCGAACGACGGGAGCTTCCAGAAATACAGCGAACGCGTCGGCAGCGACCCGGCCGAGCTGGAACTGCTGTACAAAGATCTGTTGATCGGGGTCACGCGGTTCTTCCGCGACCCCGAGGCGTTCGCGATCTTGCAGACCGAGATCGTGCCGGGGATCGTGGCCGCCTCCGCGGCTGAAGATGAGATCCGCGTCTGGGTGCCGGGCTGTGCCACGGGCGAGGAGCCTTACTCGCTGGCCATGCTCTTTCACGAGCATCTCGAGGCGCTCGGCCGCCAGCAGACGGTGCGTGTCTTCGCCACGGACGTGCACCGCGACTCGTTGCAGATCGCCTCAGAGGGCGTCTACCCCGAGGCCAGCCTGGACGAGTTGACGCCCGAGCGACGCTCGCGCTACTTCACACGTGAGGGCCACCAATTCCGCGTCCATAGCGACCTGCGGCGCATGTTGATCTTTTCGCCGCACAACCTGATCAAGGACCCGCCGTTCACCAAGATGGACCTGGTGAGCTGTCGCAACCTGCTGATCTATTTCCAGCCCCCGGCGCAGCTCAAGGCGCTCTCGGCCTTCCACTTTGCTTTGAGGTTGAACGGCGTGATGTTGCTCGGCCCCAGCGAAGGGCCGGGCGAACTCTCCGAAGAGTTCACGACGATCGATCGACAGTGGAAGCTCTTCCGCAAGATCCGCGAGACGCGCCTCCCGCTTGACCTGCGACTGAGCCTGGCGCCCGGGATCGGGCGCAGCTCGAACCGGCTGCTGCTACCCGGCGACCTGCGGCTATCCCGGGCCTACGAGTCGCTTCTCAACCGCTATGTGCCGACCGGGGTGCTTATCAACGACCAGCGCGAGGTCTTGCACGTCTTTGGCGATGCCGATCTGTACCTGCGGGCGCCGTCCGGGCGGATGACGCAGGACATCGTCGGTATGGCGCGCGGCGATCTGCGCATTGCGCTCTCCTCTGCGATCCAGAGCGCGGGCAAGAAAAACGAGAAGGTCATCTACAAGGGCGTGCGACTGCACGGCCGGGATGGTCACGACGAGATCGTGCTCAGCATCACGGTCGATCCGTTGCACGACAAAGCCACGAACTCGACCTACATGTACGTGCTCTTCCAGGAGGAGCGCCGTCTGACGGTGCCCGAAGTCGAGACCGGCCATCTCTTCGAGGCCGACGCCGAGATCCAGGTGCGCATCCAGCAGCTCGAGCATGAGTTGCTGCACACCAAGGAGTCGCTTCAGTCGACGGTCGAGGAGCTCGAAACCAGCAACGAGGAGCTGCAATCCTCGAACGAGGAGCTGCTGGCAGCCAACGAAGAGCTGCAGAGCACAAACGAGGAACTGCACTCGGTCAACGAGGAGCTGTACAGCGTCAACGCCGAGCATGAACTCAAGATCAAGGAACTGGTCGAGGCCACCAACGACCTGAACAACCTGATCCGCTCGATCGAGATCGGCGCGATCTTCCTGGATCGCGAGCACCGCATCCATATGTTCACGCCCGTGGCAGCCCAGATCTTCAATCTCCTGCCGCAAGATGTGGGTCGCGACATCCGTCACATCACCTACCGCGTGCGTGACGACGACATCATCGCCACGATCGAGAACGTCACCACAGGGCAGTCGATGCACGAGCGCAACGTGATCGGTCCGAACGGGCGCACGTATCTGCGTCGGGTCATGCCGTACTGGGACGAGAACAACAACCCGGCGGGGGTCGTGATCACGTTCGTCGACATCACTCAACTGCTGACCGCCGAGCGTCAGTTGCAACTCAGCGAGTACTCGGTGACTCAGTCGTCGGTGGCGACCCTGTGGCTCGACTCGCATGGGCGTGTGGTGCGGGCCAACCGGGCCAGCTGTGCGCTGCTCGGCTACAGCGAAGACGACCTGATCGGTCTGACCTTGCACGAGCTCAGCTCCGATCTGCCCTCGGGGGCCTGGCCCGATTACTGGGAGCAGTGGCGGGCGCGCGACACGGCCGCCATCGAAGCGACCCTGCGGCGCAAGGATGGCAGCGACTTCCCGGCCGAACTCGACCTGAACGTGGTGAACTTTGAAGGCCGGCCGTACGGGTTCGTCTTCGCCCGCGACATCACCGACCGCAAGCGTGTGGCGCACGCGATCCGGCGCAGCGAGAAGCTGTACCGTTCGACGTTCGACCTGGCCACGGTCGGTCTGGCACACCTGGCCCTCGACGGGCACTTCCTCAAAGTGAACCAGCGTCTGTGTGCCTTCCTTGGGTACTCCGCCGACGAATTATTGACCCTGACCGAAGGTGAATTGACGCACTCCGAAGATCGGCGCACGGCACCCGAAGAATCCGGAGCGGTCTATGAGGCGCAGAAGCGTTTCATCCGCAAGGACGGACGCGTCATCTGGTGCCATGTGCACGGAAGTCTGATCGCAGACGACGCCGTCGGTGGCGCCTTCTATCTGGTCGCGACCGTCTATCTGGTGTTCCGCGACGACATGCTGGCCGGCCTGATGAACCGGCAGGCGCAGATGCAATATGCCTATGAGGATCGCATCGCCGCCCTGCGCGCGCAGATCGACCGCGTGACGAGCCGCCAGCTTCTCGATCAGGACTCCTTC
>WBZS01001642.1_pt1 | contig 16857 bp, 13 predicted proteins | sample 5204201 | NCBI WGS metagenome assembly WBZS01 (sample SAMN12344357, study PRJNA552823) | activated sludge metagenome | biome: Activated sludge suspended growth; feature: Nitrification reactor; material: Wastewater; isolation source: activated sludge from nitrification reactor of wastewater...
CAAACTGATATGTGGGCAACAAAATAGCCAATTGGGCAACAACTGGGCAACAAATATAAGTAAAAAAGTAGAGTTGGGCAACAAAAAAGAGAAAGAAAAACACTCTAAAACCTATGAAAAACAAGCACTTGACAAACAAAAGAAAGTAAATTACTTTCCGATACAAAACTTACTGAATATGCTCTCCAATAAATCATCGGTGGACACTTCGCCGGTGATGGTACCCAGGTGGAAAAGTGCTTCCCGAATATCCATTGCTATAAAATCCGACGATATTTTGGAATCCAAACCTTCCAGAACTTTTTGCAAACACAATCTGGTATTTTCAAGGGCTTCGTAATGTCTCGTATTGCTGATGATCGTGCCTTCTGCCTGGTTGTGCTTTTTGACATATTCGGTAAAAAACAGCAACAGGGGTTGTAACGTTTCCTTAAACTTTGCTGAAATAAGCAGCGTAGGTGCACCACTTTTTTCTTCGATGGTCCGACATTGCGGTTCTGCAATGGCCAAAGATATGGTATCTGCTTTGTTGCGCAAAATGAGCCCTGTCTGTTCTTTGGTGAGTTCAAGCTGACTGAAGGCTGCAAGTGTCTCCTCCGTGCTTTTATGTACATCGATAATGAACAGAACAATTTCGGCTTCACGGAGTTTTTGTTTTGACCTCTCAATACCTAAACCTTCGAGTATATCCGATGTTTCGCGAATGCCGGCGGTATCAATAAACCGAAAGGTTATTCCGTCTAATACCAGGGTGTCTTCAATAAAGTCGCGGGTTGTACCGGCGATATCGCTTACCAACGCTTTATCTTCATTGAGAATACTGTTGAGTAAGGTAGATTTACCGGCATTGGGTGCACCAATGATGGCTACGGGTATTCCTTCCTTGATGCTGTTGCCCCACCGGAAGGAATCCAGAAGGGGGCTGATGACGTTTAAAATTTTATGAATGAGGTCTTTCAGCCTGCCACGATGTGCAAACTCCACGTCTTCTTCCGAAAAATCCAGTTCGAGTTCAATCAAGGCTGCAAAATCTATTAATTCCTGTCTCAGCTCTTTGAGCATAGATGAAAAATGCCCTTTGAGCTGGTTGAGTGCCATCTCCGACGACCTGGCTGATGTAGCGTGTATTAAATCGGCTACCGCTTCTGCCTGCGATAAGTCCAGGCGACCGTTGAGAAAGGCACGTAAGGTAAATTCTCCCGGAAAAGCCGACTTTGCCCCGTTTTTTATTGCCAACGAAATGATGGACTGCACCAATTGTGGCGAGCCGTGGCAAGATATCTCTGTACTATCTTCGGTGGTAAACGTTTTTGGCGCCCTGAATACCGACACCATGACTTCGTCGATTTCTTTGTCACCATCCACAATCCAACCGTAATGAATGGTGTGGGAATCCGCTTCTAAAAGGTTTTTACCCTTAAATATCTTATCTGTAATGTCTATCGCATGCGTTCCGGAAAGACGAATTATGGCAAGAGCACTTTGTCCCTGAGGCGTAGCGGGTGCAATAATGGTATCAGTGAGGTGATTCATATGGCAAAGATAGTTGGTTTGGCTGAATCGGATTCGGGGAATATTATCTACATTTGTATAAATTAAGTTATAGTTATGCAAAAATATATCATTCTGTTTTTAATTAGCCTCCCATTCTGTTTGGCGGGCCAGTTATTTCCCACAAAATACTACTTTGGAAAATGTAAAGACAAAGATAAAATACAAGAAGAAAGGTGTACAAAAGCTGAAATGTCAAAATGGATTTATGATAATATAATCATAAAAATACCCCAAAAAGATAAAAAGGATAAAACTAAATTAGCTTTATCTTTAAAAATAGATACTCTTGGTATCATTTCTAGTTGTGTTCTCAGTTGGAAAGCAGACAATCGCTTCTTTATAAAAGATATTGCTGTAAAAAATAATAAAATTGCCGGGTTTAACACAGCGTCTGTTGTGAATGTTACATACACTTTTAGTGAAACATTGACTACGGATGAATCATTGGTATATATGCGCAACGATGAAATATTTAAAGTCGTAGAAAGGATGCCTTCACTTGATTCGTGTCTTTTCAATTCAGGAATGAATTCAAATGATTGCGCTAAATCAGCTTTGATTTCCGCTATAAAGAAAAATATTATTTATTCAAAAGAAGCGCTAGAAAATAAAACGAATGGTATAATACCTTTTTATATAGTCATTAATTTGGATGGGTATATTGGCGAGGTAAATGTATATACTAAATCTCTTGGCAGTGGAGCAGAAGAATCTCTCCTGAAAGCATTGGAAGAGCTAAAAAAACAAAAAATGCGCTTTTTGCCTGGTTTTCAGAGATCAAAACCAGTAAATGTTTTAGTGGGTTTAAAATACCCTTTTGATGTTTCAAATAATTAGTATCGCCGGTTGCAAATAGTATTAATCCTATTCAGAAACTTTAATTGGCATTGCACCTTATAAATTTGAGTACTTTTAATAAGATTTTTTACTATTTTAATAGCTTCTATTTCGGCCACCATTTTTTCAAATGGTGTTTTGTATTCAAACGCTGCATCAGCCATCAATTTTGCTACAAGTTTGTCAAATTGATTTTTATTGCGGGGCAATTGTGCGGCAACGGAAAAAAATGGAAGCATCAGGAATTTGTCCACTGAAATGATTTTTATCCATAAATAAGAAGAAGTGTTCTCCAAAAGTTGTCGAGCAGGAAGATTCAATACCAAAGATTTACAAAATTTATTTTTCTCCAATTTGAAAACTTTCCTGTCGCACAGTTATTATAGTTACATAATGAATAATATCTTGTCCTGTTATTCTGTAACCAAAATGTCGGATATAATATAATACATTGACAATCTTACAGTTATAACTTATTCTTGTCTTATCTTAGTAGTTTTATCAAACATGGAAAACGTATTACAGACACCGGTAGTTTATCTTACCGATGCAGAAAATAAAGCTGAATTGCGCAAATTCATCCACATAAAAGGTGCAAGGTCCAATAACCTGAAGGATATTGAACTATTTATTCCCAAAAACAAACTTATCGTTGTAACCGGCGTTTCTGGGTCCGGAAAATCTTCTTTGATCATTGATACGCTTTATGCCGAAGGGCAGCGCCGATATGTGGAAAGTCTTTCTTCCTATGCCAGACAATTTCTGGACAGAATGAAAAAACCGGAAGTGGATTATATTAAAGGTATATGTCCGGCAATCGCCATTGAACAAAAAGTCAGTACCAGTAATGCCCGATCTACTGTCGGGTCGCTGACTGAAATATATGATTACATGCGTTTATTGTTTGCCCGAATCGGGAAAACCATATCGCCAATATCCGGAAATCAGGTAAAAAAACATGAGGTTGGTGATGTGGCAGACTATATCTTTTCCTTGCCTGAAGAGACCAGAATTCAATTGTTGATCCCGCTTCAAAACAGGCATGACAGAACTTTGGGTCAGGAATTAGACTTATTAATGCAAAAGGGGTATAGCAGGGTAATTTACAATGACAACATCACTTCCATTGAAGATTTACTTTCGGATGCGAGCTTAGATAAAAAAATATCCGTCGTCAATTCCCCTTATACAATTAAAATCCTGATAGATCGATTTATTGTCAATCAGGATGAAGATAACCGAAAAAGAATAGCAGACTCTGTATTAATAGCATTTTCTGAATCAGAAGGAGAGTGTATTGTAGCGGATATGGATGGCAAAGAAAAATACTTCAACAACCGATTTGAACTGGATGACATGATCTTTATTGAGCCATCTCATCAGCTGTTTAATTACAATAATCCCTATGGCGCTTGCCCAAAGTGTGAAGGCTATGGCAAAATGCTGGGAATAGATCCGGAAAAAGTAATCCCCGACGAAAGTCTTTCTGTTTTTCAGGAGGCTATTGCATGCTGGAGAGGAGAAAAGGGAAAAACATGGCTGGCACAATTAATCAAAAATGCGTCATCCTTTGATTTTCCCATCCATAAACCCTATATGGCCCTGAGTGATGCACAAAAAGAACTGTTATGGGCAGGTAACCAATATTTTGACGGGATAGACGCCTTTTTCCGGGAACTAGAAGATGGTTCTTATAAAATACAAAACCGGGTTCTTTTATCGCGATACCGGGGTAAAACTGTTTGCAATGCATGTAAAGGAGGCCGTTTGCGCAAAGAAGCCACGTATGTAAAAATTAATGGCAAAGACATACCGAAACTCATCAATATTCCTATAGATGAGCTTTGGACCTTTTTTGAACAGATTGAATTAAATATCCACGATCAAAAAATATCGGAGCGAATCATCACAGAAATCAGAAACAGGTTAAAAACAATGATGGATATCGGATTGGGATATCTGACCCTGGATCGATTGGCGAGTACCTTAAGTGGTGGTGAAACACAACGAATCAACTTAACACGCACCCTGGGTAGTAATCTGACCAACTCTTTGTATATTCTAGATGAGCCCAGCGTTGGTCTGCATCCCAAAGATACCGAAAAACTGGTGGCTGTATTAAAAAGGCTAAGAAACCTGGGAAATACTGTTGTGGTCATTGAGCACGAAGAAGCTATAATTCGCAATGCGGATTATATTGTAGACATCGGGCCCGAAGCGGGCGTTCATGGAGGGCAGCTTACCTATGCCGGACCGTACACCACGTTCAGTGCCGGAATAAAAGGCAATCTCACTTCTGAATATTTATCCGGAATTCGTAAAATTGAATATCCGGCACAAAAAAGAAAAATACAACAAAAAATAACCGTATCCGGTGCCTGTCAGCATAATTTAAAAAATATTAAAGTTAATATACCGTTGCAGGCGATGACGGTGGTAACCGGTGTATCCGGGTCAGGCAAAACCAGTTTGGTAAAACACATTCTTTATCCGGCGCTGAAGTTACTGATCAATGATCCAGTCGCTGTAGCACCCGGAAAACATGAAGGTATCACCGGTGATGTTCGCAATATAAAAATGGTGGAGATGGTGAGTCAAAGCCCGATAGGAAAATCGTCCAGATCAAACCCGGTTACTTATGTTAAAGCTTATGACGATATCAGAAAATTGTTTTCGGAACAACAACTATCCAAAATTAAAGGGTTTGAGCCCAAACATTTTTCATTTAATGTAGAAGGAGGCCGTTGTGAAAATTGTAAAGGTGAAGGATATCTTACTGTGGAAATGCAATTTTTAGCTGATGTAACGTTGCTTTGTGAGGATTGTAATGGAAAACGATTTAAAAAGGAAGTGCTGGAAGTATGTTATCAGGATAAAAATATTTATGATATCCTGGATATGACTATAGAAGAGTCGCTTTCATTTTTCAAACTTAAAAAAAATATTCTTTCCAGATTGCAGCCATTGTACTACGTTGGATTGGGTTACATTAAACTGGGACAATCGTCCAGCACGCTTTCCGGTGGAGAAGCGCAGCGGGTAAAGCTGGCCAGTTTTTTAACCAAAGAATTTATTTCAAAAAACATATTTTTCATTTTTGACGAACCAACAACGGGTCTGCACTTTCACGATATTAATAAGTTGATGGACGCTTTTAATGCCCTGGTTGAAAATGGTCATACTGTATTAATTGTTGAACATAATATGGATGTGATAAGAGCTGCTGATTGGATAATAGATCTTGGTCCCGGAGGCGGCAAGGATGGAGGAAGTTTGTTGTTTGAAGGCAGACCGGAAGAATTAAAACAAGTTCCCGAGTCCTTTACAGGAAAATATTTATAATTGGGTTTATGTTTTTAATGTTTCACGTGAAACATTAAAACAAACACTACAATTGTATATTTGTCTTTTGGCTTTCACCTTTGCCCAATTTTTGTCTTCCTGAAGACATGGTGTAAAATTGAACTTCGAAAAAGTTAAATTTTATACATATATCAAATAATTAATTACCTTTGCTTTGATAAATAAATTAGCAAAAAGGTCAGTGAGCAATCGCTGGCCTTTTTTATTGTGTGTATGTTCCACGTGAAACATACACCTTGCTTATTAAATCCAATTTTGTCATTTAACGATACCTCCTTAAAAATGCAAAGACCTATCCTACACTTATTAATTGCCCTATCCTTATTTCCAGGCATCATCAGTGCTCAACTAAACACTTCTAATCCATTCAATCAGTTGAATGAGTTACTACCTACAGCCAACAACTACAGGACAGCATCCGGTGCACCGGGACATGAATACTATCAACAAAATGCAGACTATACCATACAGGTAGAACTAGACGATGTAAATCAAAAAATATATGGAGAAGAAACAATTACATTTCACAACAATTCACCGGATGTTTTAAACTATATCTGGTTGCAATTAGATCAAAACCAAAAAAGTGCCGACTCCGACTCTCATAAAATAAATCCTCAAAGCTTAAACAATCAGGAAGAAATATCTGCGCTTAAAAATTTGAAACACGACTTTGATGGTGGATTCCAACTGGAATATGTGAAGGATCTACAAAATAAAGATCTGGCGTATTTTATTAATAAAACCATGATGCGCATTGACTTACCAGTGCTCCTGAAAAAAGGAGAAAGTTTTTCTTTCAAAATAAAATACTGGTATCATATTAACGACAGGATAAAGCTGGGGGGCAGATCGGGATATGAATATTTTAAGGAAGATGGTAACTACTTATATACCATCGCGCAGTTTTTTCCAAGAATGTGTGCCTATAACGATATAGAAGGCTGGCAAAATAAACAATTTTTAGGCTCCGGGGAATTTACTTTGATCTTCGGAAACTACACTGTGTCCATCACTGTGCCCGCTGACCATTTAGTGGCCGCGACAGGTACTTTAGTGAATAAAGAAAATGTTTTGAATGCGGAGCAAAAAAAACGATTGGAGAATGCTGCCAATTCGTTCCAACAACCCATTATTATTGCCACAGAAACCGAAGCCAGGGATCGTGAAAAACAAAAACTAACAACAAAAAAGACCTGGATATTTAAAGCAGAGAATGTGAGAGATTTTGCTTTTGCCTCCTCCCGCAAATTTATATGGGATGCTATGTCCGTAAAAATTGGCGATAAAAAAATAATGGCTATGTCGATGTATCCAAAAGAAGGAAACCCTTTATGGGAAAAATACTCTACAAAAACCATTGCACATACCCTTAAAACATATTCCAAATATACAATTGATTATCCTTATCCGGTAGCATGGTCTATCAATGCCGATCGCATAGGTATGGAATATCCGATGATCAGTTTCAATTTTGGAAGGTGTGAAAAAGATGGTACATACAGTGAGCGGACTAAATATGGGATGATCAGCGTAATCATTCATGAAGTTGGTCATAATTTTTTTCCAATGATCATTAACTCAGATGAAAGGCAATGGGCCTGGATGGATGAAGGATTAACCACGTTCCTTCAATATCTGACAGAACAGGAATTTGAAAGAAATTATCCCTCGAATCGTGGTGAGCCTTACAAAATTACTGAATACATGGCTGGTGATAAATCAAAAATGTCACCCATTATGATTAACCCTGAAAGTGCCTATCAATTGGGCAACAATGCCTATGCTAAACCGGCAACAGCTTTAAATATTCTCAGAGAAACAATAATGGGGCGCACTATTTTTGATAAAGCTTTTAAAGAATATGCCCGAAGATGGGCATTTAAACAACCCTATCCAGCTGACTTCTTCAGAACTATGGAAGATGCTTCCGGGACCGATCTGGATTGGTTCTGGAGAGGGTGGTTTTATTCTACGGATCATGTAGATATATCCATTTCCAATATAAAAAATAAAAAAATCACTGATAAAGATCCGGTGATGAAAAAAGAAATGGAAAAATCTGAACATTCCAAAAACAGCAAGACTATGAGTTCCATTAAAAATAAAATGGAAATAACAAAAACTTATACTGAAATGGATAGTACCTTACAAGACTTCTATAGTAAACGGGATAAATATCAGGCTGACGAAGATGAGGTATCCGAATATAAAAAATCACTTCTGAATATGTCGGAAGAGGAATTGAAAATATTAAACCAAGCCAACAACTACTATGAAATTGAATTTGAAAGAATCGGCGGCTTAGTCATGCCCATCATTTATGAATTACACTTTGAAGATGGAAGCACTGAATTAATACGGATACCCGCAGAAATATGGAGAAAAGGAGAAACAAAAACGAGCCGAGTTCACGTCAGTGATAAAAGAATAACAAAAGTAGTTCTGGACCCATACTTAGAAACAGCAGATATAAACACAGAAAACAACCATTATCCCAGGGAAGAACAATTTACAAGATTCGAAGTATTTAAAAGAAATAACCAGACGCCTCAAGAAAACCTGATGCGTAAAGAAAATAAAAAACAAATAAAGCCTTAAAACTAATGTAAGGAGATTGGTTGTTTTATATCAGACAGAAAAGATCCGTTTTCAACCCGGATTATAAAATCGTTAAGCACTTTATTAAAAAGCTCCGGTCTTTCCATCATAGCTGCATGTCCACATTTATCTAATTTCACCAACTCAGAATGTGGTATTAATTCGTTAAATTTTTCACCGACCCAAATTGGTGTAACGGAATCCTGTAAGCCCCAGACCAATAAGGTGGGCGCTTTTATATTGGCCAGCCTGTCTTCCAGATTATGCCTGACCGCAGATTTGGCAATGGCAACAACACACATTGCCTTTTTAAGGTCATTAACGGTTTTATAGACGTCGTCCACTAATTCTTTGGTCGCAACAGCAGGATCGTAAAAAACGCTTTCTGCCTTTTGTTTCATATATTCGTAATTTCCTCTTTTGGGAAATGTCGTTCCCATAGCACTTTCGAAAAGTCCGCTGCTGCCCGTCAGGATCATACTCTGAACATGATCGGGAAATTTGAGGGTATAGAGTTGAGCTATGTGCCCACCTAATGAATTACCCAATAAATGAACCTTATTAAATTTTTTAAATTCAATAAACTCCTCCACATACTCTACCAGCTTCATTACAGACAGACTGCGCAAAGAAATTTCAAATAACGGAAGTATTGGCACCACAACATTATGTGTTGGTGCAAAAAATTTAAAAACATGTTCAAAATTGCTCAAAGCCCCTAATAGACCATGTAGAAGAACGATCGGAGTGCCATCTCCCCCACTTTCTATATATTTAAATTTACCTTCTTCCTTTATCTGTTTTTCAGACATTGCAGATATTTAATATGAATACAACCAATTTTGTGGCAATATAAGAGCAATTTTAATTATTCTTTAATCCTAAGTATAAAAAAAACAAAAACAAATATTGTCAGGATAATTAAAGCACCGGCCTGATGCAGGACTCCCCACAATACAGGAATTTCCCCAATACTATTAATTACTGTAATCACCCCAATTAAAACCTGCAAGCATAAAGCGCCAATTAAAAAATATCCGGTATTTTTAACTACTGCAAGCTCAGAAAAACGACCTATCTTTATTAACTTGAGACTTAAAATAATTCCGGCAATAAATAATGCATAAGCCATATTGCGATGCAGAAAATGAATTAATGCCGGCATAAAGGGATTTGTATCGTAATTATTAAAATTAAACAAATTCCACTGTGAGAAGTCAAAAATAATATCCGGAAAATACTGAAAGCCTATCTTTGGCCAGGTCGGATATACTACTGCTGCTTTCATACCGGACAAAACACCTCCTAAAAACAGCTGAAATAAAAATAATACAAAAACGAATAATACCAGTTTCTTTAATGGTCTCCATGGAGTTATAGGCAGGTTAGTATATTTGTTCTTTGCTATCAGGTAAGTCCATAAAAGTGCAGCATAAACACTGAAAGCTATCAGTAAGTGGAAAGAGAGCTTATACGCATTTACCCACGGTCTCTCTACCAAACCACTTGCAACCATAATCCATCCAAAAGTAGCTGCCAACAAAGCCAACAGAAAAACTATGGTCAGGTTTAATAACAACTTTTTATCCATCCAACCTTTAACCATAAAATAAATAAATGGTATAATAAAAACCAATCCCATTATTCTGGCCCAAAATCGATGAATAAACTCCCAAAAATATATAAATTTAAAATCTTCGAGGGTCATGCCCTGATTCACTTCCTCATACTGGGGCGTTGTTTTATATTTATCAAACTCCTGCAACCATTGCTCATCCGTTACAGGCGGGATAGTGCCGCTGATCACTTCCCATTTTGTAATGGATAAGCCTGATTCAGTGAGCCTGGTTATTCCGCCAACAAGTACCTGAATAAAAATCATGATCAGGCCAATGAATAACCAACTCAGTATTACTTTTGAATATCCTATGTTTTTCATGCTGCAAAATTAGTTAAACAAAACACATAAATGAAATTTTGAATACCCCACCTTTGTTTTGAAGTAATAGTTATAAATTTTTTCTTTTCAGAAATATACCTATCATTATTAATTTTGTGGATATGTTTATAAAAAAGGTATTATAAAAATTTTCTGAATTTACCACAAGTTATACAGTTCATAGAGGTGCTTTATTTTATGTAAATCAATGAATTAACATATTCACAACATGAAAGATTTAATTATACACAAAAATAAATAGCTTATATATTTTGTGAATAAATGTCATATTTAGCTAAATTGTCATCTGTAAAATGTATATATGTACTTTTTAAATATATATAATCTTATATTTAAGTGCTTTTATTTTATTTATACAGTATTTATATTGTTTTTAATGTGGAAAATTGTTTTTATTAACTAATTACATAACAGCTTATTAAGTATATTATTTAATTATAATGTTTATAAAATTTTTATGCGTGTAGTACTTCAACGAGTCATTGAAGCTTCGGTTTCAGTCGATGACAAAATTTATTCTGAAATCAACGGTGGTATTCTCATTTTATTAGGCATTGAAAGTGAAGATGATGATGCCGATGTGGATATACTGGTAAAAAAAATAGTTGGATTACGTATATTTAATGATAGTGATGGTAAGATGAACCTTTCCTCAGCAGAAGTGGGTGGATCATTTTTGGTGATAAGTCAATTTACATTGCATGCCAGTACTAAAAAGGGAAACCGGCCTTCCTATATTAAAGCTGCCAGACCTGAAAAAGCCATACCATTATATGAAACATTTATTAAAAAACTTGAAGAGGTAAGCCAGACAGATGTCAGGACCGGCGTATTTGGTGCGGATATGAAAGTAAAATTAATCAATGACGGCCCTGTTACTATAATTATTGACTCTAAAAATATGGACTAATGGAAATCAAAATGTATCAGAAAGACGTAGATGAATGGATAAACAGCATTGGGGTAAGATATTTTTCTGAACTTACCAATATGACTATATTGACGGAAGAAGTAGGTGAAGTTGCGAGATTAATGTCGAGGATGTATGGAGAGCAATCTTTTAAAATACCGCTTTCTCAAGCAGAGCAAAAAGAAAAATTAGCCGATGAATTAGCCGATGTGATATGGGTTGTTACCTGCCTCGCCAATCAAACCGGAATAGACCTGGAAGGGGCATTAAAACAAAATATGGAGAAAAAGACAAATCGGGATAAAGACAGACATATCAATAACCATAAGTTGAAATAAAATTATTGGGTAATTCTATTTTTTAGCACAATAATTATTTAGTACTTTCACCAACATATTCCGTTTTAGTGACATTTTAAAGTTCCTACTTTTTTATTATCAATATTTAAATCAAAACAAATCAATGAAAATAAGAGAAATCTCCGCCATGAGAGGTCCAAATTACTGGTCTATCCGCCGCCACAAACTGATAGTAATGGTATTGGATCTGGAGGATATGGAAGAGAAACCAAGCAATGTTATTCCCGGGTTCAGTGAGAGACTGAAGGCAAAATTTCCATCTATGTATTCACACCGATGTTCAGAAGGATGTGATGGTGGTTTTTTTATGCGCGTGGATGAAGGCACCTGGATGGGACATGTCATTGAACACATCGCTCTCGAAATTCAGACACTGGCGGGTATGGATACTGGCTTCGGACGTACACGGGATTACGGAGAGAAAGGAGTCTACAATGTCGTATTCTCGTATCTGGAAGAAAACGCCGGAAAGTACGCTGCAGAAGCAGCGGTCAGAATTTGTGAAGCCCTGATAACAGGCGAAGAATATGATATGGAGCCCGACATTCAAAAAATGCGGGAACTCAGAGAAGCCGAACGTCTTGGACCAAGTACCGGCTCCATAGTAGAAGAAGCAGCCAGCCGGGGTATTCCCTGGATCAGATTGAATAAATATTCACTTTGTCAGTTGGGTTACGGAGCCAATCAGAAAAGAATCCAGGCAACGGTCACCAGCGAAACCAGCAGCATCGGGGTCGAAATAGCCTGTGATAAGGAAGACACCAAATATCTGCTCATGCAGGCAGAAGTTGAAGTACCTAAAGGGGAGATCATCAGCAAAGAAAGCAGTCTCGAAGCCGCCTGCAGGTACGTAAAGTTTCCTTTGGTCATTAAACCTATCGACGGAAATCACGGCCGAGGCATCACAGTAAATATCAATACATATGAAGATGCACTCACCGCTTTTCACGCAGCTAAAAAGGTTTCTCAGAAAGTAATTGTGGAAAAATATATAACCGGTGAGGACTACCGTCTGCTGGTGATCAACCATAAACTGGTAGCAGCGGCAAAAAGGTCGCCGGCACATGTAATAGGTGATGGAAAATCCACTATCAAAAAATTGATAGACGATGTAAATAAAGATCCACGTCGTGGTTATGGCCATGAAAATGTGCTCACCATGATTACACTCAATGAACTCACGCAGACCATCATTGCTGCCAAAGGATATACTGAGGATTCAGTAATTGCCTCCGGTGAAAAACTTATACTCAAAGATACAGCAAACCTAAGTACGGGAGGAACAGCTGAAGATGTTACGGATATCGTACATCCGGCCAATGTATCTATGGCCGAAAGAATTTCAAAAATAATAGATCTGGATATCTGCGGTATTGATATTATGACCAGCGACATCAGCCAACCACTTTCAGAAACCGGTGGTGCTGTACTCGAAGTGAATGCCGGCCCGGGATTCAGGATGCACCTGGCTCCGACAAAGGGTCTACCTAGAAATGTGGCCGCACCGGTAGTGGATAAATTATTTCCGAAACAAGGAGATACCGGCAGGATACCCATCGTAGCTATCACCGGTACCAACGGAAAAACCACGACCAGCAGACTGATCGCTCATATGGCTAAAATGCACGGCTACAGAGTCGGGTATACGACCAGTGACGGTGTATATATACAAAACAGAATGCTGATGAAAGGCGACTGTACCGGACCGGCAAGTTCGGAGTTTGTATTAAAAGACCCTACTGTAAATTTTGCCGTACTCGAGTGTGCCAGAGGAGGCTTACTTCGTTCCGGACTCGCATTTGCGCATTGCGATGTGGGCATCGTGACCAATGTGGCTGCGGACCACCTGGGATTGAAAGGAATACATACCCTGGAGCAATTGGCACAAGTTAAGGCTGTTATACCGGAGACAGTCTTACCGGCGGGTTATGCCATTCTGAATGCCGATGATGATTTAGTGTATGACATGAGAAGAAATATCAAATCTCATTTGGCCCTGTTTTCTATGGACGAAAATAATCCAAGAATCAAAGCACTGCAACGCAAAGGAGGTATAACAGCCGTCTTTGAAAACGGATATGTAACCCTCTGCAGAGGCGAATGGAAAATGCGGGTAATGAAAGCAGATATGATCCCACTGACCTATGGCGGCAAAGCCACTTTTATGATTCAGAATATTCTACCGGCGATCATTGCGGCAGACGTTCAGGGTATCAGTATTGAAGATATGAAGGCAGCGCTAGAGACATTCATACCTTCCCCGTCACAAACCCCGGGCAGGCTCAATTTATTCCAGTTTCAGAATTTTCAGATTTTGCTCGATTTTGCCCATAATCCTGCAGGTATGAATGCATTAAAAAAGTTTACTGATAGTATAGACGCCACAAATAAGGTGGGCATCATTGCGGGTATCGGCGATCGCAGGGTAGAAGACAATAATGAAATGGGCAGAATTATTGCAGATATGTGTGACGAAATTATCATCCGACAGGATAAAAATCTGCGGGGAAAAACCGAACAGGAGCTGATATCCATGATTAATGATGGTATAAAATCGAAACATCCGGATAAAAAAACCACCATCATTCCATCAGAAAAGGAAGCCATCCTGCATGCTGTAAAAAATGCACAAAAAGGCTCACTTATCATTGTGTGCAGTGATGTGATACCGGATGCACTCGAGTTGGTAACTAAACTCAAAGAACAGGAGATCAGAGGTGAACTTGTCTTTGGTTTATAGTTTTTCAATGTAATCAGGCAATTTTTTCATTATAAATCAAATTATGAACGCATATTCCATAGTCATCCACGGCGGTGCAGGTACTTTACTCAAGGGACAGATGACTTCTGAAAAGGAGGCTGCCTATACTTCCGGGCTTCAGGAAGCCCTTGATGCTGGATATGCCGTGCTTAAAAATGGTGGGTCGGCCATGGATGCAGTGACTGCCTCAGTAGTATTACTTGAAAATAATCCACTTTTTAATGCCGGCAAAGGCAGTGTGTTTACAGCCAATGGTCATCACGAAATGGATGCCTCCATTATGGAAGGTAAAAATCTCAAAGCCGGTGCTGTGTCTTTGATAACGGGTATAAAAAACCCCATATTGCTGGCCAGAGATGTGATGGAAAAATCCGAACACGTATTTTTGGCGGGAGCCGGCGCTATGGAGTTTGCGAATTCATTGGGATATAAGCCAGAGGAGGATAATTATTTTTATGACCAATTCCGCTACGACCAATGGCAGGAAATTAAAGGAAGTACCCATTTTCAGCTCGACCACAGTATACAAAAAGAATCAAAATTCGGAACTGTCGGCGCTGTAGCCTGTGATATGTATGGAAATGTAGCAGCAGCCACTTCCACCGGTGGAATGACCAATAAAAAATGGGGGCGCGTCGGCGACAGCCCCATGATCGGTGCCGGCAATTATGCCAATAATGCAACATGTGCCGTCAGCTGTACCGGAAGCGGAGAGTTTTTTATACGTGGTGTTGTGGCCTATGATGTATCCTGTCTGATGGAATATAAAGGCTTGTCTCTGGCAGACGCTGCCCATGAGGTCATTCATCACCGGGTGTTAGCATTGGGTGGTGACGGCGGTTTGATTGCGGTTGATGCCCGGGGCATGATCACAATGCCATTCAATACCGAAGGCATGTATCGGGCATTTAGACAGTCCACCGGTCAAAATGGGGTTTTGATATATGGCGGGGCATGAGGGAAAAGCGTGAATTGATCCTTTTTTTGGTAACAAGAGCCTTTATTTTTTTGTATACCCCAATAACTTGTAATTAAATCCCAGGGTAAATCCGGATTTGTCGTCCATTACCCTTGAATTATTACTATCAATGTTTTCGGATGTAAACATATAAAAGTATCTGGCGGTAAACCCAAATCTTCCCCAATTTTGGTTAAATACTACAGACATATTATAATAGGCACCAGGGCTATAGTATTTTATTTGTGAATCAGTATGGTAAAAGTTTTCCTGCACTTGAGCATTTAGTTTATGAATCATACCCAGACCCAGTCCTACTTTACTGTTTTTCACCGGTTCGTACAATACATCCAGATTTAATGTCATTTCCTTGTTGCTTAATGTTACATCTTTCAAATTAGAAGGATAAGTTCTTACACTACCCGAGTAAGATTCACTCCTTAATACATAAGCTATTCTGGATTGAGCAAATAGTCCGGACCCTAAATTTACTTCTCCCATAATACCAAAGGAAAAATCGATATTTTTTTGTCTGACACCAATTGAAATTACTCTAAACAGATATGGCCTGTAGTAAAAACCTGCTTCAGGTCCGATCGTTATTTGTGTTGATATACTTAAAGTTAAAAAGCAAAATATAAGAGTTAAACCTTCTCTAAATTTACCCATCCTAAGCCAGTGCATAAAAACTGATGTTTGTGGTTCTTTCATTCTCAATTTAAATCTATTGCTTGATTAGCAACCATTCACTCATTCTTAAAATTTCAGTACGTTTAAATCCCTCCAATTGGAGCAGTAACCTAATTTTTTTCGCCGGTTTATACCAATGATGCTTTATTGGCCTAATTTATATATCATTTTAAAGCAAATATAATTTTTTAAATAAAGATGAGCAATTCCATCACCTAGTATTTAGTATACCCCAATAACTTGTAATTAAATCCCAGGGTAAATCCGGATTTGTCGTCCATTACCCTGGAATTATTACTATCAATATTTTCGGATGTAAACATATAAAAGTAACGGACAGTTAAACCAAATCTTCCCCAATTCTGGTTAAATACTACAGACATGTTATAATACGCTCCAGGGCTAAAGAATTTTATTTGTGAGTCAGAATGGTAAAAGTTTTCCTGCACCTGAGCATTTAGTTTGTGAATCATACCCAGACCCAGACCTACTTTACTGTTTTTTACCGGTTCGTACAATACATCCAGATTTAATGTCATTTCCTTGTTAGTTAATGTTGCATCTTTTAAATCCGGGTTAAAAGTTATTACCCTTCCGGATTCAGCACCATTTCGGAATATATAAGCTAATCGGGTGATAGCATATAGTCTTGTACTTAAATTTACTTCGCCCATTATTCCTACATAACATTCCAGTTTCTTTTGTTTTCTGTAGTTAGAAACCACTCTAAAACCATATGGTCTATAGTAAAGACCTGCTTCAGGTCCGATCGTTATTTGTGTTGATATACTTAAAGTTAAAAAGCAAAATATAAGAGTTAAACCTTCTCTAAATTTACCCATCCTAAGCCAGTGCATAAAAACT
>WBZS01001643.1_pt1 | contig 16852 bp, 11 predicted proteins | sample 5204201 | NCBI WGS metagenome assembly WBZS01 (sample SAMN12344357, study PRJNA552823) | activated sludge metagenome | biome: Activated sludge suspended growth; feature: Nitrification reactor; material: Wastewater; isolation source: activated sludge from nitrification reactor of wastewater...
GTTCGACTCGATCGGCTACCGGTCCGTCTTCACGACCCAACTCCTGGCCAAGGGCGGGCTGTTCGCGGCCGGCTTCCTCCTCACCGCGGTGCCGATCGCGGCCAGCCTGGTCATCGCGCACCGGGCCCGCCCCCTGTTCGTGCCGACGACCGACGCCCAACTGACCCTCGAGCAGTACCGGCGCGCACTCGAACCGCTCCGTCGGTTGGGCCTGGTCGTGGTGCCCACGATCCTGGGCGTCCTGGCCGGCACGGCCGCCATGGGGTCGTGGGAGACCTTCATGCTCTGGCGCAATGGTGGCGAGTTCGGCGTCACGGAGCCGCAGTTCGGCCTCGACGTCGGCTTCTTCGTCTTCACCCTGCCGTGGCTGCGTTTCCTGGTGACCTTCGCGAGCGTGGTGCTTGTGCTGGTGCTGGTCGCCGCCCTGCTCACCCACTACGTCTACGGCGGTCTCCAACTGCCCGGCCGTGGCCCCTCGACCCGGGCCGCCATGGTGCACATCGGAGTGCTCGGCGCCCTCCTCGCGCTCGTCCGGGCCGGGGCCTACTGGCTCGACCGGTACGCCCTGACGACGGCGGACTCCTCGCTGATCACCGGCGTGACCTACACCGGCGCCCACGCCGTCCTGCCCACGCGCAGCATCCTGGCCGTCGCCGCCATCCTGTGCGCGGGGCTGTTCCTCGCCTCGATCTGGACCCGCAGCCTGCGGTTGCCGCTGATCGGCGTGGTCCTCATGGCCGTCGTCGCCCTCCTCGTCGGCACGGTGTACCCCGGCCTCGTGCAGTCGCTCAAGGTCAAGCCGTCCGAGCGCTCCTTGGAGGCCACCTACATCGCCCGCAACATCGCGGCGACCCGCACCGCATACGGGATCGACCGCGTCGACACCAAGCCCTACGCCGCGGCGACCGACGCGACCGCGGGTGCGTTGCGCGCGGACGCCGAGGTGATCCCGGGGATCCGGCTGGTCGACCCCAACGTCGTCTCGCGCACCTTCCAACAGTTCGAGGGCCTGCGGCAGTACTACGCGTTCCCGGACACCCTCGACGTCGACCGCTATGTCATCGACGGCAAGGCGGCCGACTCGGTCGTGGCGGTGCGTGAGCTGCGCCTCGACGGTGTCCCGACGGCCCAACGGAACTGGGTCAACGACCACACGGTCTACACCCACGGATACGGCTTCGTCAGCGCCTACGGCGGCCAGCGCACGGCCGAGGGTGACCCGATCTTCTTCGCCGGCGGGCTCGGGTCCACCTCCACCCCGCTGGGCAGCTACGAGCCGCGCGTCTACTTCGGCGAGGAGTCGCCGGACTACTCCGTCGTCGGGGCTCCCTCGGGCGCGGCACCGCGCGAGTTCGACTATCCCGACGACAAGGGGGCCGGTGGGCAGCAGAACACGACGTATGCCGGCAAGGGCGGCGTCGCGATCGGCTCCTTCTTCCGCCAGCTCATGTATGCGATCAAGTACCGCGAACCCAAGCTGATCCTCTCGGACCAGGTCACCGGCGCCTCGCGACTGCTCGACCACCGTTCTCCCAAGGAACGGGTCGAGCGGGTCGCGCCGTGGCTGACCCTCGACGGCAACATCTACCCGGCCGTGGTGGACGGCCGGATCCAGTGGATCGTCGACGGCTACACGATGACCAACCGGTATCCGAACAGCCGCCTGACCGATCTCGCCGACGCCACGTCGGACTCGGTCAACGAGCAGTCCAGCGTCGTCAACGTGGTGAGCGGCCAGGTCAACTACGTCCGCAACGCGGTCAAGGCGACGGTCGACGCCCACGACGGCACGGTCAAGCTCTATGCCTGGGACACCAAGGACCCGCTGCTGGCCGCCTGGGGCAGGACCTTCCCGGGCACGGTCCGTCCCCTCTCGGAGATGTCCTCGGGGCTGATGTCGCACGTGCGCTACCCGCAGGACCTGTTCAAGATCCAGCGGCAACTGCTGACCAAGTACCACGTGACCGAGCCGGACTCGTTCTACACCGGTCAGGACTTCTGGCGGGTGCCCAAGGATCCGACCCACGCGACCCAGGACCAGCCGGCCTACTACCAGTCGCTGGCCATGCCGGGCCAGAGCGCGCCGACCTTCTCGTTGACCACGACCTTCATCCCGACCGGTGCGGGCCGCGAGATCCTCCGGGGGTTCCTGGCGGTCGACGCCGACGCCGGCGCGACCGCCGGATCACCCTCGAGCGACTACGGCACCCTGCGGTTGCTCGAGCTGCCGCGCGCGACCTCGGTCGATGGGCCGGGCCAGGTGCAGAATCAGATCGAGGTGTCGACGGCGCCGTCGATGAGCCCGCGGGAGTCACTCAACCTGAGCCAGTTCATCGCCCAGAACCGCCAGTCCGGCAAGGAGTTGACGTTCGGCAACCTGCTCACCCTGCCCGTCGGCGGTGGGCTGCTGTACGTGCAGCCGATGTACGTCCAGGCCTCCCGGGAGGGCGGGTCCTTCCCCCAGATCAAGGCGGTCGCCGCGGTCTTCGGCAAGAAGGTCGCGTGGGGCGAGACCCTCGACCAGGCGCTCGACGGGCTCTTCGGGGGCAACTCCGGGGCCACCTCGGGTCAGGGCACCCCGGGCTCCGGCTCGTCCGGTCAGCCGACGCCGGACGGTGGCACCGTCTCGCCGACGGCGGCGTTGGCCGCGGCCATCGCCGAGGTCCAGGCGGCGTATGCCGCGGGGCAGGAGGCGCTCAAGACCGGGGACTTCACGGCCTACGGCGCGGCCCAGAAGCGGCTCGAGGCGGCGATCGCCAAGGCGACGGCCGCGGCCGCGGCGTTGCCGACCGGAGGGACCGGCGACGCCGTCGCCCCGTCGGCGACGCCCTCGGCGTCGGCCAGCCCGTGACGCAGGGCGATTTGGAGCGGCGAACGATCGTCACGTAGTCTCATCGGACCGAGCAGCCGCAAGGTTGTTCACTCGACGCGGGGTGGAGCAGCTCGGTAGCTCGCCGGGCTCATAACCCGGAGGTCGCAGGTTCAAATCCTGTCCCCGCTACGACGCGAAGCGCCCGGGCCCTTGAGGGGCCCGGGCGCTTGGTCGTGATCGGCGGGCTTTCCTCGGATGGCGCGACGGGCACTGTGTCGCCATGCTCCGGCCACGCCGATGTGACGTGTGGGGCGAAGGTGACTCGTGGGGCGGGAGTGCTGAGACGTTGCCAAGGTGTCACCCCCGGCCGTGGCGTGATGCGTCGCAAACGGTCACGCTGTGGTGAGCGGACGACATACAGTCGGAGACGGACGGCCGTGAGGTCGACGACAGGGTGGCAAGGGGGTGTGGCGTGACCCGAGGTGGTCTGGGCGCGGTGCGCGACGGCGCGGTAGGGGCGATGGGAGCCCTCGTCCTCGCTGCGTTCGTGCTGTTGCCTGCCGCCCCCACACCCGTCCCCGCGGTTCTGCTCGTCGGGCCGGCGTCGGTCACCACCGTCCACGCCCCGGAGGAGGCTCTGGTCATCCCCCTGGAGCCGGTGTGGGGACCTGACAACAGCTCACCGGGTCCCGAGGCTCCGGGGGAGGCGACCCGCTCCCGACGCATCGTGGGTGCCGAGGACTCCGGCCTCGACCCCTTCACCGAGGACGAGTTCGCTGGCCACGGGGGTCCGTCCTCCCTGGCCGGACAGATCCACCTCCGACAGGCCTACCACCGCGCTGCCGCCGCCATGCCGGCCACCTGTCATCTCTCACCCGCCCTGTTGGCCGCGATCGGTCAGGTCGAGTCGGGCAATCTTGGTGGTCGCCTGGTCGGCGCCGACCACGTCGTGCGCCCGCCGGTCCTCGGGCCGCCGCTGACCGGCGGCGCATACGCCAACATCCCCGACACCGACGGCGGGCGGCTCGACGGGTCCAGCGTCTACGACCGGGCGGTCGGCCCGATGCAGTTCATCCCCTCGACGTGGGCCACCTCGGGTCGCGACGGTGACAACGACGGCGTGGCGGACCCGCAGAACGTCTACGACGCCGCCCTCTCGGCCGCCGGGTACCTGTGTGCCGGCGGGCGAGACCTCGCGCGGGCGGCGGACCTGACCGCCGCGCTCTGGTCGTACAACGCCTCGACCGAGTATGCCGCGGTCGTCCGCGGGTGGTTCGCCTACTTCCTGGGGCGCGGCCTTTCGGACCTTGGGTCGACCGCGCAGGTCGTCGAGACCCCGGCGCCCCATGCGGCCACGCCTTCACCGACGGCCACGCCCTCACCGACGGCCACGGCGTCTCCGACCGCCACACCCACGGCTTCTCCGAGGCCGTCGGTCACAAAGTCCCCGACCGCCTCGCCCAGCCCATCGGCGACCACCTCGTCGTCGGCCCCTCCGACGTCGACGCAAGCGCCGTCTCCGACCAGTTCGCCGTGCACGAGTGACACCCGGTCGCCGTCGTCCCCGGCCAGTCCTTCACCCACGCCGTCCGACACCGCCACCCCCACACCGACCTCCACATCCAGCCCGACCTCCACATCCAGCCCGACGGCCACGTCGACGCCGACCGTCACGCCGAGCGCCTGCCCGACCCCGTCGCCCTCCACCGGCGGGTCCACCTCGCCCTCCGCGAGTCCCTCGCCGGTCCCCTCGCCGAGCCTGACGGCGGCCATCGGAAGCGTCACCAGGCCGACACCCACGGCCAGCGCCCCCAGTCCCACCGTCACTGCCTCGGGGGCGCCCTCGGGGGGGAGCGCCTCGGCGTCCGACCCGTCCTCGTCGCAGCCCCAGCAGACCGCGACCCCCTGACCGCCTTGCCCGCGGCCGCCGCCCGCGCGCGGCCCCGTCTAGGGTGTGCGCATGCCCCTGGACTATTCGTTGTACGAGCGTGTGCTCGACAACGGGCTGCGCGTGGTCGTCGCCCCCGACCACCTGGTGCCCTCGGTGGCGCTGAACCTCTGGGTCGGCGTCGGGTCGCGCCACGAGGCACCCGGACGCACCGGTTTCGCCCACCTCTTCGAGCACCTCATGTTCCAGGGGTCTCGCTCGGTGCGGTCCGGTGAGCACTTCGAGGCGCTGATGGCGGTCGGGGGGCGACTCAACGCGACGACCTGGTTCGACCGCACCAACTACTTCGAGACCGTGCCGACCGGGGCCCTCGACCTGGCCCTCTGGCTCGAAGCGGATCGACACGGCCACCTCCTGGATGCGGTCACCCAGGAGAACCTCGACAACCAGCGCGACGTGGTCAAGGAGGAAAAGCGCCAGCGCTACGACAACGTCCCCTACGGCCTGATGCTGCCGGACCTGTATGCCGTGCTCTTCCCGGCGGGACACCCCTATCACCACGCCACCATCGGCTCCATGGAAGACCTCGACGCGGCGACGCTCGCCGACGTGCACGCGTTCTTCCGTCGCTGGTACGGCCCGAACAAGACGGTCCTCACCGTGTGTGGAGACGTGACCCCCGACGACGGGTTCGCCGCGGTGGAACGGGCCTTCGGGCACCTGTTGCCGACGGCCGAACCCGATGGCCGCGCCCCGGCGACGCTGAAGCCCCTGGCCTCGACGGTGCGTTTCGACCGAGAAGCCGACGTGCCGCACGACCGGGTCACGATCGCGTTCCGGCTGCCCCCGGACCGGCAGCCCGGTTTCCTCCCGGCCGCTCTCGCCCTCGACGTGATCGGCGGGCTCTCCTCCTCGCGGCTCGTGCGGGCACTCGTTCGGGGCAGCCAGGAGGCGCTGTCGGTGCACGCGACCGCATGGGGACTGGTCGATGGAGCCTCGATCGGCTACCTCAGCATCGACGTCGCGCCGGAGGCGGACACCGACGCCGTCGTGGAGAAGGCATTGGCGGCGCTCGGCACGTTCGCGAGCGAGGGACCCACGCAGGAGGAGGTCGAGGCCGTGTCGGCCCAGAACGAACGGGCGTGGCTGTCCTCGCTGGCGGCCCTCGACGACCGCGCCGACACGATCAGCGCCGCCACCCTGCTGCACTCCGACCCGCAGTGGATCAACACGCACGCCGACGAGATCCTCGCCGTGACCGGACAGGAGATGGCCCTGGCGGCCGGACAGTTGCTCCGTCCCGAGCAGGCGGCCATCGTCGCCCACCGACGGCCCCGCGGGGTCGGTCCGTCGCCCGTGGCCGATGGACCCTCGCCGGCGACCGAGGGGGACGGCACGATCGTGTCGCCCCGGGCGGAGACACCATGACCGGACCCAGGCCCACCGTCGCCACCCCGCCCCCGTGGCGTCAGCCGCTGCCGACCCTCAGCGCGGTCGGCGACGGCCTCACCGTCGCCGCCCTCGACCTCCCTGGCCAGCCGGTGGGCGCGGTGCGGCTCGTCATGCCGGTCAGCCTCGCCGAGGAGGTGGCCGGGTCGGAGGGCGCGACCGCGATGATGGCGCGCCTGCTCGACGAGGGGTGCGCCGGGCACACGGCCGAGGACTATGCCCTCGCCCTGGAGCGCCGGGGAGTCGTCCTGGGCACCGGGGTCGTGGACGGCGCCGTGAGCGTCGATCTCGACGTGCCGGTTCGTCGGCTCGCCGACGCCCTCGAGCTGCTCCGCCTGGCCGTGTGCGAACCCACGTTTCCCCAGGACCAGATCGACCGGATCGTGCGGAGTCGCGTGGCCGAGATCGCCCACGAGTCCGCGTCGGCCCCGCATCGTGCCGCCCGGGAGATGACCAGGTCGCTGTGGGCAGCGGACACTCGTTCGTGCGTTCCCGTGGCGGGGACGGTCGAGTCGGTGGAGTCGTTGGCCAGGCCGGACCTGCTCGCCCGGCACGCACGACTCGGGCCGTCTCGGGCCACGCTCGTCGTCGCCGGGCAGCTGACCGGCATCGACGTCGCCGGCCTGGTCGGGGCCACGTTCGCCGGTTGGAGCACGGGCGGGCTCCCTCCGGTGATCCAGCCCCCCAGGCCCGCGGGGACCGGCCCGCGGGTCGTGCTGGTCGACCGTCCGGGCTCGGTGCAGAGCGAACTCCTCGTGGCCACTCCTGCGCCCGGCCGCGCCGACGGGCACTGGGCGGCTTTCCCAGTGCTCGCCTACCTCCTCGGCGGGTCGCCCAACGCTCGGATCGACGCCGTGTTGCGCGAGGAAAAGGGCTGGACCTACGGACTGCGCTGCGGGATGAGGCCGCGGGTCCGGGGGGGATCGTTCGTGGTGAGCGGGTCGGTTCGTGCGGACGTGACCGCGCCGGCGCTCGAGAGTTTGGTCCAGATCCTCGACTCGGTGGCGGCCGGCTTCGCGGCGGCCGAGGTGTCCGGCGGGGTCGACTTCATCACGCGGGCCACTCCCGGACGATGGGCCACGGCCGACGTCGTCGCCGATGAGACGGCGGCCCTGGCCATGGAGGGACTGCCGTGGGACTTCCCGGCCCAGACGGTCGACGCCATGCTTCGCCTCACCCCCGATGACCTCGCTGCGGCCTGGGCCAGGATCGCCGCCCAGGACCGCGTGATCGTCGTCGTCGGAGACGCGCAAGCGCACGCGCAGGCCATTGGTGCGCTCGGGCTGGGGGAGGTCGACGTCCTTCCCGCCTGAGCAATCCTTCGTGTGCTTGGATGACGGACATGAGCCCAGCAGGCGGGCGCGGGCGACGCAGGTCCGCCGGCCCCGAGGAGATTCTGGCCGTCGCCAAGACCCACGCCGTCCGCGATGGCTGGCGAGCCGCTCGGGTGCAGGCCATCGCCGCCGAGGTGGGGATCAGTCGACCCACTCTCTACAAGGAGTACCCGAGCAAGCGGGAGCTCGGCATCGCCCTGGTCCGCGACGAGAACGCCCGGATCATCAGGGACATGACTGAGGCGATCGTGGGTGCGAGGGACATCGCCGAAGGACTCGAACGGGGAATCCGATTCGCGCTCGACGAGGCGGTCAACAACCCGCTGCTGGCCATGGTCCTGCGCGAGGACGGCAGCGGCGAACACTCGCTGATGGCGACCATCTCCGCGGGCCCGGACACCATCGTTCCGCTGGCCGTCGAGGCGACCACCGAGCTCCTCGGCCTGGGGCGGCCCGACCTCAGCCCGGAGCGGCTCGCGTTCGTCGGCGACACCGTCGTCCGCCTGACCTTCAGCCACGCCCTGCTGCCCGGCGGGCTGCCCCATGACGAACTCGCGCGCCGGATCGCCGGGCTCGGGATGGCGATGCTCGACGCGCGCTGACGCGAAGGTCGGCCGACCGACGCCGGCGGTCCCCGGCGGGGCCGGTCACGTATGCCGTGGGTTTCGCCCTCGGGTCAGAGCCCGATCCGGGCCAGCACCTCGTCGTGGAGCAGGCCGTTGGTGGCCAGGGCGTTGCCCCCGAACGGGCCGTCCTGACCGGTGAGCGAGGTGAACCGCCCCCCGGCCTCCGTGACGATGGGCACCAGAGCGGCCATGTCATAGAGGTTGAGTTCGGGTTCGGCGGCGATGTCGATGGCTCCCTCGGCGAGCAACATGTAGGACCAGAAGTCGCCGAATCCCCTGTCCCGCCAACAGGTTCGGGCGAGGTCGAGCACCGCCTCGGTGCGTCCAACGGCATCCCAGCTGGTCACGCTGGCCAACGACAGTGAGGCGTTCCGGAGGTCGGCGACCTTGGAGACCTGGAGCCGGGAGGCCGAGGTGAGGCTGCGGCCGGCCCAGGCACCGGACCCGGTGGCCGCCCACCACCGTCGACCCAGGGCCGGGGCGGCGACCAGTCCGACGACCGGGTCCTCCCCATCGACCAGGGCGATGAGGGTTCCCCACACCGGCACCCCTCGGACGTAGTTGTGGGTGCCATCGATGGGGTCGACCACCCATCGCCGCTGGCCCTGCCCGCTCGGGGCGAACTCCTCGCCGATGATCCCGTCCCGAGGACGGCTCCGGGCCAACTGGCCCCTGATGATCTCCTCGGCGGCCCGATCGGCGTCGCTGACCAGACTGAGGTCGGGTTTCGCCTCGACCACCAGGTCGAGGGCGCGGAAGCGGCCCAGGGTCACCCGCTCGGCGGCATCGGCGAGGACGTGGGCCAAGCGCAGGTCATCGTCATAAGCGGTCACGGAAGGCCACGCTAGCGCCCCGGCGGCGGGGGTTACTCGAACGTCACAATCGGGTCTCGTCTGCCCGTCGAACTACCGCAGCGGGCCGGATGTCGACTTATATGGGAAGAGCGCGTCGTTCGTCGACGTCGTGGTGGGTGCCCGACCGGGCGACCTGACGAAATGAGCCATCTCATCATGGTGGTGGCAACCAACACAGGAGGACATCCATGCGGGGAACCACTCGCACGGTGGCCGTGGCGGCGATTTCTGCCGCGGCCCTGCTCGCAGCCGGTTGTGGCAGCGGCAGCAGTGACACGGGAAGCAGTTCAGATGCGGGCAAGCAGGGCGGCGAGATCACGATCCGCGGCTGCAACCCGGAGAACCCGCTGGTCCCGAGCAACACCACCGAGACCTGTGGCGGCAACGTCGTCGACGCCTTCGCGGCCAAACTCGTGCACTACAACGCCGAGGACGCGAAGCCCGAGATGGACATCGCCGAGTCCATCGAGACGACCGACAACCAGAACTTCACCGTCAAGATGAAGAAGGGTTACAAGTTCCAGGACGGGACCGAGGTCAAGGCCAAGAACTTCGTCGACGCGTGGAACTACGCGGCCGCCGGCAAGAACGCGCAGTCCTCGGGCTACTTCATGGAGCCGATCGAGGGCTACGGCGACACGCAGTGCACCGGTGACGGCGACGACCCGTGCGCCGGCGCTGGCGCGGCCAAGGCCGAGACGATGACCGGTCTGGCCGTCAAGGACGACTACACCTTCACGATCAAGACCACGGAGAAGGTCTCGAACCTCCCCGTGCGCCTGGGCTACTCCGCCTTCTCCCCGCTGCCCGACTCCTTCTTCAAGGACCCGGCCGCCTACGGTGAGAAGCCGATCGGTGCCGGCCCCTACCAGGTCGAGTCGTGGACCAAGAACCAGTCGATCGTCCTGAAGAAGTTCGCGGACTACTCGGGCAAGTTCGGTGGTCACCTCGACAAGATCACCTTCAAGATCTACCAGGACAGCGACGCGGCCTACAACGACGTGATCGCCAACCAGCTCGACATCACCGATGAGATCCCGACCTCGGCGATGATCGACGACAAGTACAAGACCGACCTTCCGGACCGCAACGCCCAGAAGGCCACCGGTGTCATCCAGACGATCACCTTCGCCCCGGTGGCGACGGACCCGACCCTGAAGAACACGAAGGTTCGTCAGGCGCTCTCGCAGGCCATCAACCGCGAGGAGATCATCAAGCAGATCTTCAACAACACCCGGACGCCCGCCACGGGCTGGGTCTCCCCGGTCGTCGACGGCTACAAGGCCGACGCGTGCGGTGAGTGGTGCAAGTTCGACGCCGCCAAGGCCAAGGCCAACCTGACCGCTGCTGGTGGCTACACCGGCACGCTCACGCTGTCCTACAACGCGGACGCGTCGCACAAGGACTGGACCGAGGCGGTCTGCAACTCGATCAAGAACGCGACCGGCGTTGACTGCCAGGCCACGGGCGTCGTCGACTTCAAGACGTTCCGCGGCATGATCAAGAAGCGCGAGATGAAGGGCATGTTCCGCACCGGCTGGCAGATGGACTACCCGTCGATCGAGAACTTCCTCGCTCCGATCTTCAAGACCAAGGCCTCGTCCAACGACGGCGACTACAGCAACCCGGCCTTCGACAAGCTCCTCGTCGAGGCTGCCGCTGCGACCGACGCCGCCACGGCCAACGCCAAGTACCAGGAGGCCGAGAAGCTCCTCGCGACCGACTTCCCGTCGATCCCGATGTGGTACGGCAAGACGACCATGGGTTGGTCCGACAAGGTCACCAACGTGAAGATCACCGCCTTCGGCACGATCGACCTCCCGTCGGTCTCGATGAAGTGATCCACCGCTGATCCGGCCCTCGGGCCATGATCGGAGCAGTCGGCCTGCCAGCGACGCTGGCAGGCCGACTGTCGTCGGGGCCGGGGCCGGGGACCGCCCGGGCGGACCGGGGTATGCCGGCCAGCCGGCATACCCCGGAGAGCCGGCATACCCCGGAGAGCCGGCAAACGCCGGAGAGCCGGCGGGCGACCGCCCTCGGACGCCATTCGCACCCCACGCGGTGGGGCCTGGCGTGAATTGCCCCGGTGACCGGCGAGGCGGCGCGTGCGCCACCGCGTATCGTTCGCTAGGTTTCCCCTGAACACAGCATGACTTCTCGACCCACGGACGATGTCGTCCGGCCACCGCCGGAGCAGGTGCCGTCCACCGAACCGATGCCCGCCCGTGACCGCGGGGGCAGACTCGACAAGGAGGTGACCCGTGGGCACTTACATCATCCGGCGCGTGCTGCAGATGATCCCCGTGCTCCTCGGGGCGACGTTCCTCATCTTCACCATGGTCTTCGCCCTGCCGGGCGACCCGACCGATGGCAAATGTGGCGAACGGCCCTGTCCGGCGGCCTACGTGGCCAAATACCGCGCCGAACACAACCTGGATGACCCGTTGCTCGTCCAGTACGGCAAGTACCTCGGCAAGTTGGCGCAGGGCGACCTCGGGACGAACTACAACGGGTACTCGGTCAACACCGACCTCAAGCAGCGTTACCCGGTCACCGCCAAGCTGGCGATCGTCGCCATCGTCTTCGAGGTCGTGATCGGCATCGCGGCCGGTGTGCTGACCGGTGTGCGCAAGGGGGGGTTCCTCGACAACCTGGTCCTGGTGTCGACGCTGGTCGTGATCTCGATCCCGATCTTCGTCATCGGTGCCCTGGGCCAGTACTTCCTCGGGGTACGGCTGGGCTGGTTCCCGGTCACGGTGTCCTCGAAGGCGACCTTCTACGAACTCATGCTGCCCGGCATGGTGCTCGGTGCCCTCTCGGTGGCCTACGTGTCCCGGCTGACCCGGACCAACCTCGTCGAGAACCTGCGGGCGGACTACGTGCGGACGGCGATCGCCAAGGGCCTGACCAAGCAACGCGCGATCGGCCTGCACGCCCTGCGCAACTCGCTCATCCCCGTCGTCACCTTCATCGGGTTCGACTTCGGTGGCCTGCTCGGCGGTGCGATCGTCACCGAGCGGATCTTCAACATCCAAGGAGTAGGCGGCTACATCTACCGGGGCATCCTCAACCGTGACGGGGTTGCCGTCGTCGGGGCCGTGACGATGCTCGTGCTCGTCTATCTCGTCGTCAATCTCATCGTGGACCTGCTCTACGGTGTCCTCGACCCCAGGATCAGCCATGACTGAGCCCGCCATCGCCGCCGCCCCGGAGCCCGTGGTCTCCGCTCTCGACGCACGAGGTGACGTGGGCGAGGCCCGCTCCCTGTGGTCCGACGCCTGGCGCCAGATGCGCCGCAACCCGATGTTCTGGATCTCCGCGGTGATGATCGCGGTGTTCGTCATCATGGCGATCTTCCCGAGCCTGTTCACGAGCATCGACCCGGCGCACGCGATCCTGGAGAAGTCCCGGCAGAAGCCCAGCGGCGACGCCTGGTTCGGCCGCAACATCCAGGGCTACGACATCTATTCGCGCTGCATCTACGGGGCCCGTGCCTCGATCCTCGTCGGTCTGCTCACCACGATCGCGGTCGTTCTCGTCGGTGGGGCGATCGGGGTCTTCGCCGGCTACTCCGGCGGCCTGGTCGACACGCTGCTCTCGCGCCTGGGTGACGTCTTCTTCGCCATCCCGCTGCTGCTCGGCTCGATCATCGTGCTCGTCTCGCTGCCCCGGTCGAACAACTACTGGTACGTCATCTTCAAGGTCGTGCTGGCCCTGACCGTGTTGGGCTGGCCGAGCATCGCCCGACTCATGCGCAGCAGCGTCATCCAGGTCAAGCCGAACGACTACGTCCAGGCCGCCCGGGCCCTGGGCGCCAGCCCGTGGCGGGTGATCCGCTCGCACATCCTGCCCAACGCGTTGGCCCCGGTCATCGTCGTGTCGACGATCAACCTCGGTGGCTACATCGCGGCGGAGGCCACCCTGTCATTCCTCGGCATCGGCCTGCAGTCGCCGGCGATCTCGTGGGGCATCGACATCAGCGCCGCGATCGTGGGGCTGCGTACCACGCCGCACATGCTGATCTTCCCCTCGCTGTTCCTGTCCCTGGCCGTGCTGGCCTTCATCATGTTGGGTGACGTCGTGCGCGACGCCCTCGACCCGAAGAACCGGTGAGGGTGCGACGGTGAGCCAGACAACCAAGCCCACGGCGCCGACGTCGCAGTACGTCCCCCAGGACGGCCTGCTGCTCGACGTGGACGACCTCTTCGTCGAGTTCCACACCGAGGAGGGCGTCGCCAAGGCGATCAACGGGGTCTCGTTCCAGCTGCACCAGGGGGAGACCCTGGCGATCCTCGGCGAGTCCGGGTCCGGCAAGTCGGTGACCGCGCAGGCGATCATGGGCATCCTCGACATGCCGCCGGCCAAGATCCCCAAGGGCGCCATCCGCTACTGCGGCCAGGACCTGCTGACCATGCCGGAGGAGCAGCGGCGCAAGACCCGCGGCCCGGAGATCTCGATGATCTTCCAGGACGCGTTGTCCTCGCTCAACCCGGTCTTCCCGGTGGGGTGGCAGATCGCCGAGATGTTCCGCGAGCACCGTGGCCTGAACAAGACCGATGCCCTCGCCCAGGCGATCCGGCTCATGGAGCGGGTCAACATCCCGGCGGCCCGCGACCGGGTCAAGGCGTATCCGCACCAGTTCTCCGGGGGGATGCGCCAGCGGATCATGATCGCGATGGCGATCTCGCTCGACCCGGCCGTCCTGATCGCCGACGAGCCGACCACCGCACTCGATGTCACCGTGCAGGCCCAGATCATGGCGCTGCTCGAGGAGTTGCAGGCCGAGCGCCAGATGGGGTTGATCCTCATCACGCACGACCTCGGGGTCGTCGCCGACGTCGCGGACCGGATCGCCGTCATGTATGCCGGCCGGCTGGTCGAGACCGCGGACATCCTCCCGCTCTACGCCGACCCGGCGCACCCCTACACCCGAGGGTTGCTCGAGTCGATCCCGCGCCTGGACCAGAAGGGGCAGACCCTCGCGGCGATCGGTGGGCTTCCGCCCAACCTGCTGCGCATCCCCGAGGGTTGCGCCTTCCACCCCCGGTGCCGGATGGCCCAGGACATCTGCCGTGAGGAGCGCCCCGTGCTGCGGGAAGTGGTCGAGGGTCGGTTCAGTGCGTGCCACTTCGCCGAGGAGGTCATCGATGCCTGAGGTCATTCTCGAGGCGCACGATCTGGTCAAGTACTACCCGATCAAGACGGGCGTCATGCGGCGCACGACCGGCCAGGTCAAGGCGGTCGACGGGGTCACCTTCGAACTGCACAAGGGCGAGACCTTGGGCATCGTGGGGGAGTCGGGGTGTGGCAAGTCCACCCTCGGTCGACTCCTCATGCGGCTCGAGGAACCGACCTCGGGCAAGGTCATCTTCCAGGGCCAGGACTGGCACTCGGCCAGCGGGGCCGAGATGCGCAAGATCCGCCGTGACATCCAGATCGTGTTCCAGGACCCGTACACGTCGCTGAACCCCCGGATGACCGTGGGCGACATCATCGGCGAGCCGTTCGAGATCCACAGCGAGGTCGTGCCCAAGGGCGGACGCCGGCGCCGGGTCCAGGACCTGCTCGACCTGGTCGGCCTGAACCCCGAGCACATCAACCGCTACCCGCACCAGTTCTCCGGCGGTCAGCGCCAGCGGATCGGCATCGCGCGAGGCATCGCGCTCAACCCGAAGGTGCTCATCTGCGACGAGCCGGTGTCGGCCCTCGACGTGTCGGTCCAGGCCCAGGTCGTCAATCTGATGGAGAAACTCCAGGACGAGCTGGACCTCGCCTACGTGTTCATCGCCCACGACCTGTCGGTGGTTCGACACATCTCGGACCGGGTCGGGGTCATGTACCTCGGCAAGCTGGCCGAACTCGGCACCGAGGACGAGGTCTACCAGCACCCGACCCATCCCTACACGCAGGCGCTCCTGTCGGCCGTTCCGGTGCCCGACCCGCGGCTGCGGGGCAAGCGGGAGCAGATCGTGCTCGTCGGCGACGTCCCGTCGCCGGCGAACCCGCCGAAGGGCTGCCGGTTCCACACCCGCTGTTGGAAGGCGCAGGACATCTGCAAGGTCGAGGTGCCCGCGTTGATCGACCGGCCGGACGGTGAGGGCGTGCACCGCAGTGCCTGCCACTTCGCCGAGCCGCGCGCCGTCGTCGTCACCGTCGACGTGAGCCGCAGCGAGCCGGAGCATCGGTTCGCCACCACCGAGGTCGTCGACGGCGCCGCCTCGGCGGTGGCCCCCGCGCCGCTGCCCGCACCCGAGCCCGACGGCGGCGGGGAGCGCCCACCCGTGGCCTGACCCTGGACCCACCCGTGACCCCCCTCTTGGTCGAGTGAGCGCGAATCGCCCGGGATGCGTACGCATCCCGGGCGATTCGCGCTCACTCGACCGGGGGTGGGGTCAGTCGGGCGGGGGTAGGGGTCACGCGACCAGGGATTGGGGGTCAGTCGGGCGGGTGGGCGCGCGAGCGCAGCAGGCGGCGCAGGGACTCCAGTCGCGACGGCCCGGCCGACCCCGCGTGCCCGTCGGCGACCCAGACATCGAGCCCACACTCGGCCTCGTCGTGGCTACAGCCGCGGGGGCAGGTCTGCGTGCCGGGTTCGAGATCGGGGAAGTGGGTGATGATCCGCGCCGGGTCGACGTGGGCCAGCCCGAAGGTGCGCACCCCGGGGGTGTCGACGACCCAGCCACGCCCGTCGGGCAGCGGGAGCGCGATGGCCGACGTCGAGGTGTGCCGTCCCCGCCCCGTCACGTCGTTGACGTCACCCGTGGCCCGCAGGGCGGAGGGCACGAGCGCATTGACCAGGGTGGACTTGCCAACACCAGAGTGACCGACCAGAACGCTGGTGTGGCCGGTCAGTGCGTCGAGCAGCGGGTCCAGGCCGCCGGCATCGAAGGTCGCGCGCGTCGTGACCACCCAGGGGACGTCGAGTGGGGCATAGGCGGCGAGGAATTCGGCCGGGTCGGTGAGGTCGGCCTTGGTGAGCACGAGCAGCGGAGCCAGCCCGGCGTCATACGCCGCGACAAGGCACCGGTCGATCAGCCGTGGGCGGGGCGCCGGATTGGTCAACGCCGACACGATGACGAGTTGGTCGGCGTTGGCCACGATGACCCGCTCGACCGGGTCGGTGTCGTCCGCGGTGCGTCGCAGCACGGTCCGGCGGTCGAGGATGCGCACGATCCGGGCGAGGCTGCCCTCAGATCCGGTGGTGTCACCGACCAGGCCGACCTCGTCACCCACGACGATGCCCTTGCGCCCCAGCTCGCGGGCGCGCATCGCGGTGATCGCCCGGTTCGAGTCGTCGAGGAGGAGCACGGCATACCGTCCACGGTCCACGCCGATCACCATGCCCGCGACGGCGTCCTCGTGCCTGGGTCGGTCCTTGGTCCGTGGCCGACTGCCGCGGCGGGGCGGTCGGATCCGCACGTCCGACTCGTCATAGCTGGATGCCGCCCGAGCCATCTCAGCCGCCCCCGGGGGTCCCCGGAGCGAGTGGGGACCCGTTGAGCATGGCGTCCCACAGGTCGAGGAAGGAGGGAAGGGTCTTGCCGACCGTGCCCGCGTCCTCCACGACCACCCCTGGCACGGCAAGGCCGAGCACCGCCGCGGCCATCACCATGCGATGGTCGGAGTACGTGCGAAAAAGCCTGCCCTGCAACGGCGCTGGCGTGATGGACAACCCGTCGTCGGTCTCCTTCACGACAGCGCCGAGACCGTTCAGCTCGGTGGCCAGGGCCGCCAGTCGGTCGGTCTCGTGGCCGCGGATGTGGGCGACCCCCCGGATGACGCTCGGGGAGTCGGCCAGGGCCGCAAGGGCGGCGATGACAGGGGTGAGCTCGCTCGCCTCGTGCAGGTCGACGTCGACTCCGAGCACCGCGCCGGTCCCGCGCACGGTC
>WBZS01001644.1_pt1 | contig 16828 bp, 13 predicted proteins | sample 5204201 | NCBI WGS metagenome assembly WBZS01 (sample SAMN12344357, study PRJNA552823) | activated sludge metagenome | biome: Activated sludge suspended growth; feature: Nitrification reactor; material: Wastewater; isolation source: activated sludge from nitrification reactor of wastewater...
GAAACCCAGCAATATTCTGCTCGAAGGCCCCGACCTTGCCACTGCACGCCTTACGCTCCCTCAGTACGTACCTAAAATCGCGGATTTCGGATTAGCTAAAGTGCTGGACGAAACCGAGGGTGAAACGGTTTCGCGCACGATACTTGGCACGCCTGAATACATGGCGCCGGAACAAGCCGAAGGTCAACGGATGATCGGGCCCGGAGCTGATGTCTATTCACTAGGCTGTATTCTTTATGAGCTTTTGACGGGTGCTGCTCCCTTCGCCGGCTTCACAGGCCTTGAGATTCTTCGGCGCTCGGCGACGCACGAGATTCCTCCCGTTCGCAAAATTCGCCCGTCGGTCGCCCGCGACCTCGAAGCCATCTGTTTGAAATGCCTGGAGAAAAGGCCCGATCATCGTTATTTGAGCGCCGCCGACTTGGCTAGCGATCTGACCCGTTTTCTCAAGGGGGAATCTACCGAGGCGAGGCCGCTCTCGTTCGTCCGCCGAGTAACCCGGTGGATCGCTCGGAATCGCCTGATTTCTTCGTTGCTTTGTTTGGTGGCGTTGATACCGTGTCTGATCACGATGGGTTTGATCATTCATGACCGCCAACTTCAAACCCTGAACGAGAATCTCGCGGAAACGGTTCAACGAGAAAGGAAGTTCGCGAAGGCCGCCTTGGAGTCGCAAAGGCTGGCCGATGACCGAAGAATCAAAGCCGAGACTCAGGCCTATGCCGCGGAATTGGCGTTGGCAGCCGACTACTTCAGGGAAAATCGCCTGGGATTGATGGGCGAGGTGTTAGCGAAGCACCGCGATCCAGGTGAATACGACCCGCGCGAGTTTATTTGGCGGTTCCTTTGGAAGGAAGGCGATCGGCTACGGTGGTTTCGCGCGGGCAATTTTGAGGTCGACGATCTCGCGTTTTGCTCGGATCTTCATTGTTGGATCTTTGCCAGGGGTGATGGCCGATTCGCCGCGTTGGATCAGGTCGCCTTGAAAGTCACGAACGTTTGGCATGCGGGGCTAAAAGAACCAACCTGTGTGGCCCTTAGCACCAAAGGAGACCGGGCTTTCGTTGCCTCCTGGAAGTCCCACCAATCCGTGGCCATGGGAACGTGGAATGCAAATCAAGGAGCGTTCACCTTTCGCCATCGAAAGGGCCGATCGGCAGAGCCATGCTATTTTCAGATGTCCGCCGACGGGCGTTTCTGGATGGAAAGCGACGAAACCCATGCGGCGACAACGACGATCCGTGAATCGGCGACCGATCGCGACATGGTGACGTGGACGAATCCGAAATATGTCGCCACCGCATTCGCCGTCAACGCGGATCAAACCGCCTGGGCCGTCGCGTATCGCAAAACGGAGCCATCCCATCCAGGCCCGGTGGTCCAACTCCGCGTATACGGGCAGGATCGAACGACATTCCAGGAAATGGACGAGCCGAATAATATCGTGCATAACATGCAGTTTCTACCCGATGGGCGAAGGCTTGTTGTCGTTCCCTACCTTGGCAAGGCGACGCTACGCGACGTTTCCACGGGAAAAACCCTTCACGAATTCGCCTGCACCGCGGACCAGCACAAGGCAGTCGCGATTTCTCCGGACGGCAAACTGCTGGCGGGAATTCAGGACGATCGCGTGTGTCTGTTTGATCTTGAAACGGGATCGGCACTCCCGATTCACCACACCCCGGAAGCCGGTGTGCACAGCCTGGCATTTGGACCAGATCGTACGTTGGCCATCGGCGCCACCGATGGCATTGTCCGACTTTGGAAGCCTTTCTTCGACTCGGCTCCACGTGTCCTGCCCGCCCATGTTCCTTTGGAATGCTGGAGCGTGGCGTTCGATCCGCTGGGTCGGTGGTTCGCGACGGCGGGCGACGATCATCGCGTCAATATTTGGCAGCCGGGCGGAAAACTTCAAATGAGCAAAGCCGAGCATGGGTCGCTCGTGAGTTGCTTGTCCGTTTCCAAGGATGGGGCGTGGTTAGCTTCTGGTAGCTACGACGATCGTGTGATCTTGTGGAAAACCGATGACTTCACTCCCGCGAAAATCTTGAAAGGCCATCAGCACGACATTCGTTGCCTGGCTTTTTCCGAAGACGGGACCACGCTCGCCAGCGCCGGTCGCGATTTTGACATTCACCTTTGGGACACCGAGACGGGTGAACTCACGCGCAAGTTGCCGTTGCACACGCGCCAAGTGCGGGCCCTTGCTTACGCAGCAGGAAAGGAAATGCTTCTTTCCTGCTGTGACGACGGAAAGATCGGATTTTGGGATGCAAAGGATGGAAGACTATTGCATACCGAACAACTCTCCACGCAGACGTGGTGCCTGGCTGTATCGCCTGATGGCGCGATGGCCGTCGTCGGAACGAAAGATGGCGAATTAGCGTTCTTCGATTTGGGCCATTTCAAATCGGAGCCGATACGCCGGCATGTTTTATCGGGCATCCAACACCTCGCCATCAGCCCCGATGGAAAAACGCTCGCCACGGCATGCAAAGACCAGACGGTCCGCCTTTGGTTTAGGGTTTTCGTCTGACAACCAAACCCTGGCGGCTGCATTGCATGATGGAACGGTTGTTCAGTGGTCCGTGCGGTGATCCGTCATACTTGTCGACATGTCTGCTAACTTCGCCATTTTCTTAAATTCTTTGTCCGCTTTCTTAGAAAAAGACGCCTGATTAGGAAGCACGCTGTGCCTCGAGTTTGCCTTTCGCACTTGCGAAAGTGCATGCAGCACAAATGTCCTAAGTTCGACCAAAGATTCCATCCAGCGTCTTCGTTCGCCGAACCCTGACCGAGGTTTGATCCGTTGGGAATGCGAGTTCTTACTAAACATTATTTCCTCAACTTTTTAGCTCGGATGACAAAGGCCTATGCGCATGGACCGAGTCCGAGCGCCGGCGTGAGACGCTACCCAGCACCTGCGCACGGAGGTCAATGCAATCTACCGGTGAACAGCCTGAGCGGTATGAGCGGCACGAGATGATCGCAGGGGCATGCTCGCGGCGCTTGTAGCCCATTGGTTCACGGCTCTCTCGGAATCGGCGGCCCCACCTGCCCCAAATGGATCGCTCGTAGACAATCGCCGATCCGAGTCAGCCTTCATCCGTTTCCTTGAACGTCGTGGAGTGAATGATGGCGAGTGAGACTTCGACAACGTATTGGCGACTTCTTGCCTTGGTGGCGGACGGTAAACCAACCGCGATCGCTCCAGGTTCGGTGCTCACGGTCGACGGCGAACACTATTCGTTTGCGGTCAACGGCACCGTCTACCAAAAAGGCATCACGAAATTCGACGATTCAAAATCGCCCCGCGAATCCGAGGTCACCATCACGCAGGGCACGGGGAAGGGTAAGACGCTGCTGCAAATCTCGAAATTCGAAGACGACCTCTTGATCGCGTGTCTGGCGAAAGCGGGAGCGCCCCGGCCCACCGCGTTTCAGAGCACGCCGGGCAGCGGCAACACCCTCAGCGTTTGGATGAAGCTCAGCCCGGCGGAAGCGTCCCGACCTACGCACAATCCGTGGGCCCAGGCCCTGTTCATTGCCATGGTCTTTATCCTTGCGGGGGTCCTTTCAGGGATCAAACCGGAGCTCATGCCGTACCTGGGTGAGATCGGAGCGATCGCCGCCTGCGGGTTGTTGGTGGTCGTGGCCGTGTTGACGGTGTCGTTCTTCTGTCAATGGGGATGGCGTACAGGCTTCGTCCATGGCGTGTCGTTGGCGACGGGCTTACTGGTTTACATTGATCTGCGAAAAAGCCTGGAGCCAACGCTCTCTGATATCGGCGCGACCTTCGCCGCCGGCTCGACCGCCGTGATGGCTGCGCTCATCGTCAGCGGTGTCTTGGGATTGATCCTGAAGCCACGCGAAGCGTGACGGGCGACTGATACGAGGCCACCAAAGTTTGAATACGCTGGCAAACCGAATTGAGATACCACCGTTTCCGTAACCAAGGCTTACAGAAAAGGAAACCCATGACCGATCGATTGGACGCGATGGAAGCCCGTTTGCACCGGGCTGAGAAACTGAACCGCCGACTCTTTTGGTTGTTGTTGAGCTTGCCCGTGGTCGCATTAATCCTGGGCGCCCAGGGCCAGCAGGCAGCACTTCAGGGAAAACGCGTGGTGGCCCAGGAATTCGTCCTGACCGATGCCGACGGAAAAACACGCGCGACGCTGATGGCACTCAAAGACGGTGCTCATTTGGTTTTACAAGACAGCGACGGCAAGGCTCGCGTTCGCCTCGCTGCCAACGCCGAAAACGCCGGCCCGCTCCTGTTCCTCTACACCAAGAACGAACGCGTCGCATGGGCCGCCGGCCAAAACAAAGACAACGGCATCGGCTTCGTTGAATTTTTCAACGACGGCGAATGGAAAGGCGGCGTAGGCGGCAGCGCGTTCAAGAAATAACCGCACACAAATGAATCGAACCTCGCCCTCATAACGAATACTTTTCTCGCCTAGCTCTGAAAAAAGGTCGCCCATGTTTTGGAAGAAATGGCTTCGCCGATGGATGTCACCCAAGAAGACCGTTCACGTTCGGCGTGTGGTTCGCAGCGTTTTGGAACGTCTTGAAGACCGGACCACACCGGCCTACCTGGAGCCTGTGGGCACGCTCGACGTCACAGTCCGCGCTCGTAGTCTTGCACCGGAAGGCACTTCAGTCACTGGGCAGACGACCTTCGATCTGCTCGGTCAGCAAAACGCGAATGCGTCGGCCACATACGTTCACGAATCCGGGGGCATCGTCGATCCGAATACGTCGGGCGGTTACATCAACGTGTCAGCGACCATGGTCAATCAGCAGGGAGCTGGCCCCGGCCGTTGGGATTTTAATCCAACGAGCCTCCCCGGCTTCTTGTTGGAACCGGTCGATGTCGGCTTCGAGGTCAATACGGCGACGCCAATCGAGTTTCGGGTCGTGGCCGACACGGGCGAAACCACGGGTCAACCGGTCGATGTCACCCTGGCCGCGTCCGGTTTCGGCGACAACTTTTACAACTCGGGCGAGGGCGCCCCAGCGGCGATCGGAAACTTCATTAGCACCTATCGCGTTACAATCCATCATCAGGGCGTTTCCACTCCGCTCATCGACGAGACGCTCACTCTCGACCCATCCACCAGTGAACAGCGAGTTTCGCTGGAGGACAAGCAATTAACTTTCCGTGCTGCCGTCGGTCAGACGTTCACCCTGAATTTTGCCTTGTCGGGTAGTGGCACACACAATGCAGGAGCAGTCGGCGCGATCTTCTCCTTCACGCATCTCGCGACATCGGTTCCGCGCGCCATGCCGAGCCCGGGTGGTCCCTACACAATTTACGCCGACAATCCCTTGACCCTGGACGCCTCGAGTTCGACCGGGCACGACTCCGACGCCGTCTTCACCTGGGACATAAACGGCGACGGCCAGTTCGACGACGCGACAGGCATTAACCCGACCCTCACGCCGGAGACGCTGGCCGCGCTCGGAATCGCCGCGGCTGGCCAGAGTCATAATGTTTACGTGCGTGTTTTCGACGACGGCTTGCTGACGACCTCTGAGGCGACAACGCTAACGGTCGAGCCCGGCGCGACGCTCGACGTCACGACGACCGCCACCCAGAATATCGGCCTAAACGTATTCGGCCCGTACCTACCTGGCGTCGGCCTTGACGTCCCCATCATCGTGACCGCGACCGATCCAGGCGATCAAGTGTCCCACATTAAGTGGTCGCTTGGCGGGCAGACTGCGATCAGCCTCCCGCCCTCCGGGTCCGACACCTGGACTTTCACGGTCAACCCTGGGACATTGGCCGCCGACTCCCACACCTTGACCGTCACCGGCTACAACGCGGCAGGGCGGCTGATCAAGTCAGCGACCAAAAGTATTATTCTGCGCGTCGAGAAGCGACCGCTCACCCTGGCGGTCATGGCTACTTACCCTGGCGGTGGCCTGCTCGGGCTGACGGCACTCCGGTTCATCAAGGGCACGCCGCTCAACTTGGGCATCGGCGGAACCATCTTCGGCGTCCCGGCCTATTACGATAAGGTGCGAGTCGCGCTCGGAGGTCCAGCAGCGGCGGTCGCGGTATCAAGTGGGGCCGGCAGCCTCGGCTTTTCACTGGCCAAGGACGTCAACTCCTTAGCGATCGGCTCGAATTCTATTTCTATCTTCATTGGCACCGCCCCGCTAGCAAGCGTCAGCAGTCTGGCGATCACGCCGCCGTCCATTAGGTTGGTGGCCTCCCCCGCCTGGCTCCCTGCCACCAAGCTGAAGTTTAGCGCTACGCTAGGTGCCTATGTCTACGAAAAGGTCCAGTCGAAGTTCAGCGTCGCTTTGCCGAAGCCCCGCGTCAACACCGGACTCGCCTGGCTCGACACGAACCTCAACGCCCTCCTGACCCAATACTCTACCGGCGCGAGCCTTACACTCGGATACAGCCTCACGATTCCGGTAGCACTGGCGACCGCCCCGAAATTCACGGTCCACGACCTGGTCGCCACCGCCACCGTGCTGGGCAAGCTTGTATGGAATCAGCGGTTCACAACTGGGCACCTGATCGTCGGCGGAACCCTCAACCCCCAAACTCTAACGCCGACGACACTGGCGGCACGCCTTAAGCAATCGGTCACCGTAGGAAGCAAGACCTTCTTCGACCGGAAACTGACAATCCGGTACGACAAGGCTGAACCGTTGCTAGGAGTGACCGCGAGTCTGGGAGTGAAATTATCCGGAATGCTGAAGGCGAACGCCGGCTTGGTCATTGGCTGGAACGGGCGAGAACTGACCCTGATCTCGACGGGGACCTTCGTCACGCTGACTGCCATCCCACAAGCGACCGTCACGGCCAAGGCGATCGCGACATTCGCTCGCGGCTACCTCGGGACTGCGACCGCCCAAGCATTCGCGACGGTCAAGTTGACGGTGCAGGGGACCGTCAAGATCGGCGGCACGCTTGCGAAGCCCGCAATCTCAAGCAGATCGCTGACCGGAATCCTCAGCGGCAACTACGGGTACAAAATCGGTGCCCACAACGCGGTCACGAACAAGGACGTCCTGAAAGAGGACAACGATAAATTCGGCCCGATCAAGCTGTTCTAACGAATAAGGTGGCTGGCGAAAGCCGTGGGCCGAAAGGCCCACGGGTAGTGTTTTACCTGGTCCCCAGACAACCCGTGGGACTTTCGTCCCACGGCTTTGGGCACACAAAGTTTTGCGAGACTGACGCCGATCGGCGCAACGATAGTTTCTGTAACGGTCGGGCTGAAAGGTGAGGCGGAAACTCATCGAACAGTCCGATTATCCCCAGCGTAAGGAGCTACATCATGACGCACCGCTTTTTCACCGCGGTTGGCTTGTTGGCACTCGCCAGCAATGCCATCGCTCAATCGCCTGGCTACCCAAGGCAGGTGGTTTTTCCGGGCAGCTCGCCGGTGGTGATTTCGCCTTCGGGCTCACAGGTGATCTCGAGGCCGCTCACGCAGTTCCCGTCGTCGAGCGGACCGATCTTTGTGAACCCCAGCTCGCCAATTCTCGTGAACCCGGTTTCGCCGCAGTTTCCGCAGTTTCTGCCTCCCAGCCAGCCCGTGGTGGTGACGCCGAGCACGCCGACCGACATCAATCCGTTGACAGGCGGGATCGACACGAGCAGCACGCAGATCGATTCGAGTGCATTCGATCCGGGTCGAACGCAGTCGATGAACAATGGCACCATGAGGCAGGTGGATCGGCCAATCTACGACACTTCTGGAAACGTGGTCGGACGGCAGACTGGCGTGGAGTGGTACAACCCACAAACCGGGCGATGGCACGGAGAGTTGAACAACGCCACGCTCAATGGAATGGGTGGGGTGAATAATCAAACCCAGTTCCGCAGTGGCGCCCCGGGAAAGACCTCGCCGACCCAACCAAGCCGACCGGGAACGGTGACACCCCTGCCGAATAACTTTCGGCCGAACACGGTGCCCCCACTGCCCAATGGGTTCCGACCCCGCAGTTAATCGAGCTTGAGCCTTGCATGGTCGCGGCCGGTACGCCCAGCCGGTCGTGGCCATTTTCATGCTTTCTACCGGCTCGCTTCGCGTGGTGGCCATTTATTCCCAGCTTGAAACGTTACTTGGATTTCAATACCTTTGAGGTTGTTATGTCTTTCTCTTGGCATCGCTCGCAAAAACCAGCTCTTTTTTTTCGTCATGATTCGATCTTGCTGCGGAAGCTTCGACCTCGGCTTGAATCTTTGGAAACACGACTCGCGCCAGCGGCAGGCGACCTCGATCTGACTTTCGGCTCGGGAGGCAAAACCCTCGCGGAGTTTTCCAGCACGGGCAATTTCGCTAACGCCATGGCCGTGCAGCCCGATGGCCGAATTGTTGTTGTTGGCGAAACCAACACGGATTTTCTGAATTCCGCCTTCGGCGTCGCACGCTATAACGCGAACGGGTCTCTCGATTCCACCTTCGGATCGGGCGGAAAAGTTGTGACGCAGCTTAGCCCCAACGGCGATCGTGCCGCGGCTGTCAAGATCCAGACCGACGGCAAGATCGTGGTCGCTGGTACAACGTCCGACGGATCATTCGACATCTTCGCGATCGTTCGGTACAACGCGAACGGCACACTCGACACGTCCTTTCACGACGATGGAATTGTCACCCTCGAATTCAATTCCCAAAACGATGACAAGGGGTACGCTCTCGCGATTCAGGCTGATGGAAAAATTCTTGTCGGCGGTTCGGCGCGATCGTTTAGCAATATCGATTTCGCGCTCGCTCGCCTCAACGTCGACGGCACGCTCGACGCTACATTCGCCGGCGGAAAGGTCGTTACCCATTTTCCAGGCAGCAACACAGATGAAATCCGCGATCTTATCGTGCAGCCAGATGGAAACATCGTCGCCGTGGGCGTCACTAGCACGGGCGAAGGCACTGTGACGATTCGCCGCGATTACGCCCTCGCTCGCTACAATTCGCTGGGATCGCTGGACACGTCCTTTAGTGGCGACGGCTTGGCCAGCTTCGACATGGACGGCGATATCGACATCGCCTACGCAGGCGCGCTGCAATCCGACGGCAAAATCGTGGTTGCGGGCGATGTGTACCGCTTCAGTCAAGCGGGCGACCGAACCTACGATGACTTCGGCCTGCTTCGCGTATTGCCGAACGGCACGCTGGATACCACCTTCGGAACAGGCGGCCGAGTTTTCACCGATTTTGGCGACAATTACGATCAAGCCCTGGATGTCGCAATTCAACCTGACGGCAAAATCTTGGCCGTGGGACGCGCGAACGAATCGGCCATTGGTTTGGCTCGCTACCTGCCTTCGGGAGCACTCGACGCCACCTTTGGGAATCAAGGAACGAAGGTTTCCGATCTCAGCACGTCGATGGATGTTGGGTATGGGCTCGGGTTTGGCTCTAATGGAACGATCTTGGTGGTGGGGCACACGCTTGGACCGACGGGTTTCGGCACGACGGGCGTGTTAGCTCGCTACATCGGCGCGACGTTCGAACCGCCGGCTCCGCCCCCCATCACGGCCGTGCTTCAAGGCCGGGAACTCGTAATCAATGGCAGCAGCAAAGCCGACCGCATTTACGTCCGTCAACGTTCGGGTCGGCTCAGCGTCGATGGCATTCGCATCTCCATTGGAGCCAACACCGAAACCTCCGTCCTCGCCACGGCCGTCTCGAAGATTAAGATCAACGCTCTGGGCGGGGATGACATCGTTCAACTGTTCAATGTCAAATCGGCGGGCCATCAAAATATCGTCATCCCCACCGAAATTCGCGGTGGTGCCGGCAAGGACACCATCTACGGCGGTGCTAGCGTCGACACCATCTACGGAGGCACCGAAGACGATCGCATCGATGGGGGCAAGGGGAACGACATCCTTTACGGCGAGGCAGGCAAGGATACGCTTTTAGGCGATATCGATCACGACAAACTTTATGGCGGAAATGACAACGATACTCTCTACGGAGGGTCTGGTAACGACGAACTCCACGGACAAAACCACAACGATACCCTTTACGGCGGCGTGGGAAACGACCTGCTGTATGGAAACGACGGCGTCGATAAACTCTTTGGCGAAGGTTGGAATGACAAGCTGTACGGCGGAGCCGGCAAGGATCGGCTCGATGGCGGCGACGATGAAGATTATCTCGACGGCGGCGCCGATGCGGACATCGTCATCGGCGGCAATGGAATCGATACCTTCCGCCGATCGATCTTCTTTTCTGGCTTCGGCCTGACCGCGCCGAAAGGGGAGGATCGTTCCCCTGAAGAACGAGAGGACGAAAACACGCGAGGCGGTGTTCCCGTCCAGGTCAGCGGTTCATTCCTCAGCGATACCAAACCGCCGACGCGCGACAGCATGGTCGGCGTGCTCCAGCAACAAAGCCCGGTATGCTCCTTCCTCGCAGCTTTGGCGGCCGTCGCCGATTGGAGCGGACGATTCCCCAGTTTGGGAGCGATCAACCAGGATCTGATCGCCGACATCAAGCATATCGCGAGCAACGATAGCTACAGCGTTCCACTGTACGTCAACGGCAAATGGCAGCGGATCTCTGTCAATGGCGACTGGACGGAAGCCTACATGCCGAGCGGCCATCTGTGGACGACGATTTATCTCAAGGCATACCTGAAAGCCTGCAACGTGGCGACGCACACCTCCACAGGCGCGCCGATCTTGCCGTCGAAATGGAGATCGACCACGAATGCCAAGTGGCAAGATCCGCAGTTCGCGCTCAAAACGCTGATCGGGCCGAACCGTGCGGGTTGGTCCCCGAGCATCGCCGCCGAGCTCATGAATCGGCGTTTGCGGCAAGGCTTGGTCCTCGTCGCCGTCTCATTGGCGAAGAACACGAATGGCCCCATCGTGGCCAATCATTCCTACGCGGTTTATGACGTGTTCAAGAGGAACGGCGCCTGGGTGATCAAACTCTACAACCCGTGGGGCAAAGACGCCCCCACCGCTACCGGCACCAAAGCTCACACCGGCGCCAACGATGGCTTGATCGAAATTGACGTGAATACATTCGCCCGTAACTTCCGTGGGTATGCGTTTGCGTGATGTTGCCGCCGTCTAGCAACCAAAAGCCGGGGGCCGAAAGGCCCACAGGCTGTACTGACTTTGATCATCATCCGAACCCGTGGGACTTTCGTCCCACGGCTTTGCCTTATGGTGTCGAACGCTGTTCCCTTTAATCGCCACCTCCTTGGGCCGTCAACATGGCAAGCGAGAAGCTAGATCACCTGGTGACGCAGTATTTCGCCACGCTCAAGCCGGGGCAGGAAATTTCACTCGAAGAGCTTTGCGCCACGTGCCCCGATCAGATCGATGCCCTGAAAAAACGGCTTCAGGACATGGCGGCCATGGATTCGTTCTTGAATATGTCCGAGACGATCGGAGGTCCGCCACCTTCGACCGTCCGGCCGACACCCGTGGTTCCCACGCCGCTCACGCAGATTGGCGATTATCGGGTCGTCAAGGAATTGGGCCGAGGGGGCATGGGGGTCGTGTTGCTGGCGGAGGACACACGTCTGGAACGAAAAGTTGCTCTGAAGGTGATGCAGCCAAGTTTGGCCCGCGACGCCATGTCCAAAGAGCGGTTCCTTCGTGAAGCTCGCGCCGCCGCCAAGGTTCGCCACGATAACGTGGTGCAGATCCACCAAGTCGGCGAATGCAACGGCGTGCCTTACTTGGCCCTGGAATTTCTCGAAGGCCATCCGCTGGATCAATACATGAAGAAGAACCAGCTTCCGCTTCACACGGTCATTTGTATTGGCCGAGATGTCGCCAACGGTTTGCAGGCGGCCCATCAGGTCGGCTTGATCCATCGCGATATCAAGCCTGCAAATATTTGGCTGGAAACCACCACGGGGCGAGCCAAGATCCTCGATTTTGGTTTGGCGAAACCCACCGGCGTCGACGATGGCAAAGAAGTCACGCGTAGTGGGACCATTTTAGGCACACCCGCGTACATGGCTCCGGAACAGGCGGCGGGCGAGAAAGTTGATTTTCGTGCGGACCTCTTCAGCCTTGGAGCCGTGCTCTACCGCATCACCACCAACAAACTTCCCTTCGAAGGCGAATCGATCATGGCTACGCTGACGAATTTGGCTACCAAGGAACCCAAACCTGTCAGGGAACTCAATCCAGCCGTGCCCGCGCCTCTTGCCGACTTGATCCACCAATTGCTGCAAAAGAAGCCAACGGACCGGCCTGCCTCGGCGAAGGAGGTGGCGGATCGGCTGAAAACCCTGCTGATCGCTCGCCCCCAAGCCAAACCCACGGAAATCGATCCAAAAAGCGTCTTCGCCGACCTGACCGCCAAGGAGCCAACCGCCGTGATCGCCCGAACCGTGACGCCCGCGCCTCGCCCTGTGCCGCGCCCGTTGCCAAGAAAGCCCGCTTCCACGTTTCTGATCGCGACCTCGCTGGCGGCTCTGGCGTTTTTGTTGCTACTGGGCGGTATCGTGATCATCATCACAAATCGCGACGGCACGAAAACAACCCTCGAAGTGCCTGAGGGCGCGAAGGTCGAAGTGAAAGACAAAGGCAAGACCCTGGCCACCGTAGGCGGTAAGACAACCGACGTGGCGAAGCAAACCAACACCGTCAAGGATACCGACCGCAAAGCTGCGGAATTTGTGATCGGCAAGGGAGGTGTCGTGCGACTGCTCCCGGATATTGGATACGTCACCGAAGCCGCGAAACTGCCAGCCGCGTCGTTCAACGTTTCCGCGATCGAATTGGGTTCGAAACAAGTCACCGACGCCGACCTTGATCAGTTCCGCGACCTTGAAAGCCTTGACTACCTTTCGATCCGTGGTCCGGTGACCGATGCCGGGATCGCGAAGTTGGCCGCTTTTCCGATTGCAAGCAAACTGAAGGTCTTGATGGTTCACTCCCCAGAGCTGACCGACGCCGCGTACGCATCGGTCCCGAAGTTCACCTCGCTCGTGCACCTGCAACTTGACGAAAGTCCGAAGGTCACGGGTTCGGGTTTCATTCACCTCAAAGGCTTACCCGTCGAAGCTCTTCATGTGGATCATGCCACCCTGGACGATGCGGCTCTTGAGAAACTCAGGGACATTCCGAAGCTCACCACGCTTGGCCTCACCATGACGCCGATCACGGACCTTGGCCTCAAACGTGTCGCCGAGTTAAAAAACCTGCGTTACCTGGCTCTTTATGGCGTTAGGACGGTGACCGACGCTGGGGCGAAACACCTGGAAGCGTTGACGGAATTGGAGACGTTCGTTGCCAATTTCGTCCCGTTCGGCGAAGCCGGAATCGCATCGCTGGCCAAAATGCCGAAACTAAAACGTCTGACGGCGTGCGGCATCAACGTCACCGAGGCCAGCATGAAGGCGCTGGCGAAATCATCGAGTCTGGAGTTGGCCAACATGGAAGGCACACCTCTCACGGACGCTGGACTGGCGGCGCTCGCGTCCTGCAAGACGCTGAAATGGGTGTTTGTCCCGGAAACCAAGGTGACGGCGGAGGGCGTCGCCGCGTTCCGCAAAGCCCGCCCTGACGTGCAAGTGGAAAGCGCCTTTGACAAGAAATAAAAGCGGCAACGGAAAAACGATCAAACCCCCCGCTTGCCGTTTTGCGCTCTCAGCGCGGGCTTTGCCCGCAACCCAACCTTCCCGAATGAGGTTTTTCAAAGTCGGTGGATGGAACGCTTACAGCGTTCCATGGCCTAGTGCATTGTCCTGACTAAATTTTGGGGTTACAGGTTATGGAGAACTCACCCGTGGGCCTTTCGGCCCACGGCTTTGTAATTAGCATAGAAAGCCGCGGGCCGAGAGGCCCGTGGGTCTCCACAACTCAAAAATTTAGTGTGGACAACTCTCTAGCCCAGGGTGCGCTCGAGTACGAGCGACCCTGGGCTAGAGAGTTTGACCCCTACGGGGTCGGAAATTCGGCTTCATGCTCAACCCTGGAGATGGCTTGAAAGTTTGGAGAAAAATCGTCGTGAGCCGCGAGGATTTTTCAGGGTAGCAATCCTCGACTTCTTGCTGCGGTCCGTGGTTTCCTGCGATCTTTGGGGTGGGAATCGAAGCACCAAACCGCAAGCAGCGTATTCCTGCAAATCTTTATTCTGCTCGGCTAAAAAAGGCGACCGCAATACGCCATCTTGCTTGAGCGTGTCCGATGGATGAGCAAAGTGTATCTATTTAATTTTTCACACCTATCAAAATTTTGAAGCCATCTCCATTCTTTTCCTATCGCTTCAGCAACGAAAAATAGAACAAAATTTGTTTTGATTTACCGTTGCTACCTGGTAGATTAGGTTCATGGTAACAACACTTGCCAGCATATGCTTGTTATGATTAGGAAGTCCTAATTAGCCGTATGGACGCATATTGTTTATTCGTGGGGGCGTCGCGATGAAACGTTTTAGGCCGCGTGAGGCGTTTACTCTGATCGAATTGCTGGTGGTCATCGCGATCATCGCGATGTTGATCGCGCTTTTGGTGCCGGCAGTGCAGAAAGTGCGTGAAGCCGCCGCTCGACTGCATTCAACGAATAATCTGAAACAGATCGGTTTGGCCATGCACAATTACGAGGGCACGTACCGGCATTATCCGGCTGGGTATCAAGCTGGCTATTTAGGCCAACCCGTGCCAGCCGTAGATGCCGCGCCGGGCTGGGCGTGGGGGACCTTTCTTTTACCGTTTCTTGAGCAGGGGAGTTTGTACAAGCAGTTGCGATTGGACCAGCCATGCTGGGATCCGGTCAATGCGTCGGCGGTGCGTACGCCGCTCAGTATTTTCATCAATCCCGCCGCACCCAATCCTGGCCCAATGACCAAAATCAAGGATGCGAGCGGGACCGTCTTGGCGGAGTTTGGCATCAGCCATTACGTCGCGAACAATGGACAAGACGAAAGCTGGGCGTATGACCTTCCCAATCTGTCTGGTATCAAGGGGACGGGCCCGTTCTTCCGTAACTCGAAAACCCGCGTGGCGTCCATCAGTGACGGGTTGAGCAGCACGGTATTTGTTGGTGAGCATACTTCCGTAAGCGACAAAACCTGGGTGGGGGTGCCTCCGGGAGCCGAGGCTTGCCCGAATGATCCCAAACTTTACCCTTTCACCTCGTGCGATGCGGGAGCGACGTTGGTGTTGTGCCACAGTGGCCCCGCTGCGACCGAGCCGGGAATCGTCCATCCGCCAAGTTTTCCCACCTGTCACGTCTGCCAAATGTATTCCCCGTGGACCGGAGGCGGCCTGGTTTTGTTCGGCGACGGTCACGTGCAATTCATTGCAACGAACATCAATCACAATGTGTGGGCTGCCCTGTGCAGCATGAATCTGGGGGATGTGCCCGGTGATTTTTAACACGGATACCGCAAACAGTTCCAACCTCCGCTGGCTAGGCGGAGCGGCAGCGATACTGGCGATCCCCGTCTTTCTCTTGTGGTGGCCTGGATGCAGACAGTATCCCCCGGTCACCAGCCGAGAAGCGCTGCAGGTGGTCCGCTTGCTGAATTCAGCCTGCAACACCAAAGACGCCAAACGACTGGCCGCCGCCGAGCAAAGGCTGATCAAACTGGAACAAACGGGGAAATTATCCGCCAACGAGAAAGTCGGCTTCGAAAAAATCATGACGCTGGCGAAAGCGGGCAATTGGGAGCGCGCCGAGGAAGCCGCCTTCAAGATGGCTCAAGACCAAGTCGGCGTCGGCCACGCCGACCCCGAAAAGCACGACCACGATCCCCACCACGGCCACTCCCATCCCCCAAGAAAAACGCGGAAGTGAGGCGTGAAAAGCGGTGACAGGAACGAACGCCACGAGTTTACCGGTGCCTCCGCCGCGATCTACCGTCAACTTTCGGGTTTCAGCCAATCAGGCACCAAACACCAACAAGGAGCGGCACTTCTGGTCTGGCCGATCGCCGATAGGTGAAAGCCAAAAACGGATTGCGGCGAAATCATCAATAGTGAAAGCCTATGCCAAAAATAGTAAAATGGAGCTTTGAAGGTCGATGAAGAAACGGATTCGGAATCTTAGTTTTTTCGGAGACGGCTTTGACAGAAAACGACTTCGATTTTTGTTCAAGTCGAACGTCAAATAGGGCGCGTTCGCAACGCATCAATATTCGTTGGCTCTTCTTGATTGGCATTCTGATCGTTCCATTCGTTTACGATGCGTTCATCCTTATCGTAATCCGCGATTATGGAAAGATTTTCGATGATTGGATACCTGTCGACTTGCTGACGTCGTTGGCATTATCATTTTTCTTGGTTATAGTGGTCGTATGTATCTGGTATCTCCCGCTTCCTGCGGTAATTCGTTTCGTGATTTCAGTGATCTATGTCCCCATTCTGATGTCGCTATTGCTCATGTTGGAGCTTTACATTTCCTGCAATATTTTGGCACTTGCTTTTAAGTAAACGGAATTGATGGCAGGAACCAAGCTGGATTTTGCCTAGGATAGTACAATCAGCAAATTTTGCTTGCAAAAGGCTCGTTCGCCATTCATCTTTCGGCCTGAGTCTGTTGATCCGTTCGCAGAATAGAGCGTGCGAATTTGGTCGAGCAGAATTACTAGGAGTCCAGGGATCCAATGTTGGCGATCGGTGCACAGCTCGGGCGATATGAAATCGTAGCGCCCCTGGGAAAAGGCGGTATGGGCGAGGTGTACCGTGCGCGGGATACTCGTTTGGGCCGCGACGTCGCAATCAAGGTATTGCCGGCTGCTTTCGCCAATGACCCCGAGCGGCTGGCGCGGTTCACTCGCGAGGCGCAGACCCTCGCTGCGCTGAACCATCCCAACATCGCCACGATCTACGGTATTGAGGAGATTGCTTCCTCGGCCTCCCAAGCAGACCTCCT
>WBZS01000549.1_pt1 | contig 16827 bp, 17 predicted proteins | sample 5204201 | NCBI WGS metagenome assembly WBZS01 (sample SAMN12344357, study PRJNA552823) | activated sludge metagenome | biome: Activated sludge suspended growth; feature: Nitrification reactor; material: Wastewater; isolation source: activated sludge from nitrification reactor of wastewater...
GGCAAAGCGGCCACCGTCGCCGGGAGGGCAAGCACAAACAGGAGCCGCAGGGCCTCGTTCAGGCTGCGACGCATGCCGTCGAGGTCGTTCTTCGCGGCCTGCGCTGAAAACGTCGGCAAGATGGCGATGCCCAGCGCCTGCGCCAGCACAACCTGCGGCATCGTGAAGATCTGCCAGGCCTGCTTGAGCGCCGTCAGCGACCCGGTCACCAGGGCGCTCGCTAGGTTGGTGCTGACGATCGTGTTGAGTTGCACGGCGCCCACACCCACCAGCCGCGGCCCCATCAGGCCGACCACCTGGCGCACCAACGGATCTTTGACGTCGGCCCCGGGTCGCAATGCCGGCTTGAGTTGGAAGAAGGCCGGCAGCTGAACGCCGAGGTGCAGGGCCGCGCCCAACACGGCGCCCCAGGCCAGTCCCCGGATCCCAAGGGTCGGGGTCAGAAAGACCAGGCCCAGGATCATGCCCAGCCAGTAGAACGTCGGTGCCAGCGCCGCAGCCAGGAAGCGGCCATGCGCGTTGAGCATGCCCATGATCAGGCCGCTGATGCCGAACAAGGTCGGCGAGAGCAGCAGGATCCGCAACAGATCCGCGGCCAGTTCGGCCTGCCCGGGCGTGCGCGTCAGGCCGGGCGCGAGCAGGTTGATCAACCACGGCGCCGCGAGTGCCGCTAGTCCTGACGCCAGGGCCAGGACGAGCGACACCAGCGTCACGGTGCTGCTGGCCAGGCGCCAGGCCGCCCGCGGATCGGGCCGGTTGAGCAACTCGGTGAAGGTGGGGACGAAGGCCGAGGCCAGGGCTCCGCCGGCTGCCAGGCTGAACAGGATTTCGGGCAGGGTCTGGGCCGCGTAGAAGGCGTCGATCTGGATCCCGGTGCCAAACTGGTTGGCGATCAGGATCTGGCGCACCAGGCCGGTCAGATTGCTCAACACGAAGGCGGCCATCACGACGCCGGCGTTGCGCGTCAGCTGACGTTGAGTTGGGGTCACAGGCTGGATTATACGGGGATGGCGTCGCCCGGCTGCACACCGGGTCTGTTAATGGCGAGAGCCCGGGACGCCGACCCAGGCTCTCTCAAGGAGGAGAAGAAGAGTTATGCCCTTCTGAAGGTCAGAATATCTCACTCCCCTGGGGAAGGCTGGTCTACCGTGCTACGCGCACCCTACGCTTGCCCTACGATCGCATAAACTTTCGATAAACATCGGGCGAAATCGGTTACTTACGCTCAAGTCCGGACCGGGCCGACCTTTAAATGACCAGAGCCCGGGACGCCGACCCGGGCTCTGGTCACTTAGGAGGAGAAGAAGAGTTTGCCCTTCTTGTAGAGCAGGATAGCAGGGGACGGCCCGCTCTGCCCGACGCACCCCCCACGGCTGGAACACGCCCGCCTGACGCCTTCCACACGCTCGGCATTTATGTCATCTCGCGCGCGGGCGACCGTGCATGGGGCCTGGCGTCTGCGGATTACCCGGTGGTCTTCAGGGAGCGAAAGCGCCGGACCGGATGGGGAAATCCCGGGATCAGGAGCCTACACACGGCGACCACGGCCGGCGCGGTTCGCCGGCTTCGTGCCTCGCCCGAACCGAGATGACGATCCGCCGCCCGTGAGTTCGCCAGCCGACCGACGACCCGGGCTCTAGCCCAACGCCTTTAGATTCTTGACTAATACCCGGGCGTTGTGTTAAGGTGATACCCGCACGTCTCACCCACGTGACTTCGATGAAAGGAGCGCAACCGAGCATGGCAAAAGTCACCCACAACGGTTTGCATACCGCGCGGTTTGGAGTCGCCAGCCGCCTGCCACACAGTTGCGCCCCGCTCTGTTAGCCTTGACGTCTTTTCTCGACGCTCCAGGACCGTGGGCAGGCGCTCACGGTCCTTTTTATTTCGGTTAGGAGCCTGGAATGTCAAACTCTCTTGCGATCGCCGTCGAACACGTTGGCCGCATCTACAAGATCCGCGGCGCAAAACGCGGCGAGCCGACCGAGCGCGTCGCCCTGCGCGACATCGATCTGAGCGTGCCGCGCGGCGAATTCTTCGGGCTGCTCGGCCCGAACGGCGCCGGCAAGTCGACGCTGATCAAGATCCTGACCACGCTGCTCGCCCCGACCACCGGTCGCGCGCTGGTGGCCGGCTACGACGTGATCAAACAGGCCGGCGAGGTCCGCCCGCGGATCAACATGGTCAGCGGCGGTGAGTCGTCGGGTTACGGCCTGCTGACAGTGCGCGAGAACCTGTGGATGTTCGCACAGTTCTACGGCCTCGACACGCGCACCGCGCATGCCCGCATCGACGAGATGTTGGGGATCGTGGGTCTGTCGGATCGCGCCAACACCAAGATCTCGGATCTGTCGACCGGTCTGCGCCAGAAGATGAATATCGTGCGCGGGTTCATCACCGACCCCGAAGTCGTCTTCCTCGACGAGCCCACCCTCGGCCTTGACGTCGGCGCCAGCCGCGACATCCGCACCTTCGTGCGAGCCTGGATGGCGGGCCGGCCGGACCGTACGCTGCTCATCACCACGCACTACATGGCCGAGGCCGACGAGCTGTGCGACCGGATCGCGATCATCAACGCCGGCGCGGTGATGGCCTGCGACACGCCGGCCGCGCTCAAACGGGGCCTGAAAGCCGAGGCCGTCTACCACCTCGAGATCACGCCGCTCAAGCCGGGCAGCGACGGCGCCCTGCAGAGCCTGCCGGGCGTGCGCAGCCTGACGCACACGCCGCTCGACGGCAAAGCCTCGTTGCAGGTCATCCTCGCCGGCGACGAAGCGCTTGGCGGCCTGATCAGCGGCGTCGGCGCGCAGGGCGGCAACCTGCTCAACCTCCAGAAGCGTGAGCCCACGCTCGAAGATGTCTTCGTGAATGTGGTCGGCTTGAGCATGAGCGAGGCGGAGAAGCACGACGAGTAATGGAGGCGAAGCGCGAGGCGCGCACGTGAACGATCGTTCAGGCCTCGCCCTTCGTCCCGTGTCAACGGGACAGATCGCCATGGCGACAACCACCATCGAAATCACCACCTTGAATCAATCCACCCGGCCCGACCGTGGCTGGCGGCTCTTCCTGCGCGGCATCCGTGCCCGCGCGTATCCGCGGGTCATCGGCCAGATGCGCGAGAAGCTCTGGCTGTTCATCGAGACCTTCCTGCCCTTCCTGGCGACGGTCGGTTACGTCTTCGTCTATCGCGCCATCCAGGCGCCCGAGGATTACGTCGGCTTCGTGGTCATGGGCGGCGCGATGACGGCCTTCTGGCTCAACGTCATCTGGATGATGGCTTCGCAGTTGTACTGGGAGAAATCGAGCGGAAACCTGCCACTCTACATCATCGCGCCCAACTCGCTGATGTCGATCCTGCTGGGGATGGCGCTCGGCGGCCTGGTCGCAACCCTGTTGCGGGCCGGCGCGATCGTCGTGCTCGGGACGCTCATCTTCGACATCCATTTTCAGGTCTCGGACTTCGTCCAGCTCTTCGCGGTGTTCACGCTGACGATGGCGGCGCTCTACGGTCTGGGCATGATGCTGGCCTCGGTGTTTCTGCTCTTCGGGCGCGAAGCCTGGCAGATCGCCGAGGCCATGCGCGAGCCCGTGTACTTCGTCTCGGGCTTCTACTTCCCGGTGCGCGCGCTCGGCTTCCCGGTGGCGTTGGCGGCGTCGGTGCTGCCGATGACGCTCGGGCTTGATGCCATGCGCCAACTCAGCTTCACCGACGGCCCGACGCTGGGGTTCCTCACGGTCGGGCTTGAGATCGCGATCCTGGCCGCCCTGACCGTGGTCTTCGGGATCGGCGCCAAGATCGCGCTGGACGTCGTCGAGCGCAAGGCCATCGAAGAGGGCACGCTCTCGGATCGGAATCGCTAAACATGTTCAAGACGCTCAAAGCCTCGCTCTGGCCGGCCGCCTGGCTCGGTTGGCAGATCGAATCCAACTGGACTGACCCGTTCGCGTTCCTGGCGTTCTCGGTGGCCAAGCCGGTGACCGGCGTGCTGATCCTGGTCTTCATGTACTGGGCGGTCGCCGGCGTTGGAACGGATGCGCCGATCTACGCCTTTATCTTCCTCGGCAACACGTTTTACATCTACGTCGGCGCGGTGATGGCCGGAGCCTCGTACGCCATCCTCGACGATCGCGAGCGCTACCGGACGCTCAAGTACATCTACATCTCGCCGATCAACCTGCCGCTCTACCAGGTCGGGCGCGCCATGGCGCGGTTCGTCACCGGGACCCTGGCCGTGATCATCACGCTCGCGGTCGGCGCGCTCTTCTTCAAGTTACCGCTCTCGCTCGCTCAGGCCGATTGGGGCCTCTTCACCGTGACGATGGCTCTGGGTGTGACCGCCCTGGCCGCGCTGGGCGTGACGATCGGCATGTGGACGCTCTCGATCCGATCCGAACCATGGTTCGTGGGCGAGGGGTTCGCGGCCGCCTTCTACCTGTTCAGCGGCGCGATCTACCCGGTGGATCTGTTGCCGGTCTGGCTGCAACCGGTCGCCTACGCGCTGCCGATCACATACTGGCTCGAACTCCTGCGCCGCGCGCTGCTCGGCCCGGTGTCCATGGCTGCGTTTCCGACCTTTCAGAGCTGGAGCAACGGCGCGCTGTTGCTCACGCTCGGCGGGATCACGGTGGTGTTGATCGGCGTTGCCACGCTGACGTTCCGCTACTTCGATCACCTCGCACGCGAGCGCGGCATGATCGACGTCACCTCGAACTACTGAGAAGGGAGTGCGTCAAGATGCAAGGAACCGTGGCCCACGAAACCGTCGCGACCGCCGTGCTCGAGGTGTTCGATGAAACCTTTGCGCGTGTGCAGGGCATCTACCTCGATCGCGGCACGTCGTTGCTCGAGACCCTGGCCGGGGTCTCGGCCCACCAGGCGTCGCTGCCGATGGGACACGGAGGAGCGACCATCGCCGCGCACGTCGCGCACGTGATCTTCTACCTCGAGGTGCTCGAACGCTGTCTGCTCACCGGCGAAGGCGAGCAGGTCGATTGGGGCGAGACCTGGCGCACCGTGCGCGCCGTCGACGCAGAGGCCTGGGATGCGCTGCGTGGCCGCGTGCAGGTCGTCAGTTCACGGATCCGCGAATCCCTCGCCGCCGGCGAAGATTGGGGCGCCCCAGACCGTCTGGCCCTCGCGCTCGCCATGATCGTCCACTCCGCCCATCATCTGGGTGAGATCCGGCAGGCGCTGGCCTGGATCCCGGCGTAAACGACGGATCCGCGGCCAATTAGGCGGACTCACTCCCGATTAAGGCCCGGCACTTGGAGTCGGGTTGGCTCCGGGTTACAATGATCGGGTATGTGGGCGAATACGATCCCCATGGATCTGGTCTGGGACCGCATTGAGCAAGACGCGGATTCCCTGTTTCAAGTTCTGGCGCGAGCAAACGCCCAGCGCATGAGGCAGTTCGACGTCGCGCAACGCCGTCTCAAGCAAGACCTCAACCTGGCCGCCTGGCTGCCGACGCTGCAGGTGCCCGCCGTGTTTGTCAACGGCGACGCCGCGCAGACGTATCGCGCGCAACTCAGTCAGGCGCTCGCGCAAGCGCAACAATGTCTCGCGGGTTTCGAGACCCGTGTGCGCGCGATGGCGGCCTCCAGCCCGACCCTCACCGGGCCGATGCCGGCCGCCTACAGCGAGGTCGCGCTTATCACGCTGTTCGTGGCGCACTGCCACGCCAATCTCGAGCTCTGTCGCCAGGCCATGTGCAGCCCGACCGGCAATCGGCCGGTGCCCAAGGCCTGGCAGCAATGGGCGGCAGTGGCCGCCGTCATCGAGCTGGTGACGGCCGTCGTGGCCCTGACGGCCCGGGCCATCCCCGCAGCACTGATGCCGATCGTCGCTCCGACGATCGCGTGCGCCTCGCGCTGGCATATTGCCGGCGACCCCCTCGCCACGGTGCGCGCCCCTCTGCTCTGTTAGCCCGCCTTTTCACCCGATCGACTCGTTCGTTCTGTAGGCGTCGTGTTTCGCGACGTCGCGATCGGGCTGGGCTGCCCTGCGCCCTGCCCTGATGGAAAGGCACACATCAACATGGCCGAGATCTCGAACAAACCTTCGCGCGCGTGGGTGAAACTCACCGCGCCGTATCAGAACCCGGATGTCCGCCGCAGCCTCGGGCAGCTCGCCGATTCGTTCTTCCCATACATCGCGCTGTGGGCCGCGATGGCCTGGACCTTCCAGCTTGGCTGGTGGCCGCTGACGCTGGTCCTGGCCGTGCCGGCCGCCGGCATGCTCGTCCGGCTGTTCATCGTCTTCCACGACTGCACCCACAGCTCGTTCTTCAAGGACCAAAAGTGGAACGACCGCATCGGCCTGGTGCTGGGCGTGTTCACCTTCACGCCGTATCACAGCTGGCGCCGCAGTCATGCGATCCATCACGCCACCTCCGGCGACCTCGACCGGCGCGGAATCGGTGACGTCGACACGCTGACCGTGCGCGAGTACATGAACCTGAGCTGGTTCGGTCAACTGCGCTATCGCATCTACCGGCACCCGCTCTTCCTCTTCGTCATCGGCGCGCCGTTCCTGTTCGTGGTCATCAACCGCTTTCCGCTCAAGTCGGATCCCGAGCGCGAGCGCCGCGGCGTGCATCTGACCACGCTAGCGATCCTGGTCGCTTCGATCGTGCTCTCGCTGCTGGTCGGTTGGCAGACCTATCTGATGGTCCAGGGGTCGATCCTGCTGCTGGCCTCGATCGTGGGGGTGTGGATGTTCTACGTCCAGCACCAGTTCGAGGAGACGTACTGGAAGCCGCATCCGGATTGGGATTACTTCCAGGCGGCTGTGGAGGGGAGCTCGTTCTACAAGTTGCCGGCGGTGTTGCAGTGGTTCACGGGCAACATCGGCTTCCACCACATCCATCACCTGAGCCCGCGCGTGCCGAACTACGAGCTGGAGCGCTGCTTCAAGGAGAACGCGCTGTTTCAGAACTGCAAGACGTTGACGCTGGGGCAGAGCCTGCGCACGCTCAACTGGCGTCTGTGGGACGAGGATCTGCAGCGCATGGTCGGCTTTGCGCGCGTGCGCCAGCTCCGCCACGAGCTGCGCATCGCGGCGGCCGGCACCGACTGACCGAGGAGCGAAAATCAGAGAGCGAGGGGCGGATGTTGCCGTGCGGCAACATCCGCCCCTCGCTCTTTATTTCACTCAGGCCCCGCCGTTTTGCTGCTGCGCGACGTCGCGCAGCTCGGCGTAGCCGTTGGCTCCCAGGGCAAGCCGCAGTTCGTCGTCGAAGAGATCCACGAGCTGGATCGGCGCGCCAGGAGCGGGGCGATTGCAGCTGCCGCCTTCGAGATAGACCTCGCTACCCTCGGCCAGCACCAACACCTTCTCATCCCACACCAACGGATGAAGTGCGCAATAATACGGCTTGTAGCGCCAAGGGTGCTCGCCGGTTTCGATCGAGGCCTTCTGCAGTGCGCACAGCCGGTCGGGTCGCAGGAAGATGCAGGTCGTGCCGGCCGGGTGGCTTAGATCCTCGATGACCGACGTGCCCGTGCACAGTTCACCGCTCGGATGATCGTCGTCGGGCTCACGGCTGTCGTCGAACCACAGCGCCGGGTCGCGCCGGGCTTCCGGCAGGTACGGCTGAATGATTTCGGCATGCGCCAACACGTCTTCGGCCTCGCGCACAGTGATGTAAACACCGCCGCTGCAGCAACTCGACTGACACTCGGCGAGGTCGCAGCGCCGGACTTCGCGGCGTTGCAGCAGGTCGGCGTCGACGCGCAGGCTGTTGATAACCAATTCTTTGTTCATAGGGGATATGGATGCTCGCTGGAGTGATCTTCGATCTCGGTTCGACCTTGATCTATTCAGACGACGATCATCGCTGGGGCCTGATCCTGCCGCGCATGCGTCGTGATCTTTGGGATCACCTCGTTACGCTCGGCTATCGGCTCAACCAGCAGGCCTTCCTCAATCGGTTTGATGAGAACTTCCGGGCTTTCGACGAACAGCGTCAGGCAAGTTTCGTGGAATATACCATAGCCTACGTGCTCAACCGCACGCTCGGCGAACTCGACGCGCCCTTGCTCGAGGGCGAAGCGCTGGCGGGCGCCCTGCACGCCTACTATGCGTACAGCGAAGCGCGCTGGCGTCTGATGCCGGGTGCGCACGAAGCACTCGAGCGTCTGCGCGGTCTGGGGCTACGCGTCGGCCTGCTCTCCAACGCCGGCGACGTCGGCAACATCGAGCGCCTGATCGATAAATTCGATCTGCGCCGGCATCTGGATCCGATCGTGATCTCGGCCGCGATCGGGTTGCGCAAGCCCAACCCGCGCGCCTTCGAACGCGTGCTCGAGGCCTGGGGTGTCGCGGCAGGCTCGGTCGTGATGATCGGCGACACGCTCGGCGCCGACATCCTCGGCGCGCAGTTGCTCGGCATGCGCCACATCTGGCTCACGGCCGCCGCCGATCACCCGGCCAACGTGGCGCACCGCGACACGATCGTGCCCGAAGCCACGGCCGAGGATTTGACGAAAGCCGCCGATTTGGTTAGCCTTTGGGCTCGTGAGGTCGAATGAAGGACCCGACTGAAGCCATCCTCAACGTCAACCGGCGTTTCTATCATGCCCTGGCCGTCGCCGACTACCCGGCGATGTGTCGCATCTGGCTGGCCAGCCCGGACGCGATCTGCGTGCACCCGGGCCAGCAGCCGCTCAACGGCTGGGACGAGATCCGGGCCAGCTGGCGCGCGATCCTCGGTCAGCAAGGCCCTCTGCATGTCTGGCCGAGCGACGTCGAGGTGCAGCTGTTCGGGCAGACCGCCGAGGTCCATTGCTTCGAAAACGTCGACAACGGCGAGAGCGGCCAGATCCTGCAGGCACGGGCCGTCAACGTGTATCGCGCCGTGGGTCGCACCTGGAAGCTGCTCGAGCACCGCGTCCACGCGTTCGACGGCGGCATCGTGCGCCTGATCCCGCCCTTCTCGCACAACTGAACGGGCCGGGCGGCGCCTAGGCTTTCTCGTCGATGCCGGGACGTGAGCCAACAACGCCCCCGGATGCCGGCGGGTCGAAGACGGAGGCCAGGCGCCCAAACGCCCACGCCGCCGCGGCGCCGAGCAGCGCGCCGCCGAAGAGGGTCGGGTCGTGCCAGAGCACGATCTTGACGTACGCGACCTGCAGCAGGACTGCGGCCGCGGTCCACCGGGCCACCCGCGAGCGCGTCGTCAACAACGCATAGGCCAGAAAGAGCGCGTGCCCGGAGATCAGCGGCACGGGCACGACGGCCCGGGTCAGTGCCAGCCCAACCAGCGGGACATCGATGAGCCATTGTCCACGCGTCAGCGTCGCGCGCCGCTCCGCCCGATCAAAGAGAAACGCAACGAAGGGCACGCCGATCGGGACGGAGTAATAGAGCAGAAACCACTCCAACTCGCCCTCGAGCACGATGGTGACGATCGCCGCGGCCGCCAACGCCGCGAGGACCGCTGTGCCCAGCACAACGACGGGGTGAAAGAGCTTGATCCGGCGGACGCGTCTTGAGACATGCTTCATCGGCCGTCTCCCCGACGAAGGCTCTGAGCTGCGGCGACCCGAGACAGACCGTCCGGGCTCCGACGCGTCGCTGCCTCCAGGGCCCGAATGTCGCGGCGCACGAGCCACAAGGGCACGGCGCCGAACACGCCGAACGAACAGTCGATGACCTGCCAGAAGAACGGGATGCCACGCAGCGGCCCGGCGATGAGGGCCAGCGGTAGCACGAGGGCGCACGCGATCAAACCGAACTCGACGACCCAGACGTTGCGCACCGGGTCGCGGAGCGGCCCGATGAACGCGACTGCGATCACGATATGCGCGAACGCGAGCCAGTCGGTGCCGTAAAACAGAAACGGGTAACGGGCCTGCGTGTCGTTCAGACCGGTGGTCACGGTGTCGATCCATTCCGCCAGACCGGGCAGCACCGCGCCGATCGTCGAGCCCGAACCTGCCCAGCCGCGCAGGACGTTCACCTCCCACACCAGCGGGAAGGCCGTCACGCCGCTGATCAGCAGCCCCACGACGAAGACGATCAGCCACAATCGGATGCGGGTCTCGAGCCGGTTCATCACTCCCCCTGATCGGGCATGATACGTCTATGGCGTCTGTGTGGCTTCGGCTCGAGCTGCCGAATGCGGTAAGGCGGACCTCGCACCGTTGAGCGCCAGGATCGCGACGATGACGACGGCCAGCCCGGCCGCGCCCGCCGTCGCGACGAGCACCGAGTCGGCGGTTCCGAGCACGCTCTGCAGCGCATGGAGCACATCAACGTAGAAGTTGTCGTGCGACGGCTGGATCCACACGGCGGGCTGGTCAAGCTCGCCGATGAACGGGCTCAACCGCCACGCCATTTGCGAGCCGACGAAGCCGTAGAGCACGGTCCACGCACGCAGGATCCAGTTCGCAAGACGCCGGGTGGCGCGATCGCGCGTGTCGTCGACCAGCGCCATGCCGCCCCACAGGAAGTACAGGCCGACGTAGCCGCTGATCGCCACGAAAACGACCGCGAGCAACTGAAAGAACGCCCAGTCGCGCGAGGTCAAAACAAAGAACAGTGTCACAGGCGCAAGCCCGAACAGCAGAAATGCCGCCACGCCGATCCCACCCAGGACGACGGTGACGGCCTGCCAGAAAGTCAGCCGCGTGCCCAGCACGGCCAGCGAGAAGAAGTAGAGCGCCGGCAGACAAAACGCCATCGTCGTCAGGAACAACATCGGCATCTTGATCGCGGCGTAAAGCGCCTGAAGCGGGCTGTGGGCCAGCCCCGTCACGAACCCGTAGACGAACAAGAAGCTCACAGCCGAGAACGCCAGCCGGGCCGCCTTCCCGGGCACGTCCACATCGGCCTGGACGGCGTCGTAGAACGCCTGCGGGTCACGCAGCAACCGGGGGACGCTGAGCCAGGCATCGATCAGCCAGGAGAACGGCTTGAATGTGGTCATGGGCCGGTTATAGGTCATTGCACCGCGAGCACTCAAGCACCCGGGTGCCGTCGGACCCCTCTCCCTGGCGAGTGCCCGGCTCTTCCCGACAGAGATGTCGTCGGCCTCACACGTTCTTCGTGCGCAAAATCGGACCAAGTTTGGGATAATCAGCAAACCGAACCCGGACGCTCACACGAAAGGCCTCCACCCGCATGGCAGCTCGTTTGACGGCGACCCGACCCGACCCCAAAGCGCCGCCCGCGCTCCGCTGCCGGGGCCTGTGGAAGATCTTCGGTCCTCACCCGGATCACGTCCTCAAGACGCTCAATTCCGAACACGACGATCAGGCTGCGACGCTCGCCGGACACGTCGTCGCCGTGCGCGATGTCAGCTTCGATGTCGGTCGCGGCGAGACCTTCGTGGTGATGGGGCTCTCGGGCAGCGGCAAGTCGACGCTGATCCGCTGTCTGCTGCGGCTGTCGGAACCGACCGCCGGCGAGCTCTTCCTCGGCGATCGCGACCTGCGCGCACTTTCGGAAGCCGAGTTGCGCGACGTGCGGCGCCACAAGGTCAGCATGGTGTTTCAGAGCTTCGGGCTGCTGCCGCACCGGCGCGTGCTCGAGAACGTCGCCTTCGGCCTCGAAGTGCGCGGCGAGCCGACGCATGAGCGCGAAGCCCGCGCCCGCGCCATGATCGACCTGGTCGGCCTGGCCGGCTGGGAGCGTCACTATCCGCGCCAGCTCTCCGGCGGCATGCAACAACGCGTCGGTCTGGCGCGCGCGCTGGCCGGTGATCCAGAAATCATGCTCTACGACGAGCCCTTCAGCGCGCTCGATCCGCTCATCCGTCGCGAGATGCAGGATGAATTGCTCCGACTGCAGGCGACGCTGCACAAAACCAGCGTCTTCATCACCCACGACTTCGCCGAAGCGCTGCGTCTGGGCGACCGCATCGCCATCATGCGCAACGGCCGGATCGTGCAGACCGGCACGCCCGAGGATCTCACGCTCGCCCCGGCCAACGACTATGTCGCCGCCTTCGTGCGCGACGCGCCGCGCGCCAAGGTGTTGAGCGCCCGGCGCATCATGCGCGCCGTGCCCGCCGAGGCGCATCTAAGCGATGGGCCTCGCGTGCGCGCCGTCGACCGCCTCGAGGCGGTGCTGCCGATCGTGGCCGCGCACGACGGTCTGATCGGCGTGTGCGACGACGACGGCACGGTCTGCGGCTGCCTCGACCGCGGCGACGTCCTGCGCACGCTGGCCGGTGAAGGTCCCGCCTGAGCCATGGGCACGGTCGCCTCATCCCTGCAGCAACCGACGACGGCCTCGCGTCGCTGGCTATGGCCGGCCGTGATCGCACTCGGCCTCCTCGTCGCAGCCGCGTTCTGGCCGGCCGATCTGCGCACGTTCCCGGCCGCCTGGAACCTCGGTCTGCGCGGTCCGATCGACGCGTTGCAGGATTGGATCATCGTCAACCGCGCGCAGGATCATCCCCTGTTCTTCTATTTTTTCGAGCCGCTCAGCGCCGCGCTCGACACGGGGCTGAGGTGGGTCGAGGGCGCGCTGCTCGCCACACCCTGGCCCGTGATCGTCGCCGCGGTCGGCGCGCTTGGCGTGCGCGCAGGCGGCTGGAGGCTCGGCCTCGGCACGGCGCTGGGCTTCACAACGATCGGCGCGCTCGGCGTATGGGAGCCCGCGCTGCAGACGTTGGCGCTCATGCTCGTGGCGACCGTGATCTCGATCGCGCTCGGCCTGCCGCTTGGCATCCTGGCTGCGCTCAACGATCGCTTTGATCAGGCGCTACGCCCTGTGCTCGACGCGATGCAGACCCTGCCCACCTTCGTGTACCTCGTGCCGGTGCTGTTGCTCTTCGGCGTCGCGCGCGTGCCGGCCGTCGTCGCGACCCTGATCTACGCGCTGCCGCCGATGGTGCGCCTGACCAGCCTCGGACTGCGCACGGTCAGCCCGGCTGCGGTCGAGGCCGGTCGCGCCTTTGGAGCCACGCGCGGCCAGCTGTTGTGGAAGGTCCAGCTGCCGATGGCGCTGCCGACTCTGATGACCGGTATCAACCAGGCGATCATGATGGCGATGAGCATGGTCGTGATCGCGGCCCTGGTCGGCGCGGGCGGGTTGGGCCGCGAGGTGCTGCTCGCGCTGCAGCGGCTCCGCGTCGGTCAGGCCTTCGAGGCCGGGCTGGCGATCGTGCTGTTGGCCGTCGTGCTCGATCGCCTGAGCGATGCGTTTAGCCGGCCGCGCCCCGCGCCGGCGCCATCCGCGACGGCCGCGCCCTGGCGCGATGGGCGCGTGCGGGCCGCGGCCGTGATCGCGGCGCTGGCGGTGCTCGGGGTCGTCGGAAACGCGCTGGGCATCGGCGGCTTCCCGACAGCGTGGCGCCTGCCGGTGCGCGAGGCCGTTGACCCGGCGGTGCGCTGGCTGCGAGACAACGCCTTTTCGTTCGACGTCCTGGGCCTGACCCTGGGCACCGGTCCGTTCAGCGACTTCTCGACGATCTGGCTGCTCAACCCGCTGCGCGAGTTCCTGTCGGCCTGGCTGCCGTGGCCGGTGATGATCGCGGCGGCCGCGCTCCTCGGCGCGGTGCTGGGCGGCCGGCGGCTCGCGGCGGCGGCAGCGGGCAGCCTGCTCGGCATCGGCCTGTTGGGGATGTGGGCGCTGGCGATGGACACGCTCGGGCAGGTGCTGGCGACGCTGGTGCTGACAGCCGCGTTCGCCATCCCGTTGGGTGTGCTGGCGTCGCAGTTCGATCGCTTCCGCAGCGTGCTCCGGCCCGTGCTCGACTTCCTGCAGACCGTGCCCAGTTTCGTGCTGCTGGTGCCCGTGATCATGCTCTTCAACGTCGGCCGGATCCCGGGCATCATCGCCGCCGTGCTGTACGCCATGCCGCCCGGCATCCGACTGACGGACCTGGGCATCCGCGCCGTCGCGCCTGAGGCCACCGAGGCGGCGCGGGCCTTCGGGTCCACGCGTCTGCAATCGCTGATCAAGGTGCAGCTGCCGATGGCGCTGCCGGCGATCCTGGCCGGCGTCAATCAGATGGTGATGATGGTGCTGGCGATGGTGATCATCGCCGGACTGGTCGGCGGCGCCGGGCTCGGTCTCGAGGTCGTCACCGGGGTCTCGCGCACGCAAGCCGGCCGCGCCGTCGAAGCCGGCCTGGCGATCGTGCTCCTGGCCATGACCCTCGATCGAGTCACCCAACGATTCGCGGCCCCGTAGGGGCGGCGCCTGTCTCCGCCCTCGCGCCTCCAACAAAAAAGCCGCAGGCTGTGTTCGAACACAACCTGCGGCTCCCTCTCTCGTCCGTCGCCTGTCGTCAAGGCGCCCCGGGCAGACTCCAATCCTGACCGACGAACACCTGGATGGCGATCGAGGGGTCGGGCGGGTTGTCGGCGCTGATGATGCTGGCGACGTTGAACGTGGTCTGCAACCACTTCAACGTGTTCGGGTAAGCGTTGCCGCTGTAGTCGATGATCACCGATGATTGATAGTCGGTGCGATCCGCGTTACCCGGAGGCAGGACGTTAAACCCCTGCGTGGCCAACCAATCCGAAGTGTCGCCGGCCAGGCCCTGGACGCCTGAGCCGTTCAGCACCTGAACGCCGGCGGCTTCGGCGCGCACGTCCTCGAGGCTCACGGCCGCCTGCACCGGCGCGAGCGCGGCGTCGATCGCGAAGAGCTCGTCACGCAGTTTGCGGATCTCGTCACGGATCGGGATCAGCACCTGGCGACCCTCGGCCGTCGTCTCTTCAGTCACGTAGTGGTAGTCGATCACGCCCGACTTGATGTTGTCGCGCGGGATGTCTTGAGCCAACAGCGCGAGCGCGATCATCTGCTCGACCGTCAGATTGGTCTGGATGCTCTCCTGCAGCGTGGCGTACAACCCCGGGGCCTGAGCGAGCAGCGTCGGAAGGCTGCCGACGCTGAGCACCTTGTCGCGCACGGCCAGCACCACCTGCTGCTGGCGTTGCGCGCGGTTGATATCCGAATCATCGTGGCGCGTCCGCGCGTAGCGCAGGGCGTCGTGGCCGTTGAGCGTGTGGTGCCCGGCCGTGAGATAAAACGGCTCGTAGCCGTATGCGCCGTCGGGGTATTCCGGGTCGTCGATGTCGGTCGGGTTGTCGATCTCGATCCCGCCGATCGTGTCCACGATCTTCTCGAAGGCCGTGAAGTCGAGCCGGATGTAGTAATCGACGCTCACACCCAGGTTGTTGCGAATGGTCTTCATCGCGAAAGCCGGGCCGCCGCCGGGCAGTTCGTAAGCGTCGCCGATGAAGTTCGCGGTGTTGATCGTGTTCGGGTCGAAGCCGTCGGGCATCTCCACCCACAGGTCGCGCGGGATCGAGAGCATCGAGGCCGTGTTCGCCACCGGGTCGATCGAGATCAACATGATTGAGTCGGTGCGATACGCCGTTTCGGTCTCGCCCTGACGCCGGTCGATGCCCAACAGGAGCACCGTCACGCGCGACTTGCCCTGCCATTTCTGCGGCAGGATGCCGTCGGCGACACCATCCTGGTTGCCGCCGTCGCCGACACCCGGCGTCGAGGAGCTGGCCGGCCCTTTTGGATCGAACCCGGAGTTATTGCCGATCTGAAAGCCGCCAACCGCGTCCCGGACGGTGGTGAATACCAGGTAACCGGCCAAAACCGTCGCTACGGCGAACAGGGCGATCATCCCACCCACGAGCCACGAGGGCAGCTTGGTGGAACGGCGCGCCCGGATGCGCTGCACGCGGGCATAATCCTGCGGCGGAGGGGGTGGTAACGGACCACTCATGTCACTTTACCTGCATAAATGCCAACGCCGGGTAGACCCGGCCGATTCATTATAGAGCAGTTTGTAGGCCGGTATCTTAACCGGCGCCTCGGTGTTTCCCGTAGCAAGATGCCGTCCAGGCCTCGCGGGTTCCCGATTTCTCCAAGAAGACTATCGCGCCATCGTCGTTTTAGCGAGGAACGTTTCGTGAACCGAAGCTGAACGAAATCGGCTTATGCTGGGTCTGCGCCCGGCCAGCGTGCACGCGCGAGAGGCCGGTGTGGCAAAGCGTTTCGACCTGGTGCGGAGCCGCGCAGGCGCCGGGCGGACGCCGGGCGGACGCCTTGCCCATGCACACCGGCCAAAAACCAGCCGTGTGCCGCCTCCGGGCTGGCATATAATTAAGGGTTCAACGGAGCAAGCACTTGAGCCAAATGACCATGACCTCCTCGACCAACCCGCTCGGCTACACGTTAGCGGCCTGGGCCCTCGCCCTGATCGGCTGGCTGGGCCTCGCGGCGCTGTTTCTGTATGTGAACCCCAACATCGGGCCACTCCCCTGGTGGACCTTTTACGTTTTGGCCCTGATGGCCATCACCGGCACCGCCGTGCCTTTCGTACATCTGCTCAACCGGCGCTTCGGCCGCGAGGCCGTGCCGGCCGCCGTAATCCTGCGCCAGGCGATGTGGGTGGGCGTGTTCCTCACCACAGCGAGCTGGATGCTTCGCAGCGGCCTGCTCAACCCCGCGACCGCCGTGCTCCTGCTGGTGGCCCTGGTCGGTGTCGAGTGGTTCTTGCGGCTCCGCGAGCGCGCGCGTTGGGCGCCGGCGGATTACGACGACGACTGACCGCAGAGCAGGGACCCGTCATGACCGACTCCACAGTCCCGGCGGATATCTCGCCGGAAGATCTCAAAGCTTACATCCGACGTCTGGAAGACATGCTTGTATTGATCCGTCGTCGGATCCGTCGTTATGAAGACGAGTTCGCCATGCCCTCGCGCGAGTTCTATCGAAAGCTGCAGGCCGGCGAGCTCCACAACCGCAGTGACTTCGAGGAATGGGCCAGCGAGCACGAGCGCCACCAGCGCCTGGCCGAACAGATCGACGAGCTCAAGGCCCGGTTGCCCCGCTAGAAAGCGAGC
>WBZS01001645.1_pt1 | contig 16823 bp, 7 predicted proteins | sample 5204201 | NCBI WGS metagenome assembly WBZS01 (sample SAMN12344357, study PRJNA552823) | activated sludge metagenome | biome: Activated sludge suspended growth; feature: Nitrification reactor; material: Wastewater; isolation source: activated sludge from nitrification reactor of wastewater treatment...
GGGAAATCCTCCGCTTTCTGACTCGTAAAACGGTGCTTGTCCGATGAAATTTCCATTCTCGAATCGATTTCGTCTCGATTTGCGTTCGCCGTCGCCATTTGCGGTTACTTGTTCAGCGGTTCCTTAGTCCGGGTGTGTGGCAGCAATCTTCACCCTTCCTGGCAGTGATCGAGGTCTTGACCAACCGGGGTCACCATCTAAACGAGATCGAGATTCGTACCTGTGCCGTTGGCATTTGATAGAATGTGCAGTGATCTACGGCATCGTGAATATCAAGGGCTGGCCGATGATGCTATCAATCTCGATACGCGGATGGCATGGTCACTACCATTTGTTTCGCTGTAAATGGCGGAGCAAAAGGGAACCAGATGGCGGCAGCGTAGGTGCCAGTCTCAAAGCCTATCCTTCGGCCCACGAGGGGAACGAGGAAGGCAGAGAGGATGTACAGAGACGTGGACCTATACGCCAAAGTAAGGCGCGCCGTGATGGTGGAGAACCAGAGCGAGCGCGGAGCAGCAAAGCGGTTTGGGATCAGCCGCAAGACGGTATCGAAGATGGTCCGGCACGCTGTGCCGCCAGGCTATCGGCGCAAGGAAGCGCCGGTATCGCCGAAGTTGGGACCGTTCGTCAGCCGCACTCCCAAGGGCGTGCGGTACTGGTCGACGTCCGGACTGGGCGACCGTTTGCCACATTCCCGTGGGCTCGACCGAGGCAGTCGAAAGCCTAAGCCTGCCGAAGCTGGCAGTGGTGGCGCGAACGAACTTTCGCAATAAGGTGCTGGAGGTGACGTACGTGTTGTTGAGCCACCGGAAGCCGGAGAATCAGGTACCGGCGCATATGTTGGTCAACACCGGACAGCGCTGGTACGTTCACGCCTACTATCGGGTCAACGAGCGCTCTTCCGAATTGGTAATCGCGAGGACGGGGGGGCGACTGTTCGCGGGTCTTCGACCTCAGCGCAACGGAATTTCCGCTCGCACTGGCGAATCGCGAAATCCTAGAGATTATTTACAGTTCTGCGTTGGCGCCAGGCAGGCTGGGGTTTTGCATGCTTCTTAACTCACGAAGAGGCGCGATCTGCTGCCGCAAGTTGATGGTTGGCAAGGAGGTTCTTCGTGGACGTGTTTGATCTCCGGGCTCGCCTTGTTGCCGACTACCAGAGCTATACGCGCAGCTTCATCAAGATTCGCGACCCACGAATCAACGGATTCGTGGATGACGCCCTAACGGCAGGGGCGTTTTGGCCGGAACCGCTACTGCAACTCAACCCCACGTACTTGCCTGCGGGGACGGTCGATGATTTGATCGGCCAGGGTCTGTTGCATCCGGAGTGCTCACGCATCTTCCGGATCGACAAGACCGACTCCGACCACACGGGAAAGCCGCTCGTGCTGCACGAGCATCAGCGCCGGGCCATCCAAAAGGCGAAGGAGGGCCGGTCTTATTTGCTGACCAGTGGCACAGGATCCGGCAAGAGCCTCACTTACATCGTGCCGATCGTCGATCACATCTTGCGGCACGGGTCGGGGCGGGGGATTCAGGCCATCGTTGTCTACCCCATGAACGCACTCGCCAACAGCCAGTACGAGGAACTCAGCAAGTTCCTCGAAAAGGGCTACGCGGAGGGCATTTCCCCGGTGCGTTTCGCCCGCTATACAGGTCAAGAAAAGGGCGATGCGCGTGAGGCCCTGCGGCGCGAGCCGCCGGACATTCTTCTGACCAACTACATGATGCTCGAGCTGTTGCTCACGCGCGCCGAAGATCGCCAACTCGTCCGTGCCGCTCAAGGCTTGCGCTTTCTGGTGTTCGACGAACTGCATACCTACCGAGGCAGGCAGGGGGCAGATGTGGCCCTTCTCATTCGCCGGTGCCGTCAGGGATTCGATGGCCGTGACGCAATTTGCATCGGAACATCAGCCACCATGGCGAGTGGCGGGTCCACGGAGGAACAGCGAACAGACGTCGCGCGCGTGGCGCAGTCACTGTTCGGGGTCGACTTCACGTCAGATCAGGTGATTGGCGAAACGCTTGAACGCGCCACACGGCCGATCGATCTCTCCGACTCGCGCGCTATTGAAACGATCAAGGCAACGATTGCTGCCAAAGAGGATCCTCCAAGCGACTACGAAGCTTTTCGACAGCATCCTCTCGCATCATGGATCGAGTCCATGTTCGGCGTGAGAGAAGAACCCGGGTCCAAGCAGCTGGTCCGGCAGGTTCCACGTCGCCTGACGGGCGATCCGATAGAAGGGCAAGAAAGTGCCGCGTCTGAAGTCGCGGGCCTGACCGGGACCCAGGCCGACGAATGTGCCGCTGTACTTCGTCGATTCCTGCTCCAGGGTGCTTCGCTTCGCCGCAGCGAATCAAGTCGGTTTCCGATATTCGCCTTCAGGCTGCACCAGTTCTTCACTCGAGGAGACACGGTTTGGGCCACGCTGGAGGCGGAAGCCGTTCGCCACCTCGAACTCGCCAAGAAGGCCGCGAAACCAGGCGAACCTGAAAAGCGCCTCTTCCCACTCACCTTCTGCCGCCACTGCGGTGCCCCGTACTACCGGGTAAAGGTCGTCCAGGACGAGCATGGGAAGAGCCTGTTGCCCCGTGAAGATCGGCGCGACAACGACGACGATGGGGAAGGAGACGCCTACGTCTACCTGTCGGAGCAAGCTCCCTGGCCGAGGACCGACGGAGCCGCGCTGCTCGAGCGGCTGCCAGACTTCCTGAAGGAGACGTCTCCGCAAGGCGTCGAACGGATCCGCGCCGATGCACGGCGCGACGTGCCGGAGCCCGTCTTCGTCAATGCTGCGGGTCGAATCGTCTCGGAGGGCCAGGGAATCCCCGTGGCGCTCATCAAGAAGAACTTTCTGTTCTGCCTTGAGCCTTCCTGCGGCGTGGCGTACACGCGAAGCCAGCGGTCCGAGCGCAACAAGCTGGCGACACTGGGCGTCGATAGCCGGAGCACGGCGACGACCATCCTTGCAGTACGAGCGCTGTTAGAACTGCAGCATGACCGCGACCTCAAGCCGGAGGCGCGCAAGCTGCTGAGCTTTACCGACAATCGTCAGGACGCCTCCTTGCAGGCGGGGCACTTCAACGACTTCGTTCAGGTCGCCCTGCTTCGTTCGGCGCTGCACCGAGCCACGCAGGCGCGAGGCCCGAACGGCCTGTCCCATGGCGATCTTTCGCGCAGCGTATTCGACGCCATGCAGTTGCGATTCGAAGAATACGCGGCCGACCCAGAGGTGCGGGGGCCAGCACGCACCGCGACGCACGACGCTCTGCGGCGCGTCATCGATTACTACCTCTATCGCGACCTCCAGCGCGGCTGGCGCGTCACAGCGCCGAATCTCGAGGACTGCGGTCTTCTGCACTTCGAATACGACGGGCTCGGCGGGGAGGAGGGCCTTCTAGGCGAAACCGCCTTGTGGTCGGCCGGCTTCACCGTGAAAGAGCGAGACGGCGACCGGTTCATCGAAGTTCCGGTGGCCGTCAGAGATTGCGCTCCGGATACCCGGGAGGAGGTCGTCCGCACGCTACTCGACGTGATGCGCCGGGCATTGGCGGTCAAGGTCGATGTGCTCGACCCACAGAAGCAGCTGGACCTCGTCGAGCAGACCAAGCCTCGCTTGCTCGAAGACACGGTCTGGTACCTTGAGGACGCGCGCGAGCTGACCAAGGCCGAAGTCGCCTATCCACGGCCAAGGCGGCAACACGATCGGTCCGGGATCTTCCTCTCGTCCTATGGTGCGTTTGGCCGTTATCTCAAGCGCTTGCTGTCGCCATACGCTCCCGCAGATCAACCCCTTGGCCGCGAGCAGATTGACGCGGTCATTCAGTTTCTACTGTTAGCGCTCAAGAGGTACGGAGTCGTCGAGCAGGTTCGCAGTGGTCGGGAAGGAGACGACCCTGGGTACCAGCTGAATGCCGATGCGTTGCGCTGGCTGCCGGGTGACGGCGAAGTCCGTCCGATCGACCGGACGCGCCTTCTCGCCGCCGGGGAGATCCCGCCAGAGGTCAATCGCTATTTCGTCGAGTGCTATCGGGGATTCGTCGACTTGAAGTCGGTGCTCGAGGCCCGTGAGCACACCGCACAGGTCACATCCGAGGATCGCGAGGAGCGCGAGGATCGGTTCCGGACTGGCGACCTGCCCTTGCTGTTTTGTTCACCGACCATGGAACTCGGTGTCGACATCGCGCAGTTGAACCTCGTTAACCTGCGAAACGTGCCGCCGACACCCGCCAACTACGCGCAGCGTAGCGGTCGTGCAGGTCGTGGGGGACAACCGGCGATGGTGTTCACCTACTGTGCGGGGCGCAGTCCCCACGACCAGTACTTCTACCGTGCGCCCAGTCGCATGGTGTCCGGGTCGGTGGCTCCACCCCGTATCGATCTACGCAACCGGGATCTTGTCCGGTCTCACATCCACGCGATCTGGATGGAGGTCGCGAAGCCCGACCTCGGCAAGACGTTGACGACCGTGCTGGAGCTCACGCCAAGCGACGGCAAGCTCCCGTTGCCGGTCAAGGAATCGCTAACGCAGGAGTTGCGCAATCCTGTCCCGCGGGCTGCCGCGCTTGCGAAGGCCAATGCGCTCGTGACGAGCCTGCAAGCTGAGCTTTCTACGGCCACGTGGTTTCACGACCGTTGGGTCGCGGAGGTCCTCGACCAGATCGAGCGCAGCTTCGATTCGGCGTGCGAGCGCTGGCGCAGCCTGTATCGGTCGGCGGTCCGCCAGCGGGAACTGCACCACCGGATCATTGGCGATCACGCGCGACCCGAGGCGGAGCGAAATCACTCCCGACGACTGCGCGCGCAAGCAGAGAGCCAGATTAGACTGCTCACTGAGGCCGAGGGCGTCTTCGAGGGCGACTTCTACTCGTACCGTTACTTCGCGGCAGAGGGCTTCCTGCCGGGATACAACTTCCCGCGGCTTCCTCTCTCGGCGTACGTGCCGGGCAGGCGGCAGCGGAAGGGTCGCGACGAGTTCGTCTCCCGCCCCCGGTTCCTGGCCATCTCTGAGTTCGGGCCGCGCGCACTGATCTACCACGAGGGGGCGCGTTACCGGGTCTACAAGGTCAACCTCGACTTCGGGTCCGACGAGATCGAGGCGACCCACGATCTCGTCACTGCGACGATGAAGCGATGCCCCAAGTGCGGGTACGCGCACCTGGAGCAAGGCAACAACCTTGCCGAACTGTGCGATCGATGCGGCGCGGCACTCGACGGCCCGGCGCGGATCGATAACCTGGTGCAGCTGCAGAACGTGAGCTTGAAGCTCGCCCAGCGCATCACCTGCGACGAGGAAGAACGGCAGCGCTTCGGATACCGGCTGGTCACGTCGTACCGCTTTCCGGAGATCGGCGGCAAGCTCGATCGCAAAGACGCGGAGGCGTCGATCGATGGCGCCTTGGCTCTGCGTCTCAGCTACGGCGACGCGACCGACCTGTTCCGTCTCAACCTTGGCTGGTCCAATCAACGAGGCAACCAGCCCCCTGGCTTCATCCTCGATCTCGAACGCGGTTACTGGTCTCGCAATCAGGCCGACGAGAACGACCACGATGATGCCGCCACACAGGGGCGCGTGCAGCGCGTGGTCCCCTTCGTCAAGGACACGAAGAATGCGCTCGTCCTGCGGTTCGAGCCGCCGCGTTCCGGACCGGAGATGGCCGGCCTTCAGGCGGCTTTCAAGCAGGCCATTCAGCAGCATTTTCAACTGGAGCCACGCGAGCTGTCGTGCGAGCCCATGCCATCGGCGCAGGATCGCCAGGAGATTCTCTTCTACGAGGCATCCGAGGGCGGCGCTGGCGTGCTGCGCCAACTCGCGGAGGATCCGACGGTGCTGCCGGCACTCGCCCGCCGCGCGTTGGAACTGTGCCACTACGACCCGGATACTCTGGAAGATCGTGGCGCATCGACCTGCGGAAAGGCCTGCTACGAGTGTCTGCTCGATTACGGCAACCAGCCGGACCACAAGGACCTCGACCGAACCCTCATCCGCGACCATTTGCACGCGCTTGCGCGGGCCGACTGTCGGCCAGCCGGTGGTGCCGGATCGCGTGCGGAGCGCGTCGCCGCATTGCGCAAGCGCTGCGACAGCCAGCTCGAGCAGCGGTGGCTCGACCTTGTGGACTCGCTCGTTCTGCGCCTGCCGGATGAGGCGCAGTACCAGATCCCAAGCCAGTACACGCAGCCTGACTTCTACTACCGCGAGTCGAATGCCGCGATCTACGTGGACGGCCCTCCCCACGATCAGCCCGACCAGATGAAGGAGGACGAGGCGATCACGCAGCGGCTGATGGAAGCGGGCTACATCGTGATCCGGTTCCACCACAAGGAAGACTGGAACGCGATCTTCCGTAAGCATCCTGACATCTTCGGAGTTCTGCGCGCATGAGCCTCGCGTCGCTCTCGAAGCCCGGCACGCTCGTCCATGCCAGAGGCCGGGAATGGGTCGTACTGCCCGATTCATCCGATGAACTCTTGATGCTGCGGCCCGTCGGTGGACTCGACGAGGAGATCGCTGGCGTATTGCCCGCGGTGGAGCCTGTCCAATCGGCCAGCTTCCCGCTGCCAGGGGCCGACGATTTGGGCGACTTTTCGTCGGGGCAGCTGCTGCGAGATGCCGCGAGGCTATCGACCCGTGCTGCTGCGGGTCCATTCCGCAGCTTCGGCCGCGCCGCCGTCGAGCCGCGTCCGTACCAGCTCGTCCCGTTGATGATGGCACTCAAGCTCGATCCGGTGCGCCTGCTCATCGCGGACGACGTCGGCATCGGCAAGACCATCGAGGCGTCGCTGATTGCTCGGGAGCTGCTCGATCGCGGCGAGATACGGCGCATGGCCGTGCTGTGTCCACCGCACCTGGCAGAGCAGTGGCAGCGCGAGCTCGCGGAGAAGTTTCACGTCGAGGCGGAGCTGGTCCTGTCCAGCACCATCCAGCGCCTGGAGCGGGACCTGCCGATCGGCGTTTCTGTGTTCGACCGCCATCGCTTCACCGTCGTATCGACCGATTTCATCAAGACACCGCGCCGCGCGGAAGACTTCGCGCTCCGCTGCCCAGAGTTCGTGATCGTCGACGAGGCCCACGGATGCACGCTCGCCGGCGGCGTCGGTCGTGGCCGGCAGCAACGCTTCGAGTTGCTTCGTCGAGTCACCGAGGATCCGTCGCGGCACCTGGTGCTGGTGACCGCGACACCGCACAGTGGCAATGAGGAGGCGTTTCGGTCGCTCCTGAGCCTCCTCGACAGTGACTTCGCCAACCTGCCGAGTGATCTGGACCGCAGCGAACGCGAGGGTGTACGCCGCCGCCTGGCGGCCCATCTGGTGCAGCGGCGGCGCGCCGACATACGCCATTACCTCGAGACGGACACGGCGTTCCCGGAGCGCAAGGACAAGGAGGCAACCTACACCTTCGGCAAGGCGTATCGCGCATTGTTCGACGACATTCTTGCCTTCGCGCGCGAGTACGTGGCAGAGGAGGCGGGCGCCGACCGCCGCCAGCGCGTGCGCTACTGGTCGGCGCTCGCGCTGCTGCGGTGCGTGTCGTCGAGTCCCGCCGCCGCAGCGGCCACCTTGCGCAGCCGCGCCGCGGTGGATCAGGCCGAAGGCGAGGACGTTGACGAAGTCGGGCGCCGCACCGTACTCGATCAGGGCGATGTCGATGACGCGGTCGCAATCGACTTCAGCCCTGGCTCCGACACGGAGGGCAGTCGTGACCCGACGAGACGGCGCCTGCTCGAGTTCGCTCGCCGGGCCGAGGCTGTCGCCCCCGCGGACGATCTCAAGCTGCAGGGTGCTGCCCGCGAGATCAAGGCGCTGCTCAACGACGGGTTTTACCCGGTCGTGTTCTGCCGCTTCGTGGACACCGCGGATTACGTCGCCCGACAGCTCAGGGATGCTTTGCCGAGCAAGGTTCGCATCGCATCGGTGACGGGCCTGCTCCCGCCGGCCGAGCGCGAAGGGCGGATCGCCAATCTGGTGGCCGAGGCGGGCCAATACGTGCTGGTCTGCACCGACTGCCTGTCCGAAGGCATCAATTTGCAGCAGCACTTCGACGCGGTGCTGCACTACGACCTCGCCTGGAATCCCACCCGCCACGAGCAGCGCGAAGGCCGTGTGGATCGCTTCGGCCAGCAAAAGCGCGAGGTGCGCGTCGTCACGTACTACGGCACGGACAATCCCATCGACGGGGTGATCCTCGACGTGCTGATCCGCAAACACAAGGCGATCAAGAGCGACCTCGGCGTCACGGTCGCCGTGCCGGGTTCCAGCGAACAGATCGCCGAGGCCCTGTTCGAGGGAGCGCTGTTCCGCGAACAGACGCGTTCGGGCAATCGCCAGCTCACCCTCGATTTCATCGACGACCTAGACGACAGGAAGGCGCAGATTCACCAGGGCTGGGACAGTGCTCGCGACCGTGAGAAGGCAAGCCGCTCCCGCTTTGCCCAGCACACCTTGAGTCCCGAGGCTGTCGCCAACGAACTGCAGAACGTGCGCAATGCCATCGGTCGCAGTAACGACGTGGCGCGCTTCTTCCGTGCCGTCCTTCAGGCAGCGGCGGTTCCCGTGCAAGAGTCGGGCGGTGCGGTGACCGTTCAGCTCAGCCCTGGGGCGCCTCGTGCGCTGCGCCAGGCCATAGGTCGTGACGAACCGTTTACCGGACGCTTTGATCTGCCGTTGAAAGAGGGGGAGACCTATCTTGGTCGAACCGGCCCGGTAGTCGAAGGGCTTGCAAGCTGGACGCTCGATCAAGCGCTTGACCCGATCGCCCGCGAAGGCAGACCCGTGGCGGCGCGCTGCGGGGTGATTTCCACAACTGCAGTCGCGGCGCGCACCACGCTGCTGGTGGTGCGGTTCCGTTATCACCTGCGGATCGGCGCCGCCGACGGCGAAACCCTGCTGGCGGAGGAGATCGTGCCGGTGGCTTGCACAGGGTCGGCAGAAGCGCCCACTTGGCTGGCCTCCGACATCGGGGAACAGCTACTCGCCGCGCGTCCGGAACGCAATCTCGTTCCTACCGCGATCGATCAGCAGCTGGCGCTCCTCCTCCCTGCTCTGCCGAAGCTGCAGATCGCCCTGGAGGCGGTGGCCGATCAGCGCGCGAAGTTGCAGCTGAAAGCGCACGAGCGAGTGCGCGAGGCCGCGCGGGCGAAGGGCCGCGTGGCGATCGCGCCGGTGCTGCCGGTGGACATTCTCGGTGCCTTCGTGCTCCTGCCGAGGCTCGGCTGACCATGGCACGACGTACGCAGGACTTCCAGACCATCCGATCCGAGGGCGGCCTGCTGCCGCCGGACGTACTTCGGCGGGTCATCGATCCGCGGGGGAGTCTGAAGGGGACTAGACCTGAGGACTACGGTCTGCCGCAAGGTGAGCGGTTGAACGAAGTCATCACGCAGTCGTGGAACCGGCTCCGCCGCCACTGGAGCGAGTTCCGGTCCGCAGCGGTAAGGCTGCCTGAAGGCGAGGCAGGGACCGGCCTCACCAACGACAAGTGGAGCCTGCCGCTCTTGCGCGAGCTCGGCTTCGGGCTGTTGCCCACCAGCGCGAGTCCCGAGATTGCAGGCCGCATGTACGCCATCAGCCGCTTCTTCGGCCCGGTGCCGATCCACTTGGTCGGTTGCGGGCTGAGCCTCGATCGCCGCGCCACGGGGGTCCGTGGTGCCGCCGGCGGCAACCCGCACGGCCTCGTTCAGGAGGTTCTCAACCGCAGCACCGATCATCTCTGGGGCATCGTCGGCAACGGCCTGCGGCTGCGCATCCTGCGCGACAACCAGGCGCTGTCGCGCCAGTCGTTCCTGGAGTTCGACCTCGAAGCGATGTTCGGCGCCGAGGCGTACTCGGATTTCGTGCTCCTCTGGCTGGTCGGCCATGCAACGCGCTTCGCGCCGCGGGACGGCAATCGCATCGAATCGTGCTGGCTGGAGGAGTGGACCAAGGAAGCCGAAGAACAGGGGACGCGCGCGCTGACCGATCTGCGTGGCGGCGTCGAACGCGCGCTGCAGGTGCTCGGCGAGGGCTTTACCAGCCACCCGAAGAATCTTGCGCTGCGCGAAGCACTGCGCAGCGGCGCGCTCAAGCCCGCCGATCTGCACGGGCAGTTGCTACGGCTGGTCTACCGCCTGATCTTCCTCTTCGTGGCGGAGGACCGCACGCTCGAGGGCCACGCGCTCGTTCACCCGCGTGACGACTCGGAAGCTGCGCGCGTTGCGCGCGAGCGCTATGCCGCCCACTACAGCACTGCGCGGTTGCGCGAGCTGGCAGGACGGATCAAGGGTAGCCGCCATGGCGACCTGTGGCGGCAGTTCCAGATCCTGGTGCGCGCGCTGTCGGGCGACCCGTCCGCAACAGCCACCCGCACCCAACTCGCACTGCCGGCGCTGGGCAGCTTCCTCTGGGATCCCGCCTCGACCACGGCGCTGAACGATGCCGAGCTCACCAACTTCGACCTGCTCGAAGCGCTGCGCCATCTCGGCTTCACCCGCCAGGGAAAGGTCTTGCGGCCCGTCGACTACAAGAACCTCGGCGCTGAAGAACTGGGCGGCGTGTATGAGAGCCTGCTCGCGCTCACGCCGCAGGTTAGCGCCGACGGCGCACGCTTCGGCTTCGCCGAGTTCGCCGGCAACGAACGCAAGACGTCCGGCTCCTACTACACGCCTGACTCGCTCGTGCAGTGCCTGCTCGACTCGGCGCTCGACTCGGTGGTCGACGAGGCGATAAAGGGCAAGACCAGTGCCGAAGCTGAGCAAGCCATCCTTGGCCTGAAGGTCTGCGACCCAGCGGTCGGCTCCGGGCACTTCCTCGTCGGAGCGGCGCACCGGCTGGCATGGCACCTCGCACGCGTGCGTGCCCAAGCCCAGGGCGAGAGCGAACCGTCGCCACTCCTCTACCAACATGCTTTGCGCGACGTCATCGGCCGCTGCCTGTACGGCGTGGACGTAAACCCTATGGCGGCCGAGCTGTGCCGAGTTAGCCTGTGGCTGGAGGCCCTGGAGCCTGGCAAGCCGCTTTCGTTTCTCGACCATCACATCCGGGTCGGCAACAGCCTCCTCGGGACGACACCGGAGCTGATTGCCGCCGGCCTGCCGGAGGAGGCGCTCAATCCCATCGAGGGGGATGACAAGAAGGCCTGCGCGGAGCTGAAGAAGCGCAACCGCGCAGAAAGCAAAGGGCGAGGCAGTCTGTTCGTTGCGGAGGACGCGGAGCGTGCCGAGGCGCTGCGCTCGGCCGCCAAGGCCGTGGACGAGATGGACGACGACACGCCCGAGCGCCTGGCGCGCAAGGCGCAGACGTTTGCCGAGGCTCAGACGCGCTACGACTACATCGCCGCGAAACGCTTGGCCGATGCCTGGTGCGCGGCCTTTGTCATCCGCAAGCACTTCCCTCCACTGGCGCATAACCCGAAATTCGCGGATACCAAGCCCTTCGGCATCACTCAGGGACACATCAGCGATCTGGCACAGGGGCGCGATCTGCCGACCGAACTGGCTGGCGAGGTGGACCGCCTCGCACGGCAGTACCAGTTCTTCCACTGGCACCTGGTCTTTCCCGAGGTGTTCGCGCGCGGCGGATTCGATTGTGTGCTTGGGAATCCCCCTTGGGAGCGGCTAAAGCTTGCTGAAGATGAGTGGTTTGCTCCGGTCCGTCCTGACATTTCTGCTGCTGCAAATGCGACAGCTCGGCAAGACCTAATTGCCCGACTTGCTGAAGAGGCTCCCCATCTACTCGCGGAATACCGAGCAGCGAAACGCCAAGCAGACAATACAAGTGCATTCGCAAGAAACTCTGGCGCGTACCCTCTCTGTGGTGTTGGTGACATCAACACGTACGCCCTATTCGCCGAGCTCAATTGGCGAATCGCGAATCCTGTAGGTCGCGTCGGGTGTGTCCTTCAAGCTGGCATTGCCACAGACAAAACTACTAGCCCGTTCTTTGAGCGAATCGTAAGCGAGCGAGCGCTCGTTTCTCTGTTTTCGTTTGACAACCGCGATGGCATCTTCCCGGACATCAAGCGCTCTACTCGATTCTGCTTGATGACACTAACGGGTACGAAGAAGCCGTTTACTGACGGCATCACCTTTACTTTCTATGCACGGTCGCTTGAAGAGATTGCTGATCCAGCGCGCCGTGTAGTACTAAAGGCTTCCGACATCGCACTATTGAATCCGAACACCAAGACCTGTCCAGTGTTCCAGTCCGCGCAGGACTGCCTTCTTGTGTCTTGCATCTATCGAAGGATTCCCATCGCTATAGACGAAGGGACAGACACGAATACCTGGGACCTTACCATTCGACGTGTCTTGGACATGAATAAGCAGGATGTTCTGAGGCTATGTGTGCAGACTCCGGCTTTTCACGCTGGCTCACTGGTAGGTGTCTATGAGGCGAAGCTATTCGATCAGATGAACCACCGAGGCTCAACGTACGATCGGGGACGCGTGCGTGCGGTAACGCAAAGCGAGTTGGAAGATCCGTCGTTTGCACTCAGTTACCGCTATTGGATTCAAGAGCGCGAGTTGGCTAACCGACTCCCGCAAGGATGGATGAAGCAATGGTTTGTCGTCTGGCAGGACGTCACTGACGTCAACACCATGGCACGAAGTGTGTCCGCGGTAGTGTTGCCGTTGTCCGGTACTGACTTTACCGTCCGGGTCGGCTTTCCTCTTCGTGCACCTGCCGACGGCGCGATCCTCTTCGTTAGCTCCCTCAATTCATTTGTATTCGACTACGTCAGTCGTCAGAAGATCGGCGGGACACACCTTGCGGACTTCGTTCTGAAGCAGTTACCTGTATTGACGCCGGAGAGCGTATCAAGTGCAGCGAGGTTTAGAGGAGGGAGCGAAACGCTTCGGGAGTGGCTGCTGCCTCGGGTTCTTGAACTCACATACACAGCATGGGATCTCCAAGCCTTCGCGCGCGAGTACAGCTGGGACGGCCCACCGTTTCGCTGGGACGAGGACCGCCGCTTCCTGATCCGCTGCGAGCTCGACGCCGCCTTCTTCCACCTCTACCTGCCTGCCGACGCCGACGGCCAATGGCGCCCGGCACGCAAGGCAGACGGCAGTCCACACGACGAGACTCCGGAGGAATTTGCAGAGCTCAAGCGGTGCTTCCGGACGCCGCGCGACGCCGTCGCCTACATCATGGACACCTTTCCTATCGTCCGCCGCAAGGACGAGGAGAAGTACGACGGCGATTACCGCACCAAGCGCGTCGTCCTCGAGATCTGCGACGCGATGCAGGAAGCCATCCGTACTGGCCAGCCCTACCAGTCGCGTCTCGACCCGCCGCCGGGGCCGCCGCGGGATGCCGAAGGCAACTTCGTCCGATACGCGCAGATCGCCGGCAACCCGCCGCCGCACATCCACTTGCCGCGGGACGCCGCAACAGACGGTAGCGTCGCGCGACAGCTGTCGGATCTCGCCACGCGGTTCCCGGCCACGCCTTTCGTGCTTCGCCTGGGTGCCAGCGGCAGTGCCCGAACAGTGCGCGTGCGGCCGGTCAAAACGGCAGACATCCAGGTCACCGATCGGATCGTGCTGTCGAGTCCGAACCTGCAAAGCTCCGGCTCCGCGGGGCCGGCCGCCGTCGGCCGACTGCGCGTCGAGTCTCGAACCAATGCCGGTGACGGTTCGTCCTATGTGCTGGTCACGGTGCGGGGCGACGATGGAAACGCGCAGGCGCGCTTCTCCGAAGAGGAATGGCGAGGCCTGACGACGGTCGGCGTCGTCGAAGAGAGCAGCGAGGCTTGAGCCGCTGATGGCCAGGCTCTTTCCTGCGCTCGACCCGTCGGCCATCGACAACCCGGGCGAGCGCTTCGTTGCCCAGGTGCTGGTCGATCAGCTGCCGAACTGGGTGGAGGTCTTCCACAGCTTCAACTGGCTCAACCGAAGCCGGCAGGGCACGCTGATGGAGGGCGAGTGCGACTTCGTGCTGCTCGATCCGGAGCTCGGCCTGTTGTTCGTCGAGGTCAAGGGCGGCTCGCTCGTCTTCGACGGGCGGGAGTGGCTCCGCGAGGTCCGCGGCGATCGCCGTGCGCTCAACAAGGATCCGTTCGCGCAAGCGCAGCGCGCGATGCACGACATCGTCGACCTTGTGAAGCGGCGCTTCCCTGGCACCGGCGACTTGCCATTCGCGTACGGCTTCGCTGTCGCCTTTCCGGATTGTCGTGTCAGCGGCGCCTTGCCGCCGAGCATCCAGCCCGAGCTGATCCTCGATGCAGCTAGGCTGAAAGACCTGCAAGACTCGATCCGACGGGTCTTTGCGAGCTTCATCCGCAGCAGCCATCGCGCGCTGACGGAACGGGAGATGGAGTCGGTCCGCGAGGCGCTGTACCCGAAGTACCAGCTCCTGCCAGTCGTCTGGCGCAAGGTCGAGGATCAGGAGGAGCGGCTGCGGCGGCTGACCGCCGATCAGCAGCGCATCCTCGACATCCTCGCCAATCAACCCAAGGCCGCGATCCGCGGCGTGGCCGGATCCGGCAAGACGATCTTGGCTCTTGCGAAGGCGCAGTCGCTCGCCCGCGCCGGCGTGCGCACACTGTTCCTTTGCTACAACCGCCCGCTCAAGGACTGGCTTCTGGAGGCGATACCGGAGTCCTTCGGCGAGCGCCTGACCATCGACACCTATCACGGCCTGGCGGACGACCTGTGCAAGGCGGCCGGCGTGCACCTGCAGGAGATGGGCAATCCAAAGGACCAGGCGTTCTGGACGGAAACCGCACCCGAGGCCCTGATGCAGGCCTGCGAACGGCTGGGGCCGGAGCACAAGTTCGACGCTGTCGTCGTGGACGAGGGCCAGGACTTTCACGAGCTCTGGTGGACGAGTCTCGACTCGGTGTTCCGGGATCCGGACAGCAAGGTCTGCTACTACGTCTTCTACGACCCGAAACAGAACCTGTACGTTGAACAGCCCTCGCTACCCGGCGAGCTGGGTCGGCCGTTCGAGCTGCAGGAGAACTGCAGGAACACCGTCCGCATCGCCGAGCACTGCGCCGCGCTCGTGGGCTATGAGAACCGCTACCGCGACGGTGCGCCGGTGGGCGATGCCCCGGAGACCGTGCGCGTGCGCACGCTGGCCGAGGCCTTCAAGGAAGCCGGCCGGCGAGTGCGGCTGCTGTGCATGCCCAATCAGGGCGGGCTCCAGATGTCGCAAGTCGCGGTGCTGGCGCCCGGGTTCACAGAGAAGAGCTGGCCCGCGCACTTCGAGACTATTCCGCTGACGAAGAGCTTCGACCAGTGGCGGCGCAAGGAGTGCGTCCTCATAGCGTCTTGGAGCCGCTTCAAGGGACTGGAAGCCGATGCCATCGTGATCATCGAGGTGCCGACGAAGGACGACGCGCATCTCGAAGCAAACCGGTATGTCGCGCGCTCGCGGGCGAAGCATCTGCTCACGATCATCGAGGTGGAGGGGTAGCGCGAGCTGCGCGCCCCATCGGCATGCTGCGTATTCCCTACGACACCGAAGCGTTTCCAACTGGCACCGTTGCCAACGGCCACGCCGAGTTGGCGGTGACATGGGATGACGTTCTCTGGGCGGCAGTGACTGTCGGTCGCCCGAACAGGCACTACGTGTTCCGACATGGTGCGGCGTCGATGCACGAAGCGGTGTTTCGTTGGTCGCTGGTTCGCATGGCCTTGGAGCAGACCGGGCTGCGCGCCTCACGACTGCGCCGGACGACCGCAGCCAAGACGCTCGATCCAACCGAGAAGGGCGCGGTGAACTACTTTCTTGGCATGACGTTCTGCAAGCTGTTCGCTGCGAAGCTTCTGAACACGCCCTGGCTGCTCCATCTGGACGTGTTCCGCCCGGGCCTCAACCCGGTGCTCACGGGACGATCCCGCCCCGACCTGGTCGGACTGGCACGCGGCACGGGCCAGTGGCACGCGTTCGAGTGCAAGGGTCGGATCAGCCCGCCGGATGCCACGACCAAGACCAAGGCGAAGAACCAGGCGCAGCGCCTCGTCAGCGTGAACGGCACCCCGTGCACGCTGCACGTGGGCGCAATCACCTATCTACGCGCCGATTCCTTGCACTTCTATTGGCGCGACCCGCCCCCGGAGAACGGAAAGGGCATCGAGGTGCCCATGGGGGGCGATGCGTGGATGCACTACTACGAGCCCGTGCTCAACGCGATTCGGGTATCGGATCCCGATGCCCTGCGGAGGGACCAAGGCACGCTCGTCAACATCGAAGGCGCCGACGTCAAGGTGGGAGTACACCCTGCAATTGCGAAGTATCTCGACAATCGGCAGTGGGAACGTGCGCAGCATGCCGCGAGTGAAACGGCGGCATCTATTGCCGGCGAGGGCTATCAGCCGGACGGTCTCAAGGTGGTCGCCGGCCAATCCTGGCTGAAGCGATTCGCTGAACCTGGCATGGCCGAGGAGGGATGAGATGCCCGAGCCAGCCGATCACCCTCGCAATTCGGTGGGCATACTCGCCTACGGATCGCTCATCGCAGATCCGGGTGTCGAGATCGAGCCGTTGATCGGCGGTCGAATCGACACGCTCACCCCATTTCCCGTGGAGTACGCCCGCTTCTCGGCGACTCGCGGTGGTGGGCCCACGGCGGTGCCGCATTCGTCAGGCAAGCGGGTGAAGGCGCAGGTGCTGATCCTCGTTGACGGCGTTGCGCTTACCGAAGCCCGCAACCTGCTGTGGCGCCGCGAAACGCGAAACGAGGGCTCGGCAAGAACGTATCGCGTGTTGTCGCCGACCGAAAATTGAGCCACGAATGAGGGTTCTGCCGATCCAAAAGTGAGCCGGGTGTTCAACCTATTCTGCTGCTTTGTGCAGCAGGGGACGAGGAGTGATCACCATGGCCATGATT
>WBZS01001646.1_pt1 | contig 16822 bp, 8 predicted proteins | sample 5204201 | NCBI WGS metagenome assembly WBZS01 (sample SAMN12344357, study PRJNA552823) | activated sludge metagenome | biome: Activated sludge suspended growth; feature: Nitrification reactor; material: Wastewater; isolation source: activated sludge from nitrification reactor of wastewater treatment...
ACGCCGAAGGCTGGCAGATGCTGGCGCGCGCCAATGTGTTCATGCAGCGCTACGACGAAGCCACCAAGGCCTATGCCGAATACGTCCGGCGCGTGCCCGGCGATGCGCAGGCGCTCGCCGATTATGCCGACGCGCTGGCGATGGCCAAGGGGCGCACCTTGATCGGCGAACCCGAAGGCCTGATCGCCAAGGCGCTTGCCGCCGACCCGAACAACGTCAAGGCGCTGGCGCTCGCCGGCAGCGTCGAATTCGACAAGCAGGCGTATGCCCGTGCGGTGGCACGCTGGGAGAAGATTCTGACCCTGGTGCCACCGGAGTCGCAGATTGCCGTGGCGATGCGCAACGGCATCGCCGAGGCGCGCACCAAGGGCAATCTGCCGGGCGCGTTGTCTGCGCAGGCGCCGGCAACGCAAGCGGCCGCGCAACCGGTGCCGGCAGCGGCAGCTGCGGGCGGCAAGGTGTCCGGTTCGGTGACGCTGGCGCCGGCGCTCAACGGCCAGGTTTCGCCGGAGGACACGCTGTTCGTCTTCGCCCGGGCGGCCGAAGGGCCGCGCATGCCGCTGGCGATTCTGCGCAAACAGGTGAAGGACTTGCCGGTGCAGTTCGTTCTCGACGACTCGATGGCGATGACCCCGTCGATGAAGCTTTCCGCGTTTCCCAAGGTTGTCGTCGGCGCGCGCATATCGAAGAGCGGCAATGCCACGCCGCAAAAGGGCGACTTGCAGGGGCTCAGCGCGCCCCTGGCGGTCGGCGCCGAGAAGATCGCGATCGTCATCGATGCGCCGCTGAATTGAAGAACATTCTTCCCGGAAGCGGGAAATGAATCCGAGTCTTCTCACATTCGGGATGGTTGCCGCGCTGGTGTGCGGCGGCTGTGGTGAGGCCGCCACGCCTTCGCACAGCGGCGGCGAGATCGGCATGGTGCTGCCCGATGCGCCGATGCGAGGCCTGGGTGGCGATCTTCATCGCCTGTCGGAGACTCGCGGAACGCCGCTGGTGATCAACGTGTGGGCGAGCTGGTGCGGTCCCTGCCGTGCCGAGATGGCCTCGCTAGAACGGCTGTCGCGGCTGGCCCCCGGCAAGCTCAAGGTGATCGGCGTCACCACCGACGACGACGCCAACCTCGCGCGCGAGTTCGTCGCGCGCGCAGGCGTCAGCTTTCCCTGTTACCACGACGCCGATCAACACCTCGAACGGCGGGTTTTCGGCGCTGCGGCAATCCCGCTGACGCTGGTGGTCGATGGCCAGGGCCGCATCGTTCAGCGGGTGCTCGGTGCGCGCCAATGGGACAGCGCGCAAAGCATCGCTCTGATCGAATCGGCGCTCGGACTGCCCTTGCGCTGACGACGATCGGCCTGCGAGCCGCATGGATGCTGGCTCTCCAGCCTGGCACCGCCAGGAGCGCCATTCCATGCGGCTGCTGGCAAGGGTGTCCGGAATTGCCCCTGTCCGGAGCGGTGAGCGCCAATCGCGTGCGCAGCCTGCGCGTCGACCAATCGGCCGACGGCGCAAGGACATGCCGATGGCCATGCGTTCGTGCTGCAGCGCGATGCGATGAACGCGCAGCTTCGTCGGTCGGCCGATTCCGCCAGCGCGGGTGGGGGCGGGTTCACCCCAATGACATTTGGCGGTCAACTGTTTTCAGATGGAGTATTCTCGTTCTCCGGTTTTGGGCACCGTCTGCGCCGGAGCGGCGGACGGTGGCACGGGATGGGTGCGGCGCCGGGCGCGCCAGCCGTGATGGCCGCCGGAGCGGGAGCCGACAATTGAGCGGCAGATTTTTTGGAGCGAGGCGTGGATAGGCCGTTTGCAGTGGACCTTCAGCAAGTCGACCTGACGCGCGTGGCGGCGAGCGAGCCGGGCGCGCCGGCGGCATTGGCCGCCATGTGGGCGCTGCCGCTGATGCGTCATGCCCAACCGGGTTCGCTCGAGGTTCTCGGCCGCGCCGCGCAACTGGTCCGGCTGTCGAAGGGGCACACGATCTTTCGCCGCGGCGACCTGCCGAACGGCCTCTACTATGTCGTCTCCGGGTCGGTGAAAATGATGGCGCAAGCCGCGGGCGGCCGGGACAAGGTGATCGACATATTCGGCGACGGCCAGCTGTTCGGCGAGATCGGCCTGTTCATGGACGGCCCCTATCGTTCATGGGCGCAGACGATCGGCCGCTGCGTCCTGCTTTATCTGCCCAAAGGCGCGGTGATCGAAGCGATTGGCAGCGACCTGGGGCTTGCTTTGTATTTTCTGCACGAGGTTTCCAACCGCGCACAGATACTCATCGACGCGCTGACCGCCATCGTCTCGCGTTCGGCCTCGGCCCGCGTGGCCGCCTACCTGCTGGATTTGTCGGCGCGCAGCGGCGGTGCCGAACGGTCCCGCATCATTCTGCCGGCCACCAAGAACGCGATCGCCTCCCTGCTGTCGCTGTCGCCCGAGGCGCTGTCGCGGTCGCTCCGCCGATTTCATGACGACGGCCTGATCGAGGTGAATGGCCGCGGCATTCGCGTGATCGACCAGCGGCGGCTGCGCGCCTGCCTCGACGAGTGAATCACTGCGCCGGCGCGGCCGTCGGGTTGCTCACGCTGTGGCAGCGGTCGCATGCCAGGTGGGTGATGAAGGCGACCCGGTCGTGGCACATCCCGCACCACTGACCGCGAAAAATCGACTCCATCGTGATCCGGGCAGCGCCGGCGCGCTGCTCGAACGGCGACGGATGGCAGTTCGCACAATCGAGCCAGCGGGTGTGCGAGCTATGCGGGAAGCGCACCCAGGGCATCTGCCGCGTGTTTTTGAGCAGGATGTCGAGATCGAGTGCTTGCGCGCGGCCGGCGCCTGAAAGGCTGTCGCGCGGACTGATCTGGCCGTCATCGAGCATACGCATCCAGTCGATGAACCCGGCACGGTCGAGCGGCATTCCCGCGAGCGCCTGATCGGCCTTCTGCAATTGCGCGAAGGCCGGATTGGCCGAATCGTAGAAGCTGTCCTGATCGGCCGCCGAGGTGTCCGACCGCAGACGCGGCCGGCTTGCCGCCGGCGCCTGCGAACTCGCCGCGCCGCCCGGCCTCGGCGGCTGCCAGCCCGGCGCCGGCTTGATCGGACTGCCGTCCGGCCGCGCCTGCGCCTGAGCCGGCGGCGCTTGCGCCACGCTCAGGGTGAACAGGCATGCGGCGAGCAGGAATCTCATCGTCGGTCCGGGATCATTGCCCCCCTGCAAGCAATGCCAGTGCCCGGCGGGCCGGCTCGCCGCGGGCACTATAATTGCCCCCTGGGTCCATCCCGCTTTCCCTGTCATCGCTGCGCAACGCATGTACAACGCCTACTTCCGGCTCAACGAATCGCCCTTCTCCATCGCGCCCGATCCGCGCTTTCTGTTCATGAGCGCCCGTCATCGCGAGGCGCTGGCGCATCTGATGTACGGGGTGAGCGGCGAGGGCGGATTCGTCGTGCTCACCGGGGAGGTCGGCACCGGCAAGACCACGATCTGCCGCTGCCTGCTCGACCAGGTGCCGGCCGACTGCGATGTCGCCTTCATCGTCAACCCCGGCCTGTCGGCGGTGGAAATGCTTGGTGCGATCTGCGACGAGTTGCACATCGGCTATCCCGATAACCTGAACATCAAGGGCTATGTCGATCGCTTCAACGCCTACCTGCTCAAGGCCAATGCCGCCGGGCGCAAGACGGTGCTGATCATCGACGAGGCGCAGGTGCTCGACCCCAAGGTTCTCGAACTGCTGCGCCTGTTGACCAATCTCGAAACCAGCCGGCGCAAGCTGCTGCAGATCGTCCTGCTCGGACAGCCCGAACTGCTCACGCTGCTCGAGCGCCCCGACATGCGGCAGGTGGCACAGCGCGTGGTTGCCCGCTATCACCTGCAACACCTGTCGAAGGTGGAGGTCTCGGCCTATGTCGCCCATCGGCTGAGTGTGGCCGGTTCCATGGGAAAGCTTATCCCCGAGTCGCTGATGGGGCAGCTCTACCGGCGCACCGGCGGCGTGCCGCGCCTGATCAACCTGGTCTGCGACCGGGCGCTGCTCGGCGCGTTTGTCGAAGGCAAGCCGGCGGTCAGCGGTCCGATACTTGCCCGGGCTGCCGCAGAGGTACTCGGCACCCGGAAATCCCGCATGCCGCAAATCGCCGCGATCGTCGCCGGGCTGCTCGCGGCGGGTGGCATCGGCGCCTGGTACGCGCTGCAGCGGGCCGAGGTGGCGACGACCGCGCCGACGCCGCAGGCCGCTTCGAGCAGTGCCATCGCACCCGAGTTGCCGGCTTCCTCGAATCCGGCGAGCGAGAGGCGTGCACCGCCTTTGCCGGCGACTGGCGCGGCGCTGACCCTGCCGGCCGGACACTCGGTCGACGATGCCGAGGCCGCCGCCTTTCGCGCGGTGCTGGCGCGTTTCGGCCTGATCTATTCTCCGCGCGGGCAGTCGCGCGGCTGTCGTTACGTCGAGACGGCGGGCCTGCGCTGTTTCTCGGCTCAGGGTAACAGCGAGATCTTCCAGACCTACAATCCGCCGATAATCCTGTATTTGCGGCAGGGGCAGCGGCGGGTTCCGGTGGTGCTCGACGGCCTGCAGGACGGCCAGGCGAGCTTCATCGTCGCCGGGCAATCGCGTTCGGCACCGATCCAGTCGCTCGACGGGTTGTGGACCGGCGAGTTCGTGGTGTTGTGGCGTCCACCGCCGGGTCTGCCGAATTCGCTCGATGTCGGTGCGCGCGGCACCGCCGTTGCATGGCTGGCCGACGCGCTGGCCGTGGTCTCCGGCGCCGAACAACAGCCGCGCGTCGACCGCTATGACGCCGCCCTGCAGGAAAAGGTGCGTGCATTCCAGTTGCAGGAAGGTCTGCCGGGCAACGGTGCGGCGGGGCCGCTGACCCTGTTGCGGCTCAGCCACCGGGTCGACCAGCGGCTGGCGCGCCAGGCGGCGCCGGCGGGACTACGCTGATGTCCTACATTCTGGACGCGCTCAAGAAGTCGGAAGCCCAGCGCCACGCCGGAAAGATACCGACCGTGGTTGCGCCGCAGGGCGTGCAGATCGAATCGGCACACAGCACTCGCCCCGGCTTGTTGGTCTGGATTGCAATCGCGCTGGCAGTCGCGCTGGCTGCCGGCTGGTGGACACGGCTATTCATCTATCATCCCGAGCGCGAGGGCGCTGCCTCGCCCGCCGACCGCCGAGCGCCGGCGACCGATGCCGGCAATGCTGCGCTGCCGCCTGCGTCCGCCAGGTCGGGCGAGGCCATCCCGCGGCTCAAGCTGGCGAGCAGCCTGCCGGCCCGCGAGACACCCGTCGCAGCACCAGCCGCCGAACCCGCGAAGCCCGCGGCGCAACCGGCTACGCAACCCGTGACCCAGGCGGCGCGGACGCCCGCGGCTGCCCTGCCCGCGCACGACGCCCCCGCGCCGGCCGCGGTCCGGGGCGCGGTCGTGCCTTACGCCAATCTGCCGCCGGCAATACGCCAGAGCCTGCCGCCCCTGGTCGTCGGCGGCTTCGCCGCAGGCGAAAGCGGCGGCACGATGGTCATGGTTGACGACAAGCTGGTGCGCGAGGGCGACGAGGTTGCGCCCGGAATCCGGGTTGAGAAAATCCTGGTCGACGGTGCCGAATTCGCTTACAAGGGCTATCGCTTCCGCCGCTGAACGGGCGTGGGACGGGTCGAACTAAGGTTCTAGACTGTCCGTCCCGTTGCGGGCGCGGGTAGAAATCGACTAGAGTCCGCTCACTCCAACAAAATCAGAGCGGGGGGCGCGTGACGCATCACCAGTTCTCCAGGCGTGGCCTGGGTATGAGCGTGCTTTTCAGTCTGGCGGCGGGGTTGGCGCAGGCCGCGCCCGGTGAGACGCTTGCTGCAGCGGGTTCGCCGGCCTTCGAATCGGCGGTTGCCCGTAACCGCGATGCCGACACCCTCAAGGCGCTGTCTACCGAAGGGCAGATTCTCTACCAGCGCGAACGCGTCAAGCTCGACGGCTACCAGTACTGCAGTCAGGCGGTCGCCCAGGCCGAGCGCGGCGAGTTGCGCGACAGCATCCGCTCGGCGTCCAAGGCATTGCATATCGGCCAGGCGCAGGGCAACGACGATCTGATTGCCGTTTCCAAGCGCGATCTGGCGATCGCCTACAGCTACGGTGGCGATCTCGACCGCGCCGAGCAGTACGCGCAGGAAGCCCTGGCGCACCAGGCGAAGAATCCGCAAATCGTCGCCGGGCCGGCCTACAAGATCCTCGGTGACGTCGCCGCGCGCCGCGGCAAACTTCCGCTGGCGATCGATTTCTACGGCAAGGCGTTCGAGGCCGCCAGCGACCGCTTTCGCCCGCTGGTGAGCCTGTCGCTGGCCAATGCCTATGTTGCCAATGGCGACGCGGCCAGCGGTCGCGACATGTACAGCCGGACGCCGCCGCCGGAAGGTCCGCTGCTGCCACTGTACCAGCGCGGTCTTGGCAATCTGCTGCTGGTCGAGGGCAAGCCGGCAGAGGCGCGCCGGGCGTTCGAGGCGGCAGCCAGCGCGGCAACCGGCGCGGACGCCGCCTACCACCGGCTGTGGTCGCTCGACGGCATGGCGCGCAGCGACCTGGCGCTGGGCGACAAGCAGGCGGCGCGCGCGCGTTTCGTCGAGGCGGCAAAACAGTCGGAAGCCATCCGCGCAAAATTCCGCAGCGAAGAGTTCAAGACCGGCCTGTTCGGCGACGTGCAAAAGATTTTCGAGCAGGCAATTGCCCTCTCGATGGACGCCGGCGACGTGGAAGGCGCCTGGGATCTCTCCGAACGCAGTCGTGCTCGGGCCTTGCTGGACACGGTGCGCGATCGAGTCGCCACGGCTGGCGTTCAACTGACCGGGGCCGTCAGTCGCAAGGAGGTCAGCGCAGCCTTGCGCAAGGGCGAGATGCTGGTGCAGTTCCACAGCCTGGACGACCGGCTGCTGGTGTGGACGGTCAGCACGGATGGCCTGCAGGGCAAGAGCCTGCCTCTTAAGCGCAGCGACCTCGACGCTGCGGTCGAGGGCTTGCGCCAATCGATTTTCGAACGCCGGCGCAACACGATCGAGTTGGCCGAAGGGCTGTATGGCAAGTTGCTCGGCCCGCTGGCGTTGCCGGCCGACGCACGCCTGATCATCGTTCCCCACGGCGGTTTGCACTACCTGCCGTTCCAGGCGCTGCGCGCGCCGGAGGGCTATCTGATCCAGCGCAATCCGCTCGCAGTCGCGCCGTCGGCGAGCGTTGCGGTGCAGCTTGCACGCAAGAGCCTGGTTACCAGCGGCAAGCTGGTTGCCTTCGGCAATCCGGCGAACAGCGCGCGCGAGGACCTTCCGGGCGCCGAGCGCGAAGTGCAGTTGATCAGCAATCTGTTTCCCGACAAGCGCGTCTTCTACCAGCGCGAGGCGTCCAAGTCGCGCTTCCGCGAGGCGGCCGGCGGCGGGCGCATCCTGCATGTGGCCGCGCATGCCGAAGTCGACAACATCGACCCGCTGCATTCGCGCATCCTGCTCGCCGCAGAAGGCAACGATCCGGGCTTTCTCGAAGCCGGCGAGGTCTACGGCGTCGACCTCAAGGGCGTTTCGCTGGTCACGCTGTCGGCCTGCGAGAGCGGCCTCGGCCGCATTGCGCGCGGCGATGAAATCCAGGGCTTCACCCGCTCGTTCCTGACCGCCGGCGCCTCCGGACTGGTGGTGTCGCTGTGGCCGGTGTCGGACGATTCCACCGAACTGCTGATGACCACGCTCTACGGCGAACTGGCGCGCGGCAGCGAGGCGATCGATGCCATGCGCCGCGCTCAATCTGCGGTTCTGACCCAGAAGAAGTTTGCGCACCCGTTTTTCTGGGCGCCGTTCAACCTGATCGGCGACTGGCGCCTGCGCGCCGGTGGCTGATGCCTGTCGATACTCCGGAACAACATGAAGACCACCGGTTCTGCCACATCGATGACGCTGCCCTCCACGCGGGTTCGCGCCGTTGCGCTCGGCCTGCTTGCCCTGGGAAATTGGCTGGCGCTGCCGCAATCGGCAGTGGCGCAGACCCCGCCGAGTGCCGGTGGAGTCCTGCGCGAAACCGCGCCGCCGCCGCCGAGTATTCCGCCATCGCCGCAAGTCGTGCCCGCGCCCGCGGCGCCGGCTGCGCCAGCGGCCCGCGCCGCGGAAGGCCCGGCGTTTCCGCTCAAGGCGATTCGCTTTACCGGTAACACCGTTTTCACGGCCGACGAGTTGCAACCGCTGGTGGCCGAGCGCATCGGCCTGGCCAACTCGCTGGCCGATCTGGAAGCGCTGGCGATGCGCGTGACCGAAAAATACCGCAATGCCGGTTTCATGCTGGCCCAGGCGATCGTACCGGTGCAGGATGTCACCGCCGGCGAAGTCGAGATCTCGGTCTTTGAAGGCGTACTCGGCAAGGTCAGGCTGGAGGTCGATCCCGCCGCGCCGATCCGGCCGGCAGTGATCGAACGCATCGCCTCACGCCTGAAGCCGGGGCAGCCGCTGCACAACCGCACCCTGGAGCGGGTGATGCTGCTGCTCTCCGACCTGCCGGGCATTGCGCCGCAGGCAGCACTGGAGCAGGGCGACGTCAGCGGCACGACCGACGTGATCATCGCCATCGGCCCGGAACGGCGCTGGGAATTCTCGCTCGATGCCGACAACCATGGATCGCGCTCGACCGGCGAATTCCGGGCCGGCCTGCTCGGCCGCGTCAACAGCCCGCTGCGGCTCGGCGACAACCTCGATGCCCGCATCCAGCTCGGGTCGGGCGGCGGACTGACTTACGGCCGGCTCGGCTATGAACTGCCGCTTGGCGGAAATGGCACGCGGCTCGGCGCCGCCGTCTCGCGCCTCGAGTATGAACTCGGCAAGGACTTCGCCAAACTCGAGGGCAGCGGCGAGGCGGATGTGGTCGAACTCACGATGACTCACCCGCTGATCCGCTCGCGCGCACGCAACCTGTTCGGCAAGATCGGCTGGCAGGAGAAGTGGCTCGATGATCGGCAACTCGGGACCAGCAAGGGCAAGAGAATTCGCAGCTTCAATTTCGGCCTCGCCTACGAACAGCGTGATCGACTGCTCGGCGGCGGTTACACCAGCGCCAGCCTGACGGCCTTCCTCGGCGACCTCAGCTTCGATTCCGAAGCGCAGCGTCAGGACGACCAAACGCGCCAAACCGAGGGCCATTTCGAGCACTGGAACTACAGCGTTTCGCGTCTCAACGCGCTGGCCGGCAAGTTCAACCTGTTCTTCGGCATGACCGGCCAATTCAGCGACAAGAATCTCGACAGCGCAGAGAAGATCGCGCTGGGCGGGCCGCATGCGGTGCGCGCCTATGCGCCGTCGGAAGCGACGGTCGACGAGGGCCACGTCGCCAATCTGGAATTGCGCTACAGCCTGACGCCGGAAGTCTCGCTGCATGGCTTCTACGACTGGGGCTGGGGGCGTTTCAACCGCCGGCCGTCGGTCGGTGATGGCAACAACGGCATCTCGCTGCGCGGCTACGGGCTGGGTGCGTTCTGGGGCGCGCCTTATGGCTTGACGCTGCGCACCAGCGTGGCCTGGCGTGCGACGGCGCGCGGCGGCGCCGATGCCGACCGAGTACCGCGACTGTACGTTCAACTCAGCAAATCTTTCTGATCGACCAGCGGGCGACATGCGCGCGGCAGGGGGCATCATGAGCAAGAAAACCGACAAGAGATTTCAGCCGCAGCCAAGCTCGGTCGCGCTGGCGGTCGCGCTGGCGTTTGCTTCCGGCGCGCCGGTCTGGGCATTGCCAACCGGCGAACAGGTGGTGGCCGGGCAGGTATCGGTCGGGCGCCCGAGTGCGGGCAACATGGTGATCCGGCAGGGCACGTCTTCGGCCATCGTCAACTGGAGCGGCTTCTCCATCGGCGCCAACGAGGCGGTGCGTATCCAGCAACCCGGCACATCCAGCGCGATTCTCAACCGCGTGCTGGGCAACAACCCGAGCGGCATCTACGGGCAGCTCAGCGCCAACGGCACGGTCTTTCTGGTCAACCCGAATGGCGTGCTGTTCGGGCCGGGCGCGCGCGTCGATGTCGGCTCGCTTGTGGCCTCGACGCTGTCGATCAGCAACGCCGATTTCCTCGGCGGACGGTACAGCTTCGGCGGCAGCGGCGGCTCGGTGATCAATCAAGGCAGCATCACGGCGGCCGAGCACGGCACGGTGGCGCTGCTCGGCGGCAGCGTGCGCAACGACGGCACGATCGTCGCCAAGCTCGGCACCGTGGCGCTCGGCGCGGGCAGCCAGGTGACGCTCGATCTGGCGGGCGATGGCCTGTCGAAACTGACGATCTCGCAGGCCGCGCTCGATGCGCTGGTCGCGAGCGGCGGCGCGATCGTGGCCGACGGTGGCCAGGTGCTGCTGAGCGCCAGCTCGCTCGATCAACTCGCCGCGACCGTCATCAACCAGAGCGGCAGCGTGCGCGCCCGCTCATTGGTCGAACGCAACGGCCGCATCGTGCTCGACGGCGGCGAAGGTGGCACCACGCTGGTTTCCGGCACTCTCGATGCGACCGGCACACAGCCTGGATCGACTGGTGGCGAGATCGCGGTGCTCGGTAAGCACGTCGGGCTGACCGGCAGCGCGACGCTCGATGCCAGCGGCTATGCCGGTGGCGGCCAAGTGCTGGTTGGCGGCGATTTCCAGGGCAAGAACCCCGATGTGCACAACGCGCAAGCGACCTTTGTCGGCCGCAACGCGACGCTGCGCGCCGACGCAACCGACAATGGCGATGGCGGCAAGGTCATTGTCTGGGGCAACGATGCAACCCGCGCCTACGGCTACCTGAGTGCGCGCGGTGGGCCAGCCGGCGGTAACGGTGGGTTGATCGAGACTTCCGGCAAATACTTGGATACTGCCGGCGCGCGGATTTCGGCGTCGGCACCCGCCGGCGTGGCGGGGCAGTGGCTGCTCGATCCGATCGATATCACGATTCAGACAGGTGCCGCCGGTAGCAGCGCGAACGCGGGCGCCGCCCCAAACTTTCTCTCGTCGGCGACGCCCTCGACCATCTCCGATGCCGACATCGAAGCCGCCCTCAACGGCGGCGCCGGTACTTCGGTGACCATCACCACGAGTCCGGCGGTCGGAATCAATGAGCTTGGCAACATTTCCATCGCCGCCAATACGCGGATTGAGAAGACCAGCCCGGGCAATGCCACGCTGACACTCAATGCGCTGCGCAACATCCAGTTCGGCGCGGGCAGTGCAATCGTCTCAACGGGCGGGCCGCTCGATGTCAGCCTGAACAGCGATAGTTCGGGATTGACCGGCGTTTTTTCCGGCTTCCCCGTAAACGGTGGCTCGCTGACAATGGCTACAGGCAGCGAGATTCGGAGCAACGGCGGCAACGTGGCCATATTCGGTCAGTCAGATTCCGCCGCTGGGCGGGCGAGGGGGCTGTCGTTCACTTTCTCCGACAACCCGATCTCCATCACCCCGAACGGTGTGCTGATCGACGGGGCTACGATCAACACCTGTGTCGGCGGCACCTGCGCCGGTGTCGGCGGCAATCTGACGATTCGCGGTCGCGGCACGGCGACCGTCACCGCGCTCGCGGCGGGAGTCGGCGTAGACGCCGGTGCCGGCGTAAACCTTCGCGGAGCGGCCCTGCAAACCGGTTCGGGGGCGCTGTCAATTGACGGACTCGGCGGACGCGGCGGCGCAGGCGTGGTGATGGCCGAGAGTACTGCGCTCGCCGCGACGCAGATCGGCACGCTTGCCGGCAACGTCACGATAGTCGGTCAGGGGACTGATGTTGGTGGTGACGGCACGTCGGGAGGAACCATCCTGCCGATCGGGATTTCGAGCAATGGATCCCAGATTACAACGGGGTCGGGCAGTGTTTCCTTGACGGGTACCGGCGCGATCTCGGCGCGAACCACGACCGGCCTTGGCCAGTCCGTTACCACCGGCCAGTTTGGCGTGGATTTGCGGGGCACCGACATTACATCGGCATCGGGCAACTTGGACGTTTCTGGCACCGGCAGTGTTGGTGGAACCGGCGTACAGATTTTCGTCGGTTCGCGATCCGGGTCGGCGGTCGGCTCCCGCATCGAGTCAGTCAGCGGAAATGTCGGGATCTCGGGCACCGGGCAGGGGACCAGCGGCAGCGATATCTCGACCACCGTTCCGTTCGGTGTGTTTTTTGCCGGCTCGGGTGCCGCAACACAGGTCTCGCTGCGCTCGGGATCAGGGACGGTAGAGATCGACGGAGTCGGCGGCAATATCTTCAACACGATCTTGAATACGGGCGTTTCGCTGCCGCCAGCCGTTGGTGTGCTATCGGTTGGCAACAGCACCGTGTCGGGTGGCGCGCGGGTCGATATTTCTGGCACCGGCGGTAGCGGTGGCGTGACCGTTAACGCTGGCGTGCGAACGCCGATCGACAGCCGGGACGTTTCACTGATTGGAAGTACCGTGCGTTCCGCCAACGGACAGATAGTTTTGACTGGCCTTACCGCAGGATTGTTGGTTGCCGGATCAGACCTCGATTCGTCACACGCTGCGGGCACGGGTGGAAACGTCCTGATGACCGGCAGCGATGTCGGGCTGGCCAACACGACGGTGACGGCAAACGGCCCCGGCGGTGGTGGTGGCATCTTTATCGATGCGCTGAACGTTGCGGTCCTTGCATCGGATGTCACGTTGTCGGCAAACGCAACCGTTGCCGGAAACGGCGGCACGATCAGGGCCAGGGCCCTCGCATTCGAAAGTGATGGCTTTGCCTCGACGCTAAGAGCCTATGGCAGCTTCAACGCGCGTGGCGCAGGCAGTGGCAACGGCGGCCTAATCGAGACATCCGGCTTGTCGCTCGACGTGAATGGCATCCGTGTCGATGCCTCGGCTCCCGGTGGGCAGCCGGGCGCCTGGCTGCTCGACCCGATCAACGTGACGATTTCCAATGGCGCATCGACCGGCGTCGGCCTGCCGCCGAATTTCGTCGCCGGGGCGCCAGGTGCCAACGTGCAGGACGCAGACATCTCGAACGCACTCAATACCGGCACCAGTGTTACGGTTAGCACCAATGGCAGCGCGCTGGTCGCGGAGCAAGGCAACCTGACAATGAACGCCGGCGCGGCGATCACCAAGACGGCGGGTGCCAACGCTACCCTGACCCTCAACGCGCACAACAACATTTCGATTCTCGGCAATATCACGTCGACTAGCGGCGCACTCGGCATCGATCTGAACAGCGACTCCGACGGCGCGGGTGGTGGCGCGATCAGTGTCGGTGGATTTGCGCCGGTGTCTCTGCTGAGCAACGGTGGAGACATCCGCTTTTACGGTCAGGGCGGGCCGGGGACCGGCCGAGCCAACAGCGCGCCGGGGTCGGGGCAGGATGGCATCCGGGTTCTCAATGCGACTGTCGATGCGCGGGTCGGGCAGAGCCCCGCGGGGGCGAGCGGTACCATCCTGATGCGCGGGCAGGGATCGCAGCTTCAGTTCTTGTCAGGCAACGGCGTGAGCATCGAGGCATCGACTCTGGCGGCGTCGACCGGGCTGATCGAACTCAATGGACTCGGCGGGCCGGGGGGCAACGGTGTGCGCGTCGTGGCGGCGGACCCGGATGGCGCTTCCGGAGGGCAGCCTTTTGCCCAATCCAGTATCGTTGGTGGAGCGGGAGGCGTGCGCCTTTGGGGCATTGGACCCATCGAGACCGATTTTGGTGGAACGCCGTCTGCCAATTCCGGCGTCCTGATTGCGAGCAGCACCGTCGCCGTCGCCAACGGGCAGGTGGATATTCGCGGATTTGCCGACGCAACGACAACGGCCGGCGTCCTCTTGACCGATAGCAGCTTTGCCGGCCTGCCGTTGCCGAGTTCGGTTTCGGCGACTGGTGCGGGGGGCCGCATCTTGTTGAGCGGCGAGTCGACCTCGGCGGCACCTGGTGTCAGCATCACCGCCGGCAGCACCCTCGGCTCTGCCGCGACTCAGGGGAACATCGTCATTCGTGCCGCTAACAACGGCGCCGGGGATGCGATCAACCTTGCCGGAGCGGTGCAGGGCAGTGGTGTTCTCAACCTCCGGCCGGGCGGCGTCGGTCCGGCGCCGCTGTTCAACCCGGTTGACTCGGTGGCGACCCCGATCACCATCGGCGGCGCTGGCACTGGCTTCGATCTTTCGGCTGCGGATCTGGCGGCATTGCAGTCTGGGTTCTCCTCGATCGTAGTCGGATCGGATAGCCATGCCGGGGCGATCACCGTGGCCTCTGCCGCGACCTTCGCCGATCCGCTGACGCTGCAAAACGACGGGGGAGCGGGCGGCATTTCCATCAACGCGGCGTTGTCCAACGGCGCGAGGAATCTGACCCTCTCAAGCGGCGGGGCGATCAGCCAGAGCGCGCCGATCACGGCGGCCGGTCTGCTGGTGCGCGGAACGCCGGCATCCGTCGTGACGCTCAACAACGCCGCCAATGCGGTCGGCACATTGTCTGTCGATCCGCCGGCGAGTTTCAGTTTCGTCAATAGCGGCCCGTTGACGCTGGGTCCGCTGACCACGACCGGGTTCGTCGCGGCAAGCAACACGCCGCAGACGATCATTGCCGCCGACTCGACTGCCGCCGGAAACTTCCAGGTCCAGACGCTCGCCGGCAACCTCACGCTCAATCAGGACGTGACGACGCTGAATGCCGGCTCGACCATCGATCTTGCGACTGCGGCCCTGTTCGTGAACGCGGGCGCCGGTACCCTGACGCCGGGCGCAGGTGGAGTCTGGCGCGTCTGGGCCAATACCTGGGTCGGCGAAACGCGCGGCGGTCTCGCGCCGGGCAATCCGCTGCCCAACCTGTACGGCTGCGCGTTCGGCAACGTCGGCATCTGCGGATCGAGTGGCGTGACGATACCCGCGACCAATCATTTCCTTTACGTCCAGCGGCCGACCCTCGTCGCCAGCGTGGGCGACAAAGTGCGTACCTACGGCGCGGCAAATCCGCCGCTCAATCCGACTGCGCCGACCGGTTTGCAGACCGCGCTGGGCGATACGCTGGCCGATGCGCTGACGGGTGGATTTTCCACGACGGCGACGCAGAATTCGCCGGTCGGCACCTATGCGATCAACCCGCCCACCGCACCGTCCCCGTCAGGCTACCTTCTCGAATTGAGCGGCGGCCTGTTGACGATCAATCCGGCGCAACTCGTGTACGTCGCGAATCCGGTTACGCGCAACCAGGGGGTTGCCAATCCGCCATTCGTTGGCACCGTGACCGGCTTCGTGCTGGGCGAGACGCTGACGAGCGCGACGAGCGGGACGGCAATATTCGCGTCAGCGACCGATGCGACGAGCCTGCCTGGTTCCTACGCGATCATCGGCGGTGGCCTGAGCGCAGCCAACTATACCTTCACTCAGGCCGCCGGCAATCTGACGGCGCTGACAGTACTGCCGGTTGATTCGCCGCCGCCGACGCCGACACCACCGCCGACGCCGACACCACCGCCGACGCCAACACCGCCGCCGACACCGACACCGCCGACACCGACACCGACACCGCCGCAGGCACCGTCGGATCGGCCCGCATCGGTTGGTCAGGATCAGATCGCCAGCGTCATCCGCAATACGCCCGAAACGTCGTTCGTTTATGACCGCAACCTCGGCCTGCCGTCGATGTGCGCGTCCACCGGATCGGCACTGCTCGACCGGGCGTCGCAGGGCATCGACATCTTGTCGCTCGAATGGTCGCGCGTGCGGCAACGGCCGAATCTTTCCAACTGTGTCGATCTCGGCGAGCGCAATGGCTGCAGTGATTTCTGATCGACGGGTGACCGACGGCATCCGCGGTGTGACTTTTGTCGCTCGGTCGGGCGACGTAGTCCGTCGGGCAAGTTGACGGCGATGCGTCGCTGCGGCAACGTGTCACCTGAAATGAATTTTCGTGAAACGGGCAAGGCAGCCATGAACAACCAAGAACAGCGCGGGAGCGGGCGGTGATCGACATCGAGTCACTGCTGGTTCCGACCACGGAAGATCCGCCCTGCGGCCCCGACCTGGAATATGACGCCGCGTTTCTCGCGCTCGATCAGTCGGCCCGTGGCAAGCCGGAACAGCAGTTCGGCGAGACCGTTATCGCGGCCGAGGAACCGGTGTGGGGTGATGTGCGCGCTGCGGCCACCGAGTTGCTCGGACGTTCCAAGGATCTGCGCGTGGCAATCCTGCTGGCGCGTGCCTGGGTCCATACCGACGGCTACGCCGGTCTGCTGCCGGGGTTGCGCCTGATCCAGCAGTTGCTCGATCGCTACTGGGACGGGATCTATCCGCGACTCGATCCGGACGAGGACAACGATCCGACCATGCGGATGAACGCGCTCGCACCGCTGGCGGATGTCGAGGGTGTGGTTCGTGACCTGCGCGGGGTGTTTATTGTCGACTCGCGCCAGCATGGTTCGGTGCTGGTACGCGATGCCGAGATAGCGCTCGGCAAATTGCCCCAGCGCGAAGGCGCGGAGCCGGTATCGCAGTCGAAGATCGAAGCGATTCTCGCCGCAGTCGCGGCCGAAGACCCGGAAATGGGCAGCCGTATCGAAGAGACATTCCAGGCGGCGAAAGCGCTATCTGGCTATATCGCCGAGCGCGTCGGTGCAGAACGCGCACCCGATTTCAAGCCGCTGCTGGCAACGCTGTATGCAGTGCAGCAGATTTTTCCTCGCGCGCAGTCGGTGCCGGCCGAGAGCGAGGGCGGGGAGACGGGTGCCGTGGCCGGCGAAGCGAGGCCGATCAGCGGCGACATCCGGACGCGGCAGGACGCCCTGGCGATGATCGACAAGATCGTGGCCTACTTCGAGCGCAACGAGCCGACCAATCCGGCGCCGTTGCTGCTGAAACGGGCGAAACGGCTGATGA
>WBZS01001607.1_pt2 | contig 16785 bp, 13 predicted proteins | sample 5204201 | NCBI WGS metagenome assembly WBZS01 (sample SAMN12344357, study PRJNA552823) | activated sludge metagenome | biome: Activated sludge suspended growth; feature: Nitrification reactor; material: Wastewater; isolation source: activated sludge from nitrification reactor of wastewater...
CGCGCCGGCCTTGGCGCCCTTGAGAGCCTCGCGCACCGCCTCGGTGCTGGGCTCAAAGTCCTTGGGATAGCCGAGCGAGCCCATCTCCGGAATGTCGAGGCCCTGCAGCTCGTGCTCGACCTCGCTGCGCAGGTGTCCGGCCGCTTTGACGCCGAGGAAGAAGACGTAACTCAGTCCGGTGACCGCAACCGCGATCGCGCCGGCCTCGATCAGTTGCGCGCCGAGTTGGCCGAAGCCGCCGCCGAAGAACAGGCCGGTTACGGCTGTCGGGACGCCGTTCCAGCCGACCGTGTTCGGGTTGCCATTGGCGAAGAGACCGACGGCGATGACACCCCAGATGCCGTTGGCGAAGTGCACGGGAACGGCGCCGACCGCATCATCGATCTTGGCCTTCTCGAGCCACACCGTGACCAGGCAGACGAGCACGCCGCCGATGATGCCGATGATGGAGGCCGAGATCGCGTCGACGAACGCGCAGGGCGCGGTGATCGCCACCAGACCGGCCAGGATTCCATTGACCGACAGGCCAGGATCCGGCTTCTTGGTCGGGCTGATGACCCACATGTAGGTCATGGCAGCCACGCCGCCGAACGCGCCCGCGAGCAGGGTGTTGACGGCGGCATTGGTCGCCAACGCGCCGAACCCGCCAATGAAGCCGAGCGACGACGCCGGGTTGAATCCGAACCAGCCGAAGAACAAGATGATCGTGCCGAGGATCCCCATCGGCACGTTGTGACCGGGGATGGCGTTGGCCGAGCCGTCTTTGTTGAAGCGCCCGATGCGCGGCCCGATCACGATCGCGCCGGCGAGCGCCACGGAGCCGCCGATCGTGTGCACAGGCCCGGAACCGGCGAAGTCCACGGCGCCGTTGCCGAGGCCCATCGTGCGGCCGATGTTCTGGATCCAGCCGCCGCCCCAAACCCAGCCGGCGACCATGGGGTAGATGAACATCGCCACCCAGAGGCTCATCAGCACGAAACCCGTGAACTTAAGGCGCTCGGCCATCGAGCCGGTCGGGATCGTCGCGGCCGTATCCATGAACACCATCTGGAACAGGAAGAAGGCGAGGATGCCGGTGCTGGCGCCCATGCCGCTCAGAAAGAAACCGCTGCCGCCCAGGATGCCGTGTTGGCCAAAGGCGATGAGCGGGGTCGCGAGAAGGGCGTTGCCCGCGGCGTCAACCCACGCGCCAAGCGTGACCGGCGAGTGCGCCCACGCGCCCAGGCCGTTGACGTCGGGCCAGGTGAAGTTCACGGCGCCGAACTGAAAGGCGAAACCGGTCGCGAAGTAACCGACCGCGCCGATACAGAACACCATCATGTTCATCATCATGGTGTGCGCGACGTTCTTGGCCCGGGTGTAACCCGTCTCAACCAGCGCGAAGCCGGCCTGCATGAAGAACACCAGGAACCCGCCGATCAACATCCACATGATGTTGAGGGCGGTATTGGTGTCGTTGACCATCGCCACCGGGTCGGGGTCGTCGGCGAGCGCCGGTGCCGCCACGGCCAGGACGACCAGGGCCGTGAGCACCGGCACCAGCCAGCGTCTATGTCGGATCAATGTGTGCATCGTTCGATCTCCTCATGAATGAAAAAGATGAACAGGTGCCCCGGCATCATGGGCGCGGCCCTTGGCGGTGTTTGCTGCATTGCCCGGAAAACAAAAACGCCCCTGGCAGCGTGTGCCAAGGGCGTCTGGGCCCGCAACCTCGCGGTTGTGGTATGCAATTCAAACCTTCGATGGTCGAGAGTATAGCGACTTGCGGCTCTCGGCCACTCACCCACTCAGGCCAGCTCTCGAAAGAAGATCGCGTGGCGCTGCTTGGGTAATTTGTACAACACCCGTCTCATTCGCCGGGGCGTGATGCCGGGCGCATGCCCGCCTGCAACGCCACCGAGACGGCGCCGGCGCGATTGCTCACGCGCAGCTTTTGCAGGATGTGATCGACGTGCTTCTTGACGGTGTTGGGCGTGATCAGCAGCGCCTCGCCGATCTGACGATTGGTGTAGCCCTGAGCCATGAGCATCAGCACCTCGCGCTCGCGATCGGTGAGCTCTTGGAGCTGTGCCGGTGTCTCCTGATCGGTCGGCGCGCCGGTCCCGAGCCGGACCGCGTCGGCGGCCAGTTGCTGGAAGGCCTTGCGATCGAACAGCGCCTTCTCGACGAAGGCGAACACGCCATGCTCTTCGTAGGCGCGGTCGACCTCATCCGGATCGTCCATGCCGCTGACCACGATCGTGGGCACGCGGCGCTGCTGAGCGGCCTGAAGCAGCCGGTAGCCGTCGCGGTTGTCCTGGCGGGCCTCGGTGCTGGCCAGGTTGAGGTCGACGATGGCGAGCTGGAACGTGCCGCGCTGTAGCTCGCCGCGGCCTTCGGCATAGCTGGCCGCGAAGTGCAGCTCATAGGCCGGATCAGGCAGCAGCTCCGCGTACATCTCGCGCCACTGGGCGTTGTCTTCGATGATGAGGACGATCTGTTTCTCCATGGTTCTCACAATTGCCTTCTGCGGTTTCCCGCGCTAATGATGTCGGAATCAAGCCTCGGCCTTGGCCGGGGGCAGACGAATGACGAACGTGCAGCCCACAGCCGTCTGGCGGTTATTCGGTGATGCATCGGCCAGGACGATGCTCCCGCCGAAGCGCTGCACCCACGATTTCACCCACCACAGGCCGAAGCCGAGTTTGCGCCCGGCCCCGCGGGTGGAAAATGTCGCGTCAAAGATCCGGTCGCGGACCTCGGCGGGCACACCGGGCCCGGTGTCCGAGATGACGAGCTCGACCCAACGCGTGGTCGGGTCGAGGATATCACTCACGACCTGTCCGCGCGTCACGATCCGCCCCGGTGTCTCGCCAAGCGCCTCGATCGCGTTCTCGATCAGGTTGACCAGGACCAACCGCAGCTGTTCTTCGCCCGCGAGCACCAGGGGCAATCGCCCGAGTCCGACGCTGGCGATCTGGACGTGGGCGGGCCGTTCGATGCGCTGCACGGCCGTCGTGTAGGCGACCTTCACACTGATCGGCCCGATCTGGAAGGGCCTCAGGTAGGCCACGCTTTCGCGCGCGGTCGTCATGGCCTGACGCGCGCTGGCCGCGATGTCGGCGAGCTTCTTGGCCGCGATCGGGTCCGCGAGCAGGTCGGGGCGTTTCTCGGTCAGGCTCTGGGTCAGAGCCGGGATCACGCCGACCATGTTGTTGACGCGATGGATCAGATTGGCGGCGACGTCGCCCAGCACCGCAAACGTCTCGGCCACGGCCTGGCGCTCCTGCGCGAGCTTGACCTGGGCCAGGGCCTCGGCCTGCTGAAAGGCAACCGCGGCGTGGTTGGCCAGCGCCGTCAACAGGCGCATCTCCCAGTCGTTGAAGTCGCGCGGGGTCTGGCTGTACACGCCGAACGCGCCGCGCGGGATCCCGTCGCGGCCGATCAGGGGCATCACCACGGCCGACACCCAGCGCAGCTGGGCGGAGAGCTTGCGCCGGGTCACCAGAGGCTCGGTGGCCATGTCGGCCGTGTAGACCGGCTTGCGGGTCTGCAGGGCTTCGCCGAGCAGACTGCCGCGGATCGGCACGCGGTACTGCGCGAACGAGTCGAAGTTCGCCGAGCGCAAAACGAGCATGTCGGCCTGGGCGCGATCGACCTCCCACACGGCGGCATGCGCGACGTTGAGCAGGTCGCAGGCGCGTTCGATCAACAAGTCGAGCAGTTGATTGGGCGAGCGCCGGGCCAACTGGTCCGTGATCTCCACGATGGCGATCAGAAGTTGCGCCTCCTGGATCGCCACGCTGGCCTGCGAGGCGAAAGCTTCGAGCGCGCTCTGGTCGTCGGTGCTGAACGCATGCGGGCGGGGGCTCTCCACGTTGAGCACACCCAGCATCGAGTTGCCCGGCCCGAAGATCGGCACGGCCAGCTCAGAGCGCATGACGCGATCCTGCAACAAGGGTCGGTAAATGTCCCGCCAGGGCTCGACCGTCAGGTCGCCGATGCGCGCGGTGTGCCGATGGAAGGCGACCCAGCCCATCACACTGTCGGACTCGCCGGCGAGCAGAGGCTTGTCACCCTCGGTGTTCGCCGGGGGGCTGACCGTGACCAACCGCAGCGTGTTGGTCTTGCGCTCCATCAACCGAAACGAGCCAAACTCCGCCCCGATCAAGGCCAGGGCGCTGTCCAGGATCTGGGCCAGGGTGTCGTCGAGGTTGCGCCGCGAGCTGATCAATGTCGCGGCGGCCTGCAGGCGTTCGAGCTCGGCCACCTTGCGCTCGAGCGCGCGGTTGACGCCTTCGAACTGGCGCGTGTTGTAGATCGCGACGGCGGCGAGGGCGACCAGCGTGTCGAGCAGGCGGAGCTCGTCTTCGGTGAAACGTCGCTCGTCGCGCAGGTCGAGATAGAGCGCGCCGACAGCCTGCTCGCCGACGAGCAGCGGATAGCAGGCGGCGGTGCGGATGCCGGCGGCCAGCTTGAGCGGGTGGAAGGGACGACCGCTCTCGTAGGAGAGCACCCGATCGCGCGAACGGATCGCGGCCATGCCCACGCCGTTCGGCCTCGGGTAATCCTCTCCGGCGGCGCTGCCGCCGCGCACGGGATCGCGTCCGATGGCCGTCGCTTCTCCGGCTGACACCCGCGATCGGCGGTCGAAGGCGTTGCGCTCGGCATCGAAGAGATAGATGACGGCCGATGCGCGCGGGCCGATCAGTTGCACGGCTGTCTCGGCGATCAGACGCAACGCCTCGGGTAGCGAGGTCTGTGCGCCGAGGCGGTTGAACTTGGACCCGGCCTGACGGATCAGGTCCAGCGCGGCGCGCCAGTCGTGCGCGGTTTGGTCGATCTCCGGTGTGTGAAGCTGTTCGGTCATGCCGTTCCGCCGATCAGGGGAGCGCGCGCGCCTGGCCAGGGGCCAGGGGGTGAGTCGGCCAGCTCCCGCGTCTCTGAATGCTGTCTGTAGATCTTGAAACCGCGAGCCTGATAGTTGGCCAGAGCCGCGGCCCCATCGAGGGTGCACGTGTTCACCCACACCCGGCGTGCGCCGCTGGCCCAGGCGCGTTCGATCGCCACAGTCAACAGTTGCCCGCCCAGGCCGCGCCCGAAGAACCCGGGTAGCAAGCCAAAGTACAGGATCTGGACGACGGAACCGGTCCCATGCTCAAGTTCGAAGTACCCACAGGGCGCGCCGTTAACGTAGCCGACCCAGATTTCGACGTCCTTGCGGGTCACGTGACCCTGCCAGTCACCGTAAGTCCAATCCATGCGATCGATCCAATACCAGTAGCCGCCGACCGCGGTGTACAGGAAACGGGCATATTCCGGCGATGGTTCGCCCACCCGGAGAACCGAGAAATCGTTTACCTGGCGCTGAGAGGGTCGCAGTTCGCCCGGCGCGAGCATTTCCAGGTACGTCGTGACGACGTCTACACTTCTGGTCATGGAAAAAGAAAGCCCTGACCACGCTGGTGATCAGGGCTTCGTGGCCCAATATGGGTATCAGGTTCGGTCAGGAACAGATGTTACACGAACGGGTGAGGGCTGTCAACCAGGGGCAAACCCCCAAAAAACCAGACAGGGTGCACAATCCTCATAACGAGACCAGGCGAACGGCGACGACCTGGGGCAGGGAGCGCAACTGATCCAGGACTTCGGGCGCCGGGATGCTGTCCAGGTTGAGGACGGAAAGGGCCAGGCCGCCGGGGGTGTCGCGCCCCAGACGCCATTCGGCGATGTTGATCTGGTGTCTGGCGAGCAATGAACCGACGCCGCCCATCAGGCCGGGCACGTCGCGGCTCTGCATGATCAGCGCCGGCCCGAACGGGCGGGCATCCATTCGGATGTGATCGATTTGGACCAGGCGGATATCGCTGCCGCCGAACGTGGTGCCGGCCAGCAGGCGCTCGCGGTCGGGCCCTTCCTCCCAGTGTGCGCGGACCGAGATCAGGTTCGGATAGTCGACCAGCTCGAAGCCCCGGGTCTGCGTGATCTGGATCCCGCGGGCCGCGGCCAGGGCCGAGGCGTTGACGTAGTTGATCGGCTCGTCGCTCAGATGTCGCATGGCGCCGGTCAGCACGGCGACGGCGATCGGGCGCACGAGCTCCTGCAGCCCGGCTCCTCGGACTTCGAGTTCCAGACGCCGCGGCGCCGAATCGTGCAACTGGGCCAGGAGCGCGCCGAGTTTCTCGGCCAGAGTCAGATAGGGTCCGATCAATCGGAAGTCCGGGCCGACGGCGAAGGGCAGGTTGACGACGTTGCGGTAGTTGTGGCCGCGCAATGCTTCGAGCACCTGTTCGGCGATCTGGAGCGCGACGACGGTCTGGGCCTCGTGCGTCGACGAACCCAGGTGCGGCGACACGACGACGTTGGGCAGGCCGAGCAGGCCCGAGCCCACCGGCGGCTCCTGGACAAACACATCGAGCGCGGCACCGGCCAGCCGTCCGGCGCGCAGAGCGGCCTCAAGGGCAGCCTCGTCGACCAGAACGCCTTGAGCCGTATTGATGAGCCGGGCGCCGGGTCGCATACGCGCCAGCTCTGCCGCGCCGATCAGGCCTGCGCGCGCGCCGGTGAGCGATGCGTGCAGGCTGACAAAGTCCGAGCGGGTCAGCAGTTCATCAAGGGGCACGAGCGTGACCTGGCTTTTGCGCGCCAGTTCTTCGTCGATGTAAGGGTCACAGACCAGCACGCGCAGGCCAAAGCCGTGGGCGCGCGCGGCGACGAGCTGGCCGACGCGCCCAAAGCCGATCAGGCCGAGCGACTTGCCGTTCAACTCGATGCCGAGATAGCGCCCACGATCCCAGTTTCCGGCGCGCACCGATCGGTCGGCGGCCGGGACGTGCCGGCAAAGCGCCAGCAGCAGGGCCCAGGTGTGTTCGGCGGCAGCGACCGCCACGGCCTCCGGCGTGTTCATGACCATCACGCCGCGCGCCGTCGCGGCCGGGATGTCGATGTTGTCGACCGCCTGTCCGGCGCGACCGATCAGTTTGAGCCGCGTGGCGCGCTCGATCAGCGCGCGGTCGACGGCAGTGCCGGATCGCACGATCAAGGCGTCGTAATCGCCGACGGCATCGAGCAACGCGTCGCCGTGCAGGTCGGTCACCACCAGACTGACGTCGGGCGCCTGGCGCAGGATCTCGATGCCGGCCTCCGGAAGCGGGTCGGTGATCAGGATGCGATAGGTTTCAGGTTCGGTGAGCGAGGAGCCAAGCGCCATCATGGGCGCGATTGTACCGGAAAGACACCGGGGCACTCCCGGTGTCTTATGCCGCACCCAGCCGGCGCAGCGCCGCAGCGCGGAGTTCGGGTTGCTGGAAAGCGACGCTGGCGGCGTTGGCGACCGCCTCGACGCCGCGGGCGTAGAGGTCAACGAAACCGGCCGGTGCCTCGGGCCGGGCAACCGCCAGCGGCAGGATCGGGGCCAGGCTGAGCGCGTTGACAAACACGCGCGCGCCGGCCGCCACTTTCGGGCGCGCGATGACGCCGCCGAAGCCGACGAACAGATCGACGGCCTCGCTGGCCTCCAGGTCGGAGCCGCCGTCGCCGATGAGCATCGCGCGCCCGCGGGCGTCGCCGCGCAGACGCCGGATGATCTCGGCCTTGCCCTTGCCGATGGTCAAGGGGCCGCCGTCATGCGCCAGCACCTGCTCGTCGAGGTTGCGGCCGGCGGGGTGGCGCCAGGTTTCCCACCAGTTGCCGGCCAGCTGGTTGTACTCCAGTTCGACCGCATGGATCCGATCCTCGGGCACGCCGAGCCAGACGCCGAAGTCGCGCACGCCCTTGGCCAGACCGCCGCTGACGATGTACACGCGTCGACCGTCGGCCTGCAGCGCCGCGATCACGTCACGGGCGTCCGGCACCAGCGTATCGCGATACAACTGGGCGAGCCGCTCGACGTTCTCGCGCGTGGCGTTGATCATCTCGAGCCGGCGCGTGTACACCTGCTCGAGGGGGAGCTCGCCGTTCATGGCGCGATCGGTCAGGGCCGCGACCTCGGCTTCTTTGCCGGCCCAACGGGCGAGCTCGTCGATGCCCTCGACCGTCGAAAGAGTCGAGTCGCAATCGAAGATCACGGTCTCGAACGGAGACCAGTCTTGTGTGTACGACATGAGGCCGCGCGCTTATTTGATACGCCCGGCTTTGCGGAGGATGTCTTCGGCGACCTGACGCATCGAGGTCCGCTCGTCGCGCGCGCGCTTCTGCAGCGTGTGATAGGCCTGGTCTTCGGTTGACCCGGCCTGCATGAGGATGCCTTTGGCGCGATCGACGAGCTTGCGCGTCTCGATCGTCTCCTCGAGCTCATCGATGCGGGTTTGCGCAGCCTGACCCTCGCGGAATTTGGCCACCGCGATCGGGATGGCCGCGACGAGATCGCGCTCATCGACGGGTTTGATCAGGTAGTTCTGCACCTTGAGCTCGGCCGCCTCGGCGATCAGGTCCTGTTCGCTGTAAGCGGTCAGGAAGATGATCGGCATCGGCTGGCGCTCGTTCAGCGCGCGGGCAACGGCGAGCCCGTCGACTTGCGGCATGCGGATGTCGAGCAGCGCCAGGTCGGGCCGCGAGGCGCGGGCGATGTTGAGCGCTTCACGACCATCCGCAGCGAGAAGCACCTCGTGGCCCATTTGCGCGAGCATGCCGCGCAGGCCCAGGCGGATGATGGCTTCGTCGTCTGCGACCAGAATGCGGAGTTTGTCCAAGTCTTCACCTCGTGCGACTGCGTTTCAACGCGAGATTGTGGCACACCCGGGCGCACATCGACAATCCCCCATTTGGCGAAGGGCGCACCTACGAACGGGTTCCCGATGCCCGACTACTCCAGCTCGGTTTGGGCCGGACGCGGCAGCAGCACGACCGCGCGGGTGCCGCCGCCGTGACGCGCCTCAAAGCTCAGCGAGCCGCGCAGGTCGTCGCGCACCAGGGCGGTGACGATCTCAAGCCCCAGGCTTTCGGGGGGCGTATCCGGCATACCCACGCCGTCGTCGCTGACCTCGATCCGGAAATCCGCGCCTACCTGCGCGGTGTGGATGCGCACGTAACCCTTGCTTCGCCCGACAAAGGCGTGCTCGATCGCGTTTTCGAGGAGTTCGTTGATCACCAGCGCCAGCGACGTTGCGGCCCGCGACGAGAGCAACACGTCGTCGCCGTCGACTTCGAGCGCCGCGGTCAGGCCGGGCTGCGCCATGTGCTGGCCACGCAGCCGGACGATGCGCTCGGCTACTTCGCGCACGTTCACCAGGCGATAGCCCTCCTGCGCCAGGACCTCGTGCACCGCGGCGATGGCCTGCACGCGGTTGACTGCGATCTGAAGGTGCCCGTGCGGGTCGCCGGACTGCTGCGCCTGCATCCGTAGCAGCATGGCCACCTGTTGGAGGTTGTTGCGTACGCGGTGATGCATCTCGCGCACGATCGAGGCGTTGGTCACGAGCTGCGAATTCTCGATGGCCAGGGCCGTCTGATTGGCCAACGTGGAGAGCAGACCGATCTCGGCCTCGGTGTATACGTGCGGCTGGGTGGTGAACGCGTTGAGGACGCCGATGGCGCGGTCGCGCACGATGAGGGGCACGGCCAGCATGCTGACCAGGCCTTCACGGGCGGCGGCTTCGCGAAACGGGAAGCGCGGATCGGTGCGGACATCGAGGACGGTGAAGGGCTTGCGCTCGCTGATCACAAGCCCGTTAATGCCTTCGTCAAGACGGAGCGCCGGCTTCGGCTCGTAGCCCTCGATCTGGGCGGCCGCCGCGCGCACCACCAGGCCCTCCTGGGCCTCGTCGATCAGGCGCAAGGTGCAGACCGCGGCGCCCATCACCTTGGCCGCCATCTCGACCACGACATTGAGCATGTCGTCGAGGTAGAGCGGTTGATTGACGGTCTGGCTCACGCGTGCCAGGGTCTTGAGCTCGGCGAGCTGCCGATTCAGGTTGTCGGTCAGGCTGGCGCGTTTGAGCACGCCGGCGGCGAGATCCGCAATCAGGCTGAGTAACGCGATCTCGGCGTCCGAGAACTCGTGCGGCGCGTAGGTCTGGACGTTCATGGCGCCGGTGACGCGGCCCTCCGACACAAGGGGCACCGCCAAAAGCGAATGAAAAGCTCGCTCGCCGGTGTAGGGCACGAATTTGAAGCGCGCGTCGGTCTGTGCCTCGGAGGCTGCGACAGGCTCGTTGTGCAGCGCGGCCCAACCGGTGAGGCCTTCGCCCAGGCCGAGCGAGCCGCGCCCGACCGCCTGTTTCGAGAGACCGGTCGAGGCGCGCAGCCAGAGAGTCTCGTCGTCGAGGAGATAGATCGAGCATGAGTCCACCGCCATGACCTCGGCCGTTTTCGCCGCGATCAGGTCGAGCGTGGTGCCCAGGTCGTGCGCACCCGAAAGCGAACGCGCGATCTCGCGTAGGCCGGCCCAGGCCAGCCCGGGATCCGGTTGGGGTTGATCTACCATCTGCCTGAACCTTGCTCCGCCGGCGACGAACGTGTCGTCTATTTTGGATTGTGGCGCGTGGGCCACGGGCGGTTCGTCCGGAATCGCGCAGCCCAAGGTTTCGTTTGGCCTGCCGCGACGTCGCGCATTGTTGAGCCTTGCACAAAGGGTGTACAATGCCTTGACAGCCTGGGCACAAGCCTTGTGCGCGATCCCGGCTGGGCTGTCCAGGCCCTTACTTTGAGCAGTGCGATGATACAACCACTTTCCATTTCGGAAGCGGCCGAAGCCAAAACTAACATCGGCGACCTCCCCGATGCGCCGAAATTCAGCATCAAGACCGTGTGCGGCGAGGTGGGTATTCGACCCGTCACGTTGCGCGCGTGGGAGCGTCGCTACCAGCTTCTGGTGCCCCATCGGACCCGGAGCAACTATCGCCTGTACTCCGAACGCGACGTCGCCATCCTGCACTGGCTGAAGTCTAGGGTCGATTCGGGCCAATCGATCAGCACAGCTGCGGGCGAATTGCTCGACCTGCGCCGGGCCGGCCTATGGCCCGCGATCGTGCCCGCCCCGCAACAACCGATCAGCCGGCTGCCCGGCTCGGCGCCCGACGGCTACGCCACGCGCCTCTTCGAAGTGCTTGTACGGCACGACGAGCAATCGGCCAACCTGATCCTCAACGACGTGATCGGTCAGTACGACATCGTGGCGGTGTGCAACGACGTGATCACGCCGTGTCTGCACAAGGTCGGCGATGCATGGTCGGCTGGGCGGATCCGGATCGCCACCGAGCACTTCGCCAGCAGCTACTTGCGCGGTCGGTTGATGACGCACTATCAGCAGATGTCGCACGGCCGTCTGCACAGCCGTATCATCATCGGGTGCGCTCCGGGCGATCTGCACGAGATCCCGGCCTTGATCCTGTCGATCTTTCTGCGACGCGAAGGATACCGGGTCGAATACCTCGGGCAGGACGTGCACGTCGACGATTTGCTCGACTACGTTCGCTCCGAGCGGCCGGCGATGGTCATCCTCACCGCCAATTCGGTGCAGTCGGTGCACGAATTGCAGCGCGTGCACGCCGGCCTGAGCGCGATGCGGCCCAAGCCTAAGTTCGGTTTCGGTGGACGAGCTTGTGCGGCCAATCCGGTGTTGCGCGACTCGGTGCCCGGCGTTTACCTGGGCGATACGCTTTCCGCCGGGGTCGTTCGGGTGCGGCAGCTTCTGGGCGCGTGAATCACGGCGAATATCCTCCGGATCGATTGTGAGCATCTGCTGAGATACTGTACAAGCGCCGTCCGGCCGGTCGGCGTTTGCTACGATGCTGGGGATGGCTCACTTTGATTTCTCCTTTCGCGTCTCTGCCCCGATCGACCGCGTGGCTGAATTCCACCGCGATGCGCGCGCTTTGCCGCGATTGACCCCGCCGCCGATCTTCATCCAGCTCCATCACGTCGAACCGCTGGCAGAGGGCTCTCGCGTCGACATGACCATGTGGTTCGGCCCGCTGCCCGTGCGCTGGGTCGCCGTTCATGATCAGGTCGAGGCTCTGTCCGGATTCCGTGACACGGCGGTGCGCAGTCCGTTACGCTTCTGGCGCCACGAGCACCGTTTCAGCGTCGTCGACGCGCAGACCACCGAGATCCATGAACATGTCGAGTACGTGCATGCGAACGGCTGGGCTGGTGTGCTGAGCCGGGTGCTGTTCAACCCGCCCGGGTTGTGGTTCCTGTTCGCCTATCGCCGCTTGGCCACGCGTCGGGCGCTGCGCGCTGTCTCATGACTCGAGTCGCCGTCATCGGCGGCGGGATCGGCGGACTGACCACGGCGGCCCTGTTGACGCGCGCGGGTTGCGACGTCGTCGTGCTGGAGGCCCATGTCTATCCCGGCGGCAGCGCCGGCACCTTCTTTCATCGCGGCTATCGTTTCGACGCCGGGGCCACGCTGGTCGGCGGTTTTGATCCCGGCGGCCCGCATGAGCGCCTGGGCGCGCTGCTTGGCCTGACGTGGCCGGTGACGGCCGTTGACCCGGCCTGGGTCACGCATCTGCCGATGGGCGCCGTGACGCAGTGGGCGGATCGGGCGGAGTGGGCCGCCGAGCGCGCCGCCGCGTTTCCGGGTTCGGAGAAGTTCTGGCGCCGACAGGAGCGCCTCGCCGCGACCGCGTGGAGCTTGAGCGCCCGCGGTTTTCCGTGGCCGCCGGAATCGCTCGACGACCTGATGCGCATCGCCGGGGCGATGAACCCAAGCCTTGTGGCGGCGGCTCCGCAGGCCCTGCGCTCGGTCGCCCAGCTTGCGGGTCAGGCCTGGCGCAACCCGGCGCTGCGGACTTTTCTTGATGCGCAACTGTTGATCTCGGCCCAGACCACCGCCGCTCACGCGAACGCGATCTATGGCAGCGCGGCGCTCGACCTTCCGCGGCGGGGCGTGTATCGGGTGCAGGGTGGTGTTGGGGGTCTGGCCGGGGCGCTGATGACCTGGCTGCGCGGCAACGGCGCCCAGGTGTTGCTGCGCCAGACGGTCGAGCGGATCCTTGTGCGGCGCGGCGCCGCGGTCGGGGTCAAGACGGCCCGGGGCCTGGTCGTCGACGCCGATGTCGTTGTCGGCAACGTCACGCCCTGGGCGCTCGCGGACCTGTTGGGCGACGAAGCGCCCGGGCGTTTGCGCCGCGAGGTCGCCCGCCGCCCGGCGACCTGGGGCGCCTTCATGGTCTATCTGGGGGTGCCGGCCTCGGCGGTGTCGGGCCATGCCGAGCATCACCAGGTGGTGGTCGACTCGGCCCGGCCGTTGGGCGAGGGGAACTCGGTGTTCGCGTCGGTGTCGTCGAACGATGAGGCAGGCCGCGCGCCGACCGGTCACCGCGCCGTCACGCTGTCCACGCACACGGCGATCGCGCCCTGGTTGGCGCTCAAGCGGTCGGATCCCGACGGGTACGCGCGGCGCAAAGCCGACTACGCCGAACGGCTGCTGGCTGCGGCGCGTCGAGCCCTTCCCGGTCTTGACGGCACAGTCGCCCTGCAACTGACGGCGACGCCGGCGTCCTTCGAACGTTTTACCCGGCGGCCCGGCGGCATGGTCGGCGGCTTTGCGCAGACCTCGCTGCTTGGCGCGCGCGGTCCGGCCACGGGGGTCCACGGTCTGTGGCTGGTCGGCGACTCGATCTTCCCCGGACAGTCCACCGCGGGTGTCACCCTGGGCGGGATGCGTGTGGCGGGCTCGATCCTGGCGAGCCTGGGTCGGCGGCCGATCGACGGCCGATCGACCCAGGCGCGTCGTCAGGCCGTCTAGGCGGTTGCTACTGCGCGCGCCTGACGCACGATCTCGGCCACCTGATCGATATGGCCGGACTCGTGGATCAGGCCGAAAAGGAAGCGGCTGACTGCGTTGACCACCGGCCCGCCTTCCCAGATGGCGTACGTGAGCTCGAGGTTGGGTTGATCGGGCCAGAGCTCGAGCGTGGCGAGCCGCATGCGCCGGCTTTCGTTCAGTCGTTGGCGGCACTGGGCGATGGTCGTCACCGTCGTCCATTCGGTTTCGTAGCGCGAACGGCCGTGGTTGGCCACGCCGCGCGCGAGTTCGGCGGCCGTGAACGCGGCCTCCTCCGACGACGCTGTCGCGTGCACGATGACGTGTCCCAGCGTCCACGCGGCGTTCTCGGCGGTCGGATCCTGCGCATACTTGTCGTGCGCCGTCGGATCGACCGGCTGAAAGACGACGTCGGCGTCGGTGCAGTCGGCGATCAAGCCGAGCACGCGATCGACCATGACGTTTGTTTCGCGACGAAGGACGTCGCGCGTGGCGCCCTCGGCCAATTCCTGAACCGTCCATTCTTTGGATGCGACACGGTGATAGGCAAGCATGAAGGGTCTCCGGTGGAAAGAACGTGCAACGCCTGCATTGTACGCGTTTGCCGATCCGCGTGGTCGCGCTGTAGCGCCCTTTCTGTCAACACACCGTTTTCGGTAACGGTTTGAACTGCGCGAAAGGAGCGAGACAAGACCCTGAATGGTGCAAAGCCCTGCTAACATGGAGGCAGGTGCTGAGTCCAAGGGTGGGGGCGCAGCAGGGGGCAAGGTGTGTATGAAGTCACGGCGGGCAAGTGTTGGCTTACGCGGTTGGTTGTTGCGGGTCCTGGCATTGGTGTCGATCGTGGCCCTGCTCGTGCTATCCGGCGGGGTTATCTGGTTGCTGACGCCCCAGCCCCTGTTGCCGGAAGCGTCGGCGGCCATGGTGGCCGATCAGTCGGTCGCGGTCGCGACCAGCGACGCCGAGATCGCGTTCACGCCGTCCGTGGACACGCGCCAGACGGCGCTCATCATTTATCCGGGAGCCAAGGTGCCGGTTGAAGGCTACGCGCCGGCTGCGCGAGCGATCGCCGAACAGGGCTTCCGGGTCTATCTCGTGCCGATGCCGGGTAATTTCGCGCTGCTGGCGGCCGATCATGCTGCAGACGTGGTGGCCGCACATCCCGACGTCACGCGCTGGGTCATCGCCGGCCACTCGCTGGGCGGCGTGGCTGCGGCCCAATATGCGGCGCGGCACCTCGACCGCATCCAAGGCCTCGTGCTGTGGGCTAGTTTCCCGGCCGATGATCTGTCGCAATCGGGGCTCAAGGTGCTGTCGATCTTCGGCTCGCTGGATTCGGCTCACGACTCGCTGACGTCGCCGTCGACGCGCGCCCTCTTGCCCGGCGACACCACGTATGTGGAAATCTCCGGCGGCAATCACGAGCAGTTTGGCTACTACACCGGTCAGGCCAACGACCCGACGCCGGCGATCACGCGCGCCGAACAGCAGGCGGCCATCGTCGAGTCCACGGTCGCCTTGCTCGAGTCCGTGGATCAGCCCTGACCACGCGGTCTGGAAGCCCTGGGTTCAGGGCTTCCAGCGGTGATAGAAGACGTTGAGGAGCGGCACGAACTCGGCCGTGGCCTTCTCGTCGCCGGCCGCCGACGGGTGATCGTCGCCGGTCGGGTACTCGAGCACGTTCGGGCTCGCGTCGTTGTCCCCGTTCGAGATGTGCTCGATCGCGCCGTTGCGGACGCGATGGTGGTTGCCGGTCGCCGCGTTCAGGTCGTTGGTGGTCGCGTTGCCGCCGTTGGTCGTCAGCACAGTGTAGAAATCAAACACCGCCACGTTGTTGAGCGCATAGCCGTCGAGCCAGTCTTTGACCAGCCACTCGTTGAAGACGCGCGCATTGTCGGCGTAGGTCGAGTCCTGCAGCGGCGGCGCCGTGATGACGATGAATAGCTTGTCGGGCATCGTGGCGAAATAGCCGAGCAGATCGATGTAGATCCCCTTGGCGTTCGCGACCGTGTGATCCGACGAATAGGCGCTCTGGCTGCGGAGCGGATTGTTCAGAATCGCGGGCGGTGTCGCGCCAGCCGGACCCCCCAGGGCCGAGTTCGGGAAGCACGATTTGAACATGATGATCAGGTTCTCGCCGCCCGGGTCGGTGCCCAGGCGCGAGTAGCTGCTGTGCGTGTCGCTCTCGGCGTACAGGGCGTTCAGCGCGGCTGAGTCGCGCCCGCCCCCGAACCAGTCGTACCACTGCCCGATGTCGGTCGCGTCGCCGATCGAGCCGGGTCCCCAGCCGTAGTTGGTGTCGCTGACGAAGTAATTGTTGTCGCGCAGCGCCAGCCCGAGGCCGCCATGCGAATCGTCGAGCCAGGCCTGACCGGTCGAATGGTGGATGAAGATCAGCTTGACCGGACCGGCGGGTGGGGTGGCGTCCAGCGCGCCCGGGGGCTGGGTCTGGCCCGGTATGGCGGTGCGGGTGAGCACCGGCAAAAAGACCTGGTGATCGAGCGTCTGACCCTGCACCATGCAGGCCGGGTTGAGCGCAAACGCAAAGATCAGCAACGCGCTAAAGAACCAACGTCGAGTCATACCCATGCCTCCCCTGCGCTAACGGCGATGGCCGACGGCAGATGCCGTCGGCGCGCAGAGTTTCATCGTAGTGCGATTGCGCCGAACGATGCGGGCAAAGGTGAAAAACTCGTGACAAAGTTCTGCGCCGCGCCGTGACGTTCTGCGCGGGCCAATCGGGCGATCCGTAAAGAGGTTGAACCGATGGACCGAAGAATAGTTGAGGCGCGCTGACGGCCTAACGCGTTTGTGGGTGCTGGTCGGGCGCGTGTTCGCGAGCGTGCTGGTAGGCTTTGAGCACACGCTCGCGAGCGACGGCGCGATCGACGATCGGGGCCGGGTAGTGCTCGCCGATGACGAAACCGGCCGCGCGCTGCTCAAGCGGCGTCGCCTTCCAGGGCTCATGGATCAGTTCATCCGGTAGACCCGCCAGTTCGGGGACAAAACGTCGGATGTAGTCTCCGGTTGGGTCGAACTTGCGGCTCTGCAAGACGGGATTGAAGATCCGAAAGTAGGGGGCCGCGTCGGTGCCG
>WBZS01001647.1_pt1 | contig 16777 bp, 13 predicted proteins | sample 5204201 | NCBI WGS metagenome assembly WBZS01 (sample SAMN12344357, study PRJNA552823) | activated sludge metagenome | biome: Activated sludge suspended growth; feature: Nitrification reactor; material: Wastewater; isolation source: activated sludge from nitrification reactor of wastewater...
ATCAGCGGGTCGATCTTGGCGAAGATGGCTCCCTGGCGGCGTGCGGCGTCCTCCACCAGGGCTAGCGCCGTGGGCAGGTCGGCGGGCGTCTGCCACAGGGGACCGCGCGGCACGTACACCAGGCTGACGGGCAGGGGCGCGGCGCGGCGGCTGAGGATCGACGCGGCCGCCCGCCAGCCGTCGGCTGCGTCGGGCGCGGCGCGGCGGGTCATGGACCAGCCGGTGCGGCTCTTGAAGTGGCCCCACGCGGAGGATTGGAGGATGGGCGGGTGAGCGAAGTTCGCGAGCAGGGCAGCGTCCCAGGCGGCATCGTCGCTCACAAGGGTAGAGGGTGGCATGGCGGCGGGGGAATTCGCAACGGCAGTCATCAGCCGCGACGGACCAGGGTCCGCAGGCGGGGCAGGAGGGACGTGCCCGCCCAGTACAGGGTCGGGTTATATACATAGTCGAAGGCGCCGGCGTAGCGCACCACGCGGCCGCCGAAGCCCTGCTTGAAGCGATACACGCCCCACAGGCCGCCCCTGGGGGTCGCGTCATCTGAGGCGTCGGGGTCGGCGTCGGTGGGGGTCTCGGGGCCAACCTCGGCTGGGATGCCCCAGAAGTCGTAACGCTGGCAGCCGCGCTCCCTGGCCCAGCGGATGGCTTGCCATTGCAGGGCATGGTTGGGCATCAGATTGCGGTGGCTGTTGCCCGACGCGCCGTACATGTAGACGGCCTCGGGGCCGAAGGCGAAAACCATCACGCCGCCGAGCATCGCGCCGCTAACCTCGGCCAGCAGCAGCACGCCTTGGTTGCCGTCGCAGAACAGGTCGTAGGCGTCGGCGTAGTAGTCGAAGCTGTGGACGCCGAAGCCGTCGCGGCCGCCGGTCACCTGCATGAGGGCGTACCAGGCGGGCAGGTCGGCGCGGGTCGCTGGGCGCACGGTGACGCCTTTTTTCGCAGCCAGGCGGATGTTGTAGCGCCACTTCTGTTTCATGGCCGCCAGCAGGTCGTCCTCGCTCTGGGTCAGGTCCAGCAGAATGGTGCTGGGGGGCTGGACGGTGGCGGCCGGGCTGAAGCCCTGGGCTTGCCAGATGGCTGCGCCATCGCCCTCCCACTGAGGTTCGACCTTGAGGAAGACGGCCCCGGCGCGGCGGGCGGCGGCGTGGACGTGGGGCAGCAGGGCGGGCAGGTCGGCGGGTAGGGCTACCGGGCCGCGCGGTATGTAGGCGACCGTTGCCAGGCGCATCTGGCGCAGCAGCAGCTGGGCGCCGGCGATCGGCTGACCGGCCGCATCGGTGAGGGCGACGCGCAGCGGACGCCAGCCGTGGCGGGCCTTCATCGCGCCCCACGTGGAGGATTGCAGGACGTGACCGGCCGGATGGACGGCGGCGAACTGGTCCCACTGGGCATCAGATAAGTTTGACACGCTTACGGCCATACGATACAATACCCCCGCTGGTCTGCGCCGCCGCGCCAACATTATACCTGTGGTGAGGTAGCGCACCAAAAACGGCCGAAAGGATTACGCCAATGCTGGCTGACTGGTCGTTCATCGGAGTGTTCCTCGTCGTTGCGCTGATCTTCCCCGTGCTGGGTCTCCTCACTGCCTGGCTCCTGCGCCCGAAGCGCCCCGGTCCCATCAAGAAGTCCACCTACGAGTGCGGACTGGAGACGGTGGGCGAAACCTGGATTCAGTTCAAAGTACAGTATTATATCTACGCCCTGATATTCGTTATCTTCGACATCGAGATCGCTTTCTTGCTACCGTGGGCGGTGGCCCACACCGGGCTGGCGACGGCGGGCGGCGCGCTCAACTGGCTGCCGCTGGTCGAGGTCACGGTTTTCGTTGCCATTCTGCTGTGCGGTCTGTTCTACGCCTGGCGGAAGGGCGCGCTCGAATGGATTTAGCCGGATGCACTCCTCACCACCGTTGTGGCTAATCTGCCGAGGCTAATGTCCATGGCTGACTTCCTCTCTCAGTTCATGCCCCTGTGGGCGGCGCACCTGACTCAGTACATTGTGGTCGCCGTCGTGCTGCTGTTGTTCGCGCTGCTCAACATGCTGTTCATCACCTGGGTCGAGCGCAAGGTCATCGGTCGGCTGCAAGACCGCATCGGCGCCAATCGCGCGGGGCCGAAGGGCCTCTTGCAGCCCATCGCCGATATGATCAAGATTCTCACTAAAGAAGACATTACGCCCACGGCGGCCAGCCGCGCCATCTACAACCTCGGTCCGGCGCTGGTCGTGCCGCCGGCGCTGCTGGTATTTGCGGTGCTGCCGTTCGGCTATGGGTTGACGGCGGCCGATCTGAACATTGGGCTGCTGTTCATCTTCGCCATCGCTTCATTGACAACGGTGGGCATCCTTATGGCGGGCTGGGGGTCGAACAATAAGTACTCCCTCATCGGCGCGATGCGCGCGGTGGCCCAAATGGTCAGCTATGAGATTCCCCAGGCGCTTAGTGTCGTGGGGGTCGTGCTCATTGCTGGAACGCTTGCCACCGGCGGCATCGTCGCCCGCCAGGCGCAACTGGGCTGGTTCATCCTGCTGCAGCCGGTGGCCTTCGTCATCTTCCTCATCGCGGCCATGGCCGAGGTGAACCGCACGCCCTTCGACCTACCCGAGGCTGAGTCGGAGATCGTGGCGGGGCATCATACCGAGTACAGCGGCCTCAAGTTTGGGATGTTCTACCTGGCCGAATATATCGCCGTGCTGTTTGTGTCGGCGCTGGCGGCGACCCTCTTCTTCGGCGGCTATCAGATTCCGTTCGTACCCCTCAATAGCCCGCTCAACATCTACCTCGGCCCCTTCGTCCTCATCGCCAAGACCTACTTCTTTGTCTTCCTCACCATCTGGCTGCGCGGTACGCTGCCGCGCGTGCGGGTCGATCACCTGATGGGCTTCGCGTGGAAGGCTCTCGTGCCGCTGTGCCTGCTGAACATCTTCATGACGGCGGTGTTGATGCCGCTGGTGGGGCTGTGGAGTGCGAATCTGGGCATCAGCGAGGCCTACATCGCCATTCCCGTCATGCTGCTGGCGAACGCGGTTCTGGCTGGTCTGGTGTTGTGGTGGGCGGGGCGCTCGACGCGGCGGCGCGAGACTCGTCTGGCAGAACAGGTGGTGCCGGCGCAATGAACGTCTTCCTCACCTCCATCTTTGTCATTGTCTCGGTCATCACCCTCGTCGGCGCGTTGGGGGTTGTCATGGCGCGCACGGTTTTTGCCAGTGGCTTATGGCTGATCCTGTCCTTCGCGGGCGTGGCGGGGCTGTATGTCTTGCTCGAAGCGCCGTTCCTGGCCGCCGCGCAGATTCTCATCTACGTGGGTGCGGTGGCGGTGCTGATTCTGTTCGCGGTGATGTTGACACGGCGGGTTATGGGTGACCCTGGCGTGAGCCAGAACAATAGCCAGTGGGGCGCGGCAGCAGTAGTCGCCGCGCTCATGTTTATCGTGCTAAGTCTGACCAGCGTGCAGAACTGGCGTCCGTCCACCGAATCCCCGCCCCTGCTGGCGGTCAATGCCCTGGGGGAAGCGTTCCTGGGGCCATACCTGTTGCCCTTTGAGATTGTGTCGGTGGTGCTGCTCGTCGCCCTCGTCGGGGCTATCATCCTGGCGCGGGAGTGAGGTCGTATGGTTGAATCGGTTCCTCTGGGCGCGTACCTCGTGGTCGCCGCCGCCCTGTTTGCCATCGGGCTATACGGCGCGCTGGCTCGCCGCCATGCGATCGCCATTTTGATGGGCGTCGAGTTGATGCTGAATGCTGTCAATGTCAATCTGGTCGCGTTCTGGCGCTACCTTAGCCCCGCTAACATGAGTGGTCAGGTATTCGCCACCTTCATCATCGCCCTGGCCGCGGCTGAAGCTGCCATCGGCCTGGCCCTCTTCATCGCCATCTATCGCAGCCGCGACACGGTCAGCGTTGAAGAGGTCAACCTCATGAAGTGGTGAGGCTCGTATGTCCTTCGCCCAGTACGCGATTCTGGTTCCGCTGTTCCCGCTCCTGGCCTTCGTCGTCATTATCCTGTTGACTAACCGTAGCAAGCGGCTAAGCTCTAACATCGCCATTGGGGCGATGATTCTGTCGGGTATCCTTAGCTACCTCATCTTCTTCCAGGCTATCGGCGAAGGCTCCGAGCACGTGCTGGCGGCGGCCCACGCCGGTGAAGCGCCGTGGTCGATGATGTGGGACTGGGCGCCCGTTGGCCTCTCCACGATCCAGGTCGGGACCTACCTCGACCCGCTGTCCATCATCATGATCGTGATGGTGACGACGGTTGGCCTGATGATCTTCTGGTACTCGCAAGGGTACATGAACATCCAGGACGCCGCCCATACCGACCCTCTCTACGCGCGCTTCTTCGCCTATCTGTCCCTGTTCGCGGCCGGTATGCTCGGCTATGTCATCTCGCCCAATCTCGTCCAGGCTATTGTGTTCTGGGAGGTGATGGGCCTGTGTTCCTTCCTGCTCATCGGTTTCTGGTTTGGCAAGAAGACGGGGGTGTACCGCAATGGGCGGTGGGTCGCCGAGGGTGATGCTAACTCCAACGCCGCCAAGAAGGCCTTTCTTACGACGCGCGTCGGCGACGTAGGTTTCTTCCTGGGCATCATCGCCCTGGGCGCTGTGGCCGGCACGACCAACTACAGCGAGGTGTTCACGATGGGGACGCTGGACCGACTGAAGGAAACCTTCATCGGGTTCGGCACGCCTACCTTTGCCTTCGGCGGGATGGAGATTCCGGCCGTCGGCATCGCCATTCCGGCCTTGACGGTTATCTCACTGCTGCTGTTCATGGGCGCGGTCGGTAAGTCGGCCCAGTTCCCGCTGCACGTGTGGCTTCCCGACGCTATGGCTGGCCCGACGCCGGTCTCGGCCATGATTCATGCTGCGACGATGGTGGCGGCGGGCGTGTTCCTCATCGCTCGCATGTACCCGGTGTTCGCGGCCGCCAGCGAGGCTAGCCACGGCGTTAACCCGCTCAACGTGGTAGCAGCCATCGGGCTGTTCACCGCTCTGTTCGCCGCTACCATCGGCATCGCCCAGAATGACATCAAGCGTATCCTGGCTTTCTCGACCATCTCGCAGCTGGGCTTCATGGTGGCCGCCATTGGTAGCGGGGCGTGGGTGGCGGGCGTGTTCCACATGTTGACCCATGCCTTTTTCAAGGCGCTGCTCTTCCTCGGCTCCGGCTCGGTGATTCATGGCATGGAACACCTGCACATGAGTCACGACAGCCCTGGCCACGCCGATTCCCCCCAGGAGCACGGCAGCGAGCTGCCCCACGCCCCTGACCATCGCGCCACGCCCTCGCTGGTGGTTGACGCGAATGCTGCTGCGCCGGTATGGGCGGTGCGGGGCGTCGCGAATCCGGACGACCCCCAGGACATTTGGAACATGGGCGGCCTGCGCCACAAGATGCCCATCACGTTCTGGACGTATCTGATGGGTACACTGGCCCTGACGGGCATTCCTATCTGGGCGGGCTTCTGGAGCAAGGACGAGATTCTCGCCCACACGTACGAAACGCACCAGACCTTCGTCTGGATCGTGCTGACGTTGACGGCAGGGCTGACGGCGTTCTACATGGCTCGCCAGTTGATTCTTGTCTTCTTCGGCCAGCCGCGTACTGCGATGGCGCGGGAGGCGAAGGAAAGCCCGTGGACGATGACGATGCCGCTGGTCGTGCTGGCGATTGCGGCGACGCTCGTTGGCCTGCTGGGCATCCCCGACCGTATCGGCAACTTTGTCTTCGGCAGCTGGTTCCACCACTGGATCGCGCTGGTCCCCACGACGGGCCTGGGGCCGGAGGCGGTCATCGAAGCCGAGGCTCCGACTGAGATGAACTTTCTGGTGGCGGGCCTGTCGGTCCTGACGGCCCTCGTGGGCTGGGCGCTTGGCTATTGGGTCTACGGCCGACGCCAGTTTACCGCCACGGAGCGCGACCCGCTGGCCCGCGTGCGCTTCGCCTGGAATACACTGCAGAACGGCTACTACATGGATGCTCTGTACCGGAATACCTTTATCCGGGGCAGCGTGGCCCTGTCCAACGGGCTGGCCCGCTTTGACCAGCGTATTATCGACGGCATCGTCAACGGCGTGGCGAGGATCACGGTGGCTGTCAGCGCCGTGGGCCGCTGGATTGACACGTATATTGTGGATGGCTTCGTCAACGGTGTCGGCGTGGTCACCGAGGAATATGGCCGTATCATGCGGCTGATCCAGACTGGCTTCGTGCAAAACTATCTGCTCGTCGTGTTCGTCAGCATCCTGGTTCTGTCGGGTATTTATCTCGCACTGCGCTAGAATCGCGCCCCGTCCACATTGGGAGGGGAGGACATCATCGCTATGCCCATCCTGGATCAGATCCCCTGGCTCTCCATCCTGGTCTTTTGGCCGCTGGTGGGGATGATTATCATTCTGTTCATGCGGAATGAGAGCGCCATCAAGAGTTTCGCCGTGTGGTGGAGCGTCGTGCCGTGTATTATCACGACGTATCTGTGGTTCGCCTATGTGGCGGGGGGCGGCAGCGGCTTCCAGTTCGTCGAGCGAGCGCCCTGGATTCCTCAACTGGGCATCACCTACAACCTGGGCGTCGATGGTATCTCGCTGCCGCTGTTGTGGATGTCCACGATTATGACCACGGTGGCGCTGGCCTACTCGCGTAACGTGATCAACACGCGGGTCAAAGAGTACTTCGCTCTGTTCCTGCTGCTCGAAATGGGCATGTTGGGGGTGTTCGTGTCCCTGGACATGTTCCTGTTCTACGTGTTCTGGGAGATCGGCCTGGTGCCGATGTACTTCCTGATCGGCGTGTGGGGGGGCGCGCGGCGCGAGTACGCGGCCATCAAGTTCTTCCTGTATACCCTGGCGGGCAGCGTGTTCATGTTGCTGGCCATCATCGCTGTCTACTTCCGGACCGGCACGTTCAACATTCTGGACGCTGCGGCTTTAGCGCCCTTTGCTGGCGAGCCGGTGCTGCAAATCCTGGTGTTTCTCGGCTTCTTCCTGGCCTTCGCCATCAAGGTCCCCATGTTCCCCTTCCACACCTGGCTGCCCGACGCCCACGTGGAAGCGCCGACGGCGGGGTCGGTGGTGCTGGCGGCGGTTCTGCTGAAACTGGGCACGTATGGTTTCGTGCGCATCTCGCTGCCGATGTTCCCGGAGGCGTTCAACCTGCTGGCGATTCCTATCGCCCTGCTGGCCCTCATCGGTATCATCTATGGCGCGCTGGTCGCTATGGCCCAGTGGGACTTCAAGAAGCTCATCGCCTACTCGTCGGTGAACCATATGGGTTATGTCATGCTCGGCCTGGCCGCGTCGGCTTATCTGTTGCCCTACATTGGTGAGGGTGGCCTGGGCGGCGAGAATCGCGCCGCGTACGCCAATACGGCCGCGGCTGGTGTCAACGGGGCGGTGTATGAGATGCTGGCCCACGGCTTCATCACGGGGGCGTTGTTCCTCATGGTCGGCCTGCTCTATGACCAGCGCACCCACACCCGCGATCTGAAGCGCTATGGCGGCCTGTTCGGCCTGGTCCCGAAATACGCCGGGTTTCTCATCCTGTTTGCGATGGCGTCGCTGGGCCTGCCGGGGCTGATGGGCTTCGTCGCGGAGTTTCTCATCTTCCGAGGCGCGTTCCCGGCCGGTAGTTGGATCACTGTCTTTGCCCTACTAGGCGTGCTGGGCATCATCTTCACGGCGGCCCTGTTCCTGTGGAAGGTCATCCAGCTGATTCTGCTTGGCCCGCCCGCCCCAGAGTGGGCTGAGGGGGAGCACAAGCTGCTCGACCTGACTCGCCGGGAGGTGTGGATTCTAGCGCCCATGATGCTGGCGACGGTGATCTTCGGCATCTTTCCGGGGCTGCTGCTGAACCTCATCAATCCATCGACGCTCGATATCCTGGCCTCAGCCAGTAACGTCGCCGTCGCTCTCGCGCCGTTCCTGCGCTAGGAGGCGGCGGTGCTTGATCTGACACTCTTCCTGCCTGAGTTGGTCTTGCTGGTCGGCGGCATCGTCGTCCTGGTCATCGACGCACTGCTGCGGGACCGGGGCAAGGGTGAGGCGCGCCTGGGCTGGCTGGCGTTGGCCTTTCTGGCTGTGGCCCTGGTCGTCGCCGTCCTACAGTGGGGGACCAACTTCGCCCTGTTCCGCCAGACGCCCGCGTTGACCTCGCCGGGGATGTATGCGGTCGACGGTTTCACCTCGTTCTTCCGCATCACCGCCATCGTCACCACCGGCCTGATTATCCTGATGTCGATGGACTTTATCCGCCACCGCACTGCGTTTCGTGGCGAGTTTTTCGCCCTGATGCTGTTCTCGGCGCTGGCGATGATTCTCATGGCTGGCTCGACCGACATGGTGATGGTCATCCTGTCGCTGGAGTTTCTGAGCATCACGTCCTACATCCTGACGGGCTATCTGCGGGGTAACGCGCGGTCGAACGAAGGCGCGGTCAAGTATTTCCTGTTCGGCTCGGTGACGACTGCTATCACGTTCTACGGCGCGTCCCTGCTGTTCGGCCTGACGGGCACGACCAACCTCTACGAGATGGCGCGTGGGCTGAGCAATCCCACCACGCTCCAGAGCGGCGATGGGTTAGGGCTGATTCTACCGGCGATTGTCTTCCTTATTGCGGGGTTTGGCTTCAAGATCGCCCTGGTCCCCTTCCATCAGTGGTCGCCGGATGCCTACGAAGGTGCGCCGGTCCCCGTCACGGCCTTCCTGTCGGTGGGGCCAAAGGCGGCGGGCCTGGCGATGCTGCTGCGCATGATGGTGATCGGTATGCCGGGGTTTATTCCCAGTTGGGCGGCGTTGGTTCTCGGCATCGCTATTGTCACCATGACCCTCGGCAACCTGGTCGCGCTTAGCCAGAGCAACGTCAAACGGCTGATGGCCTACTCCAGTATCGCCCAGGCGGGCTACATGGCGATCGGCGTGGCGGCTATCTCCTTCGTGGATATTGCCCGCGCGGGGGGGCCGGCCGATGCGGCGCTGGCGTCCGCCGGTACGCTGGCCCAGACGGCGGGGCTGGGGTCGTCTATCGACGGGACGGCGGGGGTCCTCATCTATATCCTGGCTTACCTGTTTACGAACCTCGGTCTGTTCACGGGCATCATTGCTGTCGATCACCTGACGGGCGCGGAGCATATCGGGGGCTACGCGGGTCTTATCAAGCGCGCGCCGTTCCTGACGGTCGCCATGACGATCTTCTTCCTGTCCCTGGTGGGCATCCCACCTACGGCGGGTTTCATTGGCAAGTTTTGGGTATTCGGGGCGGCGCTGAATCAGGGGCTGCTCCTGCTGGCGGTGGTGGGCGCGATCAACGGGGTCATCTCCGTCGTCTACTATTTCAAGATGCTGAAGGAGATGTGGCTCGCGCCGCCCCACGATGCCACGCCCATCCGCCTGCCGGGGACGATGATGGCCTCGCTGGTGGTGTGCCTGATTATGGTGCTCGTCATCGGTCTGTACCCCGCCCCGTTTATTGACTTTGCTAACCAGTCGATTCAGATGTTCGGCGTCGGCCCCGGTCTGCCCCAAGCGATGCGCTAGGACGCGGACGAGCGGAGAGGCGACGCATGCAGCACGACAAGGGCGGCTACGATAGCATTGATGAGTATATCGCCGCCTTCCCCGACGACATCCGGGGGCTGCTCGAGGCGATCCGCGCTACCATCAAGGCCGTCGCCCCTGACGCCGAGGAGCGCATCAGCTACCAGATGCCCACCTTCTTCCTGAAGGGGAACCTGGTTCACTTTGCTGCGCACAGGAACCACATAGAATCCCGCATGTCGTAGGGGCGCACGGCGGTGCGCCCCTACGGACACCCGCCGCCAACTATCACCCATCCCTGCTGCCTGAATGCGCCCCATGCCTACCAAGTCTCTCGCCAGCCTCAGCCACGCTCTCGCCCCCCTCGCCGTGCGTGGCGAATTGAATGTGCCCGTCAGCGGCATCAGCCTGTACGCGGACCAGACGCAGCCCGGCGACGTATTCATGACCGTGCGGGGCACGGCCCGCGACGGCCACGAGTTCATCCGCCAGGCGGTGGCGCGCGGGGCGGTGGCCGTGGTCGGCGAGCGGTCCCCGGATGAGTTGGTCGCGCGCGGCTGGCTGCCGGAGGGTGTGCCTTACGTCCAGGTCGCCGATGGGCGGGGTGCGCAGGCTCAGCTGGCCGCCGCCTTCTACGACTACCCCGGCCGGCGGCTGACTGTCGTCGGCGTCACGGGGACCGACGGCAAGACGACCACCAGCCTGCTGACGTATGGCGTGCTCAAGGCGGCGGGGCTGAAGGTGGGGGCGGTGACGACGGTCAGCGCGCTGGTGGGCGACACCGAGATGGACACCGGCTTCCACACCACGACGCCCGACGCGCCCGACGTGCAGCGTTACCTGGCGCGCATGGTCGAGGCGGGCATGGATATCGTCGTCCTGGAGACCACCTCCCACGGCCTGGCGCAGCGGCGCGTGGACGCTATCGACTTCGATGTGGCGGTGGTCACGAACATCACCCACGAGCACCTGGACTTCCACGGCTCGCTTGCAGCCTATCAGCAGGCGAAGGCGACGCTGTTCCGCAAGCTGGCCGAGGGCGCGGCGCAGCCGGGTATGCCTAAGACAGCCGTCCTTAACGGCGACGACTCCTCCTTCGCCTACCTGTTGCCCATCTGGGCCGCGCGCCGCCTCGTCTATGGCGTCCCGACCGAGGGTCGCCCCCCGGCTGCGCCGCCGGGTATTTTTGCCACCGCCGTGCGTACGACGCCCGGCGGCCTGCGCTTCCTGGCCCACACGCCGGGTAGCGCCTTCGAGGTGGCCTCGCCGCTGTTGGGCGTGTACAACGTTCACAACATTCTGGCCGCGCTCAGCGTCGGCGTCGCCTTCGGCGTGTCGCCGGCGGCGATGCAGGCTGGCGTCGCGGGGGTGCGGGGTGTGCTGGGTCGCATGGACCCCATCGACGAGGGGCAGGACTTCCTGGCCGTGGTGGACTTCGCCCACACGCCCAATGCGTTGGAACAGGCGCTCACGGCGGGGCGCGCGATGACCGAGGGCCGCGTCATTGTCGTGTTCGGCTCGGCGGGGTTGCGTGACCGGGCCAAGCGGCGTATGATGGGTGAGGTGGCGGGGCGGCTGGCGGACGTGGTGATCGTGACCGCCGAGGATCCGCGCACCGAGGACCTGGATGGCATCATCGCCGAGAGCGTCGCGGCGGCGGCCGGGCAGGGCAAGGTGGAGGGCGTGGACCTGTTCCGCGTCCCTGATCGGGGTGAGGCCATCTACGCGGCGACGCGGCTGGCGCAGGCGGGCGACATTGTGCTGGCGTGCGGTAAGGGCCACGAGCAGAGCATGTGCTTCGGTACGGTCGAGTACCCGTGGAGTGACCACGCGGCGCTGCGGGCGGCCCTGCGCGGCGCGCCGCTAGGGACGCTACCGACGGCGGGAGGGGGAGACTAGAGATTAGGGATTGGGGATTGGGGGCCGGCGTGGGGCGTGGCGCGTAGTGCGTGAAGCATGGGGCAGGGTAGCGCGGCCCAACACCGGGTAACGGCGTGCGCCAGGCGTGTGACTTTCGATGTCACCCCGACAAAGGAGGGGTCTCGGCTGCGACAGCAACGGGGACTCCTCGCATCTGCTCGGAGTGAGAGACGAGGGCTAGATTCGGAAGCAAGGATGAACTACCATGACCACAGAGCATGAGGCGGGGGCGGGCGACGAATTGGGATTGTTGCGGCGGACGCATGACCCGCATTACTACCTGTCGGCGGATAGCGCGCTGCGGAACTATATCCGCATGGCCGACGAAATCGCGGCGACTCTGTGGTCGGGGGCGCGCGTCCTGGATTGGGGCGCGGGCCAGGGGCAGATGTCGTTCCTGTTGCAGCGGCGCGGGCTGGAGGTCACCGCGTATGACCTGGAACGGGCGCAGCGCAAGACGGCCGAGCCGCTCTTCCCGGAAATCAGTATCGAGTATGGGACGGCCCCCATCGCGCTGCCCTACCCCGACGCGGCCTTCGACGCCGCGCTGTCGTGTGGCGTGCTGGAACATGTTCCCTACCCGGCGGCGTCGCTGGCCGAGATCGCCCGCGTGCTGCGGCCCGGCGGCTACCTGTTCATCTACAACCTGCCCCAACGCTGGTCGTGGCCGGAGCTGACCCGTGAGGCCCTGCGGATGGGTGACACCCACCGCCGCCGCTTCAGCATGCAGGATGTGCGCGACCTGCTCAAGGCGACGGGCTTCCACATTGAGACGACGCGCCGCTCTAACATGCTGCCCAAGCACCTGTCTGGCCTGCCAGACGACGTGCGCTCCGCGTACCAGCGTCTGGCGAGTGGCAATATTGCCCTCGACCGGCGGCTGTCGGCCGTGCCGGGCGTCAACCGCTTCGCGGGACTGTTGGAGGTTATCGCCGTCAGGGACGAGTAGCGACGGCGGGCGCATCTTTCGTAGCTGGGTGGGCGTCATGCTATAATAGGCTGTTGTGTCTGGGGCAGACGGACGCGCCTGCCCCATCGTATTCTTCGTGAGGTCTCTAGCTTCGATGCGCACGCGCCTTCCCTCGTTCCTCGACCGCCTTATCGAAGGCGGCTGGCTGGCCGCCCTGGTCGTCACTCCCCTCTTTTTCAACCTGCTGACCGCCCGCACCTTTGAGCCTGACAAGGCGGCCTTGCTGCGCGCCATCGTCCTGGTCATGCTGGCGGCGTGGGCTGGCTGGCTGCTCGTGCGCCCCCGACCGGAGGTCCGCCCCCGCCTCGACTGGCGTTCACCGACTGGCTGGCTGCTGGGTAGCGGCCTGGTCCTGGCAGGTGTGCTGTGCATCAGCGCGCTCACCGGCCTCAACCCGCGCATCAGCCTCCTCGGCTCGTACAACCGCGATCAGGGCGTCGTTACGTTGCTGGCCTACCTGGCCTTAGGTTTGCTCATCGCTGTGCGTCTGCGTACCCCAGACCAGTTGCGCCGCTTGCTCGATACCGTCGTTCTCGTCGGCCTGGCCGTGGGGGTCTACGGCGTCTTGCAGCGCTTCGGCATTGATCCCGTGCCGTGGGGTGGCTTTGGCGACGAAACGGTATTGCGCGTGATTGGCACGCAGGGGAATGCGACCTTCCTGGCCGGCTACCTGGTTCTCGCCATGCTCGTGACGCTGTTTAGCCTCCTGGCGGCTCGCCGCGCGGGGCGGACGGTTGCGCTGGCGGCCTACGGGGTCGCGCTGGCGTTCCAGTTTCTGGCGCTGCTGTTCAGTGATAGTCGCGGCGCAACCCTCGGTCTGGCGGCGGGCCTCGCCGTCTGGGCGCTGGCGCACGCGGCGTGGCGTGGCAACCGGCGGCTGGCGAGCGCCGTCGCCGGGTTGGCTGTGGTGGGGATGCTCAGCCTGGGCCTGCTCAACGTGGCGGGGGGCGCTGCGGGCAACGTGCCGATTGTGGGCCGCCTCAGCCGCCTGACCGATACGACGACCGGCAGCAACGCCGTCCGCGCCCTGATGTGGGAGGGCATGAGCAACCTTATCCAGGACGAGGGCGGGCGACTGGCATTCGGTGTGGGGCCGGAGGTACTCTATCTGCGCTACTATCCCTACTTCCAGCCTGCCCTCCGCACCGTCGAGAATCCGCTGACGGGAACCCATGACCGCTCCCACAACGAAGTCCTCGACCGCCTGGCGACGACGGGCGTGGTGGGGCTGGGCGCGTGGCTGGCGCTGGTGGGTGGGCTGCTGTACGCGGCGTGCGTCTGGCTGGGACTGGTGTCGACCGCGCGGCAGCGTTGGTCCCTCATCGGCGCGCTGGGCCTGGGTGCGGCCCTGGGTGGGTTGATGCCCTTCCTGATGAGCGGCTCGCTACGCTTCGCGGGTCTCGGTCTCGGCCTGGGGCTGATCGTCGGCCTGGGAGTGTGGCTGCTGTGGCGCGGGCTGCGACAATTCGACCCCAGCATCGAGGATGACACCATGCGGGTGATCATCCCCATGCTGCTCGGCGCGCTGGTAACGCATCTGGTCGAGATTCAGGTCGGTATCCCGGTGACCGCCACCCAGGCGTTGTTCTGGGCGCTGGCGGGAACACTGGTGGCTGTCGGCGCGACCGGCCTCAAGGTCGCAGCGGCCAGTCCCGTGGTGGCGGCGGCGACGCCCGCCGCGACAGTCAGCGAGAAGAGCAATAGGCGCGGCCGCGCGACGCGCAGCGCACGGCCAGCGGCGAGCGGCGGGCCACGGGTGGCGTCGGGGCCGGATGCCTCGCTGTTGCTGGGTCTGGTGGGCGGCCTGGCCATCGCCACGCTGACCTACGGTCTCGTCGAGCGCGGTATCAGCCTCGCCCCGGCTTTCGTGGTGCTGCTGTTACTGACGGCGGCAATCCTGGCGGTGGGCGCGGCCCTGGTGGCCTCGGCGGGGGTATTCCTTACGACCGCGGTGATAACGGGCGTCGTCTATCTCATCCTGCATCTGCCCTTCGCCCTCACCACGGCCACCGCGGGGCCGGCCGTCTTCAGCCTGTTCGTCGCGCTGCTCCTCGCCTGGCTGGCGGTGTTTGCCTGGCTCGCCCTGCGCGACACGGCGGCGGCGGCGACGAGCGCGGCGGGCGGCGCGCTGGCGACGGTGGGCGCGCTCGGGCTGGTGGCCGCCGCCGGTATCTGGTTCCTGTCCCTCCAACCCATCTACGCTGACAGTTACGTGCGCCTGGGCCAGCTCTACGGGCAGATTGGTCGTTGGGACCAGGCCGTCGCCGCGTATGAAGAGGCGCTACGCATCACGCCCGCCCAGGACTTCGTGCGGCCGAATATTGCCCAGGCCTACCTGGCCCAGGCGCAGACGGCGACGGACGCCGCGACGCGGCAGGCGGCCTTCGACAAGGCCCGCGCGGTGCTGCAAGAGGCCAGCCGTCTCAGCCCCGGCAATCCGGAGTATCTGGTCAATCTCGGCGCGGCAGAGCAGTACTGGGCCGAGAAGGGGCCGTCCGAGACGAAGCTGCGCATGCAATCCGACGCTGAGGCCCACTACCGCGCTGCCGCCGCGCTCGCGCCCGTTGACCCTCATGTGTTGCGGCGCTGGGGTCGCCTCAAGCTGGAGCAGGGCGCACCCGCCGAGGCGATTCCGTTGCTGGAGCGGGCGATTGCCTTGCTGCTGCCCGACGGCGTATCGACAGACGAGGAACTGACCCGGAGCGTCACTGCTGAGATTCGCACTGACCTGGCGCGCGCCTACGCGGCCACTGGGCGCACGGCCGATGCGGTGGCGCAACTGCGCATCGCCCTCAGCCTGGCGCCATCCAATGCGCAGGCCCCGATTCAGGATCTGCTGAAACAGCTGGGAGCCAGCGGCTCATGACGAAACCCGTCACCATCGGCGTCGCGGGGGGCACCGGCTCTGGCAAGACTACCGTGGCGCAGGCTATTCTGGAGCGCGTCGGCAGAGGTCAGATTGCCCACCTGGAGCAGGACGCCTACTATCGCGACCTGGGGCATCTGCCCGTGGAGGAGCGGCGGCGTGTCAACTTTGACCACCCCGACCTCCTGGAAACCGAGTTGCTCGTAGAGCACATCCACGAACTTCAGGCGGGGCGGCCGGTGATGGTGCCGGAGTACGACTTCACGACGGACACACGCCGCCTGACACGCCACCTCATCGAGCCGCGCCCCGTCATTCTGGTCGAGGGGATTCTCATCCTGGCCGAGAAGAGCGTGCGCGATCTGCTGGACATCAAGGTGTTCGTGGACACGGACGCTGACCTGCGCTTCATTCGCCGTCTGCTGCGCGACACGACCGAGCGCGGCCGCTCCCTCGGCTCGGTGGTAGAGCAGTATCTGAAGACGGTGCGCCCCATGCATCTGGAGTTCGTCGAGCCGAGCAAACGCTACGCGGATGTCATCATCCCCGAAGGCGGCCACAATCAGGTCGCGCTGGATATGGTGACGGCGCGGGTACGTGACCTCAGCCTGGGCGGCGCGAGGGCGTCCTGATGAATCACGACGAGGGCCGCGCGCCGCACGTGAGCGTCATCCTGGCGACGTACAACCGCGCCGATCTGGTGGGTGAGGCTATCGATAGCGTCCTGGCCCAAACCTTCGCCGACTGGGAGCTGGTCATCGTCGATGACGGCTCGACGGACGACACGGAGGCCGTCCTGGCGCGCTATACCGACTCTCGCATCCGCAGCCTGCGTCAGAGCAACCAGGGTCTCAGCGCGGCGCGCAACGCCGGCCTGCGGGTGGCGCAGGGTGACTACGCCATCATGCTCGACTCCGACGACCGTCAGCGCCCCGACTGCCTGGCGCGGCTGGTGGCCGCCGCTGACGCGCGCCCCGACGCCGTGGTCGTCTACGGTCGCTCCCAGGCGATGGACGCGACCGGTCAGAGCCTACCACGGGTGGTGGGCGGCGCGGAACCGTTTCCCGGCCACACTCTACGCAGTCTGTTGTACGGGGACTTTCTCTCCATCATCGCGGCCCTGGTACGGCGAGCCGACCTGCTGGCGGCTGGCGGCTTCGACCCTCGTGCCGACTACGCCGAGGATTGGGACCTGTGGCTGCGGCTGGCGCGGCAGGGGCCGTTCGTCTTCGTGGACGCCATTGTGTCCGACTTCCGCCTCCACGCGGGGCGGATGACCAGCGCGCACCGCCACACTCTGGAGCGGTTGGTCAGCGCGCGCACCCACATCCTGGACAGGACCTTCGCCCAACCGGACCTGCCCGCCGAGGCGCGGGCGGTACGTCCCCTCGCCTACCGCAATCTGTACATCGACGCCGCGTTGCGCTACAGTCAGCGCGGGGACTGGGGCCAGACGCGGGCCTACCTGCGCCGCGCCACCGCCTGTGGGC
>WBZS01001648.1_pt1 | contig 16777 bp, 14 predicted proteins | sample 5204201 | NCBI WGS metagenome assembly WBZS01 (sample SAMN12344357, study PRJNA552823) | activated sludge metagenome | biome: Activated sludge suspended growth; feature: Nitrification reactor; material: Wastewater; isolation source: activated sludge from nitrification reactor of wastewater...
TGCGTACCTTGATTTACTTCGAAACTTGTGACTTCCAATCGAAAAATCCCGAGGAACTTCTGAACTGCTGATACAGAATTCGGTACAGAATCGCTTGAAATCGAAAGGAATTCACGATAATTTATTGAAAGTCTCGGCATACTTCGGGAATAAGCTTCTTGCCGCAAGATTAAAGGCCAAAAACGTTTACGTCGCACCCCTAATCTTAAGGGTGATCGACTGTCGATCCGAAACTCTCATCGATCAATTCTCCGAACCTCTGACGAAAGCCAACCTCTCTGACATCGTCAGGTGAATACGTCGGCAAAGTCAATAAGCACGTATTTCATCCGATGTGTGAAACAGCCCGGGAACGGTTTGAATTCGCCGTGACCCTTCAGGCAGAAACACTTATGACATAGACGACGGGCACTCCATAAATCTGAGTATTTGGCTTCCTTCTTGCCAAATTGAAGGTCATTTCAGCTTTATCCCAAGCGTTTTACGCTCCCTCTGGTCCCACTCTTGAAAACTCGTAATAGCCAAGTGGCGCAGCAATGGGGACGCGGTTATGGGGTCTTTCGCGTCGAATAACTCCTTCGGAACATTCGTGAGATCTTTTTTCAGGGATGCATCTAGCATGTATTTGTTCTTGGGATCCCAAGGGTTCTTCGAAAGCTTCGCCCAAACTGTGCCCTCATCATCGCCCCAGTCCTTGATCAACCCATCCATGACTCGCGCGACATAGACGTGGCGGCTCTCGTAATCCACTTTTGACCTCTTCCAATGGTCATATTGGCCATTATCTAGGGGTCCTGTCAAAAGCGCCATCATGAAATACCGAGCCAGTATTTGCGAATCAAGATTCTTTTTGTCCCGCTCGAAGAAACGAGGTTTTCGAACGATACTCACAACTTCTTCGAGAGGTAGGTTCGGCAGTAGGCGAAGCCGCATGATGTCAGAGAAAATCTCCCCACGACGAGCCTTGAACAACAGCATCGAATTAGAATTCAGCGTAGGCGATTCCCTAGCCAATAGAAACAACTCCGATGAAATGCGGAGTTGTTGATCCATCGCCACCATCGCTTTTGCAAAGTCGCCAAGAGCCGGATCGTTTCGCCCCAGTCGGTAGACTAACTCCCCCGCAACACTTTGGCGTTTGATGGCTTCCAAGAAAAGAAGGTCTGCGGTTACCAGGCGGCGATCTTCCTTTGCCATCACTTCTGCGTCACGTAACCGCTGCTGGTTATCCAGGGACAGTTTGGAATAAGGGGAATCTAGCTCACCGTTTTTACCTGGGGTCGCTAAGAGCGACATTTTCAAGGCGGTTCTAAATTGCAAAAATGTCGGGATCTTTTCAATCTCAAGTGCGAGTAGTGGAAAGTCGGCCAAATACTTTTCGACAGATTTCTTACGAGCAGCGAGGGAAAAAAGGTCAAAAAATCCCAGTTCGCCATCTTTCGCGATTTTTGGTAATGTCTTTTGAACTGTTGCTAAGTGATCAAGAAAATCCGCGAATGCTGTTGCAAAGATCACCTTCTCCTCTTCAAGTTTCTGTGCTTTTGAGCGAACGTTATTGTAGTCAGCATCCTCCATCGAGTTGGCCAATTCCACCAAAAGTAAGGCAAGGCGAGGAGCTATTTGATCGGGGCGATCATCGGAGAGTTTTTGCAATCGGTCAAACGCGACTCGATTTGATGGGACCTTTCGAAGATCCTCGAGGGCGGAATCTACGCCTTGGCGGTATTCCAAATCTCGTTGGCGCTGCGTTCTTTCATGGTCATCTTTTTCTTTTCTCGCTCTTTCCAACGCGAGTTTCTCGTTGATCTCCGCCAAATTCTTCGCCCTCTCCGCCAGTTCTTTTTCTTTCCGTTCAAAAATGATACGATCGTCGTTTCGATCGGCGCGTTCTTTTTCAATTTCAAACCTGTGATTTCGATCCCAAGCCCAAATAGCAGTGGCGATGGCCACAAAGATAAAGACACCCAGGCCCCATTTGAGAAATTGACTCCAGCGCTTTTCCTTTTGGACTATCTCTTTCACTTCTGGCAAAAAAGCCACAGTTTCTTGGTATTCGAATTCCGGCGTGATCGGCAGGGCGTTTTTCGGCTCCTGCGGCACTTCAAATAGACCGGCTAGATCGTCAGCGAGCAAATCGCCATTGGCATAACGGAGTGACGCATCTTTTGCCATACACCTGCGGTAAATGCGGTAAACGTACGAAACTAATAGTCTCATTTTTTTTGCGTCAAGTGACGCTGACATATCCCCAAAATCGATTTGATTTAGGATTATACCTCGTGGACGTTCGGTCAGAATCCGCCAGACGTCGCCGTCCGCATCGAAGGGAAGTGATTTCGCGACGCATTCATATAAAATCACTCCCAATTGCCAAATGTCGACGCGATTCGTTTGTTGCCTCTCAGTTCTGACAAGTTGTTCCGGAGCACGATTGGTGAGTGAACCCGTAACAATTTCACCGGCCTGAAAAAAGTCGGATGGTTCGTCGGCCATCGAATGGTCGAAGTCAACGACGACGGGGACGAAATACATATCGCCAAATCTCACGGCGTCATGATGCGAGCCATCAGTCTTTCGAAGTCGAATGTTTAAGGGCTTGAGATCCCTATGAATCACTCCGTGGCGATGGCAGAATGCAATTATTTTCGCAAGAATTGTTACCAGCTTGATGGCGTTGAAGACGCACATGGTGTTCTTCTTTGTCTCCAGGCCAATCGGCAAGTCTTCCATCACGAAGGCAGGGACTCGTTCTCCATTGATCGGCCAAAATGTTCCGATTTGTTCATCTTCGATCCTGATGATATAACTTAGAAGATATGCGTCGCTATCTGCCGTTTGATTATGAAGGTGTCGAATCGCTTTCACTTCGCGATCAAAATCTTTGCCCGGCGCCTTTCTCTTAATGGAAAAGGACTTATTGTCTGTTTTCCGCTGAACGTGGAAGACGATTCCTGGGCTCTCGTTGGCTCCTGAAGAGAGTTCGTCCGTGGACGAGAGGGGTTCGTTCACGAGCGGATTGGTAGCCGCCAGGGAACGGTCGATTCCGGATTCAGTCGGCCTAGGCGTTCGCCGGTAATTTACAGATAAATCGTAGCTCATTGAGTTTCTCAAGAATGTGACGTGTCGGTGATTTCTTCTGGAGCAAACACGAGCTTACGCGATCCGAGTGCCGGGTCGACATCGAGCGTATTTTGCTTCAGAAAGTCCCCCAGTTTTCCATCCGGCACAGCCGCGTCAACGGTCAGAAGTCTTTTGGCTTCGATTTCTTCTGCTTCCAAGCTAAAAAGGCTCGCTTTGTCGCGCTCTTCGTATTCCAGTCCGGCCTTCTGCGCATCCCTTCGAAGTGCGGCCGGGTCCAAGAAACTGAGCGAGGCTACGCCAGTACAAACGTTGTGGCGAACGCGAGACATAAACCAACCGAATTCACCGAGGAATGCCGGTTCGATCCCAAGTTCCCGGTCACGTTGATGAGAAAAACGGCGAAAAAAAGCATCGCGAGTGAGTTCGACAAGCTCCTGACTAATTAGACCTCGCTCAGAACCGAAGCACCCTGGGCGAATTCGCACAAGTTCGTCTGCGATTTGTTGACTCATTTCCCTGATTCGCCCAAGTAACTCCGAAAACGTTATTGGTTTTTCAATCACCAGTTTTTCAATTAATGACTCCTCCAAACGCAAATACTCGCCGAGAATCCAAATCGTTACTGAAGGTGGCTGAAGGTAGTAACCTGTGCGATGGTGTTTTCGCCACCGCTGCAAAACTTTGACGGCATCGCGTAGCTGATCTTTCTCTTGGTCGGTCAATGAGGCGACGCCAGGCGACTTTTTGTCTTCAATCATTTCTCGGCAGGCCAAAATCGCTTTATTGACGAGGGCAGCTAAAGCGGATCGCACCAAGTTGCCAGCAGCGGTGCACTTTTCAGCAACGCCTTTCGCCCGTTCAGACTTCGACCAGTCGGTTAAGTACTCGGCCTTCACGCCGTTCAGCAGGTCTTGCTTAAGGATTCGCTGTATCAACGTCAGCAACTGAGGAAATTGCGCCGATGCCAGTGCCTGAAAGGATTGGGAAGCGTATTCACGGATCGCCACCCGTGTTTTCTTCTCGTTGCCCGCCAAGCAAATGCCCACAAATTCTGAAGCGTCCATGTCTTACTCTTTTCCCGAACAGGAGGTATTCCATCTCGCACCATGGAATATGCTAACCTTATCCAGGGCTTCGAAAAGGCCCTTTCTCCGCGAATCAGCAGAGGGAATTCCGTGACCACTTCAGAACAGCAATCCGAACGGCTGGAATCTTTCAATGACTTCCTTGATCTCCCGTCCAACGAGGCGGGAAATGTCGCGGGATTCTCGCGTCCGCTGGTTTCCAGCGATTCACAATCGAGCGAAAAATCAATCGAGCGAGATCTAGAGCGTGAATCGCTCGAGTTTGCTTTGAAAGCCGAAATTTTTTCCTATGGCTCACTCCTTGTACGAAATCCTGATGTCGAGATAGGCAGCCAAGTCACGACTAACCCGAGCCTGGTGGACTTTGTTCTTGGTACAGGCGATCTCGTTTCGGATCCTTTCGGCAGAAGTGAAAGAGAATTTGAATGGGAGCTGGAGCCTAGAAACAGATTGCATTCGATGGCCCCGTGGCTGGATGAAGCATCGGCCGCTAATTTGCTACAAGAGCCCGAGTCGTGGCTAAGGGCTGGTGGTGGCGCGGCGGCCCATCCCGTGAAGGACCTACTTGACATTCTAGGCTGGCTCATCGCAGCCCCCCGCGAATCGAAATCGCGTACAGAAGCCCGGCGAAAGCTGGACGAAAGACTCCAATCGATTGAATCTGCTCGAGAAACCATTGATTTCCTGCTTTCAGAGCTTTGTGGAAGTCCGCCGCAGCACCTGGGAAATGCCAGTAACTTTCGATTCTCAAAGGGCTCGATTCGTGTTAATCTTGTTCCGATGAGTGATGAGATAGACAATGAAAAATGTATCGAAGGCGCAGTCGAGCGGATAAGAGCTGCCGTGGCAGATTTGCCGAATGTCGACGACGTCCGTCAGGCCGAGGTACAAGCATTGATCGGGACAGTATCTAAGGATGACTCGTATCCACGTCAGATTGAAGCGTTCACAGGGATAACACATACGATGCGCGTGCAAATGGCTAGGCGGCTAGAGGGATCCCTGCGTGTGAGCCTCTTGGCGAACCCAGCGAGCACCTGGGTTGATCAAATGACGGATGATATGTTTCGGCTTGGGCTTGCATTACAGTGGAAAGCTTGCCCCGACGCAGCTTACCTGGGTGTACACAATCAGCCGAACAGAACACGTTACCGAATCTGTCGAGTAACCGGAGGGGGGGGGACTCTCGGAACTGTTACAAGCTGGGGTGCCGCTGGGAGAAGTGGTAAGTCATATGCCGAGCAGCTTTCTTTGCAGGATGCTGCTCCTCCTCAAGGCCAGAATTCGCTTCGCCCGTCCAGAAAGCGGTAGACGCAACCTGATGCTGGGGCTTCTTTTGCGACACGTCATTAAAAATGCATCCCATTTGGCCCAAAAATCTTGATTTTTGGACCATTGGTGGATAAGATTCCTCCAGTGACGAGTACTTAACTATCAGTGCCGGATCCGTCTTGAGGCAGAATCAGTTCAATCGAATTGGACCCTTTCTTGATTGAAGCAAAGAGGACGACATGGCCCAACAAACTAACAACGATCGATGGAAAAACGTAGCAAAAAGCCTTGGCCCGATGGGTAAGGCCCTGAACTTCACTTGGCGGTTGGGCCGCATGATGGGTTGGATCGAGATCCTCCACATCACCAAAAACGCTCGCGGCGAAGAGGTCGAGCAGATGATGCATCGCGTTGACCTCACCGACGAGGATCGCAACCACCTGAAAAACCACGGCACGTTGATTCTCGCCCACACGTGCGGGCGTACTTTCCAAATCAAGGTTCCGTTCTAGCCAGCCCTGCACAATTGCAGCTTTCGAAATTCGCCGACCGACAATCCTGCGGCAAGGCCGGTCGGCGCACCAACGAAACACTTGCCGCTCAAGAACAGGAGAGAAACATGCCCATTTTCTTTGGAATTGGTTACGCCGGCCAACGCGCCGCGACCGCCATCGCCAAGGCGTGCGGCGGCGATGAAACCGTGCAAAGCGATGTTCGCAAACTTGCAGCCAAGCTCACCACCCCACTCGATCCGGTGGGAACCTTCGTAGGTATGACTCACGAACTCGCGAAGGTTGGCGCGGCTGAGGGATCGCAGCTCGGAAAAACGATCGACGAAACGCTCAACAAAGCACGCGTGGTTGAGCGAGGAGCTGACCTTCTCCGCAAGCTCGACCCTACGGACCAGTCCTAGTCGCGAACCGTGGGCGATATCGCGAGTCATTTCCCGCATGATGCGGAAGGCTTTTGAGTGCCGAGGGGCGCTGGCCACACGCCCCTCGTGGATCTCCGGTGATTCTCATGCTTTCCTTTGCCACCCAGGATCTTCATCATGAAAAGTACCTTCCGTACCTGTCGTGTCGTCCTGTCGCTCTTTCTGGCCTACTTCGCCGTCGTCGGCGCAGGGGTCTGCTATGCCCAGTCGCCGAATAAGATCCGGCAGATTCAGCCGCAAAAGATGGTCGACGAAAAGCTCTTCGTTCTTCGCGCCATCGATCGCGAGATCAGCAAATGGCCGATGAATGCTACCCCCAACGGCCTCATTGACCGTCAGCTACGAATTCAACGTCTTGCAGAACACGTCCAACAGCGTGGATTCGGCGAAGACATGAACGCGATGCTTGCCGAAATTCAACGGGCAGTTCGGGCCCATGAAGATTATTTCGTGGACATCGGTGCTATTGACCGAGCCGCCTTGGATCGCCAAAAGCGTGAAAGAACGGCCCTTGGCGCAAATGTGACTCAGGGGGTTCTGAATGGCCTAGCTCAAGATTTTACGAATCCTCCCGTTGGTAGCGATGGCAAGCCAGTCGGTAGTACCACGGTAGTTGTTCAACGCGTTGGTATTGGCTTGGTAGCTGGAACGCTCAAGGAGTTTATTGACCAAGCCGAACGGGATGCGGACCGAAAAGCGGCCCTTGATAATGCAAAGGACCGATTCCTGGCGACGTTTGGTGCCATCCGAGAGCGCGTTGCCGCACTGGCCAGAGCCGTCGCTCGTGCCGAAAGATGGAATCCAGGCGAAGAAGGGTTTGACGGTGCCCAAGTTTCAGTTGCCTTGAAAAGACGACCGCGAGATCCCTTCCTGATTCTGGATGACTTGGGGACTCCCCAACCGAAGGACGATGCGAAAGAGTTGGTACGATGCGCGGAACTTGCGGTTCACGCGGCGACGCTGGTGCCTTCCGGAACGATCTATGACACCTATAGAGGCGACTGCTTGCGGCTAGCCGCCTATTTTGCCAATGAAGCAGCCTCAAGAAGCTGGACCGAGGGAAATCATCAATACCCAGCGAAAAATGCGAATGCGATGGTTGAAATCTGCCGTACCGCGTTGGCATACCATTCTGACAGTGCGGGGTACGGGCGTTACGACCTTGCGATGGCATTGAATTTTGCTGGTCAACATGCGGAATCGCTCGATACCGTGAATTCTGTGATCCAACGTCTGGGGCATGACTCGAACGTCACTTACAATTACGCTTGCCATTTGTCTCTGAACAAAAACGCAAAGGCCTCGCTCGATTGGCTACGGCATACGTTTCGTATGAATGGAGAATCCGTAGCTTGGTCCAAGAAGGACCCGGATTTGGCCCACCTTCGTGAATCAATGCCCAACGAATTCCGCTCACTCACAGATGTCCGAACGACGTTCACCGTGAACATGGGTATCTTTTTCGACCAAGTTTCCGTCACCAACAATTCAGCTTTCCCTGTGACCAATTATGCTTTGGACCTTACGGTTTCTGACCCATCCGGAGGATATTGGCGGAAAAACGTCTTCTTCGGAACAATTCGCCCCGGAGAGTCGCGAACCGTTGACTTGAATGGACGGGAGATTTTGGCTCGTGCTAACGGATGGTCGTCACGTGCGAGCCACGGCTGTGACCAGACGAAATAAATGCAGGCCAACCTTCAGAATCACTCGTGAGGAACAGTGGACGTAAGGCCAATGCGGGCTTTACAAGGCCGTGATCCAGCTATACCCGAAGGTCATTCCGTTAGGGGCGACGGAATGACCGACAACCGGACGCCCCAGCAAAAGGAGAGCGAGTATGGATTCCCAAGGCAACACCCCACGCGATTCTCAAGGCAATCCGCCGCGAGACGTGCAGGGCAACGAAGAAGGGCGACTCGTCACCGGTGACACGCCAAAGGATGTGCAAGGCAACAAGTAGGCCCACTCCATTAACCACGTAGTTCCAGGAACGCATACCGCGTTCCTGGCTCACTACCAATCGACGAGCCACCAATGCGACGTTTCCATCTCACTCGCCCTTTTTTGATCCTTTAATTCCGGTCGGCGAAGGTGGTTCGCTCCCAAGGAAGTCAGAAGCTGATCGACGATCAGGTGAACCTCAAAAGGGGAATTTCATTCATTCCTCTCGGCGGCGCACAGCTTCACCCTGGACGGGCGGGCGTACCTTCCCAAGGTCGTTTCTATCCGATCAACGTTTGGCAGCGAAGATCCAGACAGCGGTGAAAAGTACGCCAAATAGTTTGCAATAAAGCAAAGATCGTATGAATGACGGGCTTATCAGAGCTCTCGCGAAGTCGATTGAACGCATAAATAAACGTTGACGAAATCCCCGCATCCAAGAATTCCTCCGGTGAAATCATGAAAGAGAAATGTTTTATTACCCTTTTGATGGTCGGATTGTTGCCATTTTCGCAAAGTCATAGTCCGCAGGCTGCCGCAGGTGAGCCGGTGACGTTGGCTGCTAGTGCTGGTGTCGCTGGAGTATTTCTTGTCAACTACGCCGCAGGGAAAGTGCTTGACACGGTTTGGGACTATGCAACTGACGCCCCGAATACCCGAGCGCTTCAGAGCGAAATTCGCAACCTTGCTTCGCGAGAGCGCAAGCACGCAGTCGTGCTCGGGATTCTTGAGAATCGAATCGCCCAGTGTACGACGAAAGAAGAAATTAGAATCGCGATGCGGGATGCACTTGCTTCGATTAATCCTCAACTAGCCGAACACGCGGAAAAAATCTACCACCTCGAAAGGCAGCAACAAGTGCTCTGGAAGCAGATGGGCATTCAGAATTCCGCCATCCGTGACCTAGGTATTCGCTCGGATCAACAACAAATGGCGTTTTCGGAACTTGAAAAGAGGATGAATGATCTGGAAGCGAAATATCCTCGATGGTCCACCGATCAACATGCGGCCGCTCTGTTTTCAAAGGGAATCGAAGCTTATCGCAAAGCGGATTACGGGACGGCGTGCCAGTGGTTTCAACATGCGCGAGCCGTGGAGCCCAAGGACGCTGGGCAGCTCTATTTCCTCTCCATGGCCTATGTTCGGCTTGGGAAAATTGAGCGTGCTCAAGAAATCGCGGCTGAGGCCGTGGCGATCGAAAGGCGGTACGGTCTTCCGTCCTGGTTCAACGGCGTTATTGAGAGGTTTCAAGGGCCCGATAGAAGCTTCGTTACCAGGGCTCGATTCGATCCGATTATGGGATCGTTTACACCGGACCCACAGCGGAGCGATCCATTCGCAATGCGATAGCCCGCAACAGTGAGCATCACGCCGCACACGGTACGGGATTCCGTGGCCAACCCGTTGGCTACGAATCCCAGTTTACTGATCCCTGCGCAAAGAAGTAAACTTTTCGCGATAGAATGAATGGCATGGGAACCACGGTGCCATATTCTCACGCTTGGAAAGAATGGCGACGGTTGCAGGCGTGGGAACTGAAAAAACTTGGTTGGAAACAACAAGACATCGCCCAAGCCTTGTCGGTTTCCAAAGGTGCGGTGAGTCGTTGGATCCATCAGGCTTCCGCGACATTTGCCACCTTTCGTGCCACCTTTCCTGGCGGAAATCAGCCCATTTCAGCGGGTAAGGGTAGCGGATCGATGCCGAGATCTATTGACGTAAGTGCTTAGTCTTGTTAGACTTTAAGGTGTGTGGCTGAAACACGCCGAGAAGCGTCGGAATGCCTGAAAATCCTTAGGTCGCCGGTTCAATCCCGGCTCTGTCCACTTCAGAAAGCCTTAAACTTTAACAGTTTAAGGCTTTTTTGTTGGAGGCATCGGAACATTCCGATCTTCATTTTTTTCAGGGATTCTCTGCCAATTCTCTGCCGGGCGAACGGCTCAATCCGAAACGTTTGTCAAAAAAAAGCCCCGGAAACCAGCGGTCGCCGGGGCTGCTCGATTGCGAATCAGGATCGCCAATTATGCAGCCATGGCGGTTGAGATCTCCGCCTTTGACCGTCCACTGTCCACTGGTTCGGGTGGCAGGTTCGTGACGGCTCCGTCCGCCAAGTCTGGAAGCCTGCCCAGTGCGAGAATCCAAGTTCCACCAAAGTCATCTCGTTGGCCGACGAAATACCCGTTGGGTTTTTGAAATGCCTTGAGGTGCCCGAACGCGAATCGGCGAAGGTCGGCGTGCGTGGGCGTTGTGTTCAGTTCTTGTCCGACGACGATCCAAAGAACGTTGATGTCGATATCAGTTTGCTCGCCGGTCTTGAGGTCGATGCAAAACTCTGGCTCGCGGGCTTCGACGTTCTCGTTCGCGGCCTCCACCGCGAGCAAAACGCCCATGGTCGAAATATCCCTGGTGATCCGCCGGGAAACCGTCGACTTGTCTCGATCGATGGCGCGGCGTTAGTCGGTGCAGGACACTCGCTCCGATACGAGGTCAAGCAGGTCTGAGAGCGGTGCTAGAAGCACTTCGGGCCGTAGTTTGGCAATTTCGCATCGAAGATGCCCGGGTAAAGCTCAAACGGCTTCACGCAAAAATTAAGACTTGAAGGGGCACTACCCTGTTTTCACTCAAACTTCCGACCTCTCAGCGGATGTATCGTTTCCTTGACAAGCGGTTTTATAACTCGGCGTCGTTCGAAATGGATTTAACCGAGTTTGCCTGTGGCCACACAGGCGTGAGCCCGACGAAGAACGTGGCCCATCTGAAACAACGCTTCAACCCGCCGATTGAGGAATTGGAAGGGATCGGCTTCCTCAGCAGAACTGAGCCCGGGGACCGGTATCGAAACGTCGCGTCGAAGGTTTGGCGCATTCAGCTCCAGCAAGGTTCGGGCCTGCCGCCTCCGGCCCTCGCAACCGCACTTGCTGACACTACTCCGACAGAGCCGACCGGTACCTGCCCGAGGCCGAAGCTGCCTTCGCCCGCGAAGAGTGAAAGGCCGAACGCCAACGCCAGACCCAAGCGCAGGCCGAAGCCGAACGAGAACAACAAGTGGAGCAAGCCAAGATATTAGCCGCGTGGAAGTGGTCGGCTCCCCGAAAACTGGTCCAGGGGATATGACAGGTGGGAGCTCGGGGAGGAGAAGTAAGAACCCAGGAGGGGACAGTGAGCGAACGAAGGAGTGAGAAGCTGATCGATCGCATGCTTCGAGAAATCGAGCAGGTTCGAGGCAAAGGTATCTCCGTTCAGGACGCAGGTCGCGAAGTTGTCGTGGAATAGGCATCCGAATACCTTGACCAGTTTCCGAAGATCGAAAAGGGCCATCGTTCCTTGTGTTTTATCCACTATTCTTGCTCTGGATGGACGAGAATCACCCACTCGACTTCAAGAAGAGCCTGTTTATGGAAAATGGATGAGCGAATTCATCCTAGGAGATTCGCTTGTTCACGCGAAAGACGACGGAGTCCGCGTGTATTTGATTCGCTCCGACGGTCCTGTCAGTGTGAATTATCCTGCGTTCAACGAACACTGGTTCGAATTGGAATGGCATTCGGGAAAAGCCAGCGCGAGGGACCGGAGTTCCGATTCGTGTGATTCTGGTCAGATACGCAGGATTGCTACTTCGCTACCGTCGCAGAAAATGTTGCGTCACGTCGGCTCCGGCTTCACCTAGGTGACCGAAGCAATGCCAGCCGATGCGGATTCGTCCGCCTATCGGTCGCCTGCCTTACCGTCGGATGTGCGTTCTCTGGCAGACCGCGTCTCCCAGATGCGGATGGTGGTATCGCCCGAAGCGGAAGCGAGACGCGTGCCGTCGGGACTGAAAGCCACGGAATGCACGTAATTCGTATGCCCACGCAGCTCGGCAACCTGGGTTCGCGTAGCCATATCCCATAGGCGAATCGACCCGTCTTCACAACCGCTTGCAAGGCGAGAGCTATCCGGCGTGAACGCGATGCCGTATACTGCCGAACCGTGCTCCAGTGTGGCGATTGGCTCGAAGGTGCCTGCGTCCCAGAGTCGCACCGTGCCGTCGGTGCCGCAAGAGGCGAGGAGTTTGCCATCGGGGCTGAATCGCGCACGAAGTACCTGCTGGGTATGGCCCTTCATCGCACTAAGCCATTTACGTTCCACCAAATCGCCGACGCGCACGGTGCCATCGTAACCTGACGAGACGAAGCGTTTGCCATCGGGCGAACAAGATACGTCCACACACGTTTCGGTGTAGCGTGTGGATCGTCCATCTGGGTGCGATTCGTGGCCGGGTAACCGATGGGCCAACTCCGGCAAGTCCGGGCGGTACCAAAGCACGGCCCCTTCGGTGCTGCCGGAGAGTAGGTATTCGCCCTTCGGATCCCAGCAGGCGTGGATGTGCTCCGTGTCGCCCTTTTGATCCCAATGAGCCAGCATCCGCCCCTTCGCGGTATCCCAAACCGCGACTCGGCATTGGCCGCCGTTGGATCTGGCGACCGAAGACAAGCGATTGCCGTCCGAATGAAAAGATACCGACATCCCGGACCAATTCCGATCGCCGTCGGAGGACTTTTGCACCAGCGTTTGGATCGGCGATCCGGTGAAGGCATCCCAGATGCGGACCGTGTTGTCCCAAGCGCAGGAGGCCAACCGACGGCCATCCGGACTCCAGGCGACATCAGTTACGCTTTGCGTGTGGCCACGAAGGATGCCGTTCCGCTCAACCTGAGCCATCTCCCAAATATTTAGCGGAGAGGCGGTGTTGAACTTGTGAGCGTAAATCACTGAACCGTCGCCCGTGAATCCGAGTTGATCCCAACAATCGCCGCTCAGAAGAGCGATCGGTTCGCCGGTTCGTCCATCCCAGACACGGAGCATTGGTTCGTTAGTCGCGGAACTCACGATGCGGGAACCGTCGGGGCTGAACTTGGCGTAGCGTAACGGAGAGCGATGGCCTCGAAGCGTGGATATCAGTCGACCGGTGGGAATTGCCCAGAGCCGAATCGTTTGATCGTGCGACGCGGTCAACAGGCGTTTACCATCGGGGGAGAATTGCACGACTTCGATGGCGTTTCCATGTCCAGCCAAGTTCACCAAGGGCTTGTAGGTCACGGTGTCCCAGAGCGTCGCGTTTGTTCCAGGATAGGCTTCGGCTGTCGCGAAGTAATCGCCCTTCGGGCTCCACGCGGATTTCCGCGAGACTTCGGTAATGTCGACAGAGGCGTGAAGTTCGCCGGTACGTGAATCGCGAAAACAGAGTTTGTTTTTTGAATAAATCGCAAATCGAGCCTTATCTGGACTGAAGCCCAACAGCCGACCTTCGAACTCCGCCTCGATCTTGGAGTTTCGATAATCGATGATCTGAACGGCCGAAACCAACGGCGAATAAATCTTTTCTCCCAAACATAGGCGTTCAAAGATAACTGGCTCACTGGAATCGGCAAATGCCCCCATTTCAACCGACACCGAGGCGTCCTTGAGGGACCAGCGCATTCCGCGAAGGGCTTGGTCGTTATCTTCGACGATGGGAAAGCACTCCGTTTCGTCTAAGGTGAAAAAGAGGGCTTGGGCAGATCCGGGAAGTACATGCTCGCAAACGATGCGGTGCGATTGCGTATCGCGAATCTGAAGGTTTTTCCCGAACCGAAGGGCCAGCAACTGTCCCGAAGGACTGAACCAAACCACTTCGAGGGGGAGGGGAATCTCGAATCGCGCGACCGGTTCGTCTTTGCCAAGCTGGTGAAGGTTGGCGACGTTTCCGGACCCGGTGACGAACTGGTTCGTCTTCGGGCTGAACGCCAAGCAGCCAGGAATAATGGCCGTGGTGTTATTGAGGCCGACATAAAGATGCTTCCATTCCCAATTGCGATGTTCTTCCGGAGCCGATTCGAGGGCGAGCTTCAGACCCGAAAGATTATCGGCCTGGCGAGCGCTCAATGCATCACGGATGTTCGAGCGGTAGCGTTCCCAGCGTTCGAATTTTTCTCGGCGTTGAGCCTCCAGGTTGGCTTCGACGGCCGCTTTGCGATTGGTCTCGCGTTCGTCCGCCAAGCGGTTGGCCGCGTTGTTGGCTTCGACCGCCCCCTTGCGCGCCAACTCCCGCTCGCTGGCCAACTCGCGAAAGTTCAACGCCGCCCAGGTCGACGCAAGGGTGCCAGCGATCAGCAGTAAAGCGCTGACCGCTAACAAGGTCGCCACGCCTTGATTGCGTCGCGCCCACCGCATCAATCGTTCGGCGGTGGAAAGGCGCCTCGCTCGGATCGGTTCGTCTGCCAAGAACCGCTGCAAGTCGGCCGCCATCTCCCCCGCCGTGGCATATCGGCCCGCCGGCTCCCGGTCGATGGCTTTGTGAATGATCGTCACGATGTCGTGCGGCACCGCTGGCTTTCGCTCCGCCAACGACCTCGGCGTTTCGCTCGTCACCTGCTTGATAAGCGAGCTCCGCTCCTTTTGGTCAAACGCCGGCACTCCCGCGATCAGCTCGTAGAGGGTGATTCCCAACGAATAGATGTCGCCTGACGGTTCCACGCGGCCATCGAACGCTTCCGGAGGCATGTAGCGGATCGTGCCGAGAAGATCGCCCGTGACCGTCAGGTTTTGCTGATCGTCCATCTTGGCCAATCCGAAGTCGGTAATCCAGACGGTGCCTCGTTCGTCGAGCAAGAGGTTGGAGGGTTTGATGTCGCGATGAAGGACGCCTTGGCGATGGGCATAGTCGAGCGCGAGGGCCGCCTGGTGGCCAAATCCAGCGACGGTGCGGGCGTCACCGACGAAGCCGTTAAGGCTCTTACCGTGAATGTACTGCATCACATAGTACGGTTGATCATCGACTTCGCCGACCCCGAACACGGGAACGATGTTGGTATGGTGCAGTTTGCCGGCCGCCTTCGCCTCGCGTTCGAAGCGTTGGCGCATGCTGCCCTGGTCAAGCAAGTGCGGCGGCAGAACCTTCAGGGCCACGCGCCGTTCCAGCGAAGGCTGTTCCGCCTCGTAGACGACGCCCATACCGCCTCGGCCGATCTCACGGAGGATTTGGAACTCGCCAATCCGTATTGGCATCGGAGATTTGGAACGCGTCGGGAGGTTTCCCGTCTTGAACTCAGCGATCCGAGTGCCGACGACGAAGGAGGAATGAGCCGCCGGTTTGGCCGCCGCGCGAATTCGGTGTTCAAACCCATCCGTCGGAGATTGCTCAAGGAGTTTGCGACATACCTCGCAGGTTTCAATGTGCGCGCCGATCTCCGTTTCCTGGGCATCCGAGGTTCGCCCCGAGACGAACGCCCGCAAGTCATTCACGTTCGGATGCTCGATTTCCGTGCCCATTTGGCAACCACCTTCCACGGCGAAAAAATCGGCCTTCATATATGGAAGGCAATTCGGGAAGAGAACCTGTCAAGAAAATTGGGACTAATCCAACAACACATCCGCCACGGCCCGGAGCCGTTTCATGACCCGCGATTTCGTCGTCCACACGGAACCTTCCGACACGCCAAACTTCTTCGCGACGGCGGAAGCGGACTGCTCTTCGAAGACGAACGCTTCAAAGACTTGCCAGGTGGTGGGCTCGAATTCGTTCGCGACGTGGTCAAGCAATTTGCGGACGACGTATTGATTGTGCTCTTGATTCCAGATCTGGGAGCCCTGGCTGGCGTCGTCGGCTAACTCCTCGACGAGCTTGAATTGCGAACTGTCGTTTTGAAGTTCCCTGGGCTGTTTCCGCCAATAGTCTCGGGTGCGATGGACGAGGATCAGCCGAAGCCATTTGCGGAATGCACCGGTTTGGCCATTGTGGTCAAAAACAGATATATCGCGCACGACGACGGCCAACACCTCTTGGAGGACATCCTCGGCGTCACTGGGCTGGGCCACGCATCGACGAACCCATTTGAGCAGCCAAGGCCGGTAGATCTCGACGAACTCGTCCCATGCGTACGCGTCGTTTCGAGAACGGAGCCGACACACCAAACTGACGTTTGTCTTTTCCATGCTGCGGCGTCAACGGGGGATCGGATTTTTTTTCAATATACCACCGAACTCTCTTGGAAACGAGGCGACGATACCAGTGCTCCCGGGCGGACTTCGAAACCGGGTTCTCCTCAATTTTGGCTTTCACGCCGTTCTTTACAGCCCTCCAATAGAGCAATCTCCGTAGCTTCCATTTCTGGAGGCGGTTCCACCTGCGAGAACGAGTTTTCAAAAAAAAGGGCAATTCCCTGTAAGGTGGGCACGCGGACTTGCCTTTCTTATGAGAGGGCTTTTTCAAGGGCGAGGCTCGGGCATTGGCTCCGTTCGCCTTTCTTTGGATCCCCTGGTTCGCTCAAAATTTTAGCAGGTATTTCCTATGTTCGCTCGCTGGTCTCGTCCTTTCCGTCGCCCCGTGGCTCCCATCGTCAAGGCCACGACCAAGCTGGCCTTCGATCGCCTCGAAGACCGCACCGTGCCGGCCACGCTCACCGTGAATTCTGGGTCCAATCAGGTCTTGGCGGATGCCCAT